>Ga0160437_1001333_pt1 | contig 11321 bp, 13 predicted proteins | sample HID1975I_E0MG_FD_108227 | JGI IMG/M metagenome (GOLD analysis project Ga0160437, IMG submission 108227) | Enriched soil microbial communities from UW Madison campus, WI, USA - HID1975I_E0 MG | ecosystem: Environmental > Terrestrial > Soil > Unclassified | place: USA: Madison, Wisconsin... | reverse complement strand
GCGTGCGCAGGCTGCCAGATCGGCGGGCACGCTGCCGCCCAGTTGCAGGGCCAGCGGGTGCTCGGAGGCAGCGTGGCGCAGGAAACGGTGGGCGTCGTTGTGCAGCAGGGCACCGGTGGTGACCATTTCGGTGTAGAGCAAGGTTTGACTGGAGAGCAGGCGCAGGAAGAAGCGGCAGTGGCGGTCTGTCCAGTCCATCATAGGTGCAACGCTGAAGCGGCGTGACGGCTCAGGGCGCGTGGTTTCTGGCTTGTAGCCTGATTTTGCGGTCATTTCGTTCAACGTGTTTTGTACCAATTTTCGGGGTTTTGGGGCGTTTTTACCAAGCGCTTGGTACAATGTACCAACCGACAGACGACGTGTACCAATCTCAGATGGCAACGATCAGAACGCGTAAAAAGGCCGATGGCAGCACCAGCTACCTCGTCCAGATCCGCATTAATCGCGACAAGGTGACAGTCTACCAAGAGAGCCAAACGTTCGCCCGCAAACAGGCTGCTGTGGCTTGGGCGAAGCGACGGGAAACCGAGCTGTCTGAGCCTGGTGCTATCGAGCGCGCCAACCGGGTAGGGCACACGGTCAAGCAGATGATCGACCGTTACCTGGTCGAGGCAGAGAAAGCCCGGCCTTTGGGCGAGACCAAGCGACGCACGTTGAACGCCATCAAGAACAGCTACCTGGGAGAGATGGTCGACTCCGACATCAGCCAGCAGGTGCTGGTGGACTATGCCCTATGGCGTATGAGCCCCGCAGGTGGTGGCATCAAACCGCAGACAGCCGGCAATGATCTGGCTCATCTGGGTTCCGTGTTGTCGCTTGCTAGGGCAGCGTGGGAGTACGAGATCAACCCCCAAGCTATGCCCGATGCACGCCTTGTCCTGAAACGCCTCGGCTACAACATGAAGAGCCGGGAGCGGGATCGCAGGCCAACGCTTGAAGAACTCGACAAGGTGCTTGAGCACTTTTTCGAGATGATTGCACGGCGTCCGACAGTCATTCACATGCCGAAGGTCGTGGCGTTTGCCATCTTTTCTACGCGCCGTATGGACGAGATTGCGCGCATCTTGTGGGAAGATCTGGATGATCACCGCCAAGCGGTGAAGGTGCGGGACATGAAGAACCCTGGTCAGAAGATCGGCAACGATGTGTGGTGTCATCTGCCGGATGAGGCCTGGGCGATTGTGCAAAGCATGCCGCGTCAGTGCGCGGAGATCTTCCCTTACAACACCGATTCAATCGGCACGGCCTGGTCCCGGGCATGCAAGATGGTTGGCGTGGAGGATCTGCACTTTCACGATTTACGTCACGAAGGTGTAAGCCGCCTGTTCGAAATGGATTGGGACATCCCGCGCGTATCGAGTGTTTCCGGTCATCGTGACTGGAACTCGCTGCGGCGTTACACCCATCTGAGGGGGCGTGGCGATCGATATGTAGAGTGGGGTTGGCTAGAACGGATTATCCAGGCCCCAGTCACCCTAGGCGCCCGAGTTGAGTAGTTGGTTGGGGTATGCGCAGAATTGACCATCACTTGTGCTAGTCATGACGAGTCGGTTGCATTGGACCTGATTAGTGCATTGGACGGTTTGATCGGCACAAAGCGGCATGATCTGCCCTGCGTGTTACACTTCCTTGGGTCAGTCCGTCACAGAAGTGGCCGATTTCGACTCATAGCTGCCCTTCTCGGAGGGCAGCTAACGTGCAGTAGATGAGGAAGTAAAACTTGACCCACCTGCCTGGTCGATACGCAATAGCTTGCAACTGGATTACGGTTATTGTCTGCTGACCCAGTCATTGCAGTATTTGGTAATCTGCCAGTTCTCCAAGTTAGTCATGGACTCGTACTCCACACCTTTAAAAAATTCTTTTATCTTGTGCGTAAGTCTATTTGCTTCGCTTGGCATGTCATTTTCCCACAAGTTGCATGCGTGAATATAGAAATATGCCGCTTCCCGTGCTCTTCCTTTGTCATGCAAGAATTCACCTATCCATTGTGTGGCGTACCCAAGATTGTGCTTGGCCGCATAGCTGCTTGCTGCTGCTTCAGTAAGAATCTTATAAGATTTACACAGCAGATGTACCGCCTTTTCAATATCTCCTAGATACATGGCGCAGCGGGCGACATTTCCGTATTTGTTCGCGGCATTAATATCTTCAGGTTCGGAGATCAGGACGTCAATATTCTTACCTTCGCAGAAAAAAAGCAGGGCTTCTTGAATTTTCTCCGGGATTTTTGAATCGCGCAAAGCCAGGTTGTATGTGTGTGTCGCACCCCACATGTTGTTCTCTTCTAGAATGTCAGCCAGATCCGATGCACTTCGGCCTTCGCGTAAAGCTGTCTCAGTGTCACCAATAACCCATGCTTTGTGACTGATAGCCGATTTGGCTAATATCATATGAGTGTCGGCTGTCTTAAACACTGACAGGTAGCGAGTCATGTGTTTATCAAATAAGTCTATTCGGTCGGATTTTGATGATTTATAAAAAAACAAGTACATGAATTCTTTGAAGCCAGTCATACTTGTAAGTTTACCGTAGCTCCAAGGCAGCTTGCTCAGCAATAAATCCGACAATCTTAAAAAATCTTCGCCGAACCCTGAGATCAATAACGAGCCAGTCACTACTCGGAGTTCATCCATTGCCTCTTGATGCTTTCTTGCGTTGATTAATATCTCGATTTTTTTCAAAATATGTTCAATTTCATCTGACTCCAGCAGTGAGCCAAATTTCTTACGTAATAGATATATGAAGCCATCTAGGTAGCTAACATATAGCCCCACATAGCTTTCCTGGTCTTCTTTTCCATAGTTGTGAACAATAAATTCGCGCACGAGAGGATGGAGTTCAAGGTATCCTTCATCTTCTTTGGGTACCACAAGGTTTAATAGCTTTAATGACTTTAGTGCTCGCTGGACTTGGTTGTGGTTTAGCTTTTTAGATATAATTTGGCTGATGGCATCTTCTGACTCTGCTAGTCCAGATATTGAAAGCGTTCTAAGGATAATCCGCTCTCTCTCCTTTAATCCTTGCCACAGGTCTTTAAGAATTGTGGCAGATATGAGGCTGGATATATTGTCGTCAGAGTCTGTGATGCCCTGTCTTTCCAATTTTTCGAGGATAACGTAAACGTCTTTCGCGTTTATCCGAGACTGAGCCAGCACGAGTGCCATCCACAGGGGGTGACCTTGTGTGCACTGATGGAGCCTTGCAGCCATGGTGGAAGCTTCAATTTCGCCCAATTTTGAGTGGTATTTAAGAATCAGATCTTTAGTGTCCGAAGCAGTCAGTCCTTCGAGCCTGATATGATAAGAGCCAATTCCTGCAAACTTTATGAAGGGTCTGCATGTAAATATAAATCTGGAATTATGATTTTGGTTCATTACCTGATCAAAAAAAACTTTCAGGTCGCCGGCAGGCGTGAATCGGTTAAGGTCGATATATTTATCAATGTTGTCAAAGATGAAGATGCCTGATTGTTCGCCAAGGCTTTGAAAGAATGTGTCGATTAAGACGGATGTGTCCAGCCCAACTAAGGTTTGTGTGGGTTGCCTCCCTTCGCTAACCAACTCTATAAGGCTATAAAGCTTTGACTGAAAATTCAGCTCCTCTTCTTTGAAGTCCTTCCAGGCGCAAAATTTATATATATTTCTATCGGCGCCAGATAAGAATCTTGAAGCAAGTGCAGACTTTCCTTGCCCGCCTATGCCAGTAATAAAGCAGGCCTTATGGTCCATCCCTAATGCTTTTAATTCGTTTATCCTGCCGGTCCAGTTTTCCACTTTCGGCGGTGTGTCTTGGCGAATAATTAAACGAATGTCTTCCCCTTCAGTGATGTCGACAAGCTTTTCATGATTATTTCTTTCTTCATGCTCCTGAGCTTTAGTGCTGCCACTTTCTTTCAGGGCGGCCAGCTCGCCTATAACTTTTGGGAGGTCCCCATGATTATTTATTCTTATGGTTTCGACGAAATCATGCCTTAATTCGGTAGTAGAAATCGCAAAATGAGTGGTGCCGAGTGAGTCGTATAGCTTATGAAGGTAGTCAAAGAGATTTTTTACATACTCATCAGTTAAGCTGAACCCTATAAATAGGCATGTATGCGATGATATGATTTTTTGAAATTGAAATTTCGCCAGCACATTATCTGTGGAGTAGAGCGCATTATAGTCTGAGCTAAAAATCACGCACTTATCAATTATGTCGCAAGTGCCATGAATTTTAAGTACGTACTCGCTTGCACGATCAAGCTTCTGCATGTGGTAGGTGCTGGAAGGATCTACATATTGTATCTGGGTGTTATGCTCAATCAGTTTGTCATAGTTGGTTGTAACAAACTTCCTTGAAATTCTCGATAGCTCTTTGTGGATCTCAGAGTCAATTGTTCTCGATGTGCTAAGTTCAAAAGTTTCGTATACTTCCTTTCGGTGCTCGCCCTCCAATGCATCTAGCACAAATAGGGGTGAGATAATACCGGATTCTAACGCTGCTCTATAATTTTCGGATTTTTCTACGCTGGGGTGACGAAGAACTTCGAACACAATATCCGACCACAGGGGAAGGCCCGCCGATCGAGATGCACCAGCCCCAAGGAATATAACTAGGTTATTAGATTTGACTGCATCTTGCAATTTCCAAGGGATTTGAACTGTCATCGGTATTCCAACTGTCCATAGATTCTGTTTTTCACATTTTTGAATGTGCTTGTCGCTAGTGAGTCAAGCACCGCAAAAACTGTTATTTAGGCACTTAAGGTTAGCGCAATAAGCGCCTCGTAAAGGCCGAGCTACTCAATGCCTTCTATCTTGGATCGTCGATCGACCATCGACCCTAGTGTCTTTAGTGGCATGTGGACATTATCGCGCAGGAGCTCAATGAGCAAGGCATCTCGACGAACCTGCAGCTAAGGCCTTCTTACTGACTCTGGATCGACTCGTTCCAAATCAGCCACCTTGAAAGGAGTTGGTGGATCGGGTGAATTTGCTTGCAGCTTGCTCAGTGATTGGGCTCATTCCTTCCTAGACCTTCACCTTCACCTTCACCTTCGACCTGCGGCCGTTAACGGATCATCGCTATGGCAGGTTCGGGTCGATGGCCGCCGATCGTAGGCGGCTTTCGACGAGAGGTAGCCAGGACGTATTCGACTGGATGAAAGAGTCGGATGCAGCCAGGTGTTCCGTGTGGGCGGTTGACACTGACCAAATGAGTTGCATCTCCGTATCAGCCGGCCCGTTACCTCTTATTCAATTGCGTACACTCTTTACGCGCAGCATCCCGCTGCTGGTCCAGGTATAGGGCCAGATCAGCAATGTGTATGCCTCGGGCGCTCTTCTGGCTCGGTTCAAGTCGGGTAATGGGCAGCTTGATCTCCCCGGCCAGCACCTTGCGCTGGAATACGAGCGGTGTGAGGTGCGTGAAGTAGTCAGCGCATACCTGTTCGAGCGAGATAATCGCCATGCCGTTGTACTGCGCCATCAAAACAAAGGCTGTGTTCATGCATGGCCCTCCTGTTCCTGCGAATTCGGCTCTGCGCTGCTGGGGCGAGCGGATTGCCGACCCTCATTAAGCTGGCTGAGCACCTGCTTGCTGGCAAAGTTGAACAACTCGTCGGCGGTAACCGGCGCTACGGACTGCTCGAAGTTGCGCACGGCCTCAAACCGAGTTCGGTACAGCCCGGCCTGGCCGAGCCAAGCGACGGCGTGATACTCGGCGTCGGATACGGGGCAAGGTGTCGCAAGGCGCTCGCCTTGAGAGCCGAGTTTGCACTTCTTGCATATGTGATAACCGCCGTCGTAAGGGTCCACTGTTTCCCAGAGATGCTTGTGCGTGGTTATGCGGCCATCAACGAGGCAGCTTCGTTGGATAACGGTGGTCATGCTGCAGCCTCCGCAGTCGGTGCCGTGGTTGGGGTGCTGCGCAGCTGGGCGTGAATGCGCTTGGCGAGCGAATCAACACTGAGCGCCTGTCCTGTAGCCAGACTCGCCTGTTGATCCGACTTCAAGGCTTTCATGGTGCGATGAGCGAGCTGCAGTGTTTCGCCGACCTTTGTCAGCAGCTCGTAATCGGCCCTGGTCACCGGCATGCCGGTGTAGGACATGATTCGCTCCTCAAGCTCGCTGATGGTGAGCTTGAGGTTTGCGATGGTTTTGAGGTGTTTGCGCTGGTCGGCTTCGCGTTGTACGGCGAGCTCTGCCAGTTCTTCGATTAGCGTTTTGATGCGCTGGGCATGAGTGGCATTGCGTTCCGCCAAGCCAATTTCCTTGCCTTCTTCATGTGCCCGGCGACGGGCTGCAGCGATAAGGTAGGGCAGGATCGCCAAGAGGGAGAGTAGGGCGATCCCGGCGCTGAGTGCGTATTGGTAAAGTTGCATGTGCTGTGCTCCGAAGTGTCCAGCACCGGCCGGAAGTGTGGTGGTGGCCTGGTGCTGGATGCGTTGCCCCTGATGGCCGGGGCTGCCATTGTTACGGCGTCCTCTTAGCTTGGTTGTCGAGGTAGTCGGCAAGGTCGTACAGGTAGATCACGTAGTGCGCTCGGACTGAGTGGTGCAGCTTTTTAGGGTTCAGCCCAATCTTTCCTGCGTTGATCAGTTCCCTGAATCGGCGGTCTGTTTTGATGTGTGGAAAGTAGTGCTCTCGCACGGCAGTCAAAGTCGGGCATGGAGTGCCCCATTGCTTGAACAGCTGTCCAAACGTGCCCGTCATTGTCGTTCCCCGTACCCCTCGGGGAGTTGGCCGAGCTTGGTGCGTACTGCGTTCGCAAGCGTTAGCTTGCAACTGCCGCAAGCAGTGGCGCAGATGTCGCCCTGATCGTTGGTTACAACGGTGCCGAAGGGATGGTCTTCGTCGATGGTAGGGGTGATATAAGCGCGCAGGCCTTCCGGTAGGACGTCGCTCACGCAGTCCAGCGCTTCCATTAAGGCAATGGCGCGCTGGGTCTGTTGGCCCGACTCAGTTCGGCCATTGGCCACGTCCTGCAGGAAGTCGCGAAGGGACATGTATTTGGTCGAGTCGCCGCGTCGCAGGGTGATCGAACCCTTGTATGGGCCGAAGCGCACCTGCAGGTGGTGGTCGCGGTCGTCGTTCTCTACTTGGATATGAGCATCGGCAGAGGTTTCAGGGCGGCGCAGAGGGCAGGTGGTGGTGCCGCCATTCTCCAGCGTGCGCTCAAGTAACATCACGCGGCGCAGGTTGATTGCAAATTCGCTCATATCGCACCCCCGTGAGGGATGGCGCGAACGTACCCCGACGGGGAGACGAAGAGCTGAAGGCCGGTCAAGCGTTGAAACGCTTCAATGATGGGTGGGCGAGTGCAGGTGGTTGGGTGCAAGTACACCTTGCACCGCTCCTTGTGCTGAGCAGTTGGCATTTCTGGACCTCAGTGGTGAGAGGGTTGAGGTCCAGACAATACTTAAACGAATTTTACCGGTCAATACCTAAACGAGATGCGTCTATTCGTTTTAGGTTTAAAAGATCTCGACCTTCGATACGACCACGCCACAAATGGTTGCGTCGCTCGGTAGTTCGATGATCGGGTCAGGCCATGATGGGTTCAGCGGCTTCAAAAAGTACCGTTCACCCTCTGCGACCAACTGCTTGAACGTAGCCTCTTTGCTGTTTGCCAGCTTTACGATGACGAGGGAGCCATTTTCGTAGTCCCTCGCCGGGTCCACAAAGATGATGTCTCCCTCTCTGAAGGAGCGACGTTCATGAGGGTTAAACATCGAAAGCCCGCGAACCCTCAGAGCGAACGTCGCGCTGCTATGTGAGATGGCGCAGGGCAACCAGGCTTCTGCATCCTCAAGTTCAAGCGGTTCTTGCATCTCGCACCAGGCACCGGCCTGTACCCAAGAAATCAGAGGTACGAAACCACGGACCTTTGGTCCTGGCTCCACGTTTGCCGTTGGGCCGAGGTGCGGCTGATTACCCCCTTCGCCCTTCCATAGCCACTCAGTAGTCACTCCGAGGGCTTTTGCGATCCGCTCGACATTCTCCTGGCGGGGGCTAGCAGATGTACCCGACAGAATCCTATGGATGGTTGGCTGTGGAACCCCCGAACGTCGGGCGAGTTCGCCGCCTGACAGTCCAAGTTCATGCATGCGCTTCGCTACGCGATTTCCTATCACTGCTGATGGCTCTGATTAGTTTGCGTATCACAAGTGTATTGCTCCGACCTATTCGTTTGGGTAACATCGGCTAATTCGCTAACGAATAGGTTGCATCATGTCCATACAAGAGATGCTTGGAGCGCTAATCGTGAGGGGCTTTTCACAACGTGCGATTGCAGAGCGGGTTGGCGTCACTCAGCCCACCATCTATCGCGCAACGAAGGGAGCGGCGGTTCGCTATGAGATAGGCAAGGCCATAGAGACTTTCTACGAGGAGCAGGTAGCAGGAAATAAGTACAAGAAGGAATGCTGAGCTAGGGCCTCTCACCACAAGAATCCCCTAGCTCAGCGATACGGCGCAGAGCGTCGTTGTACCCGCCATCCGGTCGCCTCTCACCACAAGATCCGCCGGATGACTAGAACCGCGTGAAATGCCCGCACAGCACGCAAAGCACAACACATCGGTCGTAGTCACAGGATAGGGCGTAGAAAGCCCGATGACTACACCGTAAATCGAGGATTTACGGTTATGAGTCGCATTGATTTATTGCCGGGCACTGGCCCGGTCCTCACCTTGCGCCAGGCGCTCTATCGCGCTGGTCGTGACTATCACGGAGGAATGACCAGGCTTGCCTTCGACATGGGGCTTGAGGTGGACACGCTGCAGAAGAAGCTCAATCACAATGAAGAGCGGCGCTGGCCCACGCCCGATGAGTTGGAAGAGATCGTACAGTTGACAGCGAGCCCACGGCTGCTTGATGCCTTGGTACGTCCAGCCGGTGCAGTCTGGTACCGCCCGGAGCCGGTACCTGCGACCAACGAAGCGCTTCAGGCGGTCGCAAAGCTCCTCGAAGAGTCCAGCGAGTTTGTCGGCAGCCTGCATGATGGGGCTGCGGATAATGTTTGGACCCCTGTCGAGGTAGTCAACCTTGAGCAGCGCGGCATGGATGTTATTCGCCAAGTGCTTGCCATCATGGCGGGTGCCCGTCAGGCCATGGAGGAGAGTTCTCATGGCTGATGTTATCGATGTAGCCAATGACCAGGTCGATTACCACCTGCAGGTGGCTCTCCAGCGCCGTCTTCGCCCGGTGACAAAGCCAAGCGCGCAGTTCTGCGAGGATTGCGACGAACCGATCCCGTTTAAGCGGCAGCAACTGGTGGCAGGTTGCGAAACTTGCACCAGTTGCCAGGAACAGCGGGAGCGCCGCAGATGAGCGAGCGCCCAACTTCTACCACGGCTGATTGGGCGCGGCGGTACATTGAAACCTTCAATCTGGCTCTGGTTCCCATCGAGCCAGGTGAGAAGGGGCCGAAGGGTAACGGCTGGAACAAGCCCGGGGGCTACTTCACTGCCGCTACTGATGCTGAGTCGTTCTGGAAGAAGCGTCCGAGTCACAACCTTGGGGTAGTGCTAGGGCCGAGTGGTGTCTGCTCGCTGGACGTTGATGAAGTTCAATGCACCCGGCAGATCCTGAGCGAGTTGCTCGGGATGGACTTGGACGCACTGGCAGATGCCTACCCGACCTCGGTGGGCAACCCGGCACGCTTCCGCATCATGTTCCGTGTACCCGATGGAGTTGATCTACGCTGGCACCCGCTGACCTGGCCAAGCCAGGCGGATCCAGATGGCTCAATCCACAAGGCGCTGATGGCGCAGGTCAGGGCTGCTAGGGATGCAGGGGACACTGACAGGGAGGCTGCGTTGAAGACGGCCGTCGAGCCGTTCAAAAAGATCCCCGTCTTCGAGCTGCGCGCCGGCTTGGTGCAAGACGTACTGCCGCCTTCTATCCACCCTGGTACTGGCCTGCCATACACTTGGCGTACACCGCCATCTGCGGAAGGTCTGCCAGAGCTACCCCCTCAGTTACTCGCTATCTGGCAGGGTTGGGACGAGTTCAAGCCCAAGGCTGAGGCTGTTTGTCCTTGGCTGCCCAAAACATCGCCCGCGCCGCGACCAGCTCCTGCAAGGCCTCGCCCTGCTGCTGGGCGCAGCGGGCGTGATCTGCCAGAAGTGATCCCGCTGTTCAATCAGGCCCATGACATCGCTACGCTGATTGAGGCACATGGCTATGAGCGTCGAAGTGACAAGTGGCTCTGCCCGCAGAGCAGCAGTGGTTTGGCAGGTGTCAGCATCATCGACGACAAGCTGTTCTCTCACCACAGTTCCGACCCGTTGGCGAATGGGCACAAGAACGATGCGTTCGATGTCTTCCGCATCTTGGTGCACGGCGGCGATCAGCGGGCCGCAACAAAAGCTGCCGCGCAGATACTCGGCATCGACGCAAAGTCAGGTCCACCGGCACCGCCGCCGCTGGGAGAGCTTCCCCGTACCCCATCAGTCGCCGAGCAGGCCGAACAGGGCGAAGTGGGCGCAGACCCCGATGAGCCTGCCGACGTCGAGGGCATTACGGGTGAGCCCAGCCCGGCCTCCTACTCGGCCGACGGGGGGCAGGGGGGAGACGGTCTGGTCCTGAAAAGCGCCAAGCGCCGGTTCGCCCTGGTCGAGGGCACAACGAACGTGTGGGACATGGACAAGGGGCAGTCGATGAAGCGGTCGGGCTTCGAAGCCCTAGTCGGCAAACCTCTTGCCAAGCAATGGATGGAGAGCATCGACAAGAAGCTGGTCTCTTCCGAGCAGGTCAAGGAACTGGAGCAGGCCCGCAAAATGTCGAGCAAGAAGGGCGGGGCGATGAACCTCGCTCCGCTTGACCGCTATGTGTACATCGACGGTACCAAGGAAGCCTGGGACCGGGAGAAGAAGCGGCGCCTGCCCGAAGGCAGCGTAAAGATGGCCTTGGGCGATGCGTACCAGCTTTGGCTGAACAGCCCGAATCGCCGGGTGGTTGACGTCGACCACATCGTGTTCGACCCGACGATGACAAAGGACCCAGCGGTCTACATCAACACTTTCGAGGGTTTGCCGCTTGAGCCGGTGCGGGATGACGCTGCCTGCGAGAACTTGCGATGGCTGATTTCGTTCCTGTGCAACCACGACACGGTGGCCCTGGACTGGCTGGTCAAGTGGCTGGCCTACCCGCTGCAGCATATGGGCGCAAAGATGGATACCGCCGTGTTGTTCCACTCCACGATGGAAGGTTCCGGCAAGAGCTTGCTGTTCGCGGACATCATGGGCGAGCTATACGGCCGGTACGGCGCAACGGTCGGTCAAACCCAGCTCGAAGGCAACTTCAACGCCTGGCAGAGCGGGAAGCTGTGGGCGGTG
>Ga0160437_1001332_pt1 | contig 11322 bp, 6 predicted proteins | sample HID1975I_E0MG_FD_108227 | JGI IMG/M metagenome (GOLD analysis project Ga0160437, IMG submission 108227) | Enriched soil microbial communities from UW Madison campus, WI, USA - HID1975I_E0 MG | ecosystem: Environmental > Terrestrial > Soil > Unclassified | place: USA: Madison, Wisconsin... | reverse complement strand
GACCGAGTAGCTGGTGCCGGCCGCCGTCCATGACGAGATCGCGCCGGCCTCGGTGATGCCTTCTTCCAGGATCTGGCCGTCGCGGGCTTCGCGGTAGTACAGCACCGAGCCTATGTCCTCGGGCTCATAGAGCTGGCCCTGCGCGGAATAGATGCCGATCTGCCGGAACAGGTTGGCCATGCCGAAGGTGCGCGCCTCGTCCGCGACGATGGGCACGATGCGCGGGCCCACGGCGCCGTCCTTGAGCAGCGTCGTCAACATGCGGACGATGGCCATGGTGGACGACATCTCCTTGCCGTCGGCGGCCAGCGCGAAGCGCGCCCACTGTTCCACGTCCGGCGGCGTCAGGCGCGGAGCCTGCGAATTGCGCCGGGGGATGTGGCCGCCCAGCGCCGCGCGGCGCGCCTGCAGATGGCGCAATTCGGCGCTGTCTTCGGCGGGGCGGTAGAACTTCAGCGCCAGGCAGTCGGCGTCCGAGATCGGCAGGGCGAAGCGGTCGCGAAAGGCCAGCAAGGCTTCGTCGTCCAGCTTCTTCTGCTGGTGCGTCGTCATCTTGCCCTGGCCCGCCGCGCCCATGCCGAAGCCCTTTTTCGTTTGCGCCAGGATCACGGTGGGCTGGCCGCTGTGCTTGGCCGCACGGTGATAGGCGGCATGGATCTTCACCATGTCGTGGCCGCCCCGGTGCAGGCGGTCGATGGCCTCGTCGGTCCAGTCCGCCACCAGCGCGGCGAGCTCGGGGTGCTGATTGAAAAAATGCGCGCGATTGAACGCGCCATCGTTGGCGGCGAAGGTTTGGAACTGGCCGTCGACGGTGTTGGAGAAGGCGCGGGCCAGCGCGCCGTTGGCGTCGCGGGCAAGCAGGGCGTCCCAGTCGCTGCCCCACACCAGCTTGATCACGTTCCAGCCGGCGCCCGCGTACAGCGTTTCCAGTTCGTCGATGATGCGGCCGTTGCCGCGCACCGGGCCGTCCAGCCGTTGCAGGTTGCAGTTGACGACGAACACCAGGTTGTCGAGCTTCTCGCGCGCGGCAAGCGTCAGTGCGGCGATGGATTCGGGCTCGTCCATTTCACCGTCGCCAAAGATGCCCCAGACCTTGCGGTCGCTGGCGGGCGCAAGCGAGCGGTGCTCCAGGTAGCGCATGAAGCGCGCCTGATAAATCGCGTTGATGGGGCCGATGCCCATGGACCCCGTCGGGAACTGCCAGAAATCAGGCATCAACCACGGATGGGGATACGACGACAGCCCGCGCAGGCCGCGCCCGGTAGCCGTGATTTCCTGGCGGAAATGCGCCAGGTCGTCTTCGCCCAGGAAGCCTTCAAGAAAGGCGCGGGCGTACACGCCGGGAGCGGAGTGCGGCTGCATGTAGACCAGGTCGCCGGGGCCATCGGCCGATTGCGCGCGGAAGAAGTGGTTGAAGCCCACTTCAAACAGGTCGGCGGCGGAGGCATAGCTGGCGATGTGGCCACCGAGTTCGCCGTGCGCCTGGTTGGCGCGCACCACCATGGCCAAGGCGTTCCAGCGGTTGATGCGGGCGATGCGTTCTTCCACGGCCAGGTTGCCCGGAAAAGGCGGCTCCTGGCTGGCGGGAATCGTGTTCAGGTAGGCGGTGCGCGTCTGGCTGTTGGCGCGCAGCCCAAGAGACGCGGCATGCCCCAGCACGCTGTCCAGCACATAGCCCGCGCGCTCTACGCCGTCGGCCTCAAGCAGCGACTGCAAGGCGTCGCGCCATTCGGCGGTTTCCGTGGGATCGGCGTCAGACCCGGTGTGATGGCCGGGGGCGGGGTGGCTCGCGTCGCGCATGGGTGTTGTCTCCTGTTATCGCTCAATCCTAGACCTGTGTGGGTGGCATGAGTCATCAAATTCATAGGGAGATGCCGGGGATTTCAGCATAATCTTTTGCCGATGTTTCGCTTGTCGGCAGCTTCTGCGGCCAAGCGGCGCTTACTCGTGGTGACCACTGGGTGGACGCCGAAGCGCTAGAATGCGCGGTTTATTCGCATTCACAACGGGAGACTTCAATGACTCAACCCGTCAGCGTCCCGGCAAACGTCACGCTACCGGAACTGACGTTCCGGGGCATTTTGCTGGGCGCCCTGATTACCGTGATCTTCACGGCCTCGAACGTCTTCCTGGGGCTGAAGGTGGGCCTGACGTTTTCGTCCGCCATTCCGGCGGCGGTCATCTCGATGTCGGTGCTGCGCCTGTTCAAGGACGCCAACATCCTCGAAAACAATATGGTGCAGACGCAGGCCTCGGCGGCCGGCACGCTGTCGGCCATCATCTTCATCCTGCCGGCGCTGGTCATGATGGGCCACTGGCAGGGCTTTCCGTTCTGGCAGACGCTGGGCATTTGCGCGGCCGGCGGCATGCTGGGCGTGATGTTCACCATTCCGCTGCGCCACGTGATGGTTGTGCAGAGCAACCTGCCGTACCCGGAAGGCGTGGCGGCGGCCGAGATCCTGCGCGTGGGCAGCGCCGAGCGGGCGCAAGACGCGGCAGAGGGCGATGCAGCGGGCAAGGCGGTGGGCAAACCCGCCGCGACCGGCATGGGCGATATCGTCGCGGGTGGCGTGGTGGCGGCGGTGGTCAGCTTTGCGGCCAGCGGCTTGCGGGTGCTGGGCGACAGCGTCAGCGGCTGGTTCGCGCTGGGTGGCGCGGTGTTCCGGCTGCCCATGGGCTTTTCGCTGGCGCTGCTGGGCGCGGGCTACCTGATCGGCATCGTGGCGGGCTTGGCCATGCTGACCGGCCTGATCATTTCCTGGGGCATTGCGGTACCCGTGCTGACCGCCATGGGCGACATCCCGGCCGGACAATCGCTGGCGCAGTACGCCACCGGCCTGTGGTCGTCGCAAGTGCGCTTCATTGGCGCGGGCGTGATCGGCGTGGGCGCAATCTGGACGCTGGCGACCTTGTTCGTGCCCATGGCGCGCGGCGTCAAGGCCTCGTTTTCGGCGTTGACCAAAGCGGGCGCGGCGCGTGCGGGCCAGGCGCCGCGTACGGAACGTGACTTGTCGGCGGGCTGGATTTCGATCGTGACGCTGGTGCTGGTGGCGGTCTTGGTCATCACCTTCCAGGTGTTCCTGTCGGGCGCGCCCGTGTCGGCCGGCGCCATCTGGAAACTGGTGGCCTACGCCGTGCTGTTTGCCTTTGTGTTCGGCTTCCTGGTGGCCGCGGCCTGCGGCTACATGGCGGGCCTGGTGGGGTCATCGACCAGTCCGATTTCGGGCGTGGGCATCGTGGCCATCGTGCTGGTGTCGCTGTTGATGCTGGCCCTGGGCGGCGAATTGCTCCAGGCGCAGAACGGCGTGCAGATGGCGATTGCCTTGTCCATCTTCAGCACCTCGGCGGTGGTGGCGGTGGCGTCCATTTCCAACGACAACCTGCAGGACCTGAAGACGGGTTGGTTGGTCGGGGCAACGCCGTGGCGCCAGCAGGTGGCGCTGCTGATTGGCTGCGTGGTGGGCGCGGCGGTGATTTCACCCGTGCTGGACTTGCTCTACAACGCCTACGGTTTCGCGGATGCGATGCCGCGCGAAGGCATGGACCCCACGCAAGCGCTGTCGGCCCCGCAGGCCACGCTGATGCTGGCGATTACGCGCGGCATTTTCACGCATCAACTGAATTGGACGATGATCCTGATCGGCATGGCCGTGGGGGTTGCGCTGATTTTGGTGGACGAAGTTCTCAAGCGTACCTGCCGCGTGGCGCGCATTCCGGTGTTGGCCGTGGGCATCGGCATCTACCTGCCGCCGACCGTGGCGGCGCCGATTGTGGCGGGCGCGGTGCTGGCGTGGTTGCTGGAGCGGGCCTTGCGCCGCCGTGCCGCCGCCGCCGGAACTCCGTATGAGCAATTCGCCGATGCGCCGAACCGGCGCGGCGTGCTGATCGCCTCGGGCCTGATCGTGGGCGAGAGCCTGGTGGGCGTGCTGATGGCGGGCATCATCGGCGCGGCGGGGTCCGATGCGCCCTTGGCGATCGCGGGCGAGGAGTTCTCGGTCGCGGCGTCTTACTTGGGCCTGGCCGTCTTTGTTCTGGTGGCGGTCATGTTCTGGCGTCGGGTGATGCGCCTGGCTTGAGGGAATTGTGAACGGATCGGGCTTGTGAACAGGTGGGGCTTGTGAACAGATGGGGCCTGTGAACGGATGGGCCTTGTGAATACATAGCGGCCGGCCCCACCAGGGACCGGCCGCGATGGTCTACAACCCGATCAGTGTTCCTCGGCCTGCAGCGCCGCGGTGATGATGGCGCGTTCGTCGTGCGTGGCGCCGTTGAGGAACAGGTTCAGCAGCACGGCCGACAGCGACGCCAGCAGAATGCCGGACTCAATCAGCGTGTGCAGCGAGTGCGGCATCCACTGTTTGAAATTGGGTGCGATCAGCGGCACCATGCCGATGCCGATCGACACTGCCACGATCATGGAATTGTGGCGGTTGCCCTTGAAGTCCACGCCCGACAGAATGCGGATGCCGGTGGCCGTCACCATGCCGAACATGACGATGCCGGCGCCGCCCAGCACCACGGTGGGCAGCGATTCCACCAGCGCGGCCATCTTGGGCAACAGGCCCAGCACCAGCAGGATGATGCCGCCCGCCACGCACACAAAGCGGCTTTTCACGCCGGTCACCGCGACCAAGCCCACGTTCTGCGAAAAGCTGGTGTACGGGAACGTGTTGAAGATGCCGCCGATGAGGGTGCCCAGGCCGTCCGTGCGCAGCCCGCGCGCCATGTTCTCCTGGCTGATCTCGCGGTCGGTCATTTCGCCCAGCGCCAGGAACATGCCGGCGGATTCGATCATCACCACCACCATGATCAGCGCCATGCTCAGAATCAACATGGGGTCGAACCTGGGCATGCCGAAATGGAAGGGCAGGACGATGTCGAACCAGTCTGCCTGGCCGATTTTCTCGAACGTCATGATGCCGGTGGCCGAGGCCACGATGGCGCCGATCACGATGCCCAGCAGCACCGAAATGTTGGCAATGAAACCGCGCGTGAATTTGACGATCAGCAGGATGGACGTCAGCACCAGCACGGCGATGCCGAAACCGGTCAGGTCCGCATAACGCGGGTTGGGCATCGACGGCATGATGGCAAAACCCTGCGGCACGGGCGGAATGGCGCTGCCCGGCGAGGTGACGTCGGCCAGCCACTTTGCGTAGATGGGGTCCACGATGACGGGCGCGGTGGGGCCGGACGGGTTGCCGAACACCCAGTTGATGCCGACCCGCATCAAGGTGATGCCGATGACCGTGATGATGGTGCCCGTTACCACGGGCGGAAAGTAGCGCAGCATGCGGCTGATCATCGGGGCGACCAGGATGGAGATGATGCCCGCCCCGATGATGGTCCCGAATAGCAGTTGCGCCCCGCCCGGGCCGGGGTTGGCGTTGGCCATCGCCACCATGGGGGCTACCGCCGCGAACGTGACGCCCATCATGACGGGCAGTTTGATGCCAAACCACTGCGTGGCGCCCAAGGTCTGGATCAAGGTCACCAGGCCGCAACAGAAAAGGTCCGCCGAGATCAGCATGGCGACTTCGTCGGGCGTCAGGTTCAAGGCGCGGCCGACGATCAACGGCACGGCCACCGCGCCGGCATACATCACCAGCACGTGTTGCAGGCCCAACGCCGCCAGTTTGCCCGAGGGCAGTCGCTGGTCAACAGGGTGGAGGTCTTGAGACGCGCTGGAAGGCGCGGGCGATGCAGCCTGCATGGGAATGTCTCCTGGCGGAGTGAAATGTCGGTCGGGAAAATCCTGAAAAGCAGTTCTTGTGTACGAGGAATGTATACAGCCAGGCGGAGTTCTCGAAATAGAGGAAAACCCGAATCAAATAGACATTATTAGTTACGTTATGTAGGAAAGTTCGGGGTGTACGGCAGTGATTGGGCAGTGATGGGCTGTGATGGAACATGACGCCGCGCATGGGCGGCGTCATGCGTTGCCGTCACTCAGACCGGTTGAAGCAGGTCCGACAAGGTGCGCGCGATGACCTTGGTGGCCCGCCGCAAGTCTTCCAGCACGACGCGTTCGTCGTTGCGTTTGGCGTGTGATTCCAGCACGGTGCGCGGGCCGGCGCCGTAGATCACGCCGGGAATGCCGGCCTCGCCGTACAGGCGCACGTCGGTATAGAGCGGCGTGCCCATGGCGGGAATGGGTTCGCCAAACAGCGCTTCGCCATGCTTCTGGATGGCGTCCACCAGGGGCTGATTGCCCGGCAGTGGGCGCATCGAATTGGCCAGCAGCAGGCGTTTGATGTCGATCGTGATCCCTGGCGTGGCGGCCGCCGCTTCCTGGATGATCCGGCGGATGTCCGCTTCCACTTCAACGGCGTTTTCTTCGGGGATCATGCGCCGGTCCAGCTTGAAGCTGACCTTGCCGGGCACCACGTTCGTGTTAGTGCCGCCTTCAATGCGTCCGACATTCAGGTAGGGATGGCTGATGCCGGGCACGTCCGACGTAATGTCCTGGTAGCGCGCGTTTTGTGCGTACAGCGCGTTCAGGATCTTGACCGCGCCTTGCAGCGCGTCCACGCCGGTTGAAGGAATGGCGGCATGCGCCATCTTGCCGTGCACCGTCACCTCCATTTGCAGGCAGCCGTTGTGTGCGGTGACCACTTCATAACTGAACCCGGCGGCGATCATCAGGTCGGGCTTGGTCAGGCCTTGCGACAGCAGCCAGCCGGGCCCCAGCAAGCCGCCGAATTCTTCGTCATACGTAAAGTGCAGCTCGACGGCGCCATGGCTGGGCTTGGCCACGGCTTCCAATGCGCGCACGGCGTAGGTGAAGCTGGCGAAGTCGCTTTTGCTGACGGCGGCGGCGCGGCCATACAGGCTGCCGTCTTCAATTTCAGCGCCATAGGGGTCGTGCTGCCAGCCGTCGCCGGGGGGCACCACGTCGCCGTGGGCGTTCAGCGCCACGCGCCTGCCGGGGCCATACTCGCGTCGCACGATCAGGTTGGTGATGGATTCCATGCCGTAGTCCCGCACCTCTTGCGTGGGGACGGCGTGGGCTTCGGCTTCAAGGCCCATTTCCTTGAGCAGCTCGGCGGTGCGGACCGCGTGCGGGGCGTTGTTGCCGGGCGGCGTGTCGGTGGGTACGCGCACCAGCGATTGCAGGAAGCGCACCTGCTCGTCGAAGTGGGCGTCGACCCAGGCGTCTAGTCGGGCGTAGTCAGTCATGGCGTTTTAGCGGTTGATGTCGTTGGCAAGATCGTCCAGCAGGCCTTGCATGGCTTGCGCGGCCAGTTGGATGTCGTCTCGGGTGGTGGATTCGCGGGGGTTGTGGCTGATGCCGTGGTTCTGGCCGCGCACGAAAAGCATGGCTTGGGGCATGACTTCGTGCAGCTTCATGGCGTCGTGCCCGGCGCCGCTGGGCATGCGATGCACCGGCACGCCCAGCGCGTCGACGGCGCGTTCCCAGCGCTGTTGCCACGCGGGGGCGCTGGGCGCGGCCGCGGCGCGCATGGTTTCTTCCAGCGCATAGCGCAGGCCGCGGCGTTGGCAGATGGCGTCAAGTTCGGCCAGCACGTCGTTCACCAGCGCGTCGCGTTGGGGATCGCTGGGGGCGCGCAGGTCCAGGCTGAAGCGGCATTCGCCCGGCACCACGTTGATGGAGCCGTTGGGCACTTCCAGCATGCCGATGGTGCCGACCGAATCGCCGTCACGCGCTGCGCGCTGTTCCACATACAAGGCCAGCTCGGCCGTGGCGGTGGCCGCATCGCGGCGCCGGTTCATGGGCGTGGTGCCCGCATGGCAGGCCATGCCGAAGATCTGCGCCTGGTAGCGCACGCTGCCGTTGATGGACGTGACGATGCCCAGCGGCAGGCCCATTTCGTACAGCACCGGCCCTTGTTCGATGTGGACTTCGACAAAGCCCAGATAGCGCGACGGGTCGCGTCGCAGCTTGGGGATGTCGTCAATGCACAGGCCCGCATGCAGCATGGCGTCGCGCATGGTGACGCCCTGGGCGTCTTGCTGGTCCAGCCATTCGGGTTTGAAATGGCCGATCAGCGCGCCGGATCCCAGGAAGGTTGCGCGGTAGCGCTGGCCTTCTTCTTCGGCGAAGCCGATCACTTCCAGATGGTAGGGCAGGCGGCGGCCCTGGCGGTGGAGTTCGCGCACGCAGGCCATGGGCACGAAGATGCCCAGGCGGCCGTCATATTTGCCGCCGTTGCGCACGGTGTCGTAATGGCTGCCGGTCATCAGCGTGGGGGCGTCGGCGTGATCGGCGCGGTAGCGGCCCACCACGTTGCCTACGGCGTCGATTTCCACTTCGTCGAAGCCGCAGTCGCGCATCCAGTGCGAAATGCGTTGCGCGCAGGCGCGGTGCGCCTCGGTCAGGTAGGTGACGGTAAGCTGGCCCTTCTCGGCGTAGCCGGGGTCGCTATGGATGCTGAGGCGTTCCTGCCAGTCCCAGATATCGTTACCCAGGCTCAGGTCCACGCCGAACTTATCCGCCAGGCGGATCTCGACGATGCGGTGGATGTTGCGCAGCGCTTCCTGGCGTTCGACGTCGGGCGGGTTGTCGAGTCGGCGCGCGAATTCGTCGATGATCTGCTGGCGGTTAAGCCCCGTGCCGCGGGCGCCGCGTACGGCCAGGATGAAGGGAAAGCCGAAGCGCGCGTTGTAGTCGGTGTTCAGTTGCTGCAAGCGCGCCAGTTCGTCGGGCGAGCAATGCGTGAGCCCCGCTTGATCCTGTTCGTTGGTGGATTCCGCGGTCAGGCTGTTTTGCAGCATGGCGCGGCCGGCCAGTTCCGGGTGCGCGCGGATCAATGCCAACTGCGCTTCGATATCGGCCTGGTCCAGCACCTGCCGCATCTGGTCTTGCAGATGCGCCAAGGACCGGAAAGGGCGCGCCGCCAATGCTGCCCGCGCGATCCACGGCGAATGTTCGTACAGGCCGTCAAGGATGGCGAGCGCCGCCTCGGGCGTGGCGGCATTGAGTTGTTCCAGCGTGTGGGGCATGGTGGTCGCGCTCAACGGTTGGGAAGATAGGGGTGGGTGGCTTTCCAGTGCCGGGCGATATCCAGACGGCGGCACACCCAGACGCGCTCATGGCTGGCGATGTGGTCCAGAAACCGCTGCAATGCCGTAATGCGGCCCGGGCGCCCCAGCAGCCGGCAATGCATGCCGATGCTGAGCATCTTGGGCGCGTCATCGCCTTCGGCGTAGAGCACGTCGAAACTGTCCTTCAGGTACTGGAAGAACGGGTCGGCGTGCGAATAACCCTGGGGCAGGGCGAAGCGCATGTCGTTGCAGTCCAGTGTGTAGGGCACGATCAATTGCGGGACGACGGCGCCGTCGCTTTTTTGTACCTGCATCCAGAAGGGCAGGTCGTCACCGTAGTAGTCGCTGTCGTATTCGAAACCGCCGTAGTCCGCCACCAGGCGGCGCGTGCGGGGGCTGTCGCGTCCGGTGTACCAGCCCAGCGGCCGCGTGCCCGTCAACTGCGTGATGGCGTCCATGCCTAAACGCATGTGTTCGCGCTCGGTGGCTTCGTCCACGTTCTGGTAGTGCACCCATCGCCAGCCGTGGCAGGCAATTTCGTGGCCCAGTTCGGTGAATGCCGCCGTCAGTTCGGGGTGGCGCTGCAAGGCCATGCCCACGCCGAATACCGTCAGCGGCAGTTGCCGCTTTTCGAATTCGCGCAGGATGCGCCACACGCCGGTGCGCGACCCATATTCATAGATGCCTTCCATGCTGAGATGGCGGTCGGGGTAGCTGGCCGGGTTGAACATTTCCGACAGGAATTGTTCGGAGCCAGGGTCGCCATGCAGCACGCTGTTTTCGCCGCCTTCTTCGTAATTCAGCACGAACTGCACGGCGATGCGCGCGCGCCCGGGCCATTGCGCATGGGGCGGGTTGCGGCCATAGCCGACGAGGTCGCGGGGATACGGAAGCGTGGAATCGTAGGTGTTCATGAATGGATGGGCACAGAGCGGTGGGGCACAGAGCCGTGGGGCACAAAGCCGATGAGCGCGGCAGGGCGCGGGTGGGCGGACGGTTTCATGATGGGCTAAACAATAGCTGGAAAGCAATTAGCTGTATACAATTTATGTACATCATTAAGGATAACCATAAGATCACCGGGCGCACCGCCCGACGCACAGGAGACATCATGGGATTGACCACGCACGTACTCGACACCATGCACGGGTGCCCGGCCGAGGGCATGGCGGTTGCGTTGTATGCCACCCAACCTTCCCCCGAGGGCGCTTCAGCCACGCTGCTCAGCCAGTTCACCTTGAACCACGACGGCCGCGGCGCCAAACCGCTCTTCAACGACGCCGAACTGAAAGTGGGCACCTACCGGCTGGTGTTCGATGTGGCCGGTTACTTCAAGGCCCGCGGCGTGGCCTTGCCCGAGCCCAATTTCCTGAACCAGGTCAGCCTGGATTTTGGCGTGGCGCATGCCGATCAGCACTATCACGTTCCGCTGCTGGTCAGCCCCTGGAGCTATTCCACCTATCGTGGGTCATGATGGCCCGATGCTGGCATCAGGGTATTCCTGATGCCAGGACGGCCAGCCTTCCGTAGCTTTGTAAACAAAACCTGCATACAATTTCGCGGATCTTGATCGCAGCGGTGCGGGGCTTATCAACCAGGCCTTGTGCGCGATCTATCTCTGCTTACAGCGCCCGCGGTGGTAGGCAGTGCGGCGGAGCCTATCAAGGCCCGCCCACTGCGGGGGCGTGAATGGAAAGCTACTACCTGGATTGGGTCAACCTGTTGCTGCGTTGGGCCCACATCATTACCGGCATCGCGTGGATCGGCACCTCGTTCTACTTTGTGATGCTGGACAACAGCCTGGAAAAGCCGCAAGACGCCGAGTCGCTCGACAAGGGCGTGGGGGGCGAGCAATGGGCGGTACACGGCGGCGGCTTCTACAACATGCAGAAGTACGCGGTGCAGCCCAAGAAGCTGCCCGAACATCTGCACTGGTCGTTCTGGGAAAGCTACAGCACCTGGCTGACCGGCTTCGCGCTGTTCACCGTGTCGTACCTGTGGAACGCCAGCACCTACCTGATTGACCGGTCAAAAATGGATTGGCAGCCCGGCACCGCCGTGGCGGTGGCGCTGGCGTTCTTCGTCGTGTTCTGGATGGTTTACGACGGCATCTGTCGTTGGTTCGGCCGGGGCAAGCATGGCGACGCCATCGTGGGCGTGCTGGTCGCGGTGTTCATCGCCCTGGCGTCGTGGCTGGCCTGCCATTGGTTCGCGGGCCGCGCCGCGTTCCTGCTGGTTGGCGCGATGATGGCCACCACCATGAGCGGCAACGTGTTCTTCTGGATCATCCCCGGCCAGCGCAAGAACGTGGCGGCG
>Ga0160437_1001329_pt1 | contig 11342 bp, 10 predicted proteins | sample HID1975I_E0MG_FD_108227 | JGI IMG/M metagenome (GOLD analysis project Ga0160437, IMG submission 108227) | Enriched soil microbial communities from UW Madison campus, WI, USA - HID1975I_E0 MG | ecosystem: Environmental > Terrestrial > Soil > Unclassified | place: USA: Madison, Wisconsin... | reverse complement strand
GTTATCTTGGCAACACCTTGATTCGATGGATGCCTGTATTTCCCTGTGTGGTCTCTCTCGATACCATCAGGGCGATAACTTATATTTGTACAGGAGCCTCGCCATAACGAGATCGTTAAAATGAGTCGCCATTATATTCAGAGTGAATATTTGTACGAGGGAGAAATGCGTCTGGTTGAGACTGTATTTAGAATTATCTCTTTACCGGATCGGGGAGAACCTGACGCACCGCCAGTAAATGACGATTCCAGTACGGGCTGGTTAACTGTGAAATGGTGACGCCTTTACGTCGGGAGGCGTGAATAAATCGATTATCACCAATATAAATGCCCACGTGCCGCTGCACACGTCCGGTTTTGAAGAACACCAGGTCGCCAATATGCGGTGCGCCACGTCGGGCTTTCTTGCCTCTGCGCATTTGCTCGCCGGTGGTGCGTGGCAATTTTACCGCGAACGCTCCCTGATAAAGACGACGGGTGAGAGCCGAACAGTCGATCGCCCTGTGCGAGTTGGCGCCCAGACGATAGCGAGTACCTTTCCAGTGTTGATACTCACGCATCAGGTGTTTACGACGCTTAATGTTGCCGGCGGCTTTGGTTTTGCTCGGCTTGATGGCGACGGGCTTCGAATGGTGGGCATGGCGATGATGAGAATGATGAACGCGCGCGGCCTGCGCAGTACAGTGGAAGGTAAACAAAAAGCACATCAGTAAGGCCAGGCGCAGGGACATCATCACTATCTAATCATCTGTCTTGAAATGAACAAAAATGCTACAGATGTTCGATGCTACGTTTTTTAACGATCTCGAGCAATGCGAAATAGGTAAGCAGCTATTTTAACGAACAAATCATCGCCACCACGTGCACCCGTTAAGCAAGAAAAGCCGTGAAAGGATTAGTGGCTCGCGGTAGAAGGGGCCAGGGAGAAAAATTCTCCCTGCAAAGGCGAATGAATTTTAACCGGATATCAGGCTTGTTGTGTTAGCAGGCCGTGCAGGTGTGAACCATTACTGCGAGAAATAGCGGTTTTGATGCGCAGCATCGCCAGCGTATTTTTCGATTTCATGCGCAGTTTATGTTGGATATTAACCCGGTGTCCGCTGGCCGTTTTCTGCGAAATATCCAGTTCACGAGCGATTTTCACGTTCTGTAAATGGAAAACATCGAGGATATCCAGTTCACGCTGGGTGAGGACATTCTGACGCGGTTTCGGGAAGTAACGCACGATTTTCTGGATATAGTGCGGAGAACACTCCATTGAAGAGAACACCACGTCGCCAATCTTAAAGCAATGATCTTTAATGATATCTTGCATCAGTACCATGTACTTCAGGCTCAACGTATTGACCTTTTTAATGAAGTAATCGCGCAGGAAAAGATTTTCAATTCCCACAACCAGATAGTTGGTCGGATTATAGGACTGTAAATACACATCAATATCACGCTTACAGGTAATCTGATGCGAATCGAATACTTGCGATTCGATACCTGCGCACAGGTAATAGTTATCACTAACGAAACTAATGTTCATAATAGAATGGTATTCCTGATCGGTATTTAAGAGAAAATAAAAACAAGGGCTGTCGTGTTTAATTTTAAATTTTCGGTCGCCTATTGGTCAGCACAAACAGTACGGTTATTACCCTGCTGATGTAAACGCCAATAATGTTAAATGTCTTTTTTTAGACATTGGAGACAATAGTTAACTATTTGTTTTATGGTGGGTTGTTGTTTTTTGAGCAACGCTAGGGAAAATATCAAGTTACAAATGGTCGGCGTTCTGCGTCGTAATCAGTAAAAATGAACAGAGAATTTTCTGAGGCAGGGCGAAATAGTGTGTTTCAGTGTCTGATGCCTCAGCGTGATGTTTGCTTAACCAGAGGACCTGAAAAAGGGACGGTGACAATGGGTTTTTAAGACCTGACAGAAAGTTTCCCCGCTTATAGCCGGTTTTTACCCTTCTTGCCTCAATGACCTCTGCAAAAATATCGGGAGGTCTATTTATAATAGCGTGAATATGCTTTTTTTCTTTTGCCGAATAATAACTTCTCCGTTTACCTTTCGTTGATGTTTTCGCGTCAGATATCTGTCATGGCGTCATTATCAACAGGTGACACGGGATCATTTTCTGCAAAAACACATCGATTCATAACATGCTGAAGTAAAACGATTTATTTTTACAGTCCCCTTAAATTCTATTCTTAAGTTTATCCTAATGTAATAGGCATAAATTTAATTATGTTGAGCTGTCGTTTACCCATTCGCAGTTTTCGACTCTTTTTATTATTACTTCGTTTAACTCTGCGAGCGCAGGATGGTTGTTTGCTTTAACCACAACGTTCAGGGTAAGGATAATTAATGAGTGAATTTTTACCTTTCTCACGCCCATCATTGGGGGATGAGGAGTTTAACGCGCTGAAAGCGGTGTTGCAGTCGGGCTGGATAACCACCGGGCCCAAAAATGCACAGCTTGAAGACGCGTTTTGCACTCTGACCGGCAACCGCCATGCCATAGCCGTCAGCTCCGCCACCGGTGGGATGCACATCACCCTGATGGCGCTCGGGATTGGCCCTGGCGACGAAGTGATTACCCCATCGCAAACCTGGGTGTCCACCCTCAACATGATTGAATTGCTCGGTGCGACGCCAGTGATGATTGATGTCGATCACGACACGCTGATGGTCACGCCAGAAGCCATCGCCGCCGCCATCACACCGCGCACCAAAGCAATTATTCCGGTTCACTACGCGGGCGCTCCGTGCGACATCGACGGTATTTATGCGGTTGCCGACCCGCACGGTATTGCGGTGATTGAGGATGCGGCCCACGCGGCGGGTACGTTGTACAAAGGCCTGCATGTTGGCGGCAAAGGGACGGCGATTTTCTCCTTCCATGCGATCAAAAATATGACCTGTGCCGAAGGGGGCTTAGTCGTCACCGATAACGACGCGCTGGCTCAACGGATTCGCAGCCTTAAATTCCACGGCCTGGGCGTTGACGCCTATGACCGGCAAACCCACGGCCGTGCGCCGCAGGCGGAAGTGATGTCCCCAGGCTTCAAATACAACCTGGCGGATATTAATGCGGCGTTGGCGCTGGTTCAGCTCGGCAAACTGCCGCAAGCCAATCAGCGTCGCAACGAAATTGCACAACGCTATTTAACCGAACTGGCCGACACGCCGTTCCAGCCGCTGGCGATCCCCGCCTGGCCGCATCTGCACGCCTGGCATCTGTTTATTATTCGCGTGGATGAAACCCGCTGTGGCATTAGCCGTGATGGTCTGATGGAACAGCTCAAGGCTCAGGGCATCGGCACCGGGCTGCATTTCCGCGCCGCGCACACGCAAAAATATTACCGCGAACGCTATCCGCATCTCTCTTTGCCGAACACGGAGTGGAACAGCGCGCGTATTTGTTCTCTGCCTCTTTTTCCGGATATGACCCATGACGACACAACCCGCGTCATTTCTGCGCTCCATCAGCTCGCAGGACGTTGAAATGTTTGACTCTCCAAACGTAAAAAAAGTCTCGGTGGTCATTCCTGTTTACAACGAACAGGAAAGCCTGCCGGAACTGATTCGCCGCACTGATGCCGCCTGCGCCTTGCTGAAGCGCGATTACGAAATCCTGTTGGTGGATGACGGCAGCAGTGACAACTCTGCCCGCATGTTATGTTTGGCGGCTGAAGCGCCGGGCAGCCGCATTGTGGCGGTGTTATTAAACCGTAACTACGGCCAGCATTCGGCGATCATGGCGGGCTTTAGCCATGTGACCGGCGACCTGATCATTACCCTCGATGCCGACCTGCAAAACCCGCCGGAAGAAATTCCGCGCCTGGTGGAAAAAGCCGATGAAGGCTACGACGTCGTCGGCACCGTGCGCCAGAACCGTCAGGACAGCATCTTCCGCAAATCCGCATCGAAGATGATTAACCGTCTGATCCAGCGCGCCACCGGTAAAGCGATGGGCGACTACGGCTGTATGCTGCGCGCCTACCGCCGTCACATCATCGACGCGATGCTGAACTGCCACGAACGCAGCACCTTTATTCCGATCCTCGCCAATACCTTTGCGCGTCGCACGGCAGAGATCCCCGTGCTGCATGCCGAACGTGAATTTGGTGATTCCAAATACAGCTTTATGCGCCTGATTAACCTGATGTACGACCTGGTGACATGTTTAACCACCACGCCGCTGCGTCTGTTGAGCGTGGTCGGCAGCGTGATTGCGCTCTCCGGTTTCGCCTTCGCCATTCTGTTAGTGATTTTACGTCTTGCCTTGGGCGCGGAATGGGCTGGCGATGGCTTGTTCCTGCTGTTCGCCGTCCTGTTTATGTTTATCGGCGCGCAGTTCGTCGGTATGGGACTTCTTGGGGAGTATATCGGGCGCATCTATAACGATGTGCGTGCTCGTCCCCGTTACTTTATTCAACGTGTTGTTCGCCAGGAAAGCCTGGTAGAAGAGGAAAATCGCTCATGAAAGCTGTTGTATTCGCCTATCACGATATGGGTTGCACGGGCATTCAGGCTCTGCTTGACGCCGGATATGACATTGCGGCCATCTTTACGCACCCGGATAACGCCGGTGAAAATAACTTCTTCGGCTCCGTAGCGCGTCTGGCTGCCGAGCAGGGGATTGCCGTTTACGCCCCGGAAGATGTCAACCATCCGCTGTGGGTCGAACGTATCCGCACCCTCGCACCGGACATGATTTTCTCCTTCTACTATCGCAACCTGCTGAGCGACGCCATCGTCAGCACCGCCCAACACGGTGCCTTCAACCTGCACGGTTCACTGCTGCCGCAATATCGCGGTCGCGCCCCGCTGAACTGGGTGCTGGTTAACGGCGAAAAAGAGACCGGCGTTACCCTGCATCGCATGGTGAAACGCGCGGATGCGGGCAACATTGTCGCGCAACAGAAAGTCCAGATTACCGAGGCTGACGTGGCCATGACCCTGCATCGCAAACTGTGCTCGGCGGCCCAATCGCTGCTGCGTGATGCGCTGCCGCAAATTGCGTCCGGCAACGTTACCGAAACCGTTCAGGATGAAAGCCGGGCGACGACCGTGAGGGGCCGCACACCGGAGGACGGGCGTCTGAACTGGGAACAGTCCGCAGAATCACTGCATAACCTGGTGCGTGCGGTGTCCGATCCGTGGCCCGGCGCGTTTGGCTTTGTCGGCACACACAAATTTATCGTCTGGAAATCCCGCGTGCGTCACGACGTCGCTGCGGCGAAGCCGGGCACCGTCATGTCTGTCTCTCCGCTGGTTGTCGCCTGCGGTAACGGCGCGCTGGAAATTATCACCGGTCAGACCGACAAAGGTGTGTACATGCAGGGCGCACAGCTGGCGCAGTCTCTGGGTCTGGTGAACAGCGCGCTGCTGTCGAGCAAACCATTTGTGGCGGTCAAACGCCGCACCCGGGTGCTGATCCTCGGCGTGAACGGCTTCATCGGGAACCACCTGACTGAACGCCTGCTGGCTGACGATAACTACGAAATTTACGGACTGGATATCGGCTCTGACGCGATCAGTCGTTTCCTCGATTGCCCGCGTTTCCATTTTGTTGAAGGCGATATCAGTATCCACTCCGAATGGATCGAATATCACATCAAGAAATGCGACGTGGTGCTGCCGCTGGTCGCGATTGCTACGCCGATTGAGTACACCCGTAACCCGCTGCGCGTGTTCGAACTCGATTTCGAAGAGAACCTGAAGATCATCCGCGACTGTGTGAAATACAACAAGCGCATCATCTTCCCGTCCACCTCCGAAGTGTACGGCATGTGCACCGACAACAACTTCGACGAAGACGCATCCAACCTGGTTGTGGGCCCCATCAACAAACAGCGCTGGATTTACTCGGTGTCCAAACAGCTGCTCGACCGTGTCATCTGGGCCTACGGCGACAAAGCAGACCTGAAATTCACCTTGTTCCGTCCGTTCAACTGGATGGGACCGCGACTGGATAACCTCAACGCCGCGCGGATCGGCAGCTCACGCGCCATCACCCAACTGATCCTGAATCTGGTGGAGGGCTCGCCAATCAAATTGATTGAAGGCGGCAAGCAGAAGCGCTGCTTTACCGATATTAGCGACGGTATCGAAGCGCTGTTCCGCATCATTGAGAACAAAGACGGGCGCTGCGACGGGCAGATCATCAACATTGGTAACCCAGAAAACGAAGCGAGCATCAAAGAGCTGGCAGAGCTGCTGCTCGACTGCTTCGACCGACACCCGCTGCGTAACCAGTTCCCTCCGTTTGCGGGTTTCCGCGAAGTCGAGAGCAGTGACTACTATGGCAAAGGTTATCAGGACGTTGAGCACCGTAAGCCGAGTATTCGCAACGCCAAACGTTGCCTCGACTGGCAGCCAACGGTGGAAATGCAGCAAACGGTAGAGCAGACCCTGGACTTCTTCCTGCGCACCGTTGAGTTAACGGAAACCCAAAAATGATGAGAAAGGTTGGCTTACGCGTTGATGTGGATACCTTTCGCGGCACTCGCGAAGGCGTACCTCGCCTGCTGGAGATCCTTCAGCGGCACGACATTCAGGCCAGCTTCTTTTTCAGCGTCGGGCCGGACAACATGGGGCGTCATTTATGGCGCCTGTTGAAGCCAAAATTCCTGTGGAAAATGCTGCGCTCGCGCGCGGCATCGCTTTATGGCTGGGATATTCTGCTGGCGGGTACTGCCTGGCCGGGGAAGATCATCGGCACGGCGAACGCCGACGTTATTCGCACCACCGCGAAAGCGCATGAAATCGGGCTGCACGCCTGGGATCATCACCGCTGGCAGCGGTGGAGCGGCGTCTGGAGTGAGGCGCAGCTGGAGCAGGAAATTGGTCGTGGTTTGCAGGCGCTGGAAGCGATTATTGACGCGACTGTCACCTGTTCCGCCGTCGCGGGTTGGCGGGCGGATGGCCGGGTGGTGAACGCCAAAGAGGGTTTTGAGTTTCTCTACAACAGCGACTGCCGCGGCACCCGTCCATTCCTGCCGATTCTGCAAAATGGCAAGACGGGGACGGTGCAAATCCCGGTGACGTTGCCGACCTGGGACGAAGCCGTGGGCAGCAAGGTCAATGCAGAGAATTTCAACGATTGGTTGATTGAGCGCATCCAGAAAGATCGGGGTGTCCCGGTTTACACCATTCATGCCGAAGTGGAAGGCATCATTGGCGCAGAACACTTTGAAAGCCTGATACGGCAAGCAGCGGAAGAGGGCATCACGTTTTGCCCGCTAAGCCAGCTGTTGCCGGAGGATTTTAGTACGCTACCAAAAGGGAACGTGGTGCGAGGCGAACTGGCAGGCCGGGAGGGCTGGCTGGGACAAGAACAATTATTGGATTAAGGTCTATGAAATCCTTACGTTTAAGCGCATCACTGCTGTTTTTATTCGCGCTGTATTATGTGGTCCCCCTGAATTTCCGCCTGTTATGGCAGCCGGATGAGACCCGTTACGCGGAGATCAGCCGCGAAATGCTGGCCTCCGGCGACTGGCTTGTGCCGCACTTCCTCGGCCTGCGTTACTTCGAAAAACCGATAGCCGGTTACTGGATCAACAGCATCGGTCAGTGGCTCTTTGGTCATACTCATTTTGCCGTGCGCGTTGGCGTGGTGTTCTCTACTGCCTGTACTGCGCTGCTGGTAGCGTGGCTGGCGTGGAAACTTTGGCAGGATAAACGTACCGCGGTGCTGTCTGCCGTCATCTTTATGACCACGTTTCTGGTCTACGGCATCGGCACCTACGCGGTGCTCGATCCGATGATTGCCCTATGGTTGATGCTCGCCCTGTGCAGTTTCTGGGGCGCGTCTCAGGCGCAGACCCGTGGCGGTAAACTCGGCGGATATGTGCTGTTGGGTATTGCCTGCGGCATGGGGGTCATGACGAAAGGATTTCTTGCGCTGGCGGTACCGGTTATCGGCGTACTGCCGTGGGTGATTGTGCAAAAACGCTGGAAAGAGGTGCTGTTGTGGGGCTGGGTGGCGGTGGGGGTGTGTATTCTCACGGTGCTGCCGTGGGGTCTGGCTATCGCCCAGCGCGAACCGGATTTCTGGCGCTACTTTTTCTGGGTCGAACACGTCCAGCGCTTTGCTCAGAGTGACGCTCAGCACAAAGCCCCATTCTGGTACTACATTCCGTTTCTGATTGCGGGCAGTCTGCCGTGGCTGGCGCTGCTGCCCGGCGCGCTGAAAACGGGCTGGAAAGAACGTGATTCACAGCGCAGCACTTTCTATTTGCTGGGCTGGGTTGTGATGCCATTTTTGTTCTTCAGCATCGCCAAAGGCAAGCTGCCGACTTACATTCTGCCGTGCTTTGCGCCGCTGGCGATACTGATGGCGCGCTATGCGCTGGATGCGGCCGACAGAGGGGCGAAGGCGCTGCGCTACAACGGTATTATCAACATCGCGTTTGGCCTGATTGGGCTGGTGGCGGTACTGGTGGTGTCGCCGTGGGGCCTGTTGTCGAAGCCGGTGTGGAACGATATCGAGCTGTATAAATGCCTGCTGGCGGCGGTCGCCTTTGGTGCCTGGGCGCTGGTCGGCTGGCTGTCGATTCGTGACGGCGTGCAACGCTGGACGCTGGCTGCCTGTTGTCCGCTGGCGCTGGCGCTGCTGATTGGCTTTGCCATTCCGGACCGCGTTATCGACAGCAAACAGCCGCAGTTCATCACCGATATCGTCAGCGACCAGTTGGTGCCGAGCCGCTACGTGCTCACCAACAGCGTCGGCGTTGCCGCCGGGCTGGCGTGGGAGCTTCATCGCAGTGATGTGATGATGTTCGGCCAGCAGGGCGAGCTGAAATACGGCCTGGCGTACCCGGATGCGAAAGGGCGTTACCTCGACAAAAATGATTTCGACAGCTGGCTGGCAACGCATCGTTCGCAAGGGCCGGTGTCGCTGGTGCTACAGTTGAACAGAGGTCAGAAACTCGAGGAATTGGGGTTGCCGAAAGCGGATAGCGTCTACGAGATGAACCGGATGGTCTTTTTGCAGTATCTGCCGCAATGATCACCGCGCTTTCTCTGCTGCTGGCGAGCCTCCTAAGCTGTGTCGGGCAGCTGTGCCAGAAGCAGGCCACGCACGCCTCACCGTCCGCTCGGCTGTTATGGCTGGGTCTGGCACTGCTGGCGCTCGGCAGCGGCATGGCGCTGTGGCTGATAGTTTTACAGCGTTTACCCGTCGGCATTGCGTACCCGATGCTGAGCCTGAATTTCGTCTGGGTGACATTGGCCGCGAAGTTTATCTGGCATGAGCCGGTGTCGCGCCGTCACTGGATCGGCGTGGGAATGATCATTCTGGGGATTCTGGTACTGGGAGCAAGCCGCTGATGGGGATTATCTGGGCGTTACTGAGCGTGATTCTGGTCAGTGCGGCACAGTTGTTGCTGCGCAGTGCGATGCTGACGCTGCCCGCGGTGAGCGACATCGGCACGCTGCTGTGGAATTTAGGGCAATTTCAGCCGGGGATGGGCGCGCTGTTGCTTGGCCTGAGCGGCTATCTGGCGTCGATGGTGTGCTGGTTCTTCGCCCTGAAGCGTTTACCGCTGGCGAAGGCGTACGCGCTGTTGAGTTTGAGCTATATCTCGGTCTGGACGGCAGCGTTGGGACTGCAAAACGAAGCCTTTTCCTGGCCAGGGCTGGCGGGTGTGCTGCTGGTGATGGCGGGAGTGATGACGATATTTGCGCCGCAACGGTGATGATTACGTACCCCTCACCCCGGCCCTCTCCCCAAAGGGGCGAGGGAGAAAACCTTGCAACTTTTATTTTCCGGGAAGTGAGGGAGAAAACCTTGCAACTTTTATTTTCCGGTAAGTGAGGGAGAAAACCTTGCAACTTTTATCTTCCGAGAGGTGAGGGAGAAAACCGAACTGTCCCCTCTCCCCTATGGGGAGAGGGCTAGGGTGAGGGGAAGGCTTTATATCACCCACTCAATCGTCTGCGCTGAAACGTCAAACGGGGTCGGTGTACAGACTGCCAGACTCAACCCGTCACACTGCAAATCACTCACGTGCAGATGCAGCGGTGCAGTGCTGTCATGGCTGACAATCTGCCAGGCGCTGCCGCCGCGCTGTTTCACCATCGCTTCCTTTCGCGTCCAGATCCGCCAGAACGCGGCCAGACGATGCTCTTCCGCTGCCCGCTCAATTTCGAGGTGCTCATTGTTGGTAAACGTGGCATTTGCCAGCTGTCGCCACTGTGGGCGCGGGCGCAGCGCTTCGATATCACAGCCCACTTCGCCTTCGTCACTCAGCAGCAGGGCGATGTTATCGCCGCTGTGGCTCAGGTTAAACCACAGCGCATGGTTGTCGTCAAACCCCGGTTTACCCTGCTCGCCAACGCGAATCTCCGGCAACGGCGAAACGGCGTGGCACAGCAGCGCACGCCCGGCAAGCCAGGCGCTGCGGCGCTTTCCGTCAGGCGCGCATTCAGCGAGCGCCGGCGGCAGTGTTGCCGTACTTAGGGTCGAAATCTTTCCGAGGAACAGCCGATACATCTTTACTCCCAGCGTTTGATGACAATCGAGGTGTTAATCCCGCCGAAGGCGAAGTTATTGCTTTGCAAAAACTCACAATCAATAGTCCGTGACTCTCCCATAATGTAGTCCAGATCGCCACATAGTTCGTCAGGTTGTTGCAGGTTAAGCGTTGGCACGAACCAGCCTTCACGCATCATTTGCAGGCTCATCCAGGCCTCTAACGCGCCACATGCCCCGAGCGTATGGCCGAAATAACTCTTCAGCGAGGAGATAGGCGTCTTGTTACCGAACACCGCAGCAGTCGCCTGGCTTTCGGCAATATCGCCGCGATCGGTTGCCGTACCGTGCGCTGAAATATAGCCGATATCCGACGGCGCAAGGCCCGCCTGACGCAGCGATTGTTCCATACAAATCTGCATCGTTTCACGCTGCGGCTGAGTGATATGGGCTGCATCGCAGTTGGTGGCGAAGCCAACAATCTCACCAAAGATAGTCGCGCCGCGTGCTTGAGCGTGCTCCAGTTCTTCCAGAATCAACGTGCCCGCGCCTTCACCGATAACCAGTCCGTCACGGTTCACATCAAACGGCGACGGCGTGGTGCTCGGTGCGTCATTACGCTGGCTGGTGGCGAACAGAGTATCAAACACGGCCGCCTCCGACGGGCACAGTTCTTCCGCGCCGCCGGCGACCATTACCGTTTGATAGCCGTGGCGAATGGCTTCGTACGCGTAGCCGATGGCCTGGCTACCGGAGGTACAGGCGCTGGACGTGGGGATCACACGGCCGCGCAGGCCGAAGAACAAGCCGGTGTTGACCGCGGTGGTGTGCGGCATCATCTGCACGTAGGTGGTGCCGGTGATGTT
>Ga0160437_1001324_pt1 | contig 11363 bp, 10 predicted proteins | sample HID1975I_E0MG_FD_108227 | JGI IMG/M metagenome (GOLD analysis project Ga0160437, IMG submission 108227) | Enriched soil microbial communities from UW Madison campus, WI, USA - HID1975I_E0 MG | ecosystem: Environmental > Terrestrial > Soil > Unclassified | place: USA: Madison, Wisconsin... | reverse complement strand
GCGAGCCTTCGCATGCGGCGGTGGCGCATGCCATCCAATCCGGCCAGGCCGACGCGGGCCTGGGGCTCGAATCGGCTGCACGCAGCGCGGGGCTGGACTTCGTGCCGCTCGTGCAAGAGCGCTATCACCTCGTGTGCCTGAAGACGGCACTGGAGCAACCGGCGACACAGGCCCTGCTTGCGGTGCTTCGCAGCGCCGCGTGGCAGCACCAGCTCGGCACCTTGCCGGGCTACCAGGCCGTGGCGAGCGGCGAAGTGCAGTCGTTGCGGACCTTGCTGCCGTGGTGGACCTTCAAGTCGGAGAAGGCCGAGTCGGCGACCGCCGAAGAAGCCCGCGCCGCCTAGATTGCGCAGGTCCTGAAGCCGAGGAACATGTCGTCGCGCTGCGCAGGCGCAAAACCGCGCCATCGCGCTGAACGCAGCCGCGCGCGTGTCGCAAAGGAAGAGCCGCGCAGCACCCGCGCGTGGCCGAAGGCGGGCAGCGGATCGAATTCCGTTCCGGCGCTCCACGGGTCGGCACTGAAGCCCGGCCAGGGGCGCAGCGTGCCGGCAGTCCACTCCTGCACCTCGCCCCAGCGATAGCCGCGGCGAACGGCGCCGTGCGCGGCGACTTCCCACTCGACCTCGGTGGCGAGCCGCCGGCCAGACCAGCGCGCCCAGGCATCGGCCTCCCACCAGCTCACATGCATCGCACTCTGTTGGCCGGCAGCGCGCGTGGCCACGCCGAAGCGGCGCTGCAGCACCGAGCCGCCAGCGCCATGGTGGGCCGCGCCGATCTGCTCCACATGGCGCGGCGCGCGGCGGCCGCTGGCCTGGAGCCAGGCCCAGCCCTCGGGTGACCAGAGCTCCTGTCGGTCGTAGCCGCCGTCGTCGACGAACTCGACGAACTGGAGCCAGGTGACGGGCTGCGCGTCGATCTCGAACTCTGGCACTTCCAGCTCCAGCGCGCCGTATTCCTGCGCAAAGGCAAAGCCGGTGCCCTCGCCCGCATCCAGGCCCAGCCGCCAACGCGTGCCCGGAACCAGGAGCGGTTCACGCGTGATGCCAGGCAAGGGCAATTCGGCACCGAGCGAAAGGCCCAGGGTCTGCGCCATGACGATCAGCTGTTCACCACGCAGGTCTTCATGAAAGAGCGCCAGCCGATAGAAGTACAGGCCGGCGTCGGTCTCGGCCGCGCGCTCAAGCAACTCTAGCGTGCTCTCCAGCGTTTCGAGAAGATAGGCCTTGGTCGACGTCAGGTCCGGGAGTTCGGGCGACCAGCGCTCGGCCTCCGGACGCTGGCTCGGGCTCCACCAGGCGTCGGCCATGGGCTCGATGGCGGCCAGGCGGGTGGGTCGGGCCGGGCATTCGACACCGAAGGCGCGCTGCGTGTTGCGAGCAATCCACCACTCGGCAAACCAACCGATGTGGCCCGCCAGCCAGGTCGGGGGCACCACGTCCGGGCTCTTCGGCAGTTGGGTGAGGCCGGCCTTTTCCATGGCCTGCTCATACAAGCCGAGCAGGTGCAGGGTGTGGTTGCGCGCGTCGATCAGCGCCAAGGACAACAACTCGCGGCCGGCCCGCCGCATGTCGGGCGAATCGATCGAGTGCGGTAGGCCGGGCGGGGGCAGCAACGGCGTGGTCGAAGGCATGGCCGGCCATTATGGCCAGCGTCGCCAAAACCGAGACAAGGCGCCCTGCGCCTCAACTTGGTGCTCAGGGAAAGCCCGCTGCCGGCACCCCCGGAGCGGCGCACACAGAGAGTTACCATTGTGGGCTTTGTGCGCTGCGTCAAACCAGCGCACTTTTTCGCGTTTATCAGACCCGGAGACAAGACCTTGTCTGTGCTTCTCAAATTCTCTTATTGGATGGACTGGATCAGCACCAGGCTTGGCAAGCTTGCCGCCTGGGCGGTGCTGGCCGCAGCCCTGATCTCGGCCGGCAACGCCTTTGTGCGCTTTGGTCTCAACACGAGCTCCAACGCGTGGCTCGAGATCCAGTGGTACCTGTTCGCGGCCACCGTGATGCTGGGCGCACCCGTGGTGCTCAAACTCAACGAGCACGTTCGCGTGGACATCTTCTACGGCAAGCTCAAACGCAACGGCCCGGTCTACGTGGACCTGTTCGGTCTGCTGTTCTTCCTGCTGCCGGTGATGGCCATCATCGCCTGGCTCAGCTGGCCCCTGTTCGTGAACATGTTCGTCACCAAGGAAATGTCGGGCAACTCCGGCGGCCTGATCCGCTGGCCCGCCATGATGCTGCTGCCGCTGGGCTTCGCGCTCATGTTCCTGCAAGGCGTGTCCGAAGTCATCAAGCGCGTGGCCTACCTCCAGGGCCTGATCGAGATGGACACCCACTACGAGAAGCCGGTGCAGTAACTGCAATAAAGGACAACAACAAATGCAGATGGAAAATTTCGCGCCGATCATGTTCGCCGGGCTGGTGGTGATCATGCTGATCGGCTTCCCGGTGGCCTTCTCGCTGGCCGCACTGGGCATGGCATCGGGCTTCTTCGCCATTCAGATGGGCTGGTTCCCGGCGGTGTTCATGGAGAACCTGCCGATCAACATCTTCGGCATCCTCTCCAACGAGCTGCTGCTGGCCATTCCGTTCTTCACCTTCATGGGCGCCATCCTCGAGAAGTGCGGCCTGGCGGAGGACATGCTCGACTCCATGGGTCAGCTCTTCGGCACCGTGCGCGGCGGCCTGGGCTACTCGGTGATCATCGTGGGCTTCATCCTCGGTGCCATCACGGGCACGGTGGCGGGTCAGGTGATCGCCATGGCGCTGATCTCGCTGCCGGTGATGATCCGCTACGGCTACAACATGCGCTACGCCACCGGCGTGCTGGCCGCCTCGGGCACCATCACGCAACTGGTGCCGCCCTCGCTGGTGCTGATCGTGATGGCCGACCAGCTCGGCCGCTCGGTGGGCGACATGTACCGCGGCGCCTGGGGTCCGTCGATCCTGCAGGTGCTGATCTTCGCGCTCTACACCTTCCTGCTGGGCGTATTCCGTCCCAATCACATCCCTGGCATTCCGAAGGAAGCACGCACGCTCAGCGGCGCCGCGCTGTGGGCCAAGTGCCTGCGCGGGATCATTCCTTCGGCCATCCTGATCTTCGCGGTGCTGGGCTCCATGGGCGGTCTGCCGGGTATCGACACCGCCGTGGCCACGCCGACCGAAGCCGGCGCCATGGGCGTGGTGGGTGCGCTCATCCTCGCGGCCATGCACAAGCGCCTGACGAAGGGGCTGCTCTGGGAAGCGATGCTGGGCACCATGCGCTTGACCGCGATGGTCGTGTTCATCCTGATTGGCGCGCGCGTGTTCTCGATGGTGTTCCAGGGCGTGGACGGCGCCAAGTGGGTCGAGCACTTGCTCACCGGCCTGCCGGGCGGCCAGATCGGCTTCCTGATCGTGGTCAACCTGTTCATCTTCTTCCTGGCCTTCTTCCTCGACTTCTTCGAGATCGCCTTCATCATCCTGCCCATGCTCGGGCCAGTGGCCCACACGCTGGGCATCGACCTGGTGTGGTTTGGCGTGCTGCTGTGCGTGAACATGCAGACCAGCTTCATGCATCCGCCCTTCGGCTTCGCGCTGTTCTACCTGCGCGGCATTGCCGATACGCTGTTCAAGGAAAAGCGCATCGAGAAGCCGGTGCTGTCCAAGGACATCTACATGGGCGCCATCCCCTGGGTGCTGATGCAGCTGATCCTGGTGGCGATCGTGATCTTCGTGCCGCAGACGGTGACCATGTTCCTGCCCAAGGAAGAGGTCATCGACACCGACAAGATCCAGATCGTGGTGCCCGACGCCAGCAGCGATTCGCAGCCGGAGTCGGAAGGCGGCGAGAACCCCTTCGGGCCATCCGCCACTGAGGGTGCCAAGCAGGGCGAAGGCGCCAGCACCGGCGAGAACCCGTTCGGCGATCCGCCCAAGTCCGAAGAACAGCCCAAGAACTGATCCACGCTTTGGGTCCTGCTCCGTTCCAGTTCGAGCCCTCCTCGCCCGAGGGCTTCATCGAAGGCCCGGCCTTCTCACGGCCATTCAAGCTGCTGGCCACCGCCATCGTGGGTGGCTGCGCCGTCTGGCTGGTACAGCTGTGGTCGGCCGGCGCATTGGGCAGTGCCAAGTCCAGTGGCCTGGGATGGTTCGTCGCCGGCATGGCGCTCATGGTGTGGACCTGGTTCGCCATCATGACCAGCCGCACCCGGCTCGATGAAAAAGGGCTGCACCAGCGCTGGATCTGGGACAAGCACATGGCACTGGACGACCTGCCTACGGCAAGCTCATCCGCGTGCGGGGCCTCGACTGGCTCGTTGCCCCGCGCCTGTATGTGCGCACGCTGATGGGCAAGGTCGCGGTGTTCTATGCCGCATCGCCCGACATGCTGGCCGAGTTCGAGCGGCTGGTGGAAGAGCTGCGAAAGGCACGCGCCTTCTAAGCCCGTTGTTACCGGTTGCTTGCGTCTCGCGCAGGCCCAAAGAAAAAGCCGCGCAATGCGCGGCTTTTTCATGGGTTGCTCAATCAGCTCAGAGCTTGACGCCTTGCATGTAGCTGTCGAAGCGGCCTTCGGCCACGCGGAACCAGGCCACCTGGTCGCGCTGGAAGGTCGTGAAGTCGGCGAAGATCTTCTTCCACTCGGGGCTCTTGGCGCTGTTTTCTTCGTACACAGCTTGCGAAGCCTTGAACGATGCGTCCAGGATTTCCTTGCTGAAAGGCAGCAGCTTGGTCTTGGCGCCGATGAGTTGCTTCAGGGCCGTCGGGTTGCGGGCATCGTACTTGGCCAGCATGTCCACCGAGGCCTGGGCCGAAGCGGCGGCGATGATGGCCTTGTTCTCGGGCGACAGCGCGTCGAAGGCCTTCTTGTTGATGTAGAAGTCGACCTCGGGGCCGCCTTCCCACCAGCCGGGGTAGTAGTAGTTGGGCGCCACCTTGTTGAAGCCCAGCTTCTGGTCGTCGTACGGGCCCACCCACTCGGCGGCGTCGATCGTGCCCTTTTCGAGGGCTTGATAGATTTCACCGCCGGGTAGGCTTTGCGGCACCACGCCCATCTTGGTCATCACGTCGCCCACCAGGCCGCCGCCCAGGCGCATCTTCAGGCCCTTGAGGTCGGCCGCGGTCTTGATTTCCTTGCGGAACCAGCCGCCCATCTGGGTGCCGGTGTTGCCGCCAGCGAAGCTGAGCATGCCGTAGCCAGCATAGAACTCGTCCATCAGCTTGCGGCCGTTGCCGTGCATCATCCAGGCGTTCATCTGGCGCGCGTTCATACCGAAGGGAATGGCCGAGCCGATGGCGAAGGCGGGGTTCTTGCCGTAGAAGTAGTAGGGCACCGTGTGGGCCGCCTCCACCGAACCTTGCTGCACGCCGTCCACCACGCCGAAGGCGGGCATCAGTTCACCGGCAGCGTGGACCGAGATCTCGAACTTGCCGCCCGACATGGCTTTGACGGCATTGGCAAACACTTCGGCGCCACCATAGATCGTGTCCAGCGGCTTCGGGAAGCTGGAAGCCAGGCGCCAGCGAACAGCGGCCTGCGCATGGACGGCAGGCGCGATGCCAGCAGCCAGGACGCCGGCGATGCCAGCGTTCTTGATAAGGGAACGACGATCCATTGAGTTCACTCCGAGAGGAATAGGAAAAAAGAAACGCGGCTCGTGGCCGCGCTGACGACTGTTAGTTCAGCCGAAGGATTGTAAAAAGCGCTTACACAGCGCTGGCTCGGGACTTTCCCCCGGAAAAACCCTGATCGAGCAGATGCCCGAAGCGCTCGCGGATCGATTGCTCGATGCCCGGGGCGTCGAGGCCGATGCCCGCCAGCAGCTTGGCGGGGTCGCCATGTTCGACGAACCTGTCGGGCAGGCCCAACTGAAGCATGGGTCGCAGCAAGCCGGCCTCTTGCAGCGCCTCGGACACCGCGCTGCCGGCGCCGCCCATGATGGCGCCCTCTTCCACCGTGACGATGGCATCGTGCGTGCGCGCAATCTCCAGGAGCAGGTCGCGGTCAAGCGGCTTGACCCAGCGCATGTTCACCACCGTGGCGTCCAGCGCCTCGCCAGCCGCAAGCGCCGGGTACAGCAGGGTGCCGAAGGCCAGAACCGCAATGCGCGAACCCGGGCGTCGCACTTCGCCCTTGCCCAGCGGCAGGGCATCGAGCGTGAGATGGGGCACCTTGCCCACGCCGGCACCGCGCGGATAGCGCACGGCCACCGGGTGGTCCTGCTCGAAGGCGCTGGTGAGCAGTTGGCGGCACTCGGCTTCGTCGGCCGGGCATGCAATGCTCATGTTGGGAACGCAGCGCAGGAAGGGAATGTCGTAGGCGCCCGCGTGCGTGGCACCGTCCGCGCCCACCAGGCCCGCGCGGTCGAGCGCGAACACCACCGGCAGGTTCTGGATGGCCACGTCGTGCACCAGTTGGTCATACGCGCGCTGCAGGAAGGTGGAGTAGATCGCCACCACCGGCTTGAGCCCCTCGCAAGCCAGGCCGGCGGCGAAGGTGACGGCATGCTGCTCGGCAATGCCCACGTCGTAGTAGCGATCGGGAAAGCGTTGCTCGAACTCGACCAGGCCCGAGCCTTCGCGCATGGCCGGCGTGATGCCGACCAGGCGCGCATCCTGCGCGCCCATGTCGCAGAGCCACTGGCCGAAGACCTGCGTGAAAGTGGTCTTGGGCGCCGTGGCTGGCTTGACCAGGCCCACAGACGGATCGAACTTGCCCGGCCCGTGGTAGGCCACCGGGTCGGCCTCGGCCAGCTTGTAGCCCTGGCCCTTCTTGGTGACCACGTGCAGGAACTGCGGGCCGTCCAGGTGCTTGAGGTTCTCCAGCGTGGGAATGAGCGATTCGAGGTCGTGCCCGTCGATGGGCCCGACGTAGTTGAAGCCGAACTTCTCGAACAGCGTGGCCGGAACCACCATGCCCTTGGCGTGCTCTTCCAGCCGCTTGGCCAGCTCGAACAGTGGCGGGGCCTTGGACAGCACGTTCTTGCCCACGATCTTGGCCTTGGCATAGAACTGGCCGCTCATCAGCTGCGCCAGGTAGCGGTTGAGCGCACCCACCGGCGGGCTGATCGACATGTCGTTGTCGTTCAGGATGACCAGCAGCTTGCAGTCGCAGACGCCGGCGTTGTTCAGTGCCTCGAAGGCCATGCCCGCGGTCATGGCGCCGTCGCCGATCACTGCAATGGCGTGGCGGTCTTCACCCTTCTGCTTGGCTGCCATGGCCATGCCCAGCGCCGCGGAAATGCTGGTGGACGAGTGCGCAGTGCCGAAGGTGTCGTACTCGCTTTCGGTGCGCTGCGGAAAGCCCGACAGGCCGCCCAACTGGCGCAGTGTGGGCATGCGCTCACGCCGGCCGGTGAGGATCTTGTGCGGATAGGTCTGGTGGCCCACGTCCCACACCAGGCGGTCGTGCGGCGTGTTGAACACGTAGTGCAGCGCCACCGTGAGTTCGACGGTGCCCAGGTTGGAACTGAGGTGGCCGCCGGTGCGCGACACGTTGTCGAGCACACAGGCCCGAACCTCGTCAGCCAGTTGCTTGAGCTGCGCACGGTCCAAGGCGCGAAGCTGCGAGGGGTCGGAAATCGTGGGAAGAAGCGGAGCCATTGGGGAAGTTCTTGTTATCGGTCGCGCTCGACGACCATGCTGGCCAGGGCACGCAGGGCGCAGGTGCGTTGCAGGCCGCTGCGGTCGAGCGCGGCCAGCGCCTCGCGGTGCAATTGAGCCGCCTCGGCGCGCGCGCCATCGAGGCCCAGGAGGGATACATAGGTGGGCTTGTCGCTCGCGGCGTCCTTGCCGGCAGTCTTACCTAGGGTCTGCGAATCGGCGGTCACATCAAGGATGTCGTCGACGATCTGGAACGCCAGGCCCAGTGCAGCGCCGTAGTCGCGCAGGCCAACCAACGCCGCGGCCGGCACGTGTTCGGCACACGCCGCGCCCATTTCGACACTGCCTTGCAGCAGCGCGCCGGTCTTGAGCCGATGCATGCGCCGCAAGCTCGCTTCGTCCAGAGCCACGCCGACGCTGGCCAGATCGATGGCCTGGCCGCCCGCCATGCCTTCGCTTCCAGCTGCACGCGCCAGCAAGCGGCACAAGCGCGCCTGCACGGCCGGCGCGAAGCTCGCATCTTCCGGGGTGAGCAATTCGAAGGCCAGCGCCTGCAGCGCATCGCCGGCCAGGAGGGCATCGGCCTCGCCGAACTTGACGTGCACCGTGGGCTTGCCACGGCGCAGCACGTCGTTGTCCATGCAGGGCAGGTCGTCGTGGACCAGCGAATAGGCGTGGATCAGCTCAGCGGCGCAGGCCGCACGCAGGGCGGCGTCCGCGTGGCCACCCACGGCATCGCTGGCGGCCAGCACCAGGAGCGGCCGCAGGCGCTTGCCGCCGTCGAGCACCGCGTAGCGCATGGCATCGCCCAGCAGCACAGGGGCGTTTACGCCTACCCAACGCGACAGCGCGGCCTCCACACGGGCCAGTTGCGGCTCGCTCCAGGCGGCGAGTTGGCCGGCGTCCCAACGTTCTTCTTCGATGACTGCTGACATTATTCGGGTGCCCAGGTCTTGAGATTGCCGGCATCGAGCACCTTGATCTGGTCTTCGACCGCCTGCAGCTTGTCGCGGCAGAACGCCAGCAGTGCGGCCCCGCGCTGGTAGCTGGCGAGCAATTGGTCAAGCGGAAGCTGGCCCGATTCGAGGGCCGAAACCAGTTGCTCGAGCTCCGCCAGCCCGGCTTCGTAGGTGGCCGGCAGCGCGCTCGCGTCAGTGGGGGATGAAGAGGACGCCTTGGGCATGCAATCTCGCGTGAAACATGGGATTTTAGGGCTCGGACGCAAATGCTGGCGCCGGGTACAATCGCCCCTCTTTTTTCGTGCAAACGTGCGAGCGTGCTCGGCCAGTGCACGTACGCCACGCGGCAGGGGTTCCTTTCATCTCCCTGCCTTTTCATTTGCGTCGTTTTCTCTCCCTGTGGGGAGCTTGGTCAGGTCACCCATGTCTGATTTAAGTCTTCAACTGCAGCAGGCTTCCAGCCAACTTCATGTTTCTGCCTATTTCGACGAGGCGCTCTACGCCCGCGAGATGCAGACTCTGTTTGCCAAGGGGCCGCGCTACGTCGGCCACCGCTTGGCCGTGCCGGAACCGGGCAACTTCCATACCCTGCCCCAGGAACACGAGGGCCGGGCGCTGGTGCACACGCCCAAGGGCGTGGAACTCATTTCCAATGTGTGCAGGCACCGCCAGGCCGTCATCTTGCAGGGCCGCGGCCGCCTGGAGCCCCAAAGCGGCGGCAACATCGTGTGCCCGTTGCATCGCTGGACCTATGCCGCCGCCGACCCGCGCAAGACCGGCACGCTCATCGGCGCGCCGCATTTCTCGCAGGATCCCTGCCTGAACCTGCACAACTACCCGCTGACCGAGTGGAACGGCCTCCTGTTCGAGGCCAACGGGCGCGACGTGGCGGCCGACCTGGCCAAGCTGGGACCGCGTGTCGACCTCGACTTCGAAGGCTATGCGCTGGACCACGTCGAGCTGCACGAGTGCAACTACAACTGGAAGACCTTCATCGAGGTCTACCTCGAGGACTACCACGTGGGGCCCTTCCATCCGGGCCTGGGCAGCTTCGTGACCTGCGACGACCTGCGCTGGGAGTTCAACAAGAACTTTTCGGTGCAGACGGTGGGCGTTGCCAACCGCCTGGGCCGCGCGGGAAGCCCCGTGTACCAGCGCTGGCAGGAGCAGTTGCTCAAGTACCGCGAAGGCAAGCCGCCGAAGTTCGGTGCCATCTGGCTCACCTACTACCCGCACGTGATGATCGAGTGGTATCCGCACGTGCTCACCGTTTCCACCCTGCACCCGGTGGGTCCGCAGAAGACGCTGAACATGGTGGAGTTCTTTTACCCCGAAGAGATCGTCGCCTTCGAGCGTGAGTTCGTCGAGGCGCAGCGCGCTGCCTACATGGAAACCTGCGTGGAAGACGACGAGATCGCCGAACGCATGGACGCTGGCCGCCGCGCTCTCATGCTGCGCGGCGACGACGAATCGGGCCCCTACCAGAGCCCCATGGAAGACGGCATGCAGCAGTTCCACGAGTGGTACCGCGCGCAGATGGGCACGGGCGACAGCGCCACCGCCTGACTCTTTCTTTCCCATCCAGCGCCTGCTTGCGGTGCCGGAAGTCTTTTCCGTAGGACGCACATGCAAGCACTCTGGATGGTCTTGGCCGCACTCTTCTTCGCTTCGATGGGGGTGTGCGTCAAGCTGGCGTCGGCGTGGTTCACCAGCGCCGAACTGGTGTTCTGGCGCGGCGTGATCGGCATCGTCTTCCTGTGGCTGCTGGCGCGGCGCCAGGGCGTCTCACTGGCCACCCGCTACCCCGGCATGCACGCCTGGCGCAGCCTGATCGGCGTGTTCTCGCTGGGCGCCTGGTTCTATTCCATTGCAGGCATGCCCCTGGCCACGGCCATGACCCTCAATTACATGAGCAGCGTCTGGATCGCCGCCTTCCTGGTCGGCGGCGCGCTGCTGGCCTGGGTTCCGATCCCCGGGCGCGACGGCAGCGTGCAGCGCCCGCCGCTGCAGGCACCCCTGGTGTTCACCGTCCTGGTGGGCTTCGGCGGCGTGGTGCTGATGCTGCGACCCTCCATGGGCGCCGACCAGGGCTTCGCGGGCCTGATGGGCCTGCTCTCGGGGCTGACGGCCGCCTTTGCCTACATGCAGGTGATTGCGCTCTCGCGCATCGGCGAGCCCGAGACCCGTACCGTCTTCTACTTTGCGCTAGGTTCCATGGTGGCAGGCGGCGTGGCCGTGCTGGTCACGGGCATCTCGCCCTGGGATTGGCACCACGCTCTGTGGCTGCTGCCGGTGGGTGTGTTGGCCGCCCTGGGCCAGCTGTGCATGACCCGCGCCTATTCCGCTGCCAAAACCCCGGCCGCCACGCTGGTGGTGGCCAACCTGCAATATTCGGGAATCGTGTTCGCCGCGATTTACAGTCTGATCATCTTCAACGACCGCATCGATGCGATGGGCTGGTCGGGTATGGGCCTGATCGTCATCAGCGGCATTGCGGCCACCGTGCTGCGCCAGCGCGCCGTGCCCCGCGCGCCCGCTGAAGAACATTGACCCTTTTTTCCGGAGAAAGCCCCGTTATGGCCTATGCAACCCTGATCTCCGCCAACGAGCTGCAGGCACTGCAGCGCGACAAGGTGACGCTGATGGTCTTCGACTGCAGCTTCGACCTGGCGGCGCCCGATGCCGGCGAGCGCAAGTACCGCGAGGCGCACATTCCCGGCGCCATCTACGTCAACCTCGACACCGACCTGAGCGCCAAGCATGGCGCGCCCGGCAAGGGCGGCGTGGTGATCGCCCAGAAGGAAGCCGGCGCACCCGCGTCCGG
>Ga0160437_1001312_pt1 | contig 11475 bp, 14 predicted proteins | sample HID1975I_E0MG_FD_108227 | JGI IMG/M metagenome (GOLD analysis project Ga0160437, IMG submission 108227) | Enriched soil microbial communities from UW Madison campus, WI, USA - HID1975I_E0 MG | ecosystem: Environmental > Terrestrial > Soil > Unclassified | place: USA: Madison, Wisconsin... | reverse complement strand
GCAGATTCGCGCAGGCAGCTACGAGATTGAGCGCGGCGTTACGCCCAAGACGCTGCTGAACATCCTGGTGCGCGGCGAGGAGGCCACCCGCAGCCTGGTGCTGGTGGAGGGCTGGAACTTCCGCCAGGTACGCGCCGCGCTGGCCAAGGCCGACCAGCTCAAGCCCGAAACCGTTGGCGAATCCGACGAGGCGCTGATGGCACGGCTGGGCCGCCCGGGCGTGCACCCGGAAGGGCGTTTCTTCCCCGACACCTACACCTATTCCAAGGGCTCGACCGACGTGGCGCTCTTGCAGCGCGCCATGCGCGCCATGGACCGGCAGCTCGACGCTGCGTGGACGGCCCGGGCGTCCAACCTGCCGCTGAAAACGGCCGATGACGCACTGATTCTGGCCAGCATTGTCGAAAAGGAGACAGGCAAACCGACCGACCGGCCGGAGATTGCTGCCGTCTTCATCAACCGCTTGCGCATCGGCATGCCGCTGCAGACCGATCCGACCGTCATCTACGGCCTGGGTGCCAGCTTCGACGGCAACCTGCGTAAGAAAGACCTGCAGACCGACTCGCCCTGGAACACCTACATGCGCGGCGGCCTGCCGCCCACGCCCATCGCCATGCCCGGCAAGGCGGCGCTGCTGGCGGCGGTGCAGCCGGCACAAAGCAAGTCGCTGTACTTCGTTTCGAAGGGCGACGGCAGCAGTCACTTTTCGAGCTCGCTTGACGAGCACAACCGGGCGGTCAACCGCTATCAGAGGGGCATCAAGCAGTGACCGCCTTGTTCCTGAGTTTGGAAGGCATCGACGGTGCCGGCAAATCCAGCCACCTGGACGCCATCGAAGCACTGTTCCGCGCCCAGGGGCGCACGGTCACGCGCACCCGCGAGCCCGGCGGCACGCCGCTGGCCGAGCAGTTGCGCGAGATGATCCTGAAGCAGCCGATGGATCCGCTCACCGAATCGCTGCTGGTGTTCGCCGCGCGGCGCGATCACATCGTGCAGGTGATCGAACCCGCCCTGGCCCGCGGCGACGTTGTGTTGTGCGACCGCTTTACCGACGCCACCTTTGCCTACCAGGGCGGCGGCCGGGGCTTCGATGCAAAGGTGCTGGCCACGCTGGAGCACTGGGCGCAGGCCCAGCCTGAACAGGGCAAGCTGCTCCAGCCTGATGTGACCCTGTGGTTCGACCTGCCGCCAGAAGTCGCCGCGGCGCGCCTGGCCGACGCACGCACGCCCGACAAGTTCGAAGCGCAGTCGGCCGACTTCTTCCGCCGCGTGGCCTCGGGTTACGCGAAACGCGCGGCGGCCGATCCGTCGCGCTTTGTGCTCATCGACGCCAACCGCACCCGCGAAGAGGTGTGGGAGCAGGTGGCGCTGGCCTTGCAGAAACGGAGCCTGTGCGCATGACCCGTGTGGACGCATCGAGCTGGCTGGCCGTGCCGCTGCAAGAGCTGCTGAAGCAGCGTGGCCACGCCTGGCTGCTGCAAGGCCCTTCCGGCCTGGGCCAGTACGAACTGGCGCTCGCCCTGGCAGCCGCGTGGCTGTGCGAAAACCCCACGCCCCATGGCGCCTGCGGCCAGTGCCCGAGCTGCCATGCCATCGACGTTCGCACGCATGCCGACCTGTGCGTGCTGATGCCCGAGGTGGCCATGCTCGAACTCGGCTGGCCGCTCGACGAAAAGACGCAGGCCGATCTGGACGACAAGAAACGCAAGCCCAGCAAGGAAATCCGGGTAGAGGCCATGCGCGATGCCGTGGCCTTCGCCCAGCGCACCAACGCGCGCGGCCGGGGCAAGGTGGTGCTGGTGTATCCGGCCGAGCGCATGAACAACGTCACCGCCAACACGCTGCTCAAGACGCTGGAAGAACCAGTGGGCGATGTGCGCTTCGTGCTGGCCAGCGAGGCTGCCTGGCAACTGCTGCCCACCATCCGCAGCCGGTGCCTGGGCTACACCATGCCCTGGCCCGAACCGGCCGAGGCGCAGGCCTGGCTCGTGGGGCAGGGCGTTTCCGCGCCGGAGGCCACCGCTCTGCTGCGCGCCGCCGGCGGACGACCCAACGACGCACTTCGCCTGGCGCGCGCCGGCCTGACAGCGCAGACCTGGTCGCGCCTGCCTCAGGCCATCCGTCGGGGCGAGGTGCAGGCGCTTTCCGAGCGCAGCCCGGCCCAGGCCATTGACGTGCTGCAAAAGCTCTGCCACGACCTGCTGGCCGTTGGCGCGGGCGCACAGCCGCGCTTCTTCGAGCCGGCCGACCTGCCGACCGCGCCGCCGATACGCAACCTTTCGGCTTGGTCGCGATCGCTCGCAAGTGCGGCAAAAACGGCAGAACACCCCTTCAATGCCGGCCTGATGCTCGAGGCGCTTGTGAGCGAAGCAAGAGTCCACCTAAACTCGGCCGGCAAGCCAACCCGTTCATGAGCACATCCAACCTGTCCGGCGCCACGCCGCGCCCGAGCGTCATCCAGCTGGCCATCAAGGAAAAGGGCGCGCTGTACGCTGCCTATATCCCGCTGTTTGCCGAAGGTGGCATCTTCATTCCCACCTCGCGCGAGTACCGCCTGGGCGACGACGTCTATGTGCTGCTCACCCTGCCCGACGACCCGACGCGCTACCCGGTGGCCGGCAAGGTGGCCTGGATCACGCCCGAGCGTGCCGCCGGCAACCGGGCGCCCGGCGTAGGCATTCGATTCCCCTCCGACGAGAAGTCGCGCCAGCTCAAGGCGAAAATCGAGGATGCCCTGGGCGGGACCATCGCCTCGGACCGGCCGACGCAAACCATCTGAGCGTCTTCCTGCCAAAGGAACCCAGCGGGCCTCCATGCGAGGCCCGCACCGTTTTCAGCTTGCCCACTGTCTCCAGATGTTCACCGATTCCCACTGCCACCTGAGCTTTCCTGAATTCACTTCGCAAATGGACCAGGTGCGTGCCGCCATGGCTGCCGCACAAGTGGATCGGGCCCTGTGCATCTGCACCACGCTGGAAGAATTCGACGCCGTGCAGGGCCTGGCGGCGCAGTACGACAACTTCTGGGCCAGCGTCGGCGTGCACCCCGACAACGAGGACATCGAGGAACCCACGGTGGAGCGCCTGGTGGAGCTCTCGAAGCGGCCCAAGGTAGTGGCCATTGGCGAAACGGGCCTGGATTACTACCAGATGGAAGAGCGCAAGGGCGGCCGCAGCATTGTCGACCTGGACTGGCAACGCAACCGCTTTCGCGCCCACATCCGCGCCGCGCAGATCACCCGCAAGCCGCTGGTCATCCACACCCGCGAAGCCTCGGCCGACACCATTGCCATCCTGAAGGAGGAGGGCGAAACCGGCTCCGGCCAGGCGGCGGGCGGCGTTTTCCACTGCTTTACCGAAACCGCCGAGGTCGCCCGCGCCGCGCTGGACCTCGGCTTCTACATCTCCTTCTCCGGCATCCTGACTTTCAAGAAGGCCGAAGACCTGCGCCAGGTGGCAGCCTTCGTGCCGCTGGACCGGATGCTCATCGAAACCGACAGCCCCTACCTGGCGCCAGTGCCGTTTCGCGGCAAGACCAACAGCCCTGCGCTGGTTCCCTACGTGGCCAAGCAGATCGCGGAAATCCGCCAACTCACGGTGGAACAGATCGCCGAAGTTACAAGTAACAACTTCGAGACCTTGTTCCACGACGTTAAAGTAACATGAAAAAATACTTCAATATATTCTTCTATCTAGTTGTCACGCTTGCCTTTTCTTCTAACGCGTTTGCCGACGCGCAACTCGACCTCTTCCGCGCGGCGCGGGCCGACAACCCCAGCGGTGTGAAGAGCCTGATCGAGCGCGGCGTGAACCCCAACCTGCGCGACGAACATGGGCAAACCGCCTTGCTGGTTGCCATGCGCGAACCGTCGCCTCGGGTCATCGACGTCATGATCGCGTCGCCCAAGGTGGATGTGGACGCGGCCAACAGCAAGGACGAAACCCCGCTGATGATGGCTGCGCTCAAGGGCCAGCAGGACCTGGTGGACAGGCTCCTGGCGCGCGACGCCTCGGTGAACAAGCCCGGCTGGACGCCGCTGCATTACGCAGCCACCAACGGCCACATTTCCATCATGAAGGTGCTGCTGGACAAGTACGCCTTCATCGACGCGCAGTCGCCCAACGGCACCACACCGCTGATGATGGCCGCCGGCTATGGCAGCTTCGAAGCGGTGAAACTGCTCGTCGACGAAGGCGCCGACCAGAGCATGAAGAACCAGCAGGGCATGACGGCACTCGACTTCGCCAAGCGCGCCAACAAGGGCCAGTCCGCCGAATTGCTGTCCAAAGGCCCCGCCGCAGCAAAGAAGCCGAGCGACGGCAAGTGGTAGCGGCCCAGGCGGTAGGCGCATAGCAGGGCGCCTGCCGCGTGGCCTATGCCGTGCGGTGGGCTCGCTTGCCGGCGGCATTCACGGCACCATGGCGCCGCCGCTGGATTGCGGCCCCATGCCATGCCGCTCCATCCGGCCGAACCGTCTTCCGTTTTCCGCGTTCCGCTAAGCGGTGCGTTGCGTTTGCGCACCTGGGGAGGTGCAACGTGCTTCTTGCTGGCCCTGGCCATGGGCTCTTTCCTTATCGGCCCTTACCCCGTCTCGCCGCCTGAAGTGGCTCGCGCGCTGGCCTTTCAGTTCGGGCTGGTGGAGGAGGGCGGCAGCGAAATGGTCCGCCGCGTGGTGCTGGAAGTACGTGGCCCGCGCATTGCCGCCGCCTTGCTGGTGGGCGGCGCGCTGGCCGCCGCGGGCGCCACCTATCAGAACCTTTTTCGCAACCCTATGGTGTCGCCCGGCGTGCTGGGCGTGTCGGCCGGCGCCGGATTTGGTGCGGCGCTGGGCCTCCTGATGAACGTCACGGGCCTGGGCGTGCAGGGCCTGGCTTTTGTCGGCGGGCTATTGGCCGTGGCACTCGCACTGGCGCTCGGGCGGGCTTTTCATCAGGGCGGCAGCCTGCTGACCTTGGTGGTGGCTGGGCTGGTGGTGTCGGCCTTCTTCCAGGCACTGGTGTCGCTGTCGAAGGTGGTGGCCGATCCGCTCAACCAATTGCCCGGCATCACCTTCTGGCTGCTGGGCGGCTTGCATCGAATCGATTCCAAGGCGCTTTTCAACGCACTGGTTCCCATTGCCGCTTCCGGCCTGGTGCTGTGGGCCCTTCGCTGGCAGGTACACGCGTTGGCCGCCGGCGAGGACGAGGCGCGCACGATGGGCATCGACGTTTCGCGGCTGCGCGTGGTTCTCATCGCCTGCGCCACGCTGATGACCGCGGCCTGCGTGAGCATCAGCGGAATCGTTGGTTGGGTCGGGCTTCTGATTCCCCACATCGTGCGCATGCTGGTCGGCCCGGCCTTCGCGGCAGTGTTGCCGCTGTCGGCGCTGCTGGGCGGCGGCTTCCTGCTGGCCGTGGACGACCTGGCGCGGGGCGCCGGCGGAGAAATTCCGCTGGGCATTCTCACGGCTCTGATCGGGGCACCGCTGTTCGCGCTGGTGCTGGTCAGGGCGCGACAGGCCTGGTTCTGAAGGAAGAACGGCATGCTCGAGGCCAAGGCATTGTCGGTCGGTCACGCGGGCCGACCGCCGCTGCTGGAAGGGGCCTCCTTTTCGTTGGCGCGTGGCCAAGCCATGGCGCTGCTGGGCCCCAATGGCAGCGGCAAGACCACCTTGCTGCGCTGCCTGCTCGGGTTGATCGACCCACAGGCGGGCCAGGTCTGCATCGACACAGATGACGTCCATTGCATGCCGCCGGCGCGGCGTGCGCGCCGCATGGCCTACGTGCCACAGGCGGTGAGCCCGGCGTTTCCGTTCCAGGTTTTCGACATGGTGCTGATGGGCCGCAGTGCTCACCTGCGCTTCATGGCCGATCCGGCGCGGGCCGATGTGGATGCCGCGCAGCAAGCACTGGAACACCTTGGCATCGGCCACCTGGCGCAGCGGCGCTTCGACGCCTTGAGCGGCGGTGAACGGCAACTGACGCTGCTGGCCCGCGCGCTCGCGCAGGATGCACCCTTCGTCGTGCTCGACGAGCCATGCGCCAGCCTGGACTTGGGGCATCAGGTGGAAGTGCTGTCTGCTTTGCGCGCCTTGAAAAGGGAAGGGCGCGCAGTGCTGATGTCGACTCACCTACCGGAGCACGCGCTGGCGCTGGGTGCAGACGCTCTGCTGATCCAGCGCCACGGCCTGGCTGGGCCAGCACCGTCGGAGCAGTTACTGCAGTCCGAACTGCTGAGCAGCCTGTACGGCACGCCCATCGAGGCCGTGGCGTTGACGCTCGGGCCGGCGGCCGGACGGCAGGTTTTCGTGCCGCTGCAACTGCATGAGCAAGGCACGCACCGCCATCACGACGCACGGGAGAAAACATGATTCACCGCCGTACGCTGCTGCAAGCGCTGGGCGCCATGTCCATGTGTGTGTTGCGCGCCCAGGCGCAGCCCGCCACTCGCAAGGTGACCGACATGGCCGGCCGCGAAGTCGTCTTGCCCGCGCGCATCAGCCGGGTGGTGACGCTGGGGTCACTGCCGGTGCTCAACAGTTTCGTCTTCACGATGGGCGAAGCGGGCAGCATCGTGAACGGCCTGGCTGACTTCGCGCAGCCGCACTGGAAGTACCAGAACGTTTTCGCGCCACAGTTGCCCGGTCAGCCCACCATGCAACTGCCTAATCGCGAACCGCAGGTCGAAGCCATCCTGCAGGCACAGCCGGACCTGGTGCTGACGCTGCACCGCGACGCCGTCGACCGGCTGGCTGGGCTGGGCCTGCGGGTGGTCTACCTGTCCTGGCGTGAGCCGGAAGACGTCAAATCCTGCATGAGCCTGATGGGCCAGGTCTTTGGCAAGCCGGACGTGGCACAGGCGTACCAGAAATGGTTCGAAAGCTCCCTGGGCACCGTCCGGGCAGGCCTTGAAGGCGTGGCTGAATCTCAACGACCGCGAGTTCTTTATCTGCAGCCAGACACATTGACTCAGCCACGGCTGATTGCGGAATGGTGGATTCCGACGGCCGGCGGCGTCAGCGTCACCAACGATGGCCGCCGGACCGAGAGCCGCAGCTTCTCGATGGAACAGGTGCTGGCCTGGGACCCGGACGTGATGATCCTGACCACACCCCAGGCCGTGCGCCTGGTGCGCAACGAAAAAGCATTTGCCGGCTTGCGAGCCGTGCGCGATGGCCGCCTGCACGTGGCGCCAGTCGGTGCACATACCTGGTCCAACCGCACGGCCGAGCAGCCGCTGACCGTGATGTGGGCCGCGCGAACTCTGCATCCGCAACGCTTTGCCAGCCTGGACGTGGCGGCGCAGACGCGGGAGTTCTATGCAAGGTTCTTCGGAACGCGGTTGAGCGATGCACAGGTGGCGGAGATCCTGAGCGGAGAGCTTTGAGGTGACTGGAACGCCGGGACGCAACTGGGCAGGCTCCGGTTCCTTGCGATCCCTTGAATAATACAATGTGCATTATGTTAAATCACAGATTGCGCTCAAACCGTATGGATTGAAAAAGCGAGTCCCTTCTCGCTGCGTCAGAGTGAGCTGACATCAATGGGTAAATGAACGGCTCACGGTGCGACCGAAACAGTAAACAAGCTACGCACGGAGCGGATTTACCCTTTTAGTTCCACGACCCGAGAGCGCATTTACCGATTGGCTCTCTCGCAGACGGGCAGTTCGCGCCCCTCTAGTACGCGGACAAGAGCTAGCTTAGAAAACGCCAAATTGGCAAACCGCTCGGATTGATCTTCACGAGGCGGCTGCAAATTCGTCGCTTGAGGTACCCCCACGGCACTAGTGCTGAAAAATACAGTTTTCAGAACTAGGTAGGGGGTGCTTCGCGCCTCCACTGCAATGCGAGGCTGGTACCCTGCTTCGGCCGACGTTCGACTCCGCGCACTGGTGAGGCCACCTAGGATGTAGGCATGAGAATCTTCGACCGCGTCAAGCGCTCTGCATCCAACCGGAGGGCCGACGCATCCTGCGCGTTGATTTCGATGGTCGCCCTAACAGCACATCGCAGCAAGCCGAAGGTCGGGGTTTGCACCTGACTCTACGTTGATGCAGGATTACCTCCTAATGAGAAGCTCGATTGCTCCAACCCAGTCGCCAGCCAGCACTCCCGAGATCGACGCGATCGACTCGGCCACCCAAGCGCTCCTTTGCGTAGAGAAGGAGAAGTTTCGGGAGTTGCTGGCTTGGCTCGACGCCCCGGCGCCTCTCAACCCTGGGCTGCAGAGCCTGATGGCATTGAAATCGCCTTGGGACAAGTCACTGGACTGACTCACACGCGTCAACGGCATCAACTTGTGGATGGTTGGCAGGACATGCACCTGCGATACGGCGTGAATCGTGCACCCTTCGCGAACCATTGAGGCATCGCGCGCACGGCGAATCATCTGCGAGACGCGGGGGGTTGCATGGTGCAACCCCCTAAATCAAGGCTCGAAGACGTCCTCTTCGGCCAGGCGCGCCGCCTTCCAGACGGGGCCCATGGTGTCGGCCCGATCGGTGGGCAAATCCGCTGCGCTGTGGAACGCGCACAGCGACGCCCAGGGGCCTTGGGCGTTTGTGATGGTCGCGGGCGCGCCGCAGATGATGCAGTGCGACCTGAGCTCAACTTCCGTCTCCAGGATGACCTCTTGGACGGCGACAGCAACCGGATCAAAGGTCTCTCGTGGCGCGCAATCGACTCGGCGTACATCGTGCGGGCGATGGAGGTTCACCGCGAAGCGTGCTTTGCCTTCCAGCTGGTAGTGGAAGCTGGGCGCGCCGAACTTCTCCCGAACGCGAATCCAATGAAAGTCTCGCTTGTTGTCGCCGAGTAGGAGGTCGATCCGATCGCACATCACCGCAACTTCAGGGAGCCAGCCACGGAACCAGGCATAGGCGCGGGCGCGCTCCTGCCCTTGCAAGGGAAACATGTACGAGTAGCGGCTCGGCAACTTCCGGAGCTTCTCCGAGGGTTCGGGTTCCGTCGCCATATTGCTCGCGCCTTTTCTGGTAAGTCAGGAGGAACCAGTAGGGATTGATTCCAGCCCCGCACAGGCGTGGCACACCATCCAACTGATTTCAGCCTCCGTAAATCCCCAGGGCTTGGCGCGAATGCCCGCGGCGAGGCGAGCTTCCAGCCCGGCACGTCCCCACTGGGGATGAGCGTCGAGCTTTCTGCGCGCGTAGGACGTCAGTTGGATGACGAAATCGGCGCAGACGTCATAGCGCGTGGCGAGTTCCTCCTCCGTCCATCCCGAGACAAATTGACCATCGACCCGGCGGAGCAACATCTTCGGCTGGGCACCCGCCACCGCCCCTGGTCCCGGCCCGCGCGGAAAGTCCTCGGGAATATCGACTGGCGTCATTTGAGTTCCTCTCGCAGGCACATCAGGTCAACTCGCACGCAACCCCTCCCTGATCTCCTTCAGATGAGCCTTGATCTGCGCTCGTTGCATGCCGGCCGGCGGACGGTGTTCGCGGCAGAGTGTCCAGACATAGCCGTCCAGATCCATCGCCTTCGCTGGCTTCCCGCAGCGAATGCACCGCTTGGCGGTGATGGATTCGGCTTCATCAACAAGCGCGCAGATGAAAGCGACCAGCGTGTCCGGCTCGAAGTCCCTTTCGACGTCGAAGTACTCGCCGACCGGCGCAAGTCGCAGATCCATGGCGTGGTTGAATCGGGCGCCGCCGAACTTCTCCTTGATCTGCACCCAATGAAATCCGCGCCTGTCGGGTCCCAAGACAGCATCGATCGCGACGCACAGTTGCACAAAGGTGGGGAACCAACCCGTGAAGTGATTCAAACCGATGTGCGGCCCTTTGAACATGTAGGGGTAGCGCGCTTCGAGGTCGAGGACGCTCGTGACTCTTGCATTCATCGCCGATCCCATTCCCTCTCAGCGGTCCCCTCGCCTTCCTGGTGATGGTCGAGGTCGAAGTGAGGCTTCATGCTTCCTCCAGATACGCGCGCTGTCGTTGCATTGCCGACCACCCGGCAGTCAGCACCCGAGGAACCCATGCAGGTCCCACGGGTAGCACGCATCCGGGCAGTTTGGAACGAGGGGGCAAGTCGACAGGGCGTGGCGCTTGCGATATGCCTGCCGCGCCTCCTCGGGCACGTCGCGCAGGCGGCAATACGGTACGCCTTCGTGCATGTAGACCGCTGGACGAACTGCTGCCGGCATTGGTGGCATTTCGATGCCACCTGTTTGCTCGGCGCATAGCGCCCATTGGGCGATTCGCCACAGGGGGGCCTCGGCGGGTGTCAGCACCTCGGCCTTTCCGACATGCAGCGCGCCGTTCTCCCTCATCCACTCGACTCGGTGCAGGAACGTGCGGTTCAGGTGAATCTCCAGCGACGCACGAAACACAGGCGCAGCCGCGTTGAGGTCCGCACATTGCGCGACGACGCGATCAATAGCCCGTGCGGCGAATAGCGCCACTGGCTCTGCGAAGCGGGGGTAGTCCAATAAGGGCACCATGGCCAGCCGCACGCCATGATCATCCTGCAACTCGCAGAGGTAGTCGGCAAGGCCCGCAGCCAGGCGCATTCGGCAGATCGTCCCCCGCAGCGGCGGCAACGCATCGTGCGCGCCGAGCGTGGAAGGGAACAGCGCCAGGATCAGCATGGGCTTCATCTCCAAATTCGAAGGGTCTCCGCTGAAGCGCAGGTTCCGCTCAGCACTCCGGAAGCGCACCGGGGTTGCGTGGAAGACCTGCAACCCGATCATCATTTGCTGGCATTGATACGCCCCTCATCTGCGCCCTCGCCTTTACCATCCGGGTCGGGACCTGAGCGCAGCAACGCCAACACCTCCTGCGTCACGTCCCGCTCTTCGTCGATCCGCCACGACGCCTTCCATTCCGCCCAGACATGGGCTTCGTCGTCGTTGAATCCCGGTGGGCCCATCACGCGATACTTCCGTCCGTTTGCAGTCATGAAGCACCGAGATGAAGGGTCGAATTTCCGCAGTACCGAAGACACCTGGCCGTGCCGATCCTCACAGGACCATCCGGCCAAATGACGCGTCCAAGATCGGGTGAATCCGCGAAACGGCACTTCGAAGATCTGCCAATGAACGAGCGTCACCTTGGGCCCCGGTTCGATGGGTTGGATGGTCCAGATCGGCATGGAATCGCTCCTTGTGGCTTGCTCTACATAGATTGAGAGTGGTAGGGATCAGTGCAACCGCCGGGCGGGATGCGCCCCATCGTCATCCAACAGGTCGGCCGCAAAGTCCCACAACTCAAGATGACGGCGCCCAGCCGCACGCGCCGCGGCCACCGCGTCCTGCACGCCACGGGTGATCTCTCGTGCCGTCAGATGCGCCAGCCTCCTGGTCAGTGACCGGGTTGGCAAAGCGAATTCAGTGACATGCAGCGAGCGCACCGCACGCGTGGCCACCACCTGCGCCAGATCCAGGGCCTCGGCGCCTGTGGGCGGGAGAATCGAGAAGATCTTGAAGCGTGTTTGGATGGTGGCCGGAATGGCGCGCAGATCGTTGGCCGTGG
>Ga0160437_1001311_pt1 | contig 11476 bp, 12 predicted proteins | sample HID1975I_E0MG_FD_108227 | JGI IMG/M metagenome (GOLD analysis project Ga0160437, IMG submission 108227) | Enriched soil microbial communities from UW Madison campus, WI, USA - HID1975I_E0 MG | ecosystem: Environmental > Terrestrial > Soil > Unclassified | place: USA: Madison, Wisconsin... | reverse complement strand
TGGGCGCGCTGGTCGGCGAGGTCAAGGTCGATGGCGCCAGCGTGCCGTACATCCTGTTCCTGGCCAGCGGCTCGATCTGCATGAGCGCGATGAACGCAGCATCGTTCGAGGCGCTGTATTCGGCCTTCTCGCGCATGCATGTGCAAAAGACCTGGGACGGCATCATGAACGCGCCGGTGGGCCTGGACGACATCGTGCTGGCCGAGATGCTGTGGGCCGCGTTCAAGGCCATCTTCACCGTTACCGCCATCCTGTTCGTGATGCTGGCGCTGGGCATCAGCCACAGCCCCAAGCTGGTGGCGGCCTGGTTCGTGCTGGCGGGCGTGGGCATCACCTTTTCGTGCATTGCGCTCATCTTCAACGCGCTGGCCAAGGGCTACGATTTCTTCACCTACTACTTCACGCTGTTCATGACGCCGATGATGTTTCTCTCGGGCGTTTTCTTTCCGCTGGAGCAACTGCCCGAAGTGGTGCGGGTGGTGGCCAACTGGCTGCCGCTGGCCAACGCCGTGGCGCTGGTGCGGCCGCTTTTCATGGACCAGTGGCCCACCGAGTGGGCAACGCACGCGGCAGTGCTGGTGGCCTATACCGTCGCCGCCTTCTGGATCGCACTGGCGCTCACGCGCAAGCGCTTTGCCAAGTAGCCTCTCTCTTCAAACCACAACAACCAGGGCCAACCACATGCTGCAAAACGCCACTGCCTTCTTCCTGCACTGGGCCGTCACGGGGCTGTGCCTCTGGATCGCAAGCCTGGTCTTCAAGGGGATCCGATTCGAAAGCACCGGCGCCCTCATCGGCTCGGCGCTGCTGCTGGGCCTGGCCAATGCGCTGGTCAAGCCGCTGCTCATCGTCCTGACGCTGCCGCTCACGCTGCTGACCTTCGGCCTGTTCCTGCTCGTCATCAACGCGCTGATGCTTCTGCTGGTGGCCTGGTTCATCAAGGGCTTCAAGGTGTCGGGCTTCTGGACTGCCTTGTTCGCCAGCCTGTTCATCTCCATCCTGAGCATCATCATCGGCGGCTTCTTCGTGGGCGGCACGCCCGACACGCAAATCCAGATGCCGGCCGGCACCTGGCTCTGAACTTCTGAAGGAAGGAAACTCACATGACCACATCCAACCGCACCAACCTGCAACTGCGCTCGCTCATCAAGAAGAGCGGCGAACTGGAAGTCTCGCTGGCCGATGCACCAGTGCCCGCGCCCGGCCCCGACGAGGTGCTGCTGCGCGTGGAAGCCTCGCCCATCAACCCGTCGGACCTGGGCCTGCTGTTCGGCGCGGCCGACATGCGCGGCGCGCAGGCCTCGGTCGATGCCGCCGGCAGGCCGGTGGTGACGGCGCGCGTGCCTGAAGCTGCCATGCGCGCCATGGCGCCGCGTGTCGACCAGTCGATGCCCGTGGGCAACGAAGGCGCCGGCACGGTGGTGGAGGCCGGTTCGTCCCCGGCGGCGCAGGCCCTGGTCGGCAAGAAGGTGGCCGCGCTGGGCGGCGCCATGTATTCGCAGTGGCGTGTGGTGCCATTGGCGCAGTGCCTGGTGCTGCCCGAAGGCGCCACGGCGGCGCAAGGCGCGTCGTCCTTCGTCAACCCGCTCACCGCCCTGGGCATGGTCGAGACCATGAAGCGCGAGGGCCATAAGGCGCTGGTTCACACCGCGGCGGCCTCGAACCTGGGGCAGATGCTCAACCGCATCTGCATCAAGGACGGCGTGCCGCTGGTGAACATCGTGCGCAAGCCCGAGCAGGCGCAACTGCTCAAGAGCGAAGGCGCGAAATACGTGTGCGACAGCAGCTCACCCGCCTTCCTGCAGGAGCTGACGGATGCGCTGGCCGCCACCGGCGCCACCATCGCCTTCGATGCCACCGGCGGGGGCCCGCTGGCCGGCCAGATCCTGGGCTGCATGGAAGCGGCCATCAGCCGCACCGCCAAGGAGTACAGCCGCTACGGCTCGACCACGCACAAGCAGGTCTACATCTATGGCGGCCTGGACATGCGGCCCACCGAGTTCAACCGCAATTTCGGCATGACCTGGGGCATGGGCGGCTGGCTGCTCTTTCCGTTCCTCCAAAAGGCAGGCGCGGCAACGGTGCAGGCGCTCAAGGATCGCGTGGCCGCCGAACTCACCACCACCTTCGCCAGCCACTACTCGCAGGAAATCTCGCTGGCCGAGGCGCTCGACCTGGACGTGATCGGCGTCTACAACCAGCGTGCCACGGGCACCAAGTACCTGATCAACCCGAACAAATAGCCTTCAGCGCCAACCATGACTCTCTCCACCTGGCTTCTCTACGTGGCTGCGGTGCTGGTGCTGACCATGTCGCCCGGGCCCAGTGTGCTGATGTGCATCTCGACCTCGGTCAACCTGGGCGCGCGCAAGGCCCTCGTCGTCTCGCTGGGCAGCACCAGTGCCATCGTCTGCATCATGGCGCTGTCGATGCTCGGGCTGGGCGCGGTGCTGGCGGCGTCGGAGACGCTGTTCGGCGTGCTCAAGTGGGCGGGCGCGGCGTACCTTGCTTACCTGGGCATTCGCTCCCTCTTGTCGCGCAGCACCGAGATCGCAGTGGAAGGACAGCAGAGTGCAAGCCAGGCCAGCAATCGCCAGGTGTTCGGCCAGGGCTTCCTCGTTGGCGCAAGCAACCCCAAGGCACTGCTCTTCTTCGGTGCGCTGTTCCCGCAGTTCATCGACCCGACCGCGCCGCAGGCACCGCAGTTGCTGGTGCTGGGCCTGACCTTCGTCTTCTTCGAGCTGCTGTGGTTGGGCATCTACGCGCTGTCGGCGGCCAAGGCCAAGCGCTGGCTTGGGCAGCCGCGCCGCGCACGCCTGTTCAATCGCGCCACGGGCGTTGTGTTTCTGGCGGCTGCCGGGTTGCTGGCCAGCAGCCGCCGCCCCGGCGCTTGAGCGCCGGCAGGCGACGCTCGCTTTAGCCCCGACGGCCACCTTTGCCGGCGGTGCTCGGGGTCAGGCGCGCTGCACGGATGCCGTCGAGAACAGCGCCTTGCGCAGTTCGAGCGCGCACAGGCTCACGGCCGTGCTGGATTCGTCCAGCACCTTGCCCATGAGGATGAAGCCGTGAATCATTCGCTCGAAGTTGACCAGCACCGTGCGAACGCCGGATTCAGTGAGCCGTTGCGCGTACTGCAGGCCCTCGTCGCGCAGCGGGTCGTAGCCGGCGGTAATGACCAGCGCGGGCGGTAGCCGGCCCAGGTCCTTGTGCAGCAGCGGCGAGGCCCGCCAGTCCATGTCGTGCGCAGTGTCGGCGCCCATGTAGTGGTCGTGGAAGTAGCCGATGGTGTCGCGCGTGAGCACATAGCCTTCGCCATTGGTGCTGTGCGACGAGGCGCAGCGGCGCATGTCGGTGGCCGGGTAGATCAGCAGCTGGAAGCAGATGGGGTGCGGTAGCCCTTCCTTGCCCGCATCGCGCGCCGCCAGGCTGACAACCGCGGCCAGGTTGCCACCGGCGCTGTCGCCGCCCACGGCGATACGCGCCGCGTCCAGGCCCAGGGCCTCGGCCTGGTACGCGATCCAGCGGGTGGCGGCAACGCAGTCGTCCACCGCGGCTGGAAAGGGGTGCTCGGGCCCCATGCGGTAGTCGACCGACACCACGGCACAACGCGCTTCGTTCGCAAGCTGGCGGCACAGCGTGTCGTGCGTGTCCAGGTCGCCAATGACCCAGCCGCCACCGTGGAAGTACACCAGCACCGGCAAGAGACCCTTCTGTGCCTGGCGCGACACGGGCGCATACAAGCGCAAGGGAATGGCGCCAGCCGGCCCTTCGGCCGACAGCGATTCCACGCGCGCCACCTGGGGCGGCTCGGGCTGGGTGAAGGAACGCCGTTCGCGGTAGACGCGCCGCGCTTCCTCCGGCGCCATGGTGTGGGTAGGCGGAACGCCCCGCGCGGCCAACAGGTCGATGAAGGCGCGGGCCTGGGGATGCAGCATGGGCAGGTCTCCTGGCTGAATAAATGTGCGCCACGCAAGTGCAGGCGCCCGGACCAAGCTTACTTGACATGGCCCGAATGCGGCCGATGATCACGCGCGCCCCACTCTCTCGTCCCTATGCCTTCGCTTTCAATACCTATTCTTCTTTGCCTTCACCTTCTTGCCGCCGCGCTCTGGGTGGGCGGCATGGCCACTTTCCATTTCGCGGTGCGACCGGCCGCAGTGGATTCGCTGGAGCCGCCGCAGCGCCTTCGCATGCTGTGCGGCGCGCTGGGCCGGTTCTTTCGCTGGGTGGTCGCGGCCATCGTGCTGCTGCTGGGCACCGGCTTTGCCATGGTGCAGCTGGCCGGCGGCATGGGTGCGGTACGTTGGCACGTGCACGCCATGCTGGGTATCGCCATCGTGATGATGGTGATCTTCAGCGTGGTCTATCGGCGCCACTACCCGCAGATGGCCGAGAAGGTCGTCGCGGGTGACTGGAAGGCGGCCGCGGCAGCGCTTGGCCGTATCCGGCAGCTGGTCTTCATCAACCTGTGGCTGGGTGTGGCGGTGTTCGTCATCGCCGTGGTCGGCCGGGCGCTGTGAGCGGACGTGGGGCCATGGCAGCAGCCGATGGCGGCAACGACAACGAGGCCACGCGCCGCGCCATTGCCGGCGTGTGGCCCATCGAGTCGGCGCGCATCGTGGCCGTGGTGGCACGCATGGTGCGCGATGTGGGCGTGGCCGAAGAGCTGGCGCAAGACGCGCTGGTGTCGGCCCTGCAGCAATGGCCTGGCGACGGCATCCCCGACAACCCTGCAGCCTGGCTGACCGCTGCCGCCAAGCATCGCGCGCTCGACTGGCTGCGCCGCAGCCAGATGATGGAGCGCAAGCACGAAGAAATTGCGCACACCATCGAGGCGCTGGGCGGCGAGCCGATGGCGCCTTCACCGGAGGACGCGGCAGACGAAGACATTGACGACGACCTGCTGCGCCTGATCTTCACTGCCTGCCATCCGGTGCTGTCGCGCGAGGCGCGACTGGCGATGGCGCTGCGCGTGCTGGGCGGCCTGACGACGGACGAGATTGCGCGCGCCTTCCTGCTGCCCGAGCCCACGATTGCCCAGCGCATCGTGCGCGCCAAGCGCAGCCTGCGCGATGCGAAGGTGCCTTTCGAGGTGCCGCGCGGCGAGGAGTTGGCGCCGCGCCTGGCATCGGTGCTGGAGGTGATCTACCTGGTCTTCAACGAAGGCTATTCCGCCACCGCGGGCGACGACTGGATGCGCCCGGCCCTGTGCGCCGAGGCGCTGCGCCTGGGCCGCGTGCTGGCCGAGCTCGCGCCGCAAGAGCCCGAGGTGCATGGCCTGGTGGCGCTGATGGAGATCCAGGCTTCGCGCTCGGCCGCGCGCACCGACCGGCATGGCGCGCCGGTGCTGCTGATGGAGCAGGACCGCTCGCGCTGGGACCAGCTGCTGATCCGCCGCGGCCTGGCCGCACTGGTCCGCGCCGAAGGCCTTGGCGGCGCGATGGGCCCCTATGCGTTGCAAGCCGCGATTGCCGCGTGCCATGCCCGCGCGCTGCAAGCCGACGACACAGACTGGCCGCGCATCGCCGCCCTGTACAGCGCGCTGGCCGCGGTGGAGCCGTCGCCGGTGGTGGAGCTCAACCGCGCCGTGGCCGTTTCACGCGCCGATGGCCCGGCATTGGCGCTGCCGCTGGTGGATGCGCTGGTGGCCGAGGGCACGCTGAAGAACTATCACCTGCTGCCGGCGGTGCGGGCCGACTTGCTGCAGAGACTGGGCCGGCTGAAGGAGGCGCGGCGCGAGTTCGAGCACGCCGCGAGCCTGACGCGCAATGCCCGCGAGCAGGCGTTGCTGCGCTCGCGCGCCGCGGCCTGTGCGGGCACGCAAGATGCCTCTGCAAACTAAGGCATCAGTCCTTCCCGCCGCTATTTGCCTGGCGCTGCGGGCTCTTTGGCAAACCATGAGAATTGCGCACCATGCAAGAGCTTCTTGAACTGGCTACGCGCCATGGCGTGTCGGTGGTCTTCTTGGCTACGCTGGCAGCACGCCTGGGCGCGCCGGTGCCGGCGTCCGCCGTGCTGGTGGTGGCCGGCGGCCTGGTAGCGGCGCACGAGCTCTCCCTGGCCGCGGTGTTGGCGGTGGCGGTGCTGGCCAATGTGCTGGGCGACGGCGCTTGGTACTACGCTGGCCGGCGCTTTGGCTACCGGGTGATGCGCCTGTTGTGCAAGGTGTCGATGTCTCCCGACTCCTGCGTGCGCCGCAGCGAGACGCTGATCACGGACTGGGGCGGCACGTCCTTGCTGGCGGCCAAGTTCGTACCGGGCGTGTCGGTGGTGGCGCCGCCGATGGCCGGGGCACTCAAGATGTCGGTGGTGCGCTTCACTGTGTTCGACGCATTGGCGGGCCTGATCTGGACCGGTGTGTTCGTGGCGCTGGGATGGGTTTTCTCGCAACAGATCCAGGAAGTTCTGGAGGCGATGGCCAATGCGGGCAGCGTGGGCGCCGCGCTGCTGGTGGCGCTGATCACGATCGGCGTCGGTGTGCGCTGGTGGCGCCGCCGTTCGGCGCTGCGCGACCTGAACGTGGAACGCATCGGCGTGCAGGAACTGCGCGATCTGCTGGCCGGCAAGAGCGAGCCGGTGGTGATCGATGTGCGTTCGGAAGCGGCGGCGGCCATCGACCCGAGGCGCATTCCGGGGGCGGTGATGATCCACCCAGAGGGCATCGAGCACCAGATGCACCAGTTTCCGCGCGATCGCGAGATCGTCGTGTATTGCGATTGCCCCAACGAAGTGTCTGCCGCCAAGGTTGCAGCGGTGCTGGCTCGGCACGGCTTTGTGCGGGTGAGGCCGCTGCGTGGCGGGTTGCAGGCCTGGATGGAGGCTGAGACTGCTGCTGCACCTGCTGCCGCTGCTGTTGTTTCCTGATTCTTGTTCGGGGCGGGCGGGGCGCGGCAGGCGGTAGCGGCTGTTCGCCCCGCGATCCCAATCGCGGCATGAGTCCTCCTGGAGAAGGGAGTGCTCGGCCTCAATAGAGCTTGCACAACATTCCCTTTGACTCGGCCCGCCATTTGCATGTCCGCAAACGGCCAGCGCGGCTGCGCAATGCAACCGACCATGGGATTTTCTTGCGCCACCGCTATGACCTCCCAGCTTCCTCGTTCATTCGCCGCGCTTACCGGCGCAAACCTCGTGGCTCAGTTGGCTGAGCAGTTGAGTCTTGCGGCCGTGCCCATGATCGCAGTGCTCTTGCTCGACGCGGGGCCAGGCGAGATCGGCCTGTTGGCCGCGGTCCAGACTCTCCCCTTCCTGTTGCTCTCGCTGCCGCTGGGCTTGATGGTCGACCGCATGCCGCGGCGCCGTCTCATGATGGCGGCCGAGATGTTGCGCGCTGCGTCGCTATTGGCGTTGCTAGGCGCGGTGCTAACGGGCTTTCTGTCGATAGGCTGCCTCGCAGTTTTGGGCTTCGTCGGCGCTGTGGGAACAGTGGCTTTCAGCGTCGCCTCACCAGCGTTGGTGCCCGCCCTGGTGCCGCGCGCGGCGCTGGCGCAGGCCAACGGACGGCTTGAGCTGGCGCGCAGTGCCGCCTATGTCGGCGGGCCGGCGCTCGGCGGGGCACTGGTGTCGTGGGCCGGTGCGTCAGCGACTTTCGTGCTGGCGTCGGTCATGTCACTCGCGGCAATCGCGTTGCTGTGGCGGCTTGGCGAACCGCTGCTGGCATCGCGCGCAGCACGCCATCCCTTGCGCGAAGTGCAGGACGGCGCACTCTTCGTCTGGCGCGACTCGATGCTGCGGCCCATATTGCTGACCGCCGCGGTTTGGAACATCGCCTGGTTTGTCTTGCAGGCAGCCTATGTTCCTTATGCGATGCGGGTGCTCGGCCTGGGCGCCGATGTGGTCGGTGTAACGCTGGGTGCCTTCGGCGCGGGCATGGTGATTGGCGCGCTGTTGGCACCGCGCATCGTGCAAGTTATGCCCTTCGGGCGCGCCATCCAGATAGGGCCGGTGGTTTCAATGCTCGCGGCCGCGGTGATGGTCTCAACGCTCGTCATGCCGAGCGCCTGGGTGGCCGGACTATCCTTCTTTTTGTTCGGTGCCGGGCCCGTCGTATGGACCATCACCTCCACGACGCTACGCCAGAGCCTTACACCCGTCGCGATGCTCGGGCGCGTGGGTGCCTTGTTCCTTACGGTGAATGCCGGCGCCCGGCCAATGGGCGCTGCGCTTGGCGGGGTGGTCGGCGAGCGCTGGGGCGAGGCTGCCTGCCTGTGGCTGGCGCTGGGGGGCTTCGCCCTGCAAGCGCTGCTGATCATACGGTCACAACTGAGTTCGCTGCAGCGCTTGCCCGAAGCCGTGGCCTAGTCAGTCAGGCTGGACAGCGTGTGCACGCTAGGCGCAACGACGCAATGCGAGGTTCAGAGTAGATCATCGGAGTGCCAGGTGGGCTACGGCAGAATCCGGCCATAAACAGACGCCCAAGGAATCATTTGAATTCGCAGAACTTTGGACTTGCCGCTCTACTGTTGGTATCGCTGCTGGCGGGCGTCGGATACGTCACCCTGGGGCTGCGAGCGAGTGACCATCTCAAGGACCGCGCCTCAGGCCAAGGAATCGGCTGGTTGTTCTGGTGGTCCTTCTCACCTGACCTGTACGACGATGATGGCAAGAAGCTTTGCCGCAGCGCGCAGATGCTTGCGCTCTTCATCATCGGCTTGTATGGGGTCTGGTACTGGTCGCTGGTTCGTGGCAACTAGACTGGATACGGCCAGGAGCGGACGCTCGGGCCTTCTGGCTAGTTAGTTAACGCACTCCACGCCGCAATGTGATGAAGACTCCCAGTGAAGTTTTTGATTGGCTCACCAACAAGGTCGAGGGCTTGCCGTGGTCGAGCGTACGCGAGCCGCGCAAGGTCACGCATGAATGGAGGCGTCAGAGCGGAGGCCGGACTATGGCTGCTCGATTGACGGCGGCCATTGCCCCTTCCGCGACGTTCTCACTTTCGGTGGACGGAGCAGGAGTTGAAGACGAGTACATCACTGGTGCGAAGAATGGGGTTATGACGGTCCTACTGTCGCAGAGCTTTACTGCGGTGCTCGCATGCTCCATTGACCTCACAGACCTTCGGGCGGAGCCATTTGAGGCGTCCTACGGAGCCTTCTACATGGCTGCAAAAGAGGCGACGGAGAAACTTCTCGGGGTGGTTCCTGGCTTTGAGCACAACATCGTCTGGGGACAACGGTCCTAGAGCCCCGGCGCAACAGGCCACATTCGGCCAACAGCTGCCCTTCGAAGCTCCAGCTCCAATCCTTCATCAGTGCACGCAACAATGCGTTTCTCTCTCGTATCGAACGGTTCGCCGCTGCAGGGCGAAGGGCACGATGCGATGGTGCCCTGGTGGAGCTTTACGAAGACCGTGCTTTCGGCAGCGGCGCTGTCACTGGTGCGTGATGGGTTGGTCCGGCTCGATGGCGCAGTCCCTGAAGGTCCGTTTACGCTTCGTCAGCTGTTGAGACATGAGGCCGGGCTGGCGGACTATGGGGAGCTTGCCGAATACCATGCTGCCGTGGCGGGCGGCGAAACGCCGTGGCCGGCGGAAGACATGACGCAACGCCTTGATGCCGCAAGACTGCGCTACGTGCCTGGCGTCGATTGGCGGTATTCGAACGTAGGCTACATGTTCGTCGCGAGGCTGCTCGAACGAGTGACTGGCCTCACGCTCGAGCGAGCGCTCATGCAGCAAGCGTTGGCGCCGTTGGGCGTGTCCCGAGCTCGTATCGCAAGGACGCGGGCCGACTTGGAACACGTGTGCATGGGGACTGCATCCACATATGACCCGCGATGGGTCTATCACGGCTTGCTTGTCGGTCCTCTCTCGGAAGCGGCCCTCTTCCTGGAGCTCCTGCTGGCTGGACACCTCCTGCCCGAGGCGCTGCTGCGGGAGATGCAGACAGCACGCGCTCTTGGTGGACCGCTTCGTGGACGCCCGTGGACTTCTCCGGGATATGCGCTCGGCCTGATGCAAGGCGCTGTGGACATAGGCTTGACCTTGAGTGGACACACCGGAGCCGGGCCAGGCAGCGTAGTAGCCATCTACCGCTGCGCCAACGGCGCCGACACGGCGACATGTGCTGTCTTCCACGACGGCTCCGACGAGGGCTTTGCTGAAGCAGAGGTAGTCAATCGCCTGGCAACGACCCTGAAAGTCGAGAAGAACAATGTCTGATGACGCGGACTACCTGAGCGCTGATTTTTGGGAACCGACTCCAGCCGGCCATGAGCGGACTTCCAATCTCAATACGAGCGGACTGCGCGCCCTTCGGTATCACGGCTCGGTACCAGGCGGATTCGTAGGAACTGCAGGCAAGGCCCGCGACTACTCTCTTGGGCGGTTCTTTCGATTCGTTCCTCCGATGCTGCTTATCAACTATTCGGCCGCCATGCTACTTTGGGTTGTGGTTGCATCTCTTCCTTTGGTGGTCACTGCCGCCTATATGAGTGCAACCTCTCGCGACCTGTCCGTCGTTCAGAGGCTCGCTGTGTCTGCACATGGCGTTGCCCTGTCTGCGCTTGGGTTCGCCGCCTTGCTCGTCAGCATCGACGGCACTCCGCAGCAATCGAACTGGGACATCTTCGGTCCAGTGTGCTCTCTCCCTCTGGTACTGATCTCCTACTCCCTTTTGAAGTTCGCCGGCCGAAGGTGGGTGCATGCACTGCAACTCGTGAACGTCGCCTGGCTCCTAGCGTTTCTGGTGTTTGGCCGTATGGCTGTGACCGGCACCTGGCTTTAGCTCATGCAAACTTCACGCAGTTCTCTGCATCTGAGGAAGCGCGCAAGGAGAAGGCATTGCAGACATCTCTGAATACCCCGCTCAGATACCTCCTTGCTTTGCTTCCGGTGCTTCTGACGATTGGTGGTTGCATCTGGCCCTCATCGCGTCCGAGCATTTCGGGTGCGAAGGCGACATCAAGCACTTGCGGAACTGCTACTTGGGTAGCTTCAACCTGCTGCCTGTGCTCGCCGTCGGCTTGTTCTGGCGGCCCCTGGCTTCTCTTGTCACTGGGCCTATTTCCTTTGCCCTTGTAGTGAAGATGCTGGTGAGAGACGTCGCTGAACGCCGCGAAGACAGATGTCGCTATCAAGCCTCTAGCAAACGACCGCTATGGGGACACAGGAATGTCGCCTCAGGGCCCATCGCGGACGGGCGACCTAGCTGCAGAGGCGGCAAAGGGTTGAAGGAACGCCAACGATAGGTGGTGCTCCATGCCGCCGCCCAACGCGTCCTGGCAAAGGCCTGTGTGCCTCTGGGCGCTGGCGTGCCCTCTCGGGCGCCGAGCAGCGCAGCGGAGTCGGCCCCGCTTGTGTGCCGAAGGACACACAAGCGTTCGTCATCTAGCTTTGCGGCAGCTGTCTGAGCGCAGTGAACGGAGTGAACGCAGCGAGTTCTGCCGCAGGGCCGGCTTCGCGAGCAGCGCAGGGAAGTCGGCGCTGTGCGCCGACCGCCCGAGTGGGCATGCCAGCGCCCAGAGGCACACAGGCCTT
>Ga0160437_1001310_pt1 | contig 11484 bp, 10 predicted proteins | sample HID1975I_E0MG_FD_108227 | JGI IMG/M metagenome (GOLD analysis project Ga0160437, IMG submission 108227) | Enriched soil microbial communities from UW Madison campus, WI, USA - HID1975I_E0 MG | ecosystem: Environmental > Terrestrial > Soil > Unclassified | place: USA: Madison, Wisconsin... | reverse complement strand
CGCGGTACGGATACCGGCTTCAGCGCTGTAGCCGTTGAAGTCCAGGCCTTCCTTCGGGTCGAACTTGTTGTAGGCAACGCGGCCCACGAAGTCGGTGCTGTTGCCGATTTCCTGGTTGTAGCCGAGGCCCACGCGCCACTGGTCAACCTTGAAGTTGCCGATGTCGGTCTTCTGCTGGTTGTACTCACCGAAAGCGTGGAAGTTCGGGTGGAAAGCGTAGGAACCCTTCACGCCCCAACCATCGGCCTTGCCGCCATCTGCGTCGGTCTTGACGTAGTCGGCTTCCGCGTAGTTGTAGGACAGGCCTTCAGCCGCCGAAGCGGTGAACGGGAGGGCGGCGGCCAGCGCCAGAGCAATCAACGAAGTCTTCATGGGGGTACACCTTTATGTCTTGGACTACTTGCACCCGGCATGGAGGCCGGACTGCATCGGGAATGTAAATTCTCCGTTATTCGACACAACCCGCCCTGAAGTTGACCGCGTGCACAAAAGTGAATTTTGGGGCGGCGTTCAGACGCGCTCTGGCATACGCGCGTGGCCTTTTTCAGGCGATGACGGCGTGAGTGCGGCTTGGCGGAATGATCACGCGTGGCCGTCATGCGGGGGAGGCGCGGCGGGCGGGCCGGAAAGGGATTCTGGTCACGACGGTGCCCTTTCGGGGCGTCACGCGCTGGGGAAGCCGCTCTTGGGGAGTTATCGGCTAACGCGTCCATCCTCCTGGATGCACCGAGGTCCGTGCCGTGGGGCGTTGGACCGCAGGGCGCCGTGGGGCGTCCTGCCCGGCAAGCCCATCATGTGCTGAATACGTCAGCGGGCCTATCAGGATGTTCCGCACAATGACTCAGAGTTTTCTGACGTTTGTCCCGAAGGTGGCCGAAAATGTCCGATTGGATGCTGAATCTGTTCACTTCCTGACCTGCCTGGACAGTTCACCGGCTGCAAAGGCGCCCGCGCGCAGTGTCGAGGTTCCGTCCCCCGGTTCGTCGTATGTCATGAAGGCGCCCATCCCGGCGCGTCATCTGGAGCTCTGCCATGGCCTATATCGATGGTTTTGTACTTGCCGTGCCGAACGCGAACAAAGCGAAATTCCTGGAGCACGCGCACATGGGCGATGCGATCTGCATCGAGCATGGCGCGCTGCGCGTGGTGGAGTGCTGGGGCGACGACGTCCCGCATGGCAAGCAGACCGACTTCCATCGCGCGGTGGCGGCCAAGGACGATGAGGCCGTGTTGTTCTCCTGGATCGAATGGCCGGACAAGGCCACGCGCGATGCCGGCATGCAGAAGATGATGGAGGACCCGCGGATGAACCCGGAGAACAATCCGATGCCGTTCGACGGTAAGCGGATGATCTACGGCGGCTTCGTGCCGGTGGTGGAACTCAAGGGCTGAGCAACGCGGCTGCCGCTCAGCGTGGGTGCGCGGATTCGTCGTCGTTCTGGAATCCGCCACCCATGCCACCCCCGCCTCCACCGCCCATTCCTCCACCCCCACCGCCCTTACCACCGCCCTTGTCACCCGCATCGCCCTTGCCCTTCGCACCGGCAGAGGGCCGCGCCGGACCCTGGCGTGGAATGGCAACCGTGGTTGGAATCGGATCCAGGTCCAGCGCCTGACGGATGAAGTCACGCAGTGACACCACCAGTTCGGCGGTGGGAACGAGGCGGCCCTGGGCCATCTCGTTGGCGGCGTGCGCGGCAAGGCGCACCTGCTCATCGGTGCCCAGCAGGATGATGTCCGACAGCGCTGCTTCCACCGCGTCACGGATCCGGCGCGCGCGCTCGCTCCCGCTCTCCGCCTCCGCCGGCAGGTGCAGCGCATCGCCGTCTTCGCTGCCGTCGGGCAGCGCGCGGAAATCCCGGCGATGGCGTGGATCGACATCGAGCGTGCCGGTAAACGAGCCGCCAAGGACCTTGTAAGCGGCGATCAGCGTGCGCAGCCGCTCGTTGATCTGACGATTCTCGCGCTCGCGGCGCTGCTGCATGGTCTGCATGACCAACAGCCGGATGCCGACGCCGATCAACGTAATGATCGCCAACCCGACCAGGGTGGAGAGCATGGCCTGCCAGGAGCTGAAGTCGAGGTTGCGCAAGTAATCGCCCTTTCTTTCCATTGATAGCGTAGCGAGTATCCGCCTGCACATGCGTCAACTCGACTGAGACAGGTCTTAGGCACCACCTAATATTTCCTGTGGACACCGCAGAGCGCCCACGCCACACCACTCTCTGAGCTGACCTCGCCCAATTCGGTTAAAAAATGGAAATAACTTAATTCTTGCTTGAGACCACAAGAGTCAAGAATGACGCAGGCGATACTCATATCTAGAGTAGATGTTGCTTGAGTCAAAAGCTTCAACAAGTGGAACAACGCCGGCATCAATACACAGTTTAAAATTCGCACTTGTATGAAACTAATGAAGCGAGCCAGCATCATAAAATTTCCACATTCGAATCGAACTCAATTCATCAGATTTGATGGATTCAACGGTTCACTTGGCCATCGCCACTCAAACAACAGCCAAATGACTGTAACCTAGTAAGATGAAATTTCGTCCGTGTAACTTTCAAAAGGAATTCCGGCATTAATAAAAAAAGTCTTCAAATAAGACTCAAACCAAACATGCTTGCCGAAGGGGCCTTCCTTTCCTAGCATTGAAATCCTATCCCTCATGTACAAATTCTTCGCGCAATCATAGACATCTTTGCAATTCGCCACGTCAATGACATTGAGAAAATACAGTCCATTGTGCAAGTATATGGATCCAGACCCCCTCAATGAATGAAGTGAAGAAGGCCCAGCATCCATGTCCACAATATTTTTATCAACAACAATTCTCGGATATATCGCACTACCTGACTCCAACTCGTAGGCTCGGGCGATTGCGTGGCTATAAGTAAGTCTGTTGGACTGAAAATGCTTTGAGTAAGCGACACCACCTCGAACATACAGCCCTCGATGCAGAAACCCTATAAACACCTGCTTCAGTACGTCGAGAAACTCAGTTAATCGATCATGGCTCGTGCATGTGATTACGATAGTATCCGATATTGCTTGGACTGAGAAAACTGCAGAATTCACTGAATCCAAGCATCGAAGCGCAACTTCCAAATCGTCTTTGAAGGTAGCGCCTCCTTCATCTTGATCCTCTTTGAGTCGTTGCCGATAGCCAAGCACGTCGATGAGAGCACAATACGCATAGCTTGGCTTCACGAGATTGCCTTCGAGATCTTGGCGATCTCTTGCTTATATGCGTCCATGCGCTCTTCCCACGGAGTCCATACCGAACCGTAGTACATACTTCCGTCAGTTGATGCTTCCCTGGTGTGCTCCTGTTGAATATCAAAAATCGCACGACCAAACATCTGGGCAACTGGAGCAAGGACCGCAACATCGCGAATAGAGGCTATGTATGGATTCTTCCTATTGAATCCAGCTTTGACTGGAAGACCACCAGGCCCGGTCAACGACACATTTATCTGGTCAGTGATCTTCTCCTGCCACTTTACATAGGATTGCTTCGCCTTTACACCGCTGTGAACCTTGAAATTCTGCACAACCGTTCCTGCAAGCTTAGGCTCGCCCGGGAAGGGTTGGACTTCAAAAGGAACCAGGGCTTCCGAGATCACCTTGTGGCGGTCGATCCACTCTTTAATTATTTGCCCCAGAAGCTTGACAGCCTGGTAACAGAACCTATCGGGAACCAAAGGAATTACCAACTCGTCACAACTTAGAATTACAGTTCGACTGATTGCACCAGTGCTTGGCCCTACGTCGCACAAGATAAAGTCAAATTTTCGCTTCTCGCCAAGGGACCTCATCAGCCGATCAAAGACCACATAAGTGTTCTTTTCGTGGATATTCTCAGTAATCGCCTGATTCCAAGCGGTCCCAAAGTATGTCTCAGCTCGAGCGAATTCCATATCGCCCCGAAACAGGAACAATCCGGAATAGTGATTGTGCTCGGTCAACTGAATCGCTGACTCTTCGATAGTTGCCTGCTGACCCTTAAATCTAGGCAGCAATGCGTTGTAAATGGACGTCCCCGGAAGATCGAAGTCAGGATTATCCACATCTTCCCTGGCCGCGAAGAACAACTCAGTTGCATTGCATTGAGGATCGCAATCCACAATAAGGACTCGCTTCCCGATTGTAGATAAATACACGGCCACATTGAAGAGGGTAGTGGTTTTAGAAACCCCTCCCTTGTTGTTATAGAGAGTTACAATCTTAGTCACTCAGCATCATCCTTAATATAAACAAACTGCTCAGTTATTGGGCTATTTTTCCAACAGAGAGGGATACAGCCGTTGGGGCGAGGCTGACCTTCTAGGGAGACACCTAGGTCGAGAGGATCATTGCGTGCGCAGCTGCCGTTAGCCTTTCAGCGCCCCGCCGATCCATGAGCGTTTCATAGCCCACAAAGACGCTTATCGGCATTGATCCACCTAACTTTAGGCCTTTCAACTTGCGCGGCTCCTATTGCCGGAGCCGCGTATTACAGAGGAAGATGCCACCCGAGTGATAGGAACTATCGGAGCGAGATCTAGCAGGCTGTCTCAACACTCGCAGTGACTCGCCGATCAGCCCCTTGCAGCATTCTGTTAGACACCCCCGCACCCAAGACGGCGGGAGTCACTGGCCCTGTAAAGACTCATCAGCTACAGCTTTGAGACAACCAGACCTTACAAATAGAAGCACTCATCGCGGGCTAGCTAAACGATAACTAGGTCGCTTAACTATCCTGCGGATACGAGGATAGTCACAGTCTTGGCGAATCGCCACCAATTAGAGTGGCGAGCATTCTTCTGGCCCACCCTCGCGTTGTTGGAACTCTTGTGCCAGATGTTCGCCTAGCAATTACGAACAAAATGATGGGCTCGCTGATCATTTACCCGTGAATACTAGGCCTTGGATCACCCGCTAGTTCTCCCCAATCTAAGTCAACTTCTTTTTACTACACGGCGCCCTTTACCTAGGGCGCCGTTCTTACAACCTTACTTGCGCGCGCGCTTGACCGGCGCCTTGCGGGCAACCGGCTTGGCGGCAGCACGCTTGGCCGGGGCGGCCTTGCGGGCCGGAGCCTTCTTCGCCGGGGCCTTCTTGGCCACAGCCTTCTTGGCGGTAGCAACCTTCTTGCCGACGGTCTTCTTGGCCGCTGCGGTCTTCTTGGTCACGGCCTTCTTGGCGGTGGCGACCTTCTTGCCGACCGACTTGCGGGCGACGGCGGTCTTCTTGCCGGCCACCTTCTTGGCGGTCGCGGTCTTCCGGGTCACGGCCTTCTTGGCGGTCGCCGACTTCTTGGCAACGGCCTTCTTGGCGGTGGCGACCTTCTTGCCGACGGTCTTCTTGGCGACGGCGGTCTTCTTGCCGGCAACCTTCTTGGCCGCTGCGGTCTTCTTGGTCACGGCCTTCTTGGCGGTCGCCGACTTCTTGGCAACAGCGGTCCTGGCAGCGGCGACCTTCTTGCCGACGGTCTTATTGGCGGCGGCGGTCTTCTTGGTCACGGCCTTCTTGGCGGTCGCGGTCTTCTTGGCGACAGCCTTCTTGGCGGTGGCGACCTTCTTGGTCACGGTCTTCTTGGCAGCAGCAGCCTTCTTGGTCACGGCCTTCGTGGCGGTCGTGGCCTTCTTGCCGGCAGCCTTGGTGGTCTTGGTCACGGCCTTTTCAGCGGCGGCCTTCTTCTTGGCGACCTGCTTCTTGATCGCGGTGGCCTCGGCCTTGGCGTTCTTCTTGGCCGCTTCCAGCTTCTGCTTGGCGGTGGCCAGGGTCTTGCCGACCGACTTGGCCGCCTTGTCAGCCTTCTTGGCGACGGTCTTCTCGACCTTGGTCACGGCCTTCTTGACCTTGGCGACCTGGGTGGTGGCAGCCTTGCGTGCGCGCTTGGCGGTCTTCTTCACCGAAGCGACTGCATCTTCCGCAACGTGTGCGATGGTCTCGCCGACGTTGGTGGCGGTTTCTTTTGCATCTTCGACGGTCTGCGAGAGAACCGTGGTCACACCATTACCGTTGCTCATTGAGTGCCTCCTAAGGGGCCTGGTTAGTCAAATCGCTGGCGATGCTATACCGGCGCGGTCCATCGTGGAACGGTCTTGATGCGATGCACGTGCCAAGCCGACAGTAGCACCCTCATCGGCGGCAGCAAGCAACGTACCGGTTGCGTGCACGAAACCCCTTGAAAACAGCATCGGCGTTCCAACGCCTGGCACGCGCGATGTGTCTGGATGCGCATGGCCGGCGCGTCCAGCGATCCGATGATGGATCGTCGTACTTGATCCATTCCCTGCCTCCGCACCGCGCATTTGCGCTGGTTTGGATGACGCGCTCGCAGCCGATGGACGCGTGCGCCGATGCGATCTGCCCATGCTGCGGGCGTCGCCACGCACCCGCATTGAAGCCGACCACCGCCGCCGTTCGCCGCCGCCGCCCGCGCCGGTCAGCCGCCCATCGGGACCTCAGCCGACAATGAATTTCATCCGGGGTTTAGCCGAGTGCGGACACACTCATTCAGGTTGAATTACCGTATATGTGTTTTCCCCTGCCCCGTCCCCTCCGACACGGAACCGCCGGACCATGCGACCGCTCCCGACCCTGCTCACGCTTGCCCTCGCCGCCGCCTTCGGCGGGTTCACCGCCACGGCCATCAACGCGCACTTGGACAACCGGGCCGAGGCAGCGCCGGCCGCGTACACGATCCCGACCACGGCCGCGCTGCCCGCCGCAGTCGCCGGGCAGGCGGTGCCATCGCTGGCACCGATGCTGGAACGGGTGATGCCGGCAGTGGTCAGCGTCAACACCAAGCAGGTGGTGCGCGTGCGCAACCCCTACTTCAATGACCCCTTCTTCCGCCGGCTGTTCCCGGAAGTGCCGCAGGAACGCATCAACGAATCGCTGGGTTCGGGGGTGATCATCGATGCCGCCGAGGGCCTGGTGCTGACCAACCACCATGTCATCGACAACGCCGACGACGTGCAGGTGACCCTGGCCGATGGGCGCACGGTCAAGGCTGAATTCATCGGCTCCGATGCCGATACCGATGTCGCGTTGATCCGCATTCCGACCGGCAACCTGACCGAGATCAAGCTCGGCGACAGCGCGCAGCTGCGCGTCGGCGACTTCGTGGTGGCGATCGGCAACCCGTTCGGTTTCAGCCAGACGGTCACCTCCGGCATCGTCTCGGCGGTAGGCCGCAGCGGCATCCGCGGGCTGGGCTACCAGAACTTCATCCAGACCGATGCCTCGATCAACCCCGGCAATTCCGGCGGCGCGCTGGTCAACCTGCAGGGACAACTGGTCGGCATCAATACCGCCAGTTTCAACCCGCAGGGCAGCATGGCCGGCAACATCGGCCTGGGCTTGGCGATTCCCTCCAACCTGGCGCGCGACGTGGTCGACCAGCTGGTCAAACACGGGGTGGTGGTGCGTGGCACGCTCGGCATCGAGGCGCAGAACCTGACCCAGCAGATCGCGCAGGGCCTGGGCCTGACCGAGACGCGCGGCGCGCTGGTGACCCGCGTGCTGGCCGGTTCCGGTGCCGCCGCCGCCGGCCTCAAGCCGGGCGACGTGGTGGTGTCGGCCAACGGCCAGCGCGTGGACAGCGCGCAGGCGCTGCACAACGTGGAAGGCCTGCAGCCGGTTGGCAGCACGCTGACCCTGGACGTGCGCCGCGAAGGCAAGCCGCTGCAGATCAAGGCCACACTGAAGGAGCAGGCACGCGCGGTCACCGGCGAGTCGCTCGATCCGCGCCTGGGCGGGGCCACCTTCGTGGACCTGCCCGAGTCGCTGCGCCAGGCGGGCGTCAGCGGGGTATTGGTCAGTGACGTCAAACGCGGCAGCCGCGCGGCAGCCTCCGGGCTTGCGCAGGGTGACGTGATCACCGCGGCAACGGCGGGTGAGTTTGCCGACCTCGCCAGCTGGCGCGCCAACTTCCAGCAGCGTCCGGCCCAGCTGGTGCTGCGGATCCTCCGTGGAAACGGCGGCGGTCAGCTGGTGATGCGCTGAACGCGGCGACAGCCGTAACGTGGCTTACACCCGGCCGGTGCTATTACCTTGTGTTCGTTGCCGTCGGATCGTCCGCGGTCACCTTCCCCATCGCATAGCAGGAGATACACGATGAGCCCCACCAATACCGAGAACCTGAAGGAACACCTGGGCGAAGCCGGCTCGCACCTGAAGTCGGCGGCCACTGCTGCCGGCGGTGCCATCAAGGGCGCCACCGGTGCTGCCGGTGACGAGCTGCGCATCGGCAAGGCCAACGTCAAGGCCGAACTGTCCGATACCGCGCTTTCCGGCCTGGCCGCGGCCGAGTTCGGTGGCGCTGCTGCCAAGGAACAGGTCGATGCACTGATGGACAAGGGCAAGGACCTGGTCGACAGCGCCGCTGAACTGATTCGTGAGCGTCCGCTGGCCTCCTTCGGCGTCGCCTTCGCGGCGGGCTGGATCATCGCCAAGCTGGCCCGCAGCGGCGGCGACAAGTAAGCAGCGGCGTGAGCGATCAAGCCCAGTCGACCGCCACCGGTGGCGCGGATACCCCGCCACCGGACGGCGGTGAAAAAGCACCACGCCTGGACGAAAGCATCCGCCAGGTCGGTGAGGCCGGCCGTGAGACGGTGGATTCGGCCAAGCACACGCTGCGCTCCCTGCGACGTTTGGCCTCGGCCGATTTCGCACTGGCCCGCAGTGCGTTTGGCCGGGCGCTGGCCTGGGCCGGCGTGGCGATCGTGTTCGGCGCGTCGGCCTGGCTGTTGCTGGCCGGCACGTTGATCGCCCTGATGCAGCGGTGGGGCCTGTCCTGGTTCCATTCGCTGCTGATCACCTCGATCGTCAGCCTGCTGGTCACCGGTTACGCCATGTGGCGGGTGTCGTTCTTCTTCCGCCATACCGGCATGCATGCCACTCGCCGCCAGTTGTCGCGGCTGGGCCTGTATGACGAACCCAGCGATGAAGATCCCGATGCCGACGTGGACACCACGGGGGTGAAGCGATGAACTTCGAAGCCTTGCGGCAACGCGTCCAGCGTGCCGAGCTGGTGGTCGCGGTGCGGGTCGAGAAAACCCGCAGCAGCTGGTTCACCCTGAGTACCGTCTGGCGCTCAGGGTGGACACCCATGCGCATCATCACGGTGGGTCTGGCCGGCGGCTTCCTGGCCGGCAAGCTGGAGCCGACCGGTCTTGGTGCGAAAGTGCAGGGCGCGCGTTGGCTGCAGATGATCGGCTCGGTGTCCAATCTGGTGGCCAGCACCCAGGCCGCGTTTGCCTCGATGCAGGCCAGCGAAGCGGCTGATACCGCCGAGCAGGCCGCGGACAAGGTAGATGACGCAGCCGATGAGGTTCCGCGTCAGCCCGCTGCCGCTGCCGCACCCGCAGCGCCACGGCTCAGCCCGGAACGGCGTGCCGATCCGGCCTCACCGTATCAGCCGCAACCGGCTGAAGCGGCCACGGACCTGTCCGAACGCTGATCGCACCGCGCTCGGCCTCAGCATCCGAAGGCCCTGCGGCATCTGCTGCGGGGCCTTTCTTCGTCTGCACGCACCCCACACGCCACGCGCACCCGGCTTGCCCAATAATGGCGCTCCTTTCCAGTGTGCGACCTGCATGAGCGTTCCGGTTCCCCCTTCCGCTGAAGCCGCCGTCGCACCCTCCCCGCCGCGCCCCCGCGCCCCGATGTCGCTGGTGATCCTGGCCACGTTGGCGGTCGCGTTCACCTTGTGGGCGGCGCAGGACGTGGTGCTGCCGATCCTGCTGGCGATGTTCTTCGCCCTGGTCGGCAACCCGATCCTGCGGGTGCTGCAGAAGATCTGGATCCCCCGGTTCCTCGGCGCGGTGCTGGTGCTCGGCATTGGCCTGAGCGGCGCCGCCGCGCTGGGCGTGCAGCTGGTCGGCCCGGCGATGGAGTGGGCCCAGGAAGCACCGCAGCAGTTGCGCAAGGTCGCCCGCCAGGTGCAGAACCTGACCAAGCCGGTGCAGCAGGCCAACCAGGCCGCCGAGAACTTCGCGCGCGTGGCCGGTGGCGAAGGCAGCCGCCGGGTGCAGATCGTGCGCACCCAGCTCGATGATCCTTACAAGGTGCTGACCCGGGCACCCCGGCTGGCCGCCTCGGTGCTGGCAGTGGTGCTGTTGACCCTGTTCTTCATGATCTACGGGCAGAGCCTGCAGAAACATGCCATCGCGCTGTTCCCCAGCCGCCAGCAGCAACGCTTCACCACCGACATTCTGCGTTCGATCGAGCGCGAGGTGTCCCGTTATGTACTGACCATCACCGTGATCAACACGCTGGTCGGCCTGGTGTTCTCCGGCATCCTGCTGCTGCTCGGCATCTCGCTGCAGGAGGCGCTGCTGTGGGGCACCGTGGCGGCGCTGCTGAACTTCGCGCCGTATGTGGGGCCGCTGATCGGCGTGGCGCTGATGCTGCTGATGGGCTTCGTGGAGTTCAGCGATCCGTTCCAGGCGCTGCTGCCGGCCGCGTGCTATCTGGCCCTGCATACCGTGGAGGGCCAGGTGGTCACGCCCATTGTGCTCGGCCGCCGGATGGCGATCTCACCGCTGATCCTGATCCTGGCGCTGATGGTGTTCGGCTGGCTGTGGGGCATGATCGGCCTGCTGCTGGCGGTGCCGCTGCTGGTCTGCATCAAGCTGGTGCTGGCGCGGCTGGATGGCACCCAAGGCTGGGCCAAGCTGCTGGAATAAGCGGCTGGAGTCATCGGTTCGGGCGGAGGCATGGCTGGCCGCGCAATCCCCGATTGCTGCCAGAATACCGGCACTTTTTCGGATGGATCCCGACGCTGATGTCTTCCCTGGCTGCCCGTTGTCTTGTTCTCGCCGGCCTTGTCGCCCTCGCCGCGCCGACGTTCGCCGCCACCCCAGCCAGCGCAGAGGTGGCCAGCCGCCAGCTGGTCGAGGCGGTCACCTGCAAGCGCCACCTGACGCCTGCACAGTTCGCCGCGCTGGCGAAGGTGCTCAAGCCGACCGAGCTGCAGGCGTACGGCGAACTGACCGATGGCGAGTATGCGCTGACCACACCGCTGCTCGTGCTGGGCCATCCGGCGAACCGCCTGTACCTGTACGACGGCGCCAGCGGCGAGGATGGTGTCGACAGTTACACCGCGTACTTCAGCACGGCCAGTGTCGAGCAGATCGCCGCGCTGGCGAAGATGCAGGACAACGTGGCCGGCGACTACACCCTGGAGGTCGGTCGACATGACCTGAACGTGCGGCAGCAGGACGGGCAGGCATCCATCAGCTGTTCCTACGACCTGCGCTGAAGGACCTGCGCCTGCGCTGCCTGCGCGCGCGATGAAAGCCCGCGCGCGCAGGCGTAGAATGGCGGGGTGAATTTCCCCGTCCAAGCCATCACCCTCGACCTCGACGACACCCTGTGGCCGTTCGCCCCCATCGGCGCCCGCATCGACCAGGTGTTGTACGAGTGGATGCTCCAGCACAGCCCCGCCACCGCCGCGATGTACCCGGTGGCGGCGATGCGCGAACTGCG
>Ga0160437_1001308_pt1 | contig 11498 bp, 9 predicted proteins | sample HID1975I_E0MG_FD_108227 | JGI IMG/M metagenome (GOLD analysis project Ga0160437, IMG submission 108227) | Enriched soil microbial communities from UW Madison campus, WI, USA - HID1975I_E0 MG | ecosystem: Environmental > Terrestrial > Soil > Unclassified | place: USA: Madison, Wisconsin... | reverse complement strand
GGCCATTCGAGCAGATACGCGAGCACAATGGCGACCAGTAAAGGTGCCAGCAGACCGCTGAAGAAAAAGAGAATGCCGAACCCGGCAAGGAGAATAACCAGCAGCGCTATCGCTTCCGGGTCGCTGAAACGACGACGATACCACTGCATTAACATTTCGAGCATAACTACACCGTTCCCTGAATGGCGGGCAAAAGGCCCGCGTGAATTGTATCGAAATGTCACAAAATTGCCTGTGCTTTTTGCGCGGTACCGCATCCAGTAGCAAAAGTCACGCAAGGGTATATTCAGGCGTCTCACAGCCAGCTAAACTGCGATGGCTGCCGACAGTGGAACGTTACGCCGCGTTGTCGGTCAAACTGGCACACCCTACATACAGGACCGAGTTATGTTCAGGCAGTTAAAAAAAACGCTGGTTGCGACTCTCATCGCGTCGTTGACCCTGAGCCAGGCCTTGCCTGCCTTTGCGGACTCCGCAGATACACTGCCGGATATGGGCACCACCGCAGGAAGCACGCTCTCTATCGGACAAGAGATGCAGATGGGCGATTTTTACGTGCGCCAGCTGCGCGGCAGTGCGCCGCTGATTAACGATCCGCTGCTGGTGCAATACATTAACGGTCTCGGGATGCGCCTGGTGTCTCACGCCAACTCGGTGCGTACACCGTTCCACTTCTTTTTAATTAACAACGACGAGCTGAACGCCTTCGCCTTCTTTGGCGGAAACGTGGTCCTCCACTCGGCGCTGTTCCGCTATGCCGATACCGAAAGCCAGCTGGCCTCCGTGATGGCGCACGAGATTTCGCACGTGACCCAACGTCACCTGGCCCGTGCAATGGAAGACCAGAAGCGTAACGCACCGCTGACCTGGGTGGGCGCGCTGGGGTCGATTCTGCTCGCAATGGCCAGCCCCCAGGCCGGGATGGCGGCGCTCACCGGCACGTTGGCCGGCACGCAGCAGGGCCTGATCAGCTTCACCCGTCAAAATGAAGAAGAAGCTGACCGCATCGGCATTCAGGTACTACAGCGTTCCGGTTTCGATCCGCAGGGTATGCCGCAATTTATGGACAAGCTGATGGATCAGTCTCGCTACTCTTCCAGACCACCCGAAATGCTGCTGACGCACCCCCTGCCGGAAAGCCGTCTGTCGGATGCCCGTAACCGCGCCAACCAGATGCGTCCGGTGGTGGTGCAGTCTTCTGAAGATTTCTACATGGCGAAAGCGCGTACCCTTGGCATGTATAACAACGGTCAGAACCAGCTCAGCAGCGACTTGCTCGACAGCTGGTCCAAAGGCAATATTCGCGAGCAGCGCGCCGCGCAGTATGGCCGCGCTCTTCAGGCGATGGAGGCCAATAACTATGGTGAGGCCAGCAAGCAATTGCAGCCGCTGTTGACCGCCAATCCGCAGAACGCCTGGTATCTCGATCTGGCGACGGACATTTCACTCGGCCAGAACAAAAACGCAGAAGCCGTTAACCGCCTGAAAGCGGCGAAAGATTTACGCAACAGCCCGGTGCTTCAACTGAACCTGGCGAACGCCCTCCTGCAGTCTGGAAACCCGGCGGAAGCCGCCACGCTGCTCAACCGCTACACCTTTACTTATAAAGACGATATGAACGGCTGGGATTTGCTGGCGCAGGCTGAAGGCAAACTCGGTAATCGCGATCAGGAACTGGCTGCCCGGGCAGAAGGTATGGCCCTGGTCGGTCGACTCGATCAATCGATTTCTCTGCTCAGCAACGCCAGCGCCCAGGTCAAACTCGGCAGTCTGCAGCAGGCACGGTATGACGCGCGCATTGACCAGTTCCGTCAGTTGCAGGAAACTTTCAAACCCTATTCAAAAATGTAAGGACACCCGATGAGTCATGCGGTCCAGATTTACCACAATCCACGCTGTTCCAAGAGCCGCGAAACCTTAGCGCTGCTGAAAGACAATGGCGTGGAGCCGGACGTGGTGCTGTATCTCGACACGCCGCCCGATGCGGCAACGCTGAAGAATCTGCTGAAAATGCTCGGCATGACCAGCGCTCGTGGGCTGATGCGTCAGAAAGAAGACCTCTATAAAGAGCTGAATCTGGCCGACAGTGCGCTCAGTGAAAACGCACTGATTGAGGCGATGATTGCCCATCCCCAGCTGATTGAACGCCCGATTGTGGTGAAAAACGGTCAGGCGCGGATTGGTCGTCCGCCAGAGCAGGTGCTGGAAATTATCTAGGCCTTAACGCCGCAGCGTGTGCCTGTAAAAAGCCCTGCGGCGTGCAATCTCCCAGTTTCTTCTGCGTTTTCCCGGTATTCCATAACACACATAGCTGCTGCACCAGCGCATCCGGCCCCGTCGCGGCAGGAACCAGCCTACGCAGGGCTTCGGTAAAGGTAATCGTGCTGGCTGTGGTCAGCGGCAGACGGGTAACGTTCATGCCAGGCGCGTCAATCTCAAGCCATTTAACCCGTTCAGTCTCAAGACAATGAATATCAGCCGGACAACGCACCAGCGTTTCCTGCAGCCAATTCTCAACCAGCGGTAATGAGATGCCGGAATAGACCCGGGCGTGGCACCAGCCGCTCAGCGGTTCCCGCGCCCACAGCACATGGTGATCGCCGCCGTCGTCCATGGTCATCGACAACTTCCGGTAATGCAGCGTCAGTGTATTTGGTACTGCGCCCGCCTTCAGGGCTTTTTTCCCCTGCGGCGCGCTTTTTTCCCGCTGATGCACAGGCCGCAAATAGCGGTTGAGTGTGGCGCGAGAAATCGTAATCCCTAGGCCTGCATTAACCATAAACAGCAGTTCATCCAGCGGCGCACGTAGGGTATCTCGCAGCGCATTCACCAGCGATACTTGCTCAAGTCTCATTACTTTGTGTACCAGATGCGGCGTCGTCTGCTTGTCGGCCGTTTGTGCGCGATTGCGCCAGCGCCGGACGGTAGTGACTGAAATCCCCAGTTCTTTAGCCAGCTCACGGTCGCTTTTATCCGACTGCTGGAGGTAGCGACGCACGCGTGGCGTCGTGGTGGCATTAGCATGCAGCTTAATTTCCATCGTCAATTCCTGATGATCGGTCAGAACTAATCATATGAGATTTATATACTTCACGCGTTGGCATTGTGACCGGATTCACCTTTCACCGCCCGCCTTTCACTGATAATCCGCATACATAACACACAAACAAACAGTCAGTCTCGTGCGGAGCTCACAATGAACAATGTTCTGGGATTTTTAGAAGCCAAACTGATGCCGTTGGCGGCGAAAGCCGCACAGCAACGTCATCTGTGCGCCATTCGTGGCGCCTATGTTTCATTCATGCCGTTTATCATTGTCGGTTCGATCCTGCTGGTGATTTCGTCGTTCCCCAATCAGGGCTATCAGCAGTTTATGTCTCACACCTTTGGTGAAAGCTGGAGCAGCATCGTCGAGATCCCGTTCAATGCGGTGTTCTCTACCATGTCACTGTTTATCAGTTTCCTGGTGGCCTATCGCCTGGCAGAGCATTACAAAGAAGACCGTGTCTCGTGCGGTATTCTGGCGCTGGTGAGCTTCCTCATCCTGACCCCATTTATCAAAGTCGCGGAAAACGGTGGGATCACCGTCATGCCGGTGGAGTGGATCGGCAGCAAAGGTCTGTTCGTGGCGATGATCGGCTCATTGCTGTGGACCGAACTGTTCTGCTGGCTGAAGCGTAAAAAGCTGGTGATCAAAATGCCCGACGGCGTGCCACCTGCAGTGCAGGAATCTTTCGCGGCGCTGATCCCGGCGCTGCTGGTGATGATCCTGGTGCTGATCATCCGCATCGGCTTTGAAAACACCCACTACAACACCATTCACCAGTTCATTTATGAAGTGGTTGCCACTCCGGTTCGCCACTACGGCACCTCGTATTTCGGCGCACTGATGACGGTGTTCAGCATCACCATACTGTGGTCCGTGGGCATTAACTCCGGTTCGATGATCAACGGTATTATTCGTCCGCTGTGGATGGAAAATCAGACTGACAACATCGCCGCCATTCAGTCGGGCGTGACCCCGCCGCACATCATTACCGAGCAGTTCTTCGACATGATCTGGATGGGCGGCGCAGGTGCCACGCTGTCGCTGGTCATCGCGATGCTGATTTTCGCCCGCAGTAAAAACATGCGCGAAGTGGCGCGCCTCGGCGCAGGCGCGTCGATATTCAACATCAATGAACCCGTGCTATTCGGCCTGCCGGTCATCATGAACCCGATCATGCTTATTCCGTTCAATCTCGTGCCGCTGGTGCTGGTCACCATCCAGTACGTGGCGATGAAAATTGGCGCGGTGGCAGTCACCACCGGGGTGTTCATTCCATGGACGCTGCCGCCAGTGCTGAGCGGATTTATCGTCACCGGGCACCTTTCCGGCAGCGTGATGCAAATACTGAATCTGCTGATTGGCGCGATGCTTTACCTGCCGTTCATGCGCATTCTCGATAAGCAGTATCGAGCCGCAGAAATCGTGACCGAAAATGAAACCCGCCAGATGGCAAAACAGGAGTCGTAACGATGTGGGGAATTATTGCAACCTGGCGAATGGCGCTGGAAGGTGTCACTGAATCAGCGTCGGCGCTGGCCGCAGGGAGAGCCGCCTCCACCGCCGTGGTGGATGCCGTTGTTGCCGTCGAAGACTTTCCGCTCTACAAATCCGTCGGCTACGGCGGGCTGCCGACCGAAAACGGCGAGGTCGAACTGGACGCCGCCTTTATGGACGGCGACACCCTGGCGTTTGGTGCGGTCGGCAATCTGATTGATATCGCCAATCCGGTTCGCGTGGCGCAGGCGCTCAGCCGCCAGCGCTATAACTCGCTACTGGTTGGCCAGGGCGCGCGTGAATGGGCGCTGGAACAGGGCTTCGCCGAGAAAACGATGCTGACCGATCGCGCCATGCAGCACTACCGCAAGCGCTGTCGCGAAACACTCGACAAAGGCCTCAGCCCGTATGACGGCCACGACACGGTCGGCATTATCGGGCTCGATCAACAAGGTTCAATGAGCGTCGCCACCTCTACCAGCGGCCTGTTCATGAAAAAACGCGGGCGCATTGGCGATTCGCCGATCATGGGTTCCGGCTTTTATTGCGACAGCGAAACTGGCGCGGCAACCGCCACTGGCGTTGGCGAAGACCTGATGAAAGGCTGCACCAGCTACGAAATCGTGCGTCGAATGGCGGGCGGTATGTCGCCGCAGGACGCCGCAGATTCGGTGGTGTTTGAGCTGGAAGACAAGTTGATGTCACGCTTTGGCCGCGCGGGCGACCTGTCGGTGGTATGCATGAATCGTCGCGGGGAATTTGGCGCCGCCACCAACATCAAAACGTTTTCGTTTGTGGTCGCCTCAGAAAATCAGCCCCTGACCGTTTATCGCGCCGAGCGTCGCCAGGAGAAAACCCATTACCAGCCGGTGGATGACGAATGGATGCAGGCTTACGCCACGCGCATTCGCGCCCCGATTGAGGAGTAAAGCATGGAATATCGTTTAGTCACCGAGCCTTCCGCCTTAGCATTCGGCAGTCATTTGATTACCTCGCCTGACAGCCCGCTGCTGGAGGCGTTCGACATTCCGCTGCTGCCAGAAATGGTCGTCCAGGCACGAAAAGGTCAACTGGCAGACAGTCAGTTTGGCTGCGCGCCGTTCGCCCGTATCACTGTAATTCCTGATGCCGCCTGGCAGGATACGCTGACCGAAGAACTGCTCGTGGCGTTGCGTCCGTTATTCAAAAAGCCCGTTAGCGAAAACGTGGTACTGGATTGCACGTCGCTGACGGAAAGCGGCGTGCGCGATCCGGTACTGCGTTGGGTCTTTAATCTCGATCACTGCCTGGACGATCTCGGCCTGAAAAACGACAACACCGCGCGCAACCGGGTCAAATGCCTGACCGGATTCTGTCTGCCGTCACAGCATGAAACGTTAGACGCGGTATGTCGCCAGCAACATGCGGTCGCCAATGGGATGCTGGCGGCGCGTCGGCTGGCGGATATTCCTTCGGAAATTTGTACGCCACAATTCGTGGCAGAGGAAGCTCAGCGACTGTGCGCGCTATTTCCTGCGTTGCATTGCGAAGTGCTGGACGAACACGCTATTCAGGCTCAAGGGCTGGGCCTCCTTCACGCCGTCGGAAAAGGCTCATCGCGCCCTCCCCGCCTGTTAGCCATTCATTATGACGGGGCGAAAGACGGTCCGGTACGCAGCTACGTCGGGAAAGGTATTACGTTCGATACCGGCGGCCTATGGCTGAAAGAAGGCGCGGGCATGTACACCATGAAATACGACATGTGCGGCGCGGCAAACGTGCTCGGCCTGATGCTGAGTATTGCGGAACTGGCGCTCCCGGTGCGGGTAATGGGCGTGTTGGCGCTGGCAGAAAACGCTATCGGTCCGGAGGCAATGCAGCCTGGCAGCGTGGCGCGCGCCTGTAACGGGATGACGGTGGAAATTAATAACACCGACGCCGAAGGCCGTCTGGTTCTGGCTGATGCGATTGCCTGGGCGAGCCAGCGCCATCCGCAGACCTATTTCATTATCGATATGGCGACGCTGACGGGGGCAGTCGTCAAAGCGCTGGGCTATGAGCTGAGCGGGTTGATGACCCAAAACGAGATATTGCGCGAGCAGTTGGTTCGTGCCGGGAAGAAAAGTGGTGATGAGGTCTGGTCGCTGCCGCTCAACGGGCGAATGAAAAAACAGACCGAAAGCGCGATCGCCGATTTGTGTAATACCCCGACCAACAACGCAGCGATCAGCGCATCGGCGGCGTGGTTGCTGCATCATTTCTGCCCGCCGGAAATTCCATGGGCGCACCTGGATGTCAGTGGCACCGCGCTGTGGCGCGAAGGCGGGAGAAGCGTGGCGTCAGGGCGACCGATTCCGTTGTTGATGCAGCATTTATTGGATGATTTGGCGTAATGTTGCGCCCGGCGGGAATCGTCGTTTGGTTTTGTAGGCCCACGCAAGCGTAGCGCCGCCGGGTAATAGTGCCGGATGGCGCGATGCTTATCCGGCCTACAGCTTGAGGATCTCTTTCACAAACGGGATAGTCAGCTTGCGTTGAGCGGTAATCGACGCGCGATCGAGCTGATCAAGCGTCATAAACAGGGTGCGGGTTTCGCGATCGAGGCGTTTCATCAGGAAGCGGCAGACGTCTTCCGGCATCTCAAACCCACGCATCTTGGCACGCAGCTGTAACGCCTGGAGTTTGTCCTCATCGGACAACGGTTGCAGCTTGTAGATTTGCCCCCAGTCGAGGCGGGATGCGAGATCCGGCAGCGCCACATTCAGCTGGCGCGGTGGACGATCGCCGGTGATCAGCAGACGCGTTTTGCCCGATTCGAGAATGCGGTTGTAGAGATTAAAAATCGCCATTTCCCACGTCTCATCCCCGGCCACACATTCGATATTATCGATGCAAACCAGCGACAGATGTTCCATGCCTTCCAGCACGTCCGGGACAAACCAGGTACGTTTATCCAGCGGAACATAGCCGACGGCGTCGCCACGCTGTGAAAGCTCGGCGCACGCTGCGTGCAGCAAATGGCTGCGGCCAGCGCCTTCGCGCGACCAGACGTAAATGTATCCGCTGTGATCCTGACGCAGCATGGTTTGCACTGCGGCAAGTAAAGAAGAGTTATCACCCGCCCAGAAACTCGCAAAGGTTTCGTCGTCGGGAAGATAGAGTGGCAAAGAGAGCTGAGCCGGAGCGTTCAGAATGACCTCAACATGGAACTGCTAAAAACGCGGTGAGTGTAACACAAGATCCGCGAATGAGAGAACCGGGCGGGAAGTCACACCCGGTTGATCGATCGTTACGCTGATTTATCGCTGTCAGCCGGGTCAAGCACCACTTCTTCCGGGCGCAGGACGCTGATCAGTTTGAAGATAAGGCTCAGGGCCACACCCACGATGGTCGCCAGCGCCATGCCTTTCAGCTCTGCCGCGCCGATGTGTACGGTCGCACCGCTGACGCCGATGATCAAGATCACGGCGGTCAGGATCAGGTTTTGCGTTTTGTTGTAATCGACTTTCGATTCAATCAGCACGCGAATACCTGACGCGCCAATCACTCCGTACAGCAGCAGCGACACGCCGCCGATAACCGGAACAGGGATGATTTGAATCGCCGCCGCCAGTTTACCGACGCAGGACAGCAGGATGGCGATGATCGCCGCACCGCCAATAACCCAGGTGCTGTACACACGGGTGATCGCCATCACGCCAATGTTTTCACCGTAAGTGGTGTTTGGCGTCGAGCCGAAGAAACCGGAAATGATGGTCGACAGGCCGTTGGCAAACATTGAACGATGCAGGCCCGGGTCGCGGATCAAATCTTTTTTGACGATGTTCGCGGTCACGACCAGGTGCCCAACGTGCTCGGCGATAACCACCAGCGCGGCAGGCAGAATGGTGAAAATCGCAAACCACTCAAAGCGCGGGGTGTAGAAGGTTGGCAGCGCAAACCACGGCGCGTTAGCAATCGGCGCTGTATCAACAATGCCCATCGCGAACGACAGCGCGTAGCCGGTCAGAACGCCGATCAGGATGGGAATGATCGCCAGGAAACCACGGAACAACACCGAACTGAAAACTGTCACGCCCAGCGTTATCAGCGCAATCATGATACTGGTCGAGTTCGGGGTTGTTCCTGCCGCGGGCAACAGGCCTGCCATATTCGCCGCCACACCCGCTAACTCCAGACCAATAACTGCGACAATCGCGCCCATCGCTGCCGGAGGGAACATCACGTCCAGCCAGCCGGTGCCCGCTTTTTTGACGATGAACGACACCAGGCAGAACAGCACGCCGCACATAATGAAGCCGCCGAGCGCCACTTCATAACCCAACGGTAACAGCAGCAGCACCGGGGAAATAAACGCAAAGCTTGAACCAAGATAGGCCGGAATTTTTCCCTTGCAGATGAACAGATACATCAGCGTGCCGATACCGTTGAACAACAGAACCGTTGCCGGGTTGATGTGGAACAGGAAAGGCACCAGCACCGTCGCGCCAAACATGGCGAACAGATGCTGCAAACTAAGCGGGATGGTCTGCAAAAGTGGCGGTCTTTCACTTACCCCGATAGCGCGGCGCGTCATAGTCTTATCCTCTGTCTGAGTGTTGTTGTTTGTATTGGTGTGTTTTAGTCAAAAAAAAGCCGACTCTCAAAGTCGGCTATTTTTAATGAATCTCTTATTTGGTACCAAAAATCTTGTCACCGGCATCGCCGAGGCCCGGAATTATGTATCCGTGCTCGTTCAGGCCTTGGTCAATGGATGCGGTGTAGAGTTCGACATCCGGGTGCGCTTTCTCCAGCGCGGCGATACCTTCCGGGGCCGCAACCAGAACCAGCACCTTAATGCTGGAGCAGCCTGCATTTTTCAGCAGGTCGATAGTGGCGATCATGGAACCGCCGGTTGCCAGCATTGGGTCAACCACCAGCGCCATGCGCTCGTCGATGTTAGACACCAACTTCTGGAAGTACGGGACTGGCTCGAGGGTTTCTTCATTACGGTAGATGCCGACCACGCTGATACGCGCGCTCGGAACGTGCTCCAGCACGCCTTCCATCATGCCCAGGCCTGCACGCAGGATTGGCACAACGGTAATTTTCTTGCCTTTGATCTGCTCAACCTGCACCGGGCCGTTCCAGCCTTCGATGGTGACAGTTTCAGTTTCCAGATCAGACGTTGCTTCATAAGTCAGCAAGCTGCCCACTTCTGAGGCGAGTTCACGGAAGCGTTTGGTGCTGATGTCATGCTCACGCATCAGGCCCAGCTTGTGTTTTACGAGCGGGTGTTTCACTTCCACAATCTTCATTCTCTTTCTCCTCTGAGGGGCAACCACAAAAAAATCGCCGGATTATACCGCTTTTTGCAGGTAGCGCCATACCCGTTCTCATTGACGGGGATCAAGCAAAGTGATTAACACATTGTTACTCATTATAAAGTAAGGATAAAAATAAACCCCGCCGAAGCGAGGTTTTCTCTTTCAGGCAAGCAATCGCGCACGATTAGAGCGATTCGCCGTTGCTGCTGATAACCTTTTGATACCACGCAAAAGATTTTTTGCGGCTGCGTTCAAGCGTGCCGTTGCCTTCATTATCTTTATCGACATAGATAAAGCCGTAGCGTTTTTTCATTTCACCGGTTCCGGCAGAAACCAAATCGATACAGCCCCACGGGGTGTAACCCATCAAGTCCACACCGTCTTCTACCACCGCTTTTTTCATTTCAGCGATGTGGGCGGAGAGATACTCAATGCGGTACGGGTCATTTACGCTGCCGTCATTTTCACGCACGTCGATGGCACCGAAGCCGTTTTCCACAATGAACAGCGGCAGCTGATAGTGGTCCCAGAACCAGTTCAGTGAATAACGCAGGCCAACCGGGTCAATTTGCCAGCCCCAGTCGGATTTTTTCACGTACGGGTTGGAGACCAGGCTGGTGGTTTCATCGTAGTCGAGCTGCGGGTTGTCTGCCGTCGCCTTGGTGGCGAAGGACATGTAGTAGCTGAAGCCGATGTAATCGACGCAGCCCTGTTTCAGCGCGGCGTTGTCTTCTGCGGTGATATCCAGTTCAAAACCACGACGCTCGAAGTAGTTCAGCAGATGCTGCGGATATTTGCCGCGCACGTGCACATCGGTGAACCAGTAACGGCGGTGCATGGCGTTCATCGCCATCATCATGTCGTCAGGTGCGCAGGTCAGCGGGTAAATCGGGCACATCGCAATCATGCAACCGACGTGCAGCGAAGGGTTAATCTCACGCGCGACTTTCACCGCCAGGGCGCTGGCCACCAGCTCGTAGTGCGCCGCCTGATACATAATCGGTTCGCGATCTTCACCCTCTTCGTATTTGATGCCGGAGTTGGTGAACGGCGCGAAATCTTCGTGGAAGTTTGCCTGGTTATTGATTTCGTTGAAGGTCATCCAGTACTTCACTTTGTGCTGGTAGCGCTCGAACGCCACTTTCGCGAAGCGCACAAAGAAGTCGATGACTTTACGGTTACGCCAGCCACCGTACTCTTTCACCAGGTGATACGGCATTTCGAAGTGTGACAGCGTAATCACTGGCTCAATACCGTATTTCAGGCATTCGTCGAACAGATCATCGTAGAATTTCAGACCTGCTTCGTTTGGCTCCAGCTCGTCACCTTTCGGGAACAGGCGCGTCCAGGCAATCGAGGTGCGGAAGCATTTGAAACCCATTTCGGCAAACAGTTTGATATCGTCTTTATAGCGGTGATAGAAATCAATCGCGTCGTGGTTCGGGTAGTTTTTTCCTGGCAGCACGCCGTCGGTAATTTCACGCGCTACGCCGTGGGCCCCGGCGGTCATCACATCGGCAACGCTCGGGCCTTTTCCACCCTCTTTCCAGCCGCCTTCCAGCTGATGCGCCGCAACGGCACCGCCCCACAGAAAATCGCTTTTAAATCCGGACATAACAACTCCCTCTTTAACGTTCAGACTGCTGATTAAAATGGTAAACCGCGCCGAG
>Ga0160437_1001307_pt1 | contig 11500 bp, 11 predicted proteins | sample HID1975I_E0MG_FD_108227 | JGI IMG/M metagenome (GOLD analysis project Ga0160437, IMG submission 108227) | Enriched soil microbial communities from UW Madison campus, WI, USA - HID1975I_E0 MG | ecosystem: Environmental > Terrestrial > Soil > Unclassified | place: USA: Madison, Wisconsin... | reverse complement strand
GCGGTGGGAGCGGCTTGAGCGGAGGCGGCGATCAAAAAGCTTGCGGCCAGGAGGTATCGCAGAGCGGGCAGGGGGCGTACCGAGTGATTCATGACTATCCAGTTTCTGGTGGGACAAAGGAATCACTCTAGGAAACAGATGACTTTTGGGATATAGGCATGCGCCTAATCTTCATTACGGTTGCGTAAACGGCTGCGTTACTATTTGTCCACGTTGTTTTTTCGCTCAACGAGAAACAGTGGAAAATCTGGGCTCTACCGGGGAATTCCATATTGTCAGCATCCAATTTTCATCCGTTGCGCATCGCAATTCTGGATGACCATCCGGTGGTGCGGGCTGGCATGTCCGCCTACCTGTCGCAAAACCGCGACCTCTTTGTCATCGGCGAGTTCGAGACCAGCCGCGACTTGATCCGGGCGCTTGTGGATCAACCCGTCCACGTGCTGTTGATCGACTATTCGTTGGGCCCGACCGAAGTCGACGGCATTTCGCTGATCAAAATGTTGCGCATCAAGTTTCCCGAAGCGCGCATTCTGGTGTTCTCCGCGCTCTACGATCCGGCCACGGTGGCCTTGGCTTTGCGTTCCGGCGCGCACGGCTTTGTAGGCAAAGGCGGGCGCGAAGAGGAAATCGTGCTGGCGCTACGCAAGGTGGCGGCGGGCGGCACCTACTGCGATCCCCAAATGACGTACCTGCTGTCTGGCGCAAGCACCGAGCCGATCGAGCCCTTGGCGCGCGACACGCCGCCGGCCGACCCAGCCTTGTCCGCATCGACAAACGGCCTGCTGGATGGCGCGTCGTTGTCTGGACGTGAGCGTGAAGTGATTCGCTGTCTGCTCGCGGGCATGACCATTTCCGACATTGCGATCAAGTTTGGCCGCAGCCCCAAAACCATCAGCGCGCAAAAGGGCACGGCCTATCGCAAGCTGGGCGTCACGACGGACAACGGCTTGTTCAAGCTGTGCGGGCTTTTGTAAGCACCGGAGTTCACCGGAGCGGATGGCGAGCGGCTACGCGCTACAGGTCCACCAATTCAAGCTGCAATGTCGTCGACCATTCCGTCTGGTCAGCGACGCGGACGTCGGCATCGCTGACTTCGGGGTTCAATGCAATCTGGGCGGTCAGGCTGCGTCCGGCGCGGCCATGCTCCAACGTCACGGTGTCGCCGGGCAGGAGGGTGATCCCGGGTTGGGCGCCGTGGGGCGAGTCTGGATTGATTACACGGGTGTCGTCGCCGTCGATCCGGACGTGACTCAGCACGACGTGCAAAGCGCCGTGGCCGGCAAACTTCGTGGCGCCGTGGGCTCCTGCGGCGGCGTTCAGGCGCAGAGCAATGGGGCGGGCGGTAGGGCAGTTGATCGTCAAGGGCACCAGGCGCGGCTCAAGCTGGTAGCGCCGGTTGCCATCCAGCCTAAGTTGTCCGGCTGTAAAGCTGCCGTAGTCCACGGTTGCTTGGCCGAATGACACCATGCAGCTCGCCATCGGCGCCGCGGCGGCTCCGCGCGTCATGGGCGGGGATGGCGACGCTTGCGCCGCCGCGGGGGTGGTCCAGGCGCCGCTCATCAGGATTGCTGCCACCACCAGCGTGGGCCGGCACGATCGAACGAGACGAGTGTTTGCGAGAGTCATGAGGTCCTTTTTGCGATAGGCGGGATGGGGTGCGGCTACGGTATGCACGTCGCCTGGGCCCGTTCGTACAGCGCGTTCAGGTCCGGCGTATCGGCGATGTCGAATTCAAGCGTGCACGACGCTTCATCCGAAGGCGCCACGCTGAACGGCGTGGCGCCCGCCAGCATGTCGGGCAGGAATATCTGGCCGTCGCTGCCCACCAGCGTAATGAACACCCCATTGGCATCCAGCACGGCCGCACCCTTGGGCACCGGCGAGCCGTCAGCGTAGGTGGCGGTCAGTAACGCGCGGCGAACCGTAACCACCTTGAAGTCCACCGCCGATACCGACCCGCGCGCGGCATCGAGGCTATAGCGGCCGTTGATCAAGTCCACGTTGCGCGCCAGCGATGGCGTGGCGACCTGGATCTGCCCGTTACGGTACGCGGGCAGCGAAGCGATGACGGCCCGGCCCCAGGGGTCGGTCCACACGTTGCCCGCCGGCGTGGTCAGGCGCACACCGGACAGACCGCCCACGGACGCGATGGCGAACGTGTCCTGCACCCGGTAGGGCGAAAAGCTCAAGCCATGGGCGTGCCCGACCAGTCCACCGCGCATGCGCGCGGAATGACTGTATCCGCCCTTGAAGCTGCTGGCCGCCAGGTTCAGATGCGTATAGGCCGAATTGACGCCGATCGAACCGGAATAGCTGGTCTGGCCGTGCGAACTGGAGTTGGCCGCCAGGGTGTAGCTGCTTCGCTCGTTGATGGAAGCGCCGGTATTGACGCCATAGCTTGTGCCGCTGTCCTGGCTTTGCATCGACGCGCTGACGCTTTGCTTGCCCAAGGGCAAGCTCACGTTCAGGTACATGAGGCTGCCCTGGGTGCGGTGGCTGGAACCCATGTCGCGTTCGAATGACAGCGACACGCTGGCCCGACCGAAGCTCTTGCCCCAGCTAAACATGCCGCGACGCGACGAGTTGCCGCGCGTACTCTGGGATTCGCTGTAATTCATGTTGAAGCCGCCCAGCGTGGATCCGCTCCAGCCCAACCCGGCGCTGATCTGCTGCTTGATGCGGTCCTCGCGAAGATGCGGATACCATTGCGCGCTGTCCGTCGGCCTGCTGGCGCTATCCAGCACCTCGCTGTAGCCGTCGGTGCGGCGCAAGAGTGATAGGTTCGAAGACACGCCTGGTAGCACTTGCCCCGAGACCGACACGATGTGCTGCGCACCGCTGCGCCCGGTACGCGAACTTTGCGAGAACGTGCTCTGTACGCCGGTGTGGATGCCGCCGGGCAGAGCCATATCCGACCGCGCGCCCAGCGAGCGATAGTCTTGTGTCAGCAATAATCCGGCGGCGACGTTCGCGCGCCTGCCCAACGCGATGCCATATTCCGCCGCCGCGACCGGCATGGAGTCGCCACCAGCTGAACCCATTTGGCGCAGCATGCCCAAACCGCCGGTGAACCCGGTGGGCGCGCCAACGCGGTCCACTTGCAACGCGGCCGCGGGCACGTAAAACACGCGCTCTTCGCCCGAGGTTTCGTGGATGACAACCTTGAGGTCTTGCGTCAATGACCGGGGCAGTACATCGGTCATGGTGAACGGGCCTGGAGGCACGATGGCGGACGCCAGCGAAATGCCGTTCTGCGACACTTCGACGCGCGCCTGGGTGTGGGCGATGCCGGTGATGGGCGGGCCCTCTTGCTCGCTACTTTGTAATGCGGTTTCCGGAAACAGCTGCATGCCGTTGACGGGGACGCCGGCAAACAGCGAGCCTCGCAGATTGATTTGCCCCGCCTGAAAGGTGGTGTGCCAGGTGGGCAAAGTACGTTGGGCGTAGGCATCGACGTGGTTCCACGTCGACGTCCCGCCGCTATTGGAATAGGAGCTGTTGCTGCGCAGGATCCAATCGTTCGCGTTCAAGCCCAGTTCGGTGTAAGCCTGCAGGTAATTCGACTTTCCGCCGATATGGCGCGTCTGGCTGGACAGCACGTCGTAGTTCAGGATGGCTGCGCGGCCCCCTGATTGATAGGTCGTGGCGGTGACCGATCTATCCATTGCGCCCGGGGGCGCGACGATGTCCACGGTCATGCGTTCGGGCTGTAGCGCGATGGTGGTGGTGGGCCAGGCTTGAAGAAATGCGTCAGGACAGGCCTTTGAGTCGCTGCCTTGCGCTTCCGGCACCTTCAGTTCGGCCAAGGTCAGCAGTTCCGCGCTCAGGCAGAGTTTGCCGCCGGTATCGAACGTGGCCAGGGCGCGCCCGACGTTGCGCCCGTTGACGCTCAGGTGCACGGTGTGTTGGCCCGGCAGGAATTGCGGCCCGTTCTCGAAGTGCGATGCGATAGCCGGATTCAAGCCGCGGCTTTTCAAGGTTTCAAGGTCGAACCCGCCCGCACCGGACTGCGCGATGGCAGCCCGGTGCAGGCACAGCAGGAGGCTCGCGGCGACGAAGGCGCCACCGCGAGCATTGCGTAAGCGGTTGCAGAACATGAAAAGCCATGAGTGGAGCCGGCGCGCAACGCCCGCAAGACCCGGTTGCCGGGTCTTGCGAGCATGGCCAAGCGTGTTGATGCCCCGTGGGGGCAAAGTGATGCCGTCAGTTCTTGATTGGCGCGTCGAAGGACGAGACTTGATAGCCGTAGACGCTGGCGGGATACAGGCGAACGCTGGACTGCCCCGTTTGCAGGGGGCCGTCCGTCTCGACCAGTTGCAGCGTTTCACCCGGCAAGATGTAGGTCTTGGGAATGGTCAGCGCCTGATCCGACGGCTGCACATTGACGCGTTGGTCCATGCGCACGATGTAGGGGCTGGGGTTGTGCACCGTCAGCTTGCCGTCGTGAGAAGCCCATTGCAGCGAGCGCCACGGGGCGTTGTCGTTGGCGACCTTCTTGGGCAGCGCGATCAGGGGAAGATCCTGGCGGATGGTCAGGTGCAGCTTGTTGCCGTGCTCACCGGTTTGCGGAATGCCTTCGAAGATGGCGCGCTTCATGCGCTGCACGTCCAGCGGCTTGTCGTGGGTGAGCAGAAAGCGGACCAACTGTGTTTTGCCAGGCGCCACCACGGCAGCCGGCGGCGACACCATGACCCAATTGTCTTGGTCTTCGGCAATGTGCTCGATCGTGGAGATCAGCAGCACGGGTTCGTCACCCGTATTCTTGATGCCGATGGTGCCTTCGCCGGTATTTTCGTGCACGAGCACAACCGAGGTTTCAGGCTGGATGCCCATTGCAAGGGCTTGGCTGGTGGGGAAAAGGAGGGCGAATAGAGATGCCGCGACGATGCGCGGAAAGGAATTCTTGAACATGGAGATATCGCTAAGGCATCGGCCCAAAGGGCCTTGAAAGCGTAGCAGTGTAGAAACGGGTGAGCCCCGCTTGATATAGGCGAGCGCCTATTTCCGATGTTCAAGAGCAGCGGGCCGAACCGTTGCCGGTCCGGCCCGCACGCTAACCGTGTCGATGCGGCTCGCGCATCACCGCTCGTTGCGCTGCGTCAGGTTTTGCGGTTCTCGTAGGACGTATCCAGCACATCGTCCTCGGGCGTGATGACGCCGGGTTCTCCGGGTTGCGCAATGGCGCGTCCGTCGCGTGGCATGCCTGCCACTTGCTTGCTTTGGTCCGGCATCGGTAGCGTTTCCGTGCCTTTGCGCGGGTCGGTGGGCGGGCGGGGGTCGACGGCCTTGGGGTTGGCCGGGGCTTGGGGGTCGGGGGCAGTTTTCAACATGGCTCTTGCTCCGCTTGCTGGCGTCCCAGGATGGCGACGCGCCTGTGTACCTGCGGTTTATCTTAGACCTTGCGCACGCCTTCGCGGCCATCCAGCCTGTCACGTTTGCAAGGGGCTGTTGCAGCATCAGAACCTTATAATTCCGGCTCCTCGCCGTTTCGCGGCGAGGCCCGTGCAATGCGCTTGCTTACCCCTTTGCTCACCCCTTCGCGACCTCTATCCTTGACCGAATCCGTCGAACGCTCCGTCCATACCGAACTCGTCGCCGTGCTGGTGGCCGTGACCAACGGCGAACCGCGCGTGTTGACCACGGATGACGCAAGCGCCTTGCCGGCCGGGCCGTTCGAACTGTCGCATCGTTCCTTGCAAGCCGGGCTGCGCGCCTGGGTGGAGACGCAAACCCATCATCCGCTGGGCTATGTAGAACAGCTCTACACCTTTGCCGACGGCGACCGTTCCGACGAATCGGGCGCGCGCGTCATGTCGGTCAGCTACCTGGGCTTGACGCGCGAAGCCGGCGAAACCGGCGTGGCGCAGGTTGGCTGGCAAGATTGGTACCGCTATTTCCCGTGGGAAGACCGGCGTGCCGGTGCGCCCGCATTGGTCGAGGATTTGATCGTGCCGTGGTTGGCGCAATGGTGCGAGGCCAGTGCTGACCCCGCTGTGCGCACCCGCCGCCGGCAGCGAGCCGCCATTACCTTCGGCCTGGACGGCGCTGCATGGAATGAAGATATGGTGTTGCAGCGCTACGAGCTTCTGTTCGAGGCGGGGGCAGTGCCCGAGGCCGCGCGGCGCGGGGGCGGCAAGGCCGTGTTGCCCGGTGAGCCGATGCGCCACGATCACCGCCGCATTCTGGCAACCGGTATTGCGCGCTTGCGCGCCAAGATCAAGTACCGCCCCGTGGTGTTTGAATTGATGCCGGCCCAGTTCACCTTGCTGCAACTGCAATTGGCGGTTGAAGCCTTGGCGGGCAGGGCGCTGCACAAACAGAATTTCCGTCGCCTGATCGAGCAGCAGGCGTTGGTTGAAGAAACGGGCGAGATGGCGACGGGCACGGCGGGCAGGCCGGCAAAGCTGTTCCGTTTCCGGCGCGACGTGCTGCTGGAACGCGCCATCGCCGGCAGCAAATTGCCCCTGTCCCGCACCTTGTGACGCTTGACAAGGCTTATGCTCGTAATTAGCATAACTAGTGCGCAATCTCTGCGCGCCTTTTTTTAACTCATAAATACTCAAAATGAGCATTAATGCCGAAGTGCCTTCGAATGCCTTTCGCCTGACCGTCCCCTCCCTGCCGGACATCATGCTCTTGCCGCTGGTTCAGGCTGCCTTGCTTGAAGACCTGGGCCGTGCGGGCGACCTGACCACCGACGCTATCGTGCCGGCCGACGCGGTCGCCGAAACCCGGTTGGTGTCGCGCCAAGAGGGCGTGTTGGCCGGCTTGGACCTGGCGCGCCTCGCGTTTCAAGCCATGGATCCGGGCATCCGCTTCAGCGCATCGCTGCGCGACGGTGCCGACCTGTCACCCGGAACAGAGATTGCGCGTTTGCATGGAAACGCTCGGGCGATGTTGACCGCGGAGCGGGTGGCGCTGAACTTCCTGTGCCACCTGAGCGGTGTGGCCAGCGCCACGGCGTCGATTGCGCGTGCCATTTCTGGCTACGGCGCGCGCGTGACCTGCACCCGCAAGACCCTGCCGGGCTTGCGCGCCGTGCAAAAGTACGCGGTGCGCGTGGGCGGCGGCAGCAACCACCGTTTCGGCCTGGATGACGCCGTGCTCATCAAAGACAACCACATTGCGCTGGCGGGCGGCGTTGCCAACGCCGTGCAGCGTGCGCGCGCGGGCGTGGGCCACATGGTCAAGATCGAGCTGGAAGTGGACACGCTGGCGCAACTGGACGTGGCGCTGTCGCTAGGCGTGGACGTGGTGTTGCTGGACAACATGAGCCTGGACGACCTGCGCCGCGCCGTCGACATGGCGCGTGGCCGCGCGATTACCGAAGCCTCGGGCCGCATCACGCCCGAAACTGCCGCCGCCGTGGCCGCCACCGGCGTGGACCAGATTGCCGTCGGCTGGTTGACCCACAGCGCCAAGGTGCTGGACATCGGCCTGGACGCCTGAGAGCGCATCATGAAAAGCCTGCTTCGAACTAGTCTTGCCTTGGGTACCGTTCTTGCGCTGGCGTCCTGCGGCAATTCGCCGTCGGGCGATGTGGCGGTCGACGCCACCTACCCCACGCACCCCATCACGATCGTGGTGACCTTTCCCCCGGGCGGGGGCACGGATCTGCTGGCGCGTCGCATCGGCGCCAGCCTGCAAGAAGAATTGGGCCAGCCGGTGATCGTCGAGAACCGGCCCGGCGCTAGCGGCAACATCGGCGCGCGCATCGTGGCCGAGGCGCCGCCGGATGGCTACACGGTGCTGATGGTGAACAGTTCATTCGCCATCAATCCTGGGGTCTATCGGAACCTGGATTTTTCGCCGAAGCAGGATTTTGCCGCCGTGATCAATGTGGCGTTCGTGCCGTCCGTCTTCGTGGTGCCGGCCGCATCGCCGCTGCAAACCCTGGACGACGCGCTGGCCGTGGCGGTGCCGGGCAAGCCCTTGCCGTTCGCATCGTGCGGTAACGGCACGCCGCAACACCTGGCGGGGGAAATGCTGGCGCGATCCAGCGGCGCGGTGTTGCAGCAAGTGCCCTACAAGGGGTGCGGCCCCGCGCTGAAAGATGTGACGGCCGGCCAGGTGGCGATGGGCGTCGTGACGGCGTCCAGCGCGGCGCCGCTGATTGCCGCGGGCAAGCTGCGCGCGCTGGCGGTGACGTCTCCAGCGCGTTCGCCGTTGATGCCTACCGTGCCCACGGTTGCCGAGCAAGGCATTGCGGGCTACGCCTTGGACCAGTGGCATGGTTTGCTGGCGCCAGCGGCCACGCCGCGCGCCGTGGTCGACAAGCTGAATGCCGCCGTGACGAAGATCGTGCGGCGGCCCGAGATGCAGGCGGCGCTGCGCGAACAAGGTTTCACGCCCGCCAGCAGCACGCCGAAAGAGTTCCAGTCGATGATCCATGCCGACATCGACCGCTATACGGCGTTGACGGAATCCATCGGCCTGCGCGCGGATTGACAGGGCGGTGGTGTCGATGGCGTCGGCCCTGCGCCGATGCCATCGACGCCGCTCAGGCGACCGCGCTCTTGGCGTGCTGTTCCAGCTTTTCCTTCAAGCCGGGCTCCAGCCGGAGCTGACGCGCCAGTTCGTCCAGGTAGGCGCGTTCCATATAGCTTTCCTCGTCCACGACGAGCAGGCTGGCCAGATACATTTCGGCGGCCATTTCGGGCGTCTTGGCGGACTGGGCAACGGCAGCCGGGTCCAGCGGCCGCGACAATTCCGTTTCCAGCCACTGGCGGTCCTGGGCGTCGGATGACAGCTTGGCCAATTCGGTTTCCAGCAGGCCGCGTTCTTCGGGGCCGATGTGGCCGTCGGCCTTGGCCGCGCCGATCATGGCGGTCAGCACGGCGTTGCTGTGCTGCTCGGCTTCCGGCGCGGGCAGGCGGTCCAGGGTTTGAGGCGGCGCGGCTTGCGCGCCACCGGCCTGGTTGCGCTGCCAGTCGCCATAAGCGCGGTAGGCCAGCGCGCCCAGCGCCGCCATGCCGCCATACATGGCGACCTTGCCACCGATCTTGCGTGCCTTCTTGCTGCCCATCAGCAAGCCCAGCGCGCCTGCGCCCAGCGCACCCCCGCCCAGGCCGGTCAGGAACGAACCCTTGCCGCCTGCCGAGCCGCCTGTCGCGCCTTGCACGCGGTTGGTGGCGTCCGAAAGCAGGCCTTGGCCCGATTGCAGCAATTGATCAAGAAGTTGTCTGGCGCTCATGCGTCCCCCTAAGTCAGTTCGTGAATTGCGGATAGGGATATCCGACCAGTGGCTCAATAATAAGTTCAGCATTCCGTCAGGTGTGGACATCAACGGCGGATGCTACAAGTGGGCTTGCGGCATCCGCGACGGATGCCCACTCCAGGAGATCCGATCCATGAGCATCCGCGTCCATCAGAATGCACCCGACACGTTGCAATTCACCGCCACGGCCGAGGGCCACGACTTGCCGCTGGCGATGCCGCGGCCGCAAGGAGAGGGCCCCGATCCGCATGACTATTTCGACACCGCGCTAGGCGGCTGCAAGGCAATGACGCTGATGGTCTATGCCCAGCGCAAGGAACTGCCGCTGAAGGCGGTGGATGTGGAAGTGGTGCGCGACGCCAGCGAGGAGCGCAAGGGCGTGTATCGCCTGACGGCCAAGCTGACGCTGCATGGCGAGCTGTCGGACGCCCAGATCGATGAGCTTCTGGCCGTGGCCGAGAAATGCCCGATCCACAAGCTGATGACGGCGGTGGACGTGCAGGTGTCCACGCTGGTGGTGCGGCCGGCTTGAACCGGCCGAGGGGCGGGGAGGCAAACCACCCCGCCCATGGCAAGAATCAGTCTTCCATGCCCGGGACGACGGTCGAGAAGCCGGCGTCCACATGGGTGATTTCGCCGGTGACGCCGGCGGCCAGATCCGACAGCATGAACGCCGCCACATTGCCCACGTCGTCAATGGTGACGTTGCGGCGCAGCGGCGCCTGCGATTCCACGAACTTCAGGATGGACGAGAAGTCCTTGATGCCGCTTGCGGCCAGCGTCTTGATGGGGCCGGCGGAAATGCCGTTGGCGCGAATGCCACGCGGGCCCAGCGCCGTGGCCAGGTAACGCACGCTGGCTTCCAGCGATGCCTTGGCCAAACCCATGGTGTTGTAGTTGGGAACCACGCGCTCGGCACCCAGGTAGGTCAGGGTCAGCACCGAGCCGTTGCGGCCTTCCATCAGCGGCAGCGCGGCCTTGGCCATGGCGGCGAAGCTGTAGGCGGAAATGTCGTGGGCGATGCGGAAGCCTTCACGCGACAGGCCATCAAGGAAGTTGCCGGCGATGGCTTCGCGGGGGGCGAAGCCGATGGAATGCACCAGGCCGTCCAGACCGTCCCAATGCTGGGCCAGTTCCGCGAAGGCGCCTTCAATCTGGCTGTCTTCGGCCACATCGCAAGGCAGCACGATCTTGCTGCCGAATTCAGCGGCGAATTCAACCACGCGTTCCTTGAAGCGGTCGCCCACATAGGTGAACGCCAGTTCGGCGCCTTGCTTGTGGCAGGCGCGCGCAATGCCGTAGGCGATGGATCGGTTTGAAAGCACTCCCGTTACGAGAATGCGCTTGCCGGCGAGAAAGCCCATGATGGTTCCTTTAGTTTTTTCCTGCAGAAAGACCGCCCATTTTAAGGAGTTTGGCGGCTTCGCGTACTTGTAAAAACGGCGCCCGCTGGGGGCGCCGTTCTGTGTGGACGACTGGCGAAAATCAGCCGCGGGCGTTGGTGCCCGGCACGCGCAAGGGGGTGCCGATCTTCAGGGCGCTGCCCTTGAGGTTGTTCAGGGCACGCAAGGCATCGACCGAGGTGCCGTACTGCTTGGCCAATGAGAACAGCGTGTCGCCCTGGCGGACTTTGTGGGTGCGCACATTGGGGCGGGCGCTGGCCACGCGGGCGGCGGACGCCGGGGCGGCGCGGCCGCGCGGAGCAACCGCCTTGTTGTCGGACGGCGCCTGCTCCAGCGCGCCCACCGGCGCTGCCAGCGATGCCAGTTGCACGCCACCGTTGCCGGGTTCGCCGGGCACCAGCAGGGCCTGGCCCGACGCGGATTTCTGGCGCGAGCTGATGTCGTTGGTTTCGCGCAGTTCGGCCAGCGTTACGCCAAAACGCTTCGCGATCGCGGCGTAGGATTCGCCACGGCGCGAGTGATAGATCTTCCAGGCGCTCAGGTCGCCCTTGTAGTTCGTCAGGTTGGCGTTGAAGATCTCGACACGGTCGGCCGGCAGCAGCAGGGTCGGGCCGTGGTCGCCACGAATGACCGGGCGGTTGAACGACGGGTTCAGTGCCTTGAATTCGTCCAGCGGCATCTCGGCCAGCTTGGCGGCGATTTCAACGTCGATGTCGCTGTTCTTCTGCACCGTCACGAAGTAGGGCGTGTTGCCCACGGGGGGCAGCGCCACCGCGTAGCGCTGTGGGTCGGCGATGATGTTCTTGATGGCCTGCAACTTGGGCACGTAGTTGCGGGTTTCATCCGGCATGTTCAGCGACAGGTAGTCGGTGTTCTG
>Ga0160437_1001302_pt1 | contig 11522 bp, 11 predicted proteins | sample HID1975I_E0MG_FD_108227 | JGI IMG/M metagenome (GOLD analysis project Ga0160437, IMG submission 108227) | Enriched soil microbial communities from UW Madison campus, WI, USA - HID1975I_E0 MG | ecosystem: Environmental > Terrestrial > Soil > Unclassified | place: USA: Madison, Wisconsin... | reverse complement strand
CGCGGCGTGGCGGGCGCGCAGCGCAGCAACCGCTATGGCACGGTGCCGGACTACCTGCAAACCATCAACGACAACATCTGCGTGCTGCTGCAGATTGAAAGCCGTCCGGGCATCGAGGCGGTGGATGAGATTGCATCCGTGGAAGGGGTGGATGGCGTGTTCATCGGCCCGTCGGATCTGGCCGCCGCGCTGGGCCACATCGGCAACCCCGGCCACCCGGAAGTGCAAGAAGTCATCCGCCACCTGCATCAGCGCGTGACGGCCCAGGGCAAGGCCGTGGGGATACTTGCGCCCGTGCATGCGGATGCGCGGCGTTATCTGGACATGGGCATGCACTTCGTTGCCGTGGGTACGGACCTGGGCGTGTTCAAACAGGCCACGTTTGCATTGCGCGACGCATTCCCTACTTGATTGCGTCGGGCGTAATGCGACACGCCCCGCGAATGACGCGGGGCGTGTGGTTTGGTTTTCCTGCTGGGTCTTATCGCTCAGCTTTAGTGCTGAGTTTTACGGCTCAGTCCTCCAGCGCCAGCAATTCGCTGACGGTCTGGCGGCGGCGGATCAAGCGAGCTTCGCCCTTGTCCAGCAAGACCTCGGGCGCCAGCGGCCGGCTGTTGTAGTTCGATGACATCGACGAGCCATACGCGCCCGCGTTGTGCATGACCATGAAGTCGCCAATGCGTGGCTGCGGCAACAACTGATCGGTCATCACGCCGCCTTCCTCCTGCGTGAACACATCACCTGATTCGCACAGCGGTCCGGCAACGGCGATGCGCGTTTCGGCCACGCCCTGCGGGTCCGACCCATCGCGCGCGTGTACCGAGATGCGATGAAAGCTGCCGTACATGGCCGGCCGCATCAAATCGTTGAAGCCCGCGTCCACCAAGGCAAAGTCGCGCTCGGGGCGGTGGTTGACGGCATGCACTTCGGTGACCAGCGCGCCGGCTTCGGCCACCAGGAAACGGCCCGGCTCGATCTCAAGTCGGACGTCGTGGCCCAGGAACTGTTCAATGCGCTTGCGGGCCGAATCCCACTGTTCGAAATAATGGTCGCAATCGATGCGCGGTTCGCCATCGCGGTAAGGAATCGACAGGCCGCCGCCGGCCGAGATGGCTTCGATGTCATGGTCCAGGGACCGCACCACGTCGACCATGGCGTCGCAGACGCTGGACAGGTGGCCGTAGTCCACGCCCGAGCCAATGTGCATGTGGATGCCGACCAGCTTCATCCCGTGGCGGCGCACGATGGACACGGCTTGCGCCACGTCGTCGATCCAGATGCCGTGCTTGCTTTGCGGGCCGCCAGTGTTGGTCTTGTTGCTGTGGCCGTGTCCAAAGCCGGGGTTGATGCGCAACCACACGCGATGGCCGGGCGAGGCCTGGCCCACGCGGTCCAGCATGTCCAGCGAGCCGGCGTTCACGGTGATGCCGTGCTTGAGCACGGTGGCCAAGGTGGCGTGGTCGATCAGGTCGGCCGTGAAGACCATGCCTTCAGGCTCGCCCTTGGGGTCGAAGCCGGCGGCCAGGCTGCGCTCGATTTCACCCAGCGATACGGCATCAACCACCGCGCCTTCTTCCCGCATCAGACGCAGGATGTGCAGGTTGGAGCACGCTTTTTGCGCATAGCGGATGGTGTCGAAGCGGCGCAGTTGCGCAATGCGTTCGCGGATGACGGCGGCGTCATACACCCACAGCGGCGTGCCGTGCTGCGTGGCGAGTTGGGTGAGTTGGCGCGGATCGAATGCCATGACGGGCTGACCTTGAAATGAAGAGTTGAAAGCAGGCGGAATGATGCCGGTTTCAAGGCATCCAGTAAAATGCTTATATGTTGAAGATCCATTCATTTCTGATATGGGGCGCAGCATGCTGACGCATCGGCACATCGAAGTATTTCGGGCCGTGATGATCGCCGGCAGCGTGACACGGGCCGCGGAGCTCCTGAGCACCTCGCAGCCCACGGTCAGCCGCGAACTGGCCCGCATGGAGCAGGGCATCGGCTTTGCGCTATTCGAGCGCGTACACGGCCGCCTGCGGCCCACCATGCCCGCCCTGGCGCTCTACGACGAGATCCGGCAGTCCTATGCGGGCCTGGAGCGCGTGGTGTCGGCCGCGGCGCGCCTGCGCGAGTTCCGGGGCGGGCAATTGTCGGTGATCGCCTTGCCCGCCTTTTCGCATTCCATCCTGCCCGACGCATTCCGGCGTTTTCATGGCTTGCATCCGGGGGTAAGCCTGTCGGTGGAGACGCAGGAATCGCCGTTTCTGGAAGAGTGGCTGACGGCCCAGCGCTACGACCTGGGCCTGACCGAACACGACGCCGCCCCGGCTGGCACGCGGGTGCGGCTGCTGCTGCAGGTGGATGAGGTGTGCGTGCTGCCTGACGGGCATCCGCTGCTGGCGCGCGCGGAAATCGATCTGGCGGATTTCGAAGGGCACGCTTTTGTCAGCCTGTCGGCCAACGACCCTTATCGGATACAGATCGACGAAGCGTTTGCGGAAGCGGGGGTATTGCGGCGGTCCATCGTGGAAACGCCGACAGCGGTGTCGGTTTGCACGTTCGTGCGACTAGGGCTGGGCCTGGCCATTGTGAACCCGCTGACGGCCTTGGATTTCGCGGGTCGCGGCTTGCACATCCGGCCGCTGCGCCGATCATTGCCATTCCGCGTCAACGCGGTCTTTCCGGAGCATCGTCCGGCCAATCCGTTGGTGGATGGGTTCATGGCCTCGTTATCCGATGCCGCTGACGCCATCAAGGCCAGGCTGGCGGATACGCATGCGGGCTCGCGTTGAGCGACATGCGTTTTTGAATAGACCGTTGGCAAAACCAGCAGGCAACAAAAAAGGATGCCCGGGGGCATCCTTCTTCATTTGCCGTATTCATGACGCCCCAAAAAAGCGGGGCGGCAGAATCTTAGGCCAGCGCCTTGATGGCGGCAGCCAGGCGGCTCTTGTGGCGAGCAGCCTTGTTCTTGTGGATGATGTTCTTGTCAGCCACGCGATCGATCACGCTCGAGGCCTTCTGGAACACGTCGCCAGCCGCAGCCTTGTCGCCAGCGGCGATGGATTGGCGAACGCGCTTGATGGCGGTGCGCAGCATCGAGCGCAGGCTGGAATTGTGCTTGTTGCGCTCAACGGATTGGCGAGCGCGCTTGCGGGCTTGGGCGGTATTGGCCATGTTGCTATATAAGTTGAATTCGGCAAAGTCCAACATTTTAGCAAGTCCCCGTGGGATTGCAAGCTTTTAATGTCAGATCTGTCGATGGAGCGCCCGTCAACCGGGCGGGGGGCGCTGGGGAAGAAAAGTCCCTGGGCTAAAGAGTTCTAGCTAGAGAGTTTTAGCTAGTGAACCCTTTCGGATAATCCCTGCTAAAGCCTAGAACCAAAGCCTTGAGGAAAACCCGCGGCGCCTACTGGATAAAAATACGGTACCGAGTATACAACGAAGCGAGCCCGAGGCACAGGCGCGCGGCATAGCGTTGTCAGGTGGCGACGTTGATGGACACGAACCAGGGCGTAAAACGCCGCACATTAATGGGCATCATCTCTTGCAGCGCGTCGAGCGCCGCATTGGTGTCGTCCAGCGGAAAATGCCCCGACACGGGCAAACCGCCCGCAGCCATGGACACACGCAGCGTACCCGTGCGATAGGGGCGCAGCGCGGCGATCACTTCCGCCAGGGGGCGGCCCCGGGCGTCGACCCAGCCGGATTCCCACGCCGCTTCGGCCATCAGTTCGGCGCGCGGGATGTCCATGCGGGATACATCGAACCGGGCTCCGGTGCCGGCGCGGACGGTGCCGTGCGCACCAGCCATGGTTTCGACCTCGACTTCGTGCTCATGCACCACCACCACCGTGCGTTGTGCCTGTTGGCGCACCATGTAGCGGGTGCCAAGCGCGCGAACGGTGCCTTCCGCCGTCTGTACCAGGAAGGGGCGGCGCGCGTCCGGGGCAACCGAAACCGTCACGGCGCCGTCCAGCAAACGGACTTGGCGGTAGGCGGGGGTGAAATCCAGGTCGACCCGGCTGCGGGCGTCCAGCAGCAGTTGGCTGCCGTCCGAAAGCAGGTAACGGCGGCGTTCGCCGGTGGCCGTGGCGGCGTCCGCGGCCACGTTACTGAGCGGGTAGAAGGCGTTGCCGACGTAGGCGGCGCAGGCACCCGTACTGGCGAGCGCCAACGCGCCGGTCAGAAAACGGCGGCGCGGCGGCACGATGGCCGGGGGCGGAGGGATCAGCGACGGCGCGGCAGGCGCGGCTCCGGTGGCGTAACCCGCTGCGGGGTAAGCGTCACCAAGCCGTCCGAACGTCGACCCTGCGAGCGTGCCGGTCAGTTGCTGCCAGGCATTCTCGTGGAGAGGGTCAGCCGCACGCCACGCCAGGAAGTCGTTGTAGTCCTGCGCGGTTGCCTTGCCGGAGCGCAGCAAGAGCAACCAATTGATCACCTGGTCCGCCATGGGTTGTCCTTGGGCGTACTTCACTTCATCTTCCCGCACGCAAGCCGGCGGGAATCCTTTCGATGGCAATTTGTAAATAATAAAGGTTTTTTACCAAAGATTACCGGCCGCTTGTCAATTCTTGACGAATCTAATGCAAAAAGCCGGCGGGAAGCCGGCTTTTTGGTGGGAATGTCGCCCGCAGGGATGAAATCAGGCTTTTGGACGACGGCCAAAGTCTTTAAGTCGGAACCCAAAGAGTAACAACATGCCGAAGTAGACCACGCCGCTGGCCGCCAGGACGCCACCCAGCCACGCCGCCCGCAAGCCCGCATGGGCCTGCAAGCCGATCCAGTCGATCTTGCCGTCTGCGTACCAGAGCAGGGCTGCCAGCGCCGCCAGCGCGGGCAGCAGGCGCAGCGCAAACACCGTCCAGCCAGGGCCGGGCTGATACACGCCGCGGCGGCGCAGGCCGATCAGCAGGGCCAGCGCGTTCAGGCAGGCCCCCAGGCCGATGGCCAGCGCCAGGCCGGCATGGGCCATGACGGGTACCAGCACCAGGTTCATCAACTGCGTCAAAATCAGCACGCCGATGGCGATCTTGACCGGGGTGCGGATGTCCTGCTTGGCGTAGAAACCGGGGGCCAGAATCTTCACGGCCAGCAGGCCGATCAAGCCGGCCGAGTAGGAAATCACGGCCAGGCGGGTTTGCAGCACGTCGTCCGCGGCGAACGCACCGTAATGGAACAGGGTGGCCACCAGACCGTCCGACAGCAGCGCCATGCCCACCGCGGCGGGCAGGCCCAGCAACAGCACCAGGCGCAGGCCCCAGTCCAGCAGGGCGCTATAGCCGCCCTGATCGTCGCGGGCGTGGGCGGCCGACAGGCTGGGCAACAGCACCGTGCCCAACGCGACGCCCAGCAAGGCGGTGGGGAATTCCATCAGCCGGTCGGCGAAAGACAGCCAGGTCACGCTGCCCGGCGTCAGCCACGTGGCGATATTGGTGTTGATCAGCAAGGAAATCTGCGCCACCGATACGCCTAGCGTGGCGGGCGCCATCTGCTTCAGGATGCGCTGCACCGTCGGGTCGGCCCAGGCCTGGCGAAAGCGCAGCGAAAAGCGCGGGGTCAGGCCCAGTCGCGCCAGGGCGACCCACTGCACGGCCAGTTGCGCCACGCCACCGATCATCACGCCGATCGCCAGCGCATAGACGGGGACATCCATGCGCGGGGCCAGCCAGATGCAGGCGGCGATCATCGACAGGTTCAGCAGCACCGGGGTGAAGGCCGGCACGGCGAAACGGCGCCAGGTGTTGAGCACGCCCGAGGCGAAGGCAATCAGGGACATGCAGAAGATGTAGGGAAACATCCTCCGCGTCATCCACACGGCCGCCCCGAATTCGGTATCGCGGGCAGCGCCGCGCAGGCCGCTGGCCATGGCCGACACTACCCAGGGCGCGGCCACGATGCCGATCAAGGTGATCAGCATCAACGCGGCGGTCAGCAGCAGCGCCACGCGGTCCAGCAGAATGCGGACTTCTTCTTCCGACCGCTGATTGCGCGCGGCGCCCAGAATGGGCACGAACGCCTGAGCGAACGCGCCCTCGGCGAACAGGCGCCGCAGCAGGTTGGGAATGCGGAATGCGACCCAGAAGGCGTCAGTGATGGGACCGGCGCCAAACGCGCGGGCGACGAGGATGTCGCGGATCAGGCCGGAAATGCGGGACAGCAGGGTGAAGCTGCTGACGGTGGCCGCCGAACGAAACAGGCTCATGGATGGGACTACGTAAAAAAGTGCGGGCCGGCCCGAAACGACTGCGTGAAACGTGAAGACTGTCACATAACAAGGCGGCCCACGTCGTGGGCCGGCCTTTGTACTACATCACTTCGGCGGCATGCGGATGGCGCCGTCCAGGCGGATCGTTTCGCCGTTCAACATATCGTTCGTGACGATGCTGTGGACCAGCTTGGCGTAGTCTTCCGGGCGGCCCAGGCGGGCGGGGAAGGGGATGCTCGCGGCCAGCGAATCTTGCACTTCCTGGGGCATGCCGAAGATCATCGGCGTGCCGAAAATGCCCGGGGCGATGGTCATGCAGCGAATGCCGGTCTTGGCCAGGTCGCGGGCGATCGGCAGGGTCATGCCGGCCACGCCGGCCTTCGACGCGGCGTAGGCCGCCTGGCCGATCTGGCCGTCGAATGCAGCAACCGATGCGGTGTTGATCATGACGCCGCGTTCGCCAGTGGGCTCGGGCGTGTTCGCGCTCATGGCTTCGGCGGCCAGGCGCATCATGTTGAAGCTGCCGATCAGGTTGATCGACACAACCTTCTGGAACAGGTCCAGCGGATGCGCGCCGTTCTTGCCCACGATCTTCGCGGCGGGCGCGACGCCCGCGCAGTTGATCAGGCCAAACAGGGCGCCCAGCTCTTGCGCGGCGGCCACGGCGCTCTTGCCGTCGGCTTCCTGGGTGACATCGCAATGCACGTAGCGCTGGCCCAATTCCTTGGCCAGGGCCTGGCCGGGTTCGTCCTGCACGTCGGCAATGACGACCTTGGCGCCGTTTTCCACCAGCATGCGCACGGTGCCCGCGCCCAATCCGGACGCGCCACCCGTAACGATGAATACCTTGTTCGCGATTTCCATGTCTCTACCACCAGTTCAATTCAAGGGGATGAAAGCGGCGCGGCAGGCGCCGAATGCGACAAGGCCTTCGGGCCGATGCCGGAGCGCATTGCGTCCAGCCGGCGCCGAAGGCCTTTGGGCCATCAAAGCGCCAATCAGCTCTTGACGGCTTCGAACAGGCGCGACTTGATTTCGTCGACGGCGCCCACGCCCGAGATCTTGCGGTACTTGGGGGCCTCGGCGGCGTTTTGCTGCGCCCAGGTCGAGTAGTAATCGACCAGCGGGCGGGTCTGTTCGCGATAGACGGAAAGGCGATGGCGCACCGTTTCCTCGCGGTCATCGTCGCGCTGGATCAGCTCTTCGCCGGTGGGGTCGTCGCGGCCTTCGACCTTGGGCGGGTTGAAGCGCACGTGGTAGCTGCGGCCGCTGGGCTGGTGCACGCGGCGCCCGCTCATGCGTTCGATGATGTCTTCTTCGGGCACTTCGATTTCCACCACGTAGTCCAGCTTGACGCCGGCGCTTTTCAGCGCGTCGGCTTGCGGAATGGTGCGGGGAAAGCCGTCGAACAGGTAGCCGCCGGCGCAGTCGGGCTGCTTCAGGCGGTCTTGGACCAGGCCGATGATGATCTCGTCGGAAACCAGACCGCCGGCATCCATGACCTTTTTGGCTTCAATACCCAAGGGCGTGCCTGCCTTCACCGCGGCTCGCAGCATGTCGCCGGTGGAGATTTGAGGAATGCCGAAGTGTTGGGTGAGAAACGCGGCCTGGGTGCCTTTGCCGGCGCCGGGAGGTCCGAGCAAGATGAGACGCATGAGTGCTCCTGATGGGGTTTATTTTTTGTGATCCGGGGAATTATGCCGCAACGCAGCAGCCAATGCGGGGCTGCGCCATGGGAATAACCCTTACATCTGTTTGCTGTAGAACCGCCGCACGCGCTCCAGGTCGGCCGGGGTATCTACGCCTGCCGCGGGAGGGTTGAACGTACGGTGTACGACGATTTGATGGCCATGTTCCATGGCGCGTAGCTGTTCCAAAGACTCGAACCGTTCCAGCATGCCTTGCGGCAGCGTCGGGAAACGGCGCAGAAACGACACGCGGTAGGCGTAAAGGCCAATGTGATGCCAGGCGGGCAGGCCGTCGGCCAGCACCCGTTCGCCACTGGCGAGCGCGTCGCGGGCCCAGGGAATGGGGGCGCGCGAAAAATACATGGCGCGGTCATCCGCGGTGCAGACCAGCTTCACCACATTCGGGTTGAACAGCGCCTCGGCGTCGGCCAGCGGACAGGCGCAGGTGGCGATATCCGCGTCGGGGCACGCCAGCAGCTTGGCGGCGACGGCGTCGATGAGCTCGGGCTCGATCAGCGGTTCGTCGCCCTGCACGTTCACCACAATGGCGTCATCGGGCAGGCCCAACTGTTCCACCGCTTCGGCCAGCCGGTCGGTGCCGGTGGGGTGGTCGCCGCGCGTCATCAGGGCGGTCAGGCCATGCGCCTGCGCTGCCGCCTGGACGCGGACGTCGTCGGTGGCAATGAACAGTTGCGATGCGCCCGAGAGGGCCGCGCGGTCGGCGGTACGCACGACCATCGGCTTGCCGGCGATGTCGGCAAGCGGTTTGTCGGGCAGGCGGGTCGAGGCGGCGCGCGCCGGAATCAGGGCAATGAAGCTCACGGTGCGGCGGTCAGGATGAGACGGTTTCGTCCAGGACGCGGGCTTCCGACTCCAGCATGACGGGAATACCGTCACGAATCGGGAAAGCCAGACGGTCGGCACGGCAAACCAGTTCGGCTTGCTGCCGGTCGTGTTCGAGGCGGCCCTTGCACAAGGGGCAGACGAGGATGTCGAGAAGTCGGGATTCCATGACCGCGATTCTAAAACAGTTTGGGCCGGCCAAGACCCGCTTGCCATGGGAGAAGTCCGATTTTCCCGAAGCCGGAAACCCGCGCGCACGCGCTGGACTACTGCGTTTGGGCGGGCTGGCGCAACGCCTGCGCCAGCCAATCGAATAGCCGAGGGTCTGAAAAAGCGGCCTGCACCGGCACTTCCCATAGGCGCGGGTCGTGCAGCGCGGCGCACTTGATCGCGTCCTTGGACGTGACCAGGATGGTGTCCGCCGTCATCGCCTGGAAAGGGGAATCGGCGTAATCGTGGTGGTCCGGCAGGGGTAGCGTCGCGTCCAGCGTGATGCCCGCCGCGCGCAGGGTCGTGAAAAAGCGTTCCGGGTTGCCGATGCCGGCCGCCGCCGCGATGCGCGCTTGCCCCGCATAGGCGGACAGCGGGCGCGTTGCGCCGCTTTCGATGTTGCGGGTGTCGCCAGGTTCCAGCCACATGCGCACCGGGCGGGGGCGGGCGTTGCCCGTGTCGGCCGGGCGGCCGTCGGGCGTGCCGATGTTGGTTACGACCACGTCTACCTCGCGCAAGCGGCTGGCGGGTTCGCGCAAGGGGCCGGCGGGCAGCAGGCGGCCGTTGCCCACGCCGCGCTCATCCTGCACCACGATTTCCACATCGCGGGCCAGGGCAAGATGTTGCAAGCCGTCGTCGGAGACGATCACGTCCACCTCGGGGTGGGCTTGCAGCAAGGCCTGGGCCGCCAGCGCGCGTTTGGGGTGTACGGACACCGGGGCGTCCGTGGCGCGCGCAATCAATGCGGGTTCATCGCCAAAGCGGGCGGGCTCCAGTGCGCCGACGCCAACCCGGGCCTGCGGCCCGATCTTCACGCCGTAGCCTCGGCTGACCACGCCTGGCGTAAACCCGCGTGCGCGCAGCGCTTGCACGGTGGCAATCACCACGGGCGTCTTGCCGGTGCCGCCGACATAGATGTTGCCCACCACCACGACGGGCACGGGTGCGCGGTAGCTGGGTTTGGCGCCGTTTTGGTAGGCGGTGCGCTTTCTGGTCACGGCCCAGGCCGTCAGGGCGGACAAGGGCAGCAGCAGGGCCGACAGCCAGCCGCCGTGCTGCCACTGGCGGGCCAGCAGCGAAGGGGACGAACGCGGGGTGCTCACCGTGAAGTCTGGGCGGCGAAGTTGACGCGGCCAATGCCGGCCAACCGGGCGGCTTCCATGATGTTGATCACGGATTGATGGGTGGCTTGGGCGTCGGCGTTGATGATGACCAGCGCATCGGGTTTGCCGGCCGCGGCCTGGCGCAGCGCGTCGGCGATTTCGGGCGGCGTGGAAACGTCGATCAACGTGCCGTTCAGGGCGTAGCGCCCGTCCTGGCTGACCGCCACTTCCAGGGCGGGGGGCGTGTCCTGTTCCGACGAGGCCTGGGGCAACGTCACCTGCAATTGCGTGAATCGCGTGAACGACGTGGTGGCCGCCAGGAAGATCAGGATGACCAGCAACACATCGATGAGCGGAATCAGGTTGATGTCCAGCTCGTCGCGTTCACCCCAGCGCCCACCCCCTGACCCACGGAAATTCATGAACGCCCCTCGCGCACGGGGGGCGTCGGCGACAAGGCGCGGACAAGCCGCGAGGCCGATTGCTCCATGACGCTGAGGTAGTTGTCGACCCTGCTGCGCAGGTAGCGATGCGCGATCATGGCGGGAATGGCGATCAGGATGCCGAAGCCGGTGTTGTACAGCGCGATCGAGATGCCGCGCGCCAGTTGGGCGGGGTCGCCACCGCCCGGCGTGTACGAACCGAAAATTTCGATCATGCCGACCACGGTCCCGAACAGGCCCATCAGCGGGGCCACGACGGCGATGGTGCCAATGGCGGGGATGTAGCGGCTGAGGTCATGCGCGACGGCGCGCCCGGTGTCTTCGACCACGCTGCGCAATTCTTCGCGCGGCAGATGGCGGTGACGCATCACCTCGGCCAGCACGCGGCCCAGCGGCGAGTTGCGTTCCAGCCGGTTGATGGCTTCAGGGGTGTCTTGGCGGTTGCGCAGCATGTCCACCACCTGATCGTTCAACCCTCGGGGCAGGATCAGGCTGCGGCGCAGGGAGAAGAAGCGCTCGAAGATCAGCGCCAGTCCCAGCACGGATGTTGCCAGCAGGGGCCAGATAGGCCAGCCGGCCTCGCGCAAAATGGAAAGCAAAGCGGTCAACTCCCGGGGGGGATCAGGGCGGCGAAGCGCTCGCGCCGTGGAATCAGATCAAGCCGAAACTGTAACGGCGCGGCGGGTTTGTGGCAAGGCGGGGAAGCCCCGGATTTATCCACAGAAATTGTGGATAATTCTGTGCAAAACTTCGCCGGAACGCTTGTGGGCACAGGGCTTGCGCTTGGTTGCTTCAAAATCGCGCAGCCGGGTTTAATAAAAAATCTCTTTTAAATCATCGGCTTGCGTGTTTTTTATTGGCTTTCGGGGCGGTCGCTGCAAAATTCGCTGGAAACGGTATCATTGCGGCCCGCTCCGCGTGGCCTGTGGACAGATACGCATCGGGAAGCCTCATGACAATTGAATTTGCAGTCACAAACAACGCATTCACGCGGGATATCCTGACAGTTGCCCAGCTAAACCAAGCAGTGGGG
>Ga0160437_1001300_pt1 | contig 11528 bp, 11 predicted proteins | sample HID1975I_E0MG_FD_108227 | JGI IMG/M metagenome (GOLD analysis project Ga0160437, IMG submission 108227) | Enriched soil microbial communities from UW Madison campus, WI, USA - HID1975I_E0 MG | ecosystem: Environmental > Terrestrial > Soil > Unclassified | place: USA: Madison, Wisconsin... | reverse complement strand
GGCCAAGTTCAAGGTCCGCAACGCCGGTCAGGTCTGCGTGTCGCCCACCCGCTTCTACGTGCAGGAAGGCGCCTACGAACAGTTCCTGGCCCGCTTCTCGGACGTGCTGAAGAACATCAAGGTTGGTGACGGCCTGGAAGCCGGTACCGACATGGGCCCGCTGGCGCATGAACGCCGCGTGCCCGCCATGAGCGCCTTCATCGACGACGCCAAGAAGCACGGCGGCAAGGTCGTGGTCGGCGGCGGCCCGCTGGACCGCAAGGGCTTCTTCTTCGCCCCCACGGTCGTGACGGAACTGCCCGACGACTCGATGCTGATGACCGAAGAGCCTTTCGGCCCCGTGGCGCCGGTGGTCCGCTTCAAGGACACCGATGAAGTGCTGCGCCGTGCCAACAGCCTGCCGTTCGGCCTGTCGTCCTACGTGTTCACGAACTCGTTGAAGACGGCCACCAAGGTTTCCAACGGCCTGGAAGCCGGCATGGTCAACATCAATCACTTCGGCAGCGCGCTGGCCGAGACGCCGTTTGGCGGCATCAAGGACAGCGGCATCGGCAGCGAAGGCGGTCTGGAAACGTTCGACGGTTACCTCGTCACGAAATTCATCACGCACATCTGATCGGTTTCAACCGTCAGCCAAAAGCCCCGCAAGGGGCTTTTTTTTCGCCCCGCCCCAAGCCCCAAGCGACAAGCACTCCCCATGCGTTTCATGATGCTGTCATGGGTGTCCGGGAACATTGCGCTTCGCTGACAGGCACCTGACCTTGAACCAGGAACTGTCTGCCCCTCTTTCCAGGAAATGTACGCGCAATGAATGCCCTCTCCCGCTTCGCCCGCACGGCCGGCGCCGCCACCCTCGTGGCCCTGCTCGCCGCTTGTGGCGGCGACGATGACGACAGCAGCTCCCCGGTCACCGAGACGCCCCCGCCTGTCACCGAGACGCCGGTCGCGCCGCCCGCCCCCGTGCAAGTCGCGTTCATGCCCGACATCCACTTCCACGATGTCTACGCCGACTTCAAGGATGGCTCGTTCCCTGGCATCCCGAACCCGAAGCATGGCGACAACGCCACCATCCGGACGATGTACGCGCAACTGACGTCGACCCGCCTGTTCAACGAAAACTACTTCGCCTTCCTGGCCGCGCTGGATGACGCCGTGTCGCGCGGCGTGAAGTACATCGCGCTGCCAGGCGACTTTTCAGATGATGGCCAGCCCGTGCACATGCGCGGCCTGGTCAAGATCATGGACGACTATTCGAAGAAGCACGGCATTCAGTTCTTCGCGGCGCCGGGCAACCATGACCCCAACCGCCCCTTCAACCAGGCAGCGGGCAAAAGCGACTACCTGGGCCTGGACCCGGTAACCGGCGCCATCGGCTTCTCGCAACCGATCTACAGCCGTGGTGGCAATGCCGCCTGCAGCACGCCCTACAGCGGCGACTGGGCGTTGGTCGGCAGCACCTACTGCACGGAAGAAGTCCTGCACATGGGATACGCCGGCATCACCGACGCGTTGAAGCAGCACGGCTTCATGCCGCAACCGCAAAACGTCTATTACGAAACGCCGTACAGCACCTACAAGTACGAAGACTACGACTACACCACCGCGCGCGATCAAGCCAACTGGATCAACCGTCAGTACGAGATCTGCGCGGAAGGCACGGGCGGCCCCAACAAGCCGCAGAACTACACGCTGTGCAAGATGGTGCCCGACACGTCCTATGTGGTGGAACCGGTCAAGGGCGTCTGGCTGGTCGGCATCGACGCCAACGTCTATGTGCCCACCGGCATCGGTGCGAATGACTTCACCGGCTCAGGCGACCAGGGCTACAACAAGATGCTCACGCACAAGGCCCACGTCATCAAATGGCTGACGGACGTGGTTGCGCGCGGCAAGGCGCAGGGCAAGCAAGTCATCGCGTTCAGCCACTTTCCGATGTCGGAGTTCTTCAACGGCGCGTCGGACGACATCGAGGCGCTGCTGGGCGCCAACAAGATGCAGATGATCCGCCGCCCGGCAGAGAACACCACGCGCGCGCTGGCCGAAACCGGTTTGAAAGTGCACGTGGGCGGCCACATGCACTTCAACGACATGGCGGTGCGCAACTACGTGGCGGATACGGCGTTGTTCAACATCCAGGCGCCGTCCATGGCGGCCTATGTGCCGGCCTACAAGCTGATGACGCTCCACAGCGCGGACGAGCTCGAAGTGCAGACCATCCGCCTGGACAAGGTGCCGCGCTTTGACGAGCTGTTCGACCTGTACCGCGCCGAGAACGCCTACACGACGCCCGCGCGCTGGGACGTGTCGATCCTGGACGCCAAGGACTACGGCGACTTCACCTATCGCTACATGAGCGAACTGGTGCGCCTGCGCCTGCTCAATGATGACTGGCGCTGCGAGATGCGTGAACTGGTCAAGAGCCCGCTCACCGGCGCCGACCTGCTGACGCTGTCGCAACTGCAAACCACCGTCACGCTCAAGGAACTGGCGAACACCGGCAATCAGAACAATCTGACTTCCGCCTTCTTCGCTTGCCTTGCGGAGGGCGGTGGCAGCGGCGCCAGCAACGCTGCCTATGCCGGCAATGTGGCGGACGCCCAAGCACGCGCTCAAGCCCTGGCGCAAGCCAACGGCATGCAACTGTCGGACTTCGCGCAGTGGAAGGCGCTGGACATGGCGGGTGATTTTGTGCGCATCGCCAACGCGGGCGACCTGGCGTTTGCCGACATCCCGGCGCAACGCGCCAACCAGTACAAGCTGTTGGCCCAGGCCCTTGCCAATAGCAACGCTTCGGTTCAGATGAACGGCAACAGCGTCAGCAACGCCAACACGCTGGCCGACCTGTTCAAGGCGCGCTTCAAGCCGCTGATGGCGATCATGTTGAAGCTGGCTGCGGGCGCCCCGTCGGAACACATCCGGCTGGACCTGAACAGCAACAGCATCGTCAATCTGTCGAACCAGCCTTCACCGTTTTAAGCGTCCGAAGATCGCGCGGTGTCATGCCGAAGCGATTCTTGAACAGGCGGCTGAAATGCGACGGGTGGGTGAAGCCCACCTGGTACGCCAGTTCACCGATGCCACGATGGCGGTGCCGCGAATCCAGCAGGAGCTCGCGGCACTTGTCCAGGCGCTGATCAAAGATGAAGGACTCCACCGACAGCCCCCCTGCCCGCAGAATGCGGTGCAGGTAGGCCACCGACACCCCACAGCCCTGCGCCACCTGCTGCGGCGACAGCGCGGGGTCCGCCAGGTGCTGCCGGATATACGCCAGCACCCGCTGACGGTGCGCCAAGGTAACGCTGCTATCGGATTCCGAAGCGTGCCCCTGCCCCGGCTGCACCAGGAACAGCACGATCAAATCGATCAAGCGTTCGCCAAGCTCGGTCACCTCGGTGTCCGACCAACCGCCCATGCCTTTGAACAGATGGTCCATGTAGCTGGCCAGCATCGCGCCGCGCGGTGAGCCGTCGTCGATGCGCAGCTTGTGAAATGCGCCGATGCGCGAATCCCGTTGCGACAAGGCGCTACGCGGAAACGACACGCTCAGGCTGCGATAGCCCGATGAGCCCAGCGCCGTTGCCTGATACGGCAGGCTCTGGTTCATCAGGTACACACAGCCCGGCTCGACCTGGAATTCACGGCCTTGCTGGCGCACGGCAAGCGGGCCAGACAGCGGCAGACCGAACGTGTAGAACTCCTGGTCCAGACGCGATACGTTGCCCACCGTCCGCTCCAGCTTCTGTCCCTGATAGTGCAGGTCATTGAATTGCAGGCTGGCGCGGCGGGCGTAGCGCACATGCCCGGCGAAATGATCCGGCTTGCCGCGGTGTACCTCGAACGGGCCGAATGCGTCCGCCAGGGCCGCGCGCCATTGCTCACGCCCGTCGGCGCCGGCAGCGGCCGAAATGGCGAATTCCGTATCGGGCATGTCTCGGTCTCCTGAACGCGGCGGCAAGCGCAATTTGATCTTGCGTCTACAAGCTCTTGACTCACCCTGCTCTGGGGTGCGCGGCGCATTGTGGATGCGTCTGGCGCAAGTCTATAGTCAGCCCGATAAGCACACAACCTGGACAACCCGGGAGGAGACTCATGGCAAACGCGCCCGCAATGGCCGACCGCCACATGCCGGCTTCGCGCTATTTGCGCTGCGAGGGCCGCGAGCTGCACTACATGGAATGGGGCGCGCCGGATGCGCCCCCCGTCGTCATGTGGCATGGCCTGGCCCGCACCGGCCGCGATTTCGACGACCTGGCACTAGCGCTGGCGAGCGACTACCGCATCATTTGCCCGGATACGATCGGCCGCGGCCTCTCGCAATGGAGCCCCGATCCGGAGTCCGAATACCGGCTGGATTTTTACGCGCGCCTGGCGCTCGCGCTGGCCGATGGTCTATCGCTTGCGCGCATGCGTTGGGTCGGCACGTCGATGGGCGGCGCAACCGGCATGCATGCCGCCGCCACCACCTTGCGCGACCGCATCTCGCACCTGGTCGTCAACGACATCGGCCCCGAACTGCCCCAACCCGCTGTCGACCGCATCCTCACCTACGCAGGCAACCCGCCCGCCTTCGACACCGTCACCGAACTGGAAGCGTGGCTGCGCGTGGCCTACAAGCCCTACGGCTGGCAGAGCGACACGCAATGGCGGCGCATGGCCGAGACCTCGGTCCGACGCCTGCCCGATGGCCGCGTCACGGCGCATTACGACCCTGCCATCGTGGGCCAATTCAAGCACCATCCCGATGACTACAACCGCTGGAGCGGCTACGACACGCTGCGCATGCCCTTGCTGCTCTTGCGCGGCGCCGACTCCGACCTGCTGCTACCCGAAGTCGCTCATGCCATGACGCAACGCGGCCCACGCGCCACGCGCATCGACTTCCCCGACTGCGGCCATGCCCCCGCATTGAACGTGGCGCCACAGATCGACGCCATCCGCCAATTCCTTGCCACGCCGGATCACAAGGCGGGCGCTCGCGCCCCCCAATAACAGGAGACTTCCCATGAATCGCATTTTGCTGGCCGCGTTGGCGGCCCTTTGCATGAACTCGGCGGTGGCCGCCAAGGACTTTGTCGTGGCACATGTGTACGACAAGACCGGGCCATTGGAGGCCTACGCCAAACAGACGCAAGCCGGCCTGATGCTGGGCTTGGAGTACGCCACGCAAGGCACGATGACCGTAGCCGGCCGCAAGATCCGCGTCATCGAAAAAGACAACCAAGGAAAGCCGGATGTCGCCCGCGCGCAGTTGGCGTCCGCCTATGCCGACGACAACGCCGACATTGCCGTCGGCCCGACCTCGTCCGGCGTCGCGCTGGCCATGCTGCCCATCGCAGAGGAATACGAAAAGATCTTGCTGGTGGAACCCGCCGTGGCGGACTCCATCACGGGTGACAAGTGGAACAAGTACATCTTCCGCACCGGCCGCAATTCGTCGCAAGACGCAATCGCCAACGCCGTGGCATTCGACCAGGCCGGCACGTCCATCGCCATGCTTGCGCAAGACTATGCCTTTGGTCGGGACGGCGTGAAAGCCTTCAAGGGCGCCCTGAAGAACGCCAAGATCGTTCACGAGGAATACCTGCCCGCCAACGCCACCGACTTCACCGCGGGCGCACAGCGCTTGTTCGATGCGTTGAAGGACAAGCCGGGCCGCAAGATCATCTTCATCCTGTGGGCGGGCGCCGGCAACCCGTTCAAGATCGCGGACCTGGACCCCAAGCGCTTCGGCATCGAAATCGCCACCGGCGGCAACACGCTGGCCGCGATGACGCCGCTTAAGTCGTTGGCCGGCATGGAAGGCGCCACCTACTACTACTACGGCATTCCGAAAAATCCCATCAACGATTGGCTCGTGGCCGAACACCAGAAGCGCTACGGGCAACCGCCGGACTTCTTCACTGCGGGCGGCATGTCTGCCGGTATCGCGATCGCGGCAGCGCTGAACAAGACCGCGGGCGACTCGGACACGGACACGCTGATCAAGGCCATGGAAGGCATGAGCTTTGATACCCCCAAGGGCAAGATGACCTTCCGCCCCCAAGACCACCAGGCCATGCAGTCGATGTACCACTTCCGCATCAAGAACGATCCGTCGGTGCCGTGGGCCGTGCAGGACCTGGTCAAGGAAATCACGCCAGACCAGATGAACGTGCCCATTCAGAACAAACGCTGAAGGCTTGTTGCCGCCATGCTGGAAACCCAATCGCTCACCATCCGTTTCGGCGGGCACGTGGCCGTCAACGACGTCAGTTGCCGCTACGCGCCGGGCACGCTGACGGCCATCGTCGGCCCGAACGGCGCGGGCAAGACCACGTATTTCAATCTGATCTCCGGCCAGTTGCGGGCAAGCGCGGGGTCGGTGTGCTTGAATGGGCGCGACCTGACCTCGCTATCGGCCCCCGCCCGCATGCACGCGGGACTGGGCCGCGCGTTTCAGCTGACGCAATTGTTCCCGCGTCTGTCGGTGCACGAAAACGTACGGCTGGCGCTGCAATCCCGGCAGCAAGGCATGAGCTGGCGTCAGATCCGCTTCTGGCGCACGTGGGATGACGACCGGAGCCTGCTGGCCCGCGCGGATGCGCTGCTTGAACGCACCCGCTTGTCGGCACGCCGCGACCAGGCCGCCGCCGACCTGCCGCATGGCGACCAGCGCAAACTGGAAATCGCCATGCTGATCGCGCTGGAGCCGCAGGTATTCATGTTTGACGAACCCACGGCGGGCATGAGCGTGGACGACGTGCCCGTGGTGCTGGAGCTGATCCGAGAGCTCAAGAACGACCCATCAAAAACGATTCTGCTGGTTGAACACAAGATGGATGTCGTGCGCGAACTTGCCGACCGCATCGTCGTGCTGCATAACGGCCAACTGATGGCCGATGGCGAACCCGCCGCGGTCATCGCGTCGCCCATCGTGCAACAGGCGTACCTGGGCGTCGCCCCCACGGAGAAGCCGGCATGAGCGCCCCCCTGCTGCTTGAACTCAAGGACGTGCACACCCACATCGGCGCGTATCACATCCTGCATGGCGTGGACCTGTCGGTACCGGCCGCGGCCGTCACCATGCTGCTTGGCCGCAACGGCGCCGGCAAGACCACGACGTTGCGCACCATCATGGGACTGTGGCGCGCCTCGCAAGGCCAGGTGACGTTCGACGGCGCGCCCATCGGCGGGCCGGCAACGCGCAAATCACCGCCCGACATGGCGCGCATGGGCATGGCCTACGTGCCCGAGAACATGGGGATCTTTGCGGACCTGTCCGTGAAAGAGAACATTCTGCTGGCCGCGCGCCAGGCCAAGAACGCGGATCAGCTCGACACGGCCCGACTGGAATGGATATTCGGATTCTTCCCCGCGCTACGGAAATTCTGGCTGCACCCTGCGGGCAAGCTGTCAGGCGGACAAAAGCAGATGCTGGCAGTGGCTCGCGCCATCATCGAGCCGCGCCGGCTGCTGCTGATCGACGAGCCCAGCAAGGGCCTCGCGCCCGCCATCATCCAGAACATGATCGACGCCTTTATCGAACTCAAGCAAGCGTCCACCACCATTTTGCTGGTCGAGCAGAACTTCAACTTCGCGCGGCTGGTCGGCGACCATGTCGCCGTCATGGATAACGGCCGCGTCGTCCATGCGGGCGACATGCAGGCGCTGGCGCAAGACGACGCACTACAGACGCGGCTGCTGGGCCTGTCGTTGGGAAGCCATCAATGAGCACGCTGGATATCGATACACCCTTGCCGCGCGTACGTGCGGATCTGCGCCCCGTTCTGCTGGTGCTGGCGCTGGCCGCGCTCGCGCTGCCCTTGGTGGGCTCGTTCTCGACCTGGATCACGCTGACGCTGGCGGGCCTGGCAATGGGCATGATCATCTTCATTGTTGCGTCCGGCATGACACTGGTGTTCGGGCTGATGGACGTCCTGAACTTCGGCCACGGCCTGTTCATCGCCATTGGCGCCTACATGGCGGCGACCGTACTGGGCGCGATGTCCGACTGGACCCAGACAGGCAGCCTGTGGATGAACCTGGCCGCCGTGCTGCCGGCCATGATCGTGGGCATGCTGGTGGCGGGCGCCGTCGGCCTGGCCTTTGAACGGGTGATCGTGCGTCCCGTGTATGGGCAACATCTAAAGCAGATCCTGATAACGATGGGCGGCATGATCATCGGCGAAGAGATCATCAAGATGATCTGGGGTCCGCAAACCCTGTCGCTGCCGCTGCCCGAGGCGCTGCGTGGCGCGTTCCTGCTTGGTGATGCGGCCATCGAGAAATTCCGTATCGTTGCCTTGGCGGTCGGCGTGCTGGTGCTGGGTGGCATGCTGTGGCTGCTGAACCGTACCAAGTTGGGGCTGTTGATCCGCGCGGGCGTCGAAGACCGCGAAATGGTCGAAAGCCTGGGCTACCGTATCCGCCATCTGTTCGTGGGCGTGTTCGTGGCCGGATCGATGCTGGCCGGGCTGGGCGGCGTCTTGTGGGGCATGTACCAGCAGTCGATCGTGCCGCAACTGGGTGCGCAGGTGAACGTGCTGATTTTCATCGTCATAATGATCGGCGGCCTGGGGTCCACGGTCGGCTGCCTGATCGGCGCGTTGCTGGTCGGCTTGATGGCCAACTACACGGGCTTTTTGCTTCCCAAGGCGGCCCTGTTCTCGAACATCGCGCTGATGGTCGCCATTTTGTTGTGGCGGCCGCAAGGCGTGTATCCGGTCACGAACCGCTAGGAGCCCAGACATGTCTTTCCGCCTGCTCTCCGGCGACCCGCCCCGCAGCCGACTTCTAGCGCTGACGCTGATTGCGATCGTCGCCCTGCTCGCTACCGCGCCGTTCCTCTTTCCCGGTCCCAAGTCGCTGGCGGTGGCGGCCAAGATCCTCGTGTTCGTGATTCTGGTCGCCAGCTATGACCTGCTGTTGGGCTACACCGGCATCGTGAGCTTTGCACACACCATGTTCTTCGGCATTGGCGCCTATGGCGTGGCGATCGCCAGCATCCGGATGGAACCCGGGTGGACGGCGGTGTTCGCGGGGGTGGGCGCGGGTCTCGCGGTGTCGCTGGCATTTGCATTGCTGATCGGCCTGGCCAGCCTGCGGGTGCGTGCCATTTTCTACGCCATGATCACGCTGGCTGTCGCGGCTGCATTCCAGACGCTTGTGTCGCAATTGTCAGACCTGACAGGCGGCGAAGACGGCCTGAACTTCAAGGTGCCGCAACTGCTGCGGCCGGCGTTCCGGCCCTTCTCCGAACCCGTCTTCGGCGTCACGATCGATGGCCGCATCATCACTTACTACTTAATCACCGCAGTCTGCGTGGTGTTGTTCCTGCTGTTGCTGCGCATCGTCAATTCGCCGTTCGGCCGCGTGCTCCAGGCTATTCGCGAAAACCCCTTCCGCGCCGAGGCCATCGGTTACCGCACCGTGCTGTACCGCAGCCTGTCAAACCTGCTTGCCGCCGCGTTCGCTACGTTGGCCGGCGCGCTGTACGCGCTCTGGCTGCGCTACAACGGCCCGGACACCACGCTGTCATTCGAAATCATGCTGAACATCCTGCTGATGCTCGTGATTGGCGGCATGGGCACGATGTATGGCGCCGTGGTGGGCGCCAGCCTGTTCGTATTCGCGCAAAGCTATCTGCAAGACGGCCTGCAAGTCATCCACGACGCGGTGACGGGCGTTGCGCCATTGGCGTTGCTGTTCGAGCCTGACCGCTGGCTCCTATGGCTGGGGATTCTGTTCGTGGTGTCGGTGTATTACTTTCCGACGGGAATCGCGGGGCGATTGAGGGAGTTCGCGCGGCGGCGCTAACGCCCTCAAGTGCCTCCGCGTGCCGGCATGCACCCATGCCGCGCGCTAGGCTCGCCGCCTTATTTCACCTTGCTGCGTACGCGATCCAGGTCGCGGCTAAGCTGGTCAATCTGGCGCTGCATCGCGCTGAACTGCCGCTCGTTCGCGCTGTTGTTGTTGCTGCTACTGCTACTTCGGTTGCTTTCGCTTTGCTTGCGCTCCAGTGAGGCAATCTTTTTGTCCTGATCGTCCACCTTGCGTTGCAGCGCGCGGTTCTCGTTCTTCAGATCGTCCAACGTACGTGTTTGATCCCGGACCTGATCCATCGTCCTCTGCAACTCCCTGACTTCCATGCCGGCGCGCGCCCGGCTATCGCTCCCAACGACCAGCACGCTGTCGTGGATGGGCCGAGAGATCTCCACATCCTTGAAAACAATGCTCTGAGCGCTTGCGAATGTCGAGAACCCAACACCCGCCAACATCATGAATCCTGCAACGCCAAGCTTGCCCGCGGACTTGATCATGGTTGCCACTCCTGTGGTCAGAATTGTCAGCGCAAAGAGTGCGCTGGCAGGATTTATATCAGGAGCTACGGGGGTTGTAACAACGCAGGCGCTGATAGTGGCTACGCTGCGTTTCAAAGGCGGCAAAGACCAGGCTGCAGACGCGGCGACGGTCACTTTCCGCTCTGGCGCAGCGTGTCCGCCTCGCGCCGAAGGCCGTCGACGCGCCGCTGCATCTCGTCGATCTTGCCTCGGTCAAGCTGCGATCCACCCGGCGTGGGCTGCAAGGGCCGCATCGTCGAACCCGTATTCAGCGGCATCATGGCGGGCGGAGCCGCAGCCGCGCTCGCAGGCTTCTGGGTGAACAGGCGTTCCAGCAATAGCAGTTGATCGCGCTGAATCTGTAGGGTCTGTTCCTGCGACGCCAACGCTTGCTCGTCCTCATCGTCAGACCCGAAGATGGCGGCGTGGTCACGGGACCCGGGAGGCAGCTTCACGCGGGGATCGGGTCCGGCGTTCAAGACGTTCTTACCGGCGCGCACATCATCGGATGGCGGCACCGGGGCTGTGCCGGCGCTCGGGTCCACGGCTTGCGCGGCCGCCGTGCCCGCCAAGCACAAGGCGGCGCCAAACACATTGGCCCATAAGGTACTGCGCATGATGTTCCTGACCCGCATCGGCATAGATCTCAAGGACGAAAAAAAACGGCAAGGGGTTTAGCCCTTGCCGTTTTATATCAGAACGGCGAACCGTTCCGATGACTGCTTCACTTAGATGATACGTGCGGCTTCAACCAGACGCACCACACGCCACGACTTCGAGCGCGAGATGGGACGGCCTTCAGCGATTTCAACCGTATCGCCTTCGTTGTATTGGTTCGATTCATCGTGCGCCTTGTACTTCGCGGAACGCATGATGATCTTGCCGAAGATGGGGTGCTTGACGCGGCGCTCAACGAGCACAACGACAGTCTTGTCCATCTTGTTGCTGACGACCTTGCCAACCAGCGTACGCTGGCGCTTGGCCACTTGGGTGTTTTGAGTTTCGCTCATGTTTATTTCCCTGCCTTCTCGGTCAGCAAGGTACGAACGCGCGCAATGTCGCGACGCACGTTGCGCAGCTGGCTGGTGTTGGCCAGTTGCTGCGTGGCCTTCTGCATACGCAGACCGAATTGTGCCTTCAGCAGGCTTTCGAGCTCTTTGCCGAGCTCGGCGGCGTCTTTCGAACGGAGTTCGCTAGCTTTCATGTTAG
>Ga0160437_1001297_pt1 | contig 11541 bp, 6 predicted proteins | sample HID1975I_E0MG_FD_108227 | JGI IMG/M metagenome (GOLD analysis project Ga0160437, IMG submission 108227) | Enriched soil microbial communities from UW Madison campus, WI, USA - HID1975I_E0 MG | ecosystem: Environmental > Terrestrial > Soil > Unclassified | place: USA: Madison, Wisconsin... | reverse complement strand
CGCTGGCCGCCGGTTGCCCCGTCATCGTCAAGGCGCACAACGCGCATCCCGGCGCCTCTGAAATGGTGGGCCGGGTGATCCAGGCCGCCGTTGCCAAGCACGGCTTGCCCGAAGGCACGTTCTCGTTGCTGTTTGGCGCCGGTAGCGAAATCGGTACCGCCCTGGTGTCGGATCCGGCCATTGCCGCCGTCGGCTTCACGGGCTCTCGCCGGGGTGGCCTGGCGCTGGTTGCCGCCGCCAATGCCCGCCCGGTGCCGATTCCCGTCTACGCCGAAATGTCCAGCATCAACCCGGTGTTCCTGATGCCGGCCGCCCTGGACGCGCGCGCCGAAGCCATCGCCCGTGGGTTTGTGGATTCGCTGGCCATGGGCGTGGGCCAGTTCTGCACCAACCCCGGCCTGGTGATCGGCGTGGAAGGCCCGGCGCTGGACCGCTTCCGCGCGGCAGCGGCCGAAGCCGTCAAGGCCAAGGGCGCGGCCACCATGCTGACGCCCGGCATCTTTGCCGCCTATCAGGACGGCGCCGACGCGCTGGCCAAGCACGCCAGCGTGGCCACGCTGGGTCGGGGCGAAGCGTCCAAGCCGGAAGCCAATGCCGCGGGCGCGGTCGTGTTCGGCACGCAGGCCGACCGCTTCCTGGCATCGCATGAACTGGAAGCCGAAGTGTTCGGCCCCGCCTCGCTGGTGGTGGCTTGCCGCGACGTGGCCCAGATGACAGACGTGGCCGAACACCTGGAAGGCCAGTTGACGGCCACCCTGTTCGTGGACGAGGCCGACGTGGCGCAAGCCCAAGCGCTGCTGCCCGTGCTGGAGCGCAAGGCCGGCCGCATCCTGGCCAATGGCTACCCGACCGGCGTGGAAGTCAGCCACGCCATGGTCCATGGCGGCCCCTTCCCCGCCACGTCGAACCCGGCGTCCACGTCGGTGGGCGCTACCGCGATCCGCCGCTTCCTGCGCCCGGTCTGCTATCAGGACCTGCCCGACGCGCTGCTGCCCGACGGCGTCAAGCGCGCCAACCCGCTGTCGCTCACGCGCATGGTGGATGGGGTGATGACGCCGGCCTGACGCCGTCGCGCCACACTGGTTTTATCCCGGGTTGCCAAGCCCGGGCGCGCCAAGCCATAATCTGCGCTCGTTAAATAATTGATAAGTGTTCGCATTAGCATTAATGCCAGTGCATTGATGCGGACACTTATCGCGAGCGGGCGGGATCTTGAGCGCTGCACCCCCTTTGTCCCAGGACTTTGAACACCTGTACGGCAACCATCACCACTGGTTGCTGGCCTGGGTGAACTGGCGCCTGGGCAACGCGGCCGACGCGGCGGATCTGGCGCACGACGCGTTCGTGCGCCTCTTGACCCGCCCCTGCCACTTCGACACCCCGCAGCAGGCGCGCAGCTATTTGCGCAAGATGGCAAACGGCATGTGCGTGGACCTGTGGCGCCGTCGCAGCCTGGAACAAGCCTGGCTGGACACGCTGGCCAAGCAGCCCGAACCCACCGTGTCGTCCGCCGAGGACCAGGCCATCGTGCTTGAGGCTCTGGGCGAAATCGACACCATGCTGCGCGAGCTGCCGCCCAAGGTCGCGCACGCTTTCGTCATGGCGGTGGCCTGCGAAATGACCGACCAGGAAGTCGCCGACACGCTCAACGTATCCGCCCGCATGGTGCGCAAGTACGTGGCCCGCGCCATGCTGTGCTGCATGAAGCTGGAAGCCAGGCTGGCGGCCGGGCTGAGTGATGACGCGACAGTCGACATCACCCACGATCAGGCCGACCGGGTGGCCAACGAAACGATTCCCCCCTCGCCGGCCACGCCATGAGCACCCTGGCCGCGTCCGAACCCGCGCACGACATCATGGAAGAAGCCGCCGAGTGGTACGCCTTGCTGCGCACCGGCCAGGCGTCTTCGGCCGAGCGGCAGCAATGGCGGCAATGGCTGGACCGGGGCGCCGAGCAGCGCCAGGCCTGGAGCTACGTGGAACGCATCGACCGCCGCTTCACCCCCTTGCAGACCAGCCCCGACCGCGACGCCGCCGTGTCGGCGTTCCACCAATCCATCAGCGCCGCGCCGCGCCGTCGACGCCAGGTCTTGCTGGGGCTGGGCGCGGCCTTCGGCCTGTCGTGGCTGGGCTGGACCGCATGGCGCCAGACGCCGTTGTCCACCCTGGCCACGCTCTGGGGCACCGACTACCGCGCCGGCGTGGGCGAAACGCGGCAAGTCACGCTGGCTGACGGCACCCGCGTCTGGATCAACGCGCTCAGCGCCTTCAATGTGGCGTACAGCAACACGCAGCGCCGGCTGCAACTGGTGGCGGGCGAGATCCTCATCGATACCGGCAAGGATCCGCTGCGCCCCTTTTTCGTGGACACCGGACAAGGCCAACTGCAAGCCCTGGGCACGCGTTTTTCGGTCAGCGAGGCCGACGCGGACACGCTGGTCGCCGTGTATGACGGCGCGGTCCGCGTGACCGCCTTGCGCTCGGGCGCCAGCGAAGTTGTCTCGGCGGGCCGGCAGGCCCGATTCACCCGCGACACCTTGCAGCCCCTGACGCCGGCCGACCCCGCACGCGAAAGCTGGCGCCAAGGCTTGCTGCTGGCCGACGGCACGCCCCTGTCAGAGGTCGTGGCGGCGCTACGCCGCTACCACGCCGGGCACCTGGGCCTGGCGCCGCAACTGCGGGATCTGCCGGTGTTTGGCAGCTATCCGCTGAACGACGTGGACCGAGCGCTGGACATGCTGGCCTCGGTGCTGCCCATCCGCCTGCAACGCACCCTGCCCTGGTGGATCAGCCTTGAACCGCGCGCGTAGATAAGAAATCCAAAAAAATCCAAAAAAAACCCAAAAAAGCCCGCGCGGCGGTTCCGGGTTTTGAAGGCAGGTTCGATTTAGGAAAGTGAGAGCTCCTGCAACGCAGGACATTGCCAACTTCCTTTTCCTTTTTCGCAAGCGCGCACAGGTTCCGTCATGTCCCCTCGTTTTTCCCCCGCCCCCACGCTGGCGCTGGCCCTCGCCCTGTCGGCGATCTGGGCGCCGGCCCTGCATGCCCAACCCACGGCAGCGGGCGCCGGCCAGGCCAGCGAACTGCTGACGTTCGACATACCCGCCGCCCCCGTGGGGCAAGTGCTGACCCGTCTGGCCAATGAAACCGGCATCTTGCTGGCCGCCCCGCCGCAACTGCTGGCCGGCCGCCAAAGCGGCGGCGTGCGCGGACGCTATTCCCGCGCCGACGCCTTGAGCCAGGCCCTGGCCGGCACCGGCCTGCGCGCCACGCGCGAGGCGCCCAACCAGTTCCGCCTGTCCGCCATCCCCGACGCGGGCACCGCCACGCTGGAACCCGTCACCGTGACAGCCAGCGCGCTGGGCAGCGGCCTGCCCCCTGCCTATGCGGGCGGCCAGGTGGCCACGGGTGGCCGCGTCGGCCTGCTGGGCAACATGAGCGACATGGACACGCCCTTCAGCGCCACGCAATACACCGCCAAGCTGATCGAAGACCAGCAGGCGCAGAACATCGGCGACGTGCTGGTCAACGACCCGTCGGTGCGCAACACCTATTCACGCGGCGCGGGGCGCGACGAATTCAACATCCGGGGCTTCACGCTGTTCAACTACGACGTATCGTTCAACGGCCTGTATGGCGTATCGCCGCGCAACGCCAGTTCGCTGATCGGTGTCGAGCGCGTGGAAGTGCTGCGCGGCCCCAACGCGCTGCTCAACGGCATGGCGCCTTACGGCTCGGTGGGCGGGGCGATCAACCTGGTGCCCAAGCGCGCCGGGTCCGAACCGCTTAACCGCTACACCCTGAGCTACATCGGCGACTCGCAATTCGGCGCCCACGCCGACCTGGCGCGCCGCTACGGCGACAGCCAGGAATGGGGCGTGCGCCTGAACGTGGCCGGCAGCGGCGGCGACCTGCCCCAGGACGGCGCCAAGGAAACCCTGGGCGCCGTCGCGCTGGGCCTGGACTACCAAGGCGAACGCTTCCGCGTGGATGGCGACATCAACTACCAGAACCGCAACACCGACGCGCGCAGCGGCTTGCTGTTCGCGCCGGCGCCGGGCACGGACATCGGTTCCGCCCCCGACGCGCGCCGCAATTTCTTCCCGTCGTGGACCTACTGGAAAACCAAGGAATGGTCGGGCGCGCTGCGCGCCGAATACGACCTGACGCCGGACTGGACGGTGTATGGCGCCGTCGGCGCGCGCAAGCATGACTTTGAAAGCCTGCAAACCAGTTGGCTGATGTTGGACAGCAATGGCGACATCGGCGCCGTGCCCGCCCGCTTGAATGAATCGCTGCTGAGCAAGACGGGCGAAGTCGGCCTGCGCGGCCGCTTCAACACCGGCCCGGTCAAGCACGAGCCCTCGATCAGCGCCAGCGCGCTGGACATCGACTATTCGTCGGCGCGCATCCGCTCCAGCACCATCTTTTCAAACCTGTACGACCCGGCTGACCTGCCCAAGCCGAACATCGCGCGGCCGGGCGACCTGCCCCGCACCAGCCAGTCGCGTCTGTACAGCGTGGCGCTGGCCGACAAGCTGTCGTTTGCCGATGACCGCGTCCAGATCATTGCGGGCTTCCGGCATCAACGCATCGAATCCACCAACTTCGATGCCGCCACGGGCCGCACCGCGTCGGAGTACAAGAAGTCGGCCGTCACGCCCGCCTTTGCCTTGACGGTGCGCCCCACGCAGCGCCTGTCGCTGTACGGCAACTACATCGAAGGGCTGAGCCAGGGCGCCACCGCGCCCGAAGGCGCCGTCAACGCGGGCGAGATGTTCGCCCCGGAAATCGCCAAGCAGATCGAAGTGGGCGGCAAGTACGACTTTGGCGACTTCTCCACGACGCTTAGCGCGTTCCAGATCGAAAAGCCCAGCAGCTATCTGGACCCCGCCTCGCTGCGCTACGTGTCCAACGGCCAGCAGCGCAATCGCGGCCTGGAATGGCTGGTGCAAGGTGACGCCGCGCCCGGTGTGCGCCTGCTGGGCGGCATCGCCTACACCGACGCGCGATTGACGCGCACGGAAGGCGGCGTCAACGACGGCAACCACGCGCCGGCCGTGCCGCGCTTTCAATTCAACGCGGCGGCGGAATGGGACACGCCCTTCCTGCACGGCCTGACCCTGACCGCGCGCATGCTGCGCACCACCCAGCAGTATGTGGACGTGGGCAACACGCAGACGATCCCGGGATGGACGCGCTTCGACTTGGGCGCGCGCTATGCGTTCAACGCCAACGGCACGCCGATGGTGGTGCGGGCCACCGTCGAAAACGTGTTCAACAAGAACTACTGGCAGTCCGCCGCGCGCGAAGGCTTGACCGTCGGCGCGCCCCGGACGGTGCTGCTGTCGGTGTCGGCGGAGTTCTGATCGTAGGGCTCGGCGGCCCGCCGGGCCGCCGGCAGACCTACATGGCAGCCCCTACGCGGCAACCCCGCGCGGCAGCTCGACGCGAAAGCGCGTGATGCCGTCGCGGGATTCCACGTTAATGCGCCCGCCATGGCTCAGCACGATCTGCTGCGCGATGAACAACCCCAGGCCCAGCCCATTGTGGTTGTCGGACCGGCGCTCGCCGCTGCGAAACGGGTTGAACAGGTGCGGCAGCAAGGCCGGGGAGATCGTGCCGCCATTGCTGACGGTGACCGTCACCCGGTCCGCCGCCGTGCCATCGGCCTCCACGTGTACGGGTACATCACGCTCTCCGTGATGCAAAGCATTGCCGATCAGGTTGGCAAACACCTGGCACAGGCGTTCGCCGTCCCACACGCCCGCCATGTCGCCCACGCAATCGCATTCGATCTGGCGGTCGGGAAAGCCCGTCTGCGCTTCGTCCACCGTGCGGCGCACCAGCGTATCCATGCTTTGCTGGGCCGACGCCAGCGTCAGGCCGCCCGTCTGGCGGATGCGCGTCACGTCCAGCAGGTCTTCGATCAGCCGCGCCATGCGCTCACTGCTTTGCAGCATGCGCTGGGCCAGGCCCGCCACGCGCGTCGGGTCGTTTTGCCGCTGCAACAGGGACGCGCCCATGACGATGGACTGCAAGGGCGTGCGCAAGTCATGGCTTAGCACCGCCATGAACATCTCGTTGATGCGCAGGGCTTCGGTGCGCTCTTCCAACTGCTGCGCCAGCGCGCGCTTGCGCTCGTGCAGTTCAAAGAACACGTTGGCCTTCATGCGCAGCATGTGCGGGTCGATGGGCTTGTACAGGAAGTCCACGGCGCCGCTTTCGTAGCCACGGAATTGCCAGTTCTGCTCGCGCGAGCCGGCCGTGATGAAGATCAGCGGAATGTGGCGGGTGCGCTCGCTGCCCCGGATCAGTTCGGCCAGTTCGAAGCCGTTCATGTCGGGCATTTGCACATCAAGCAGGGCCAGGGCGACGTCGCCATTGTCCAGCAGCAGCTCCAGCGCTTCCGGGCCGGACTGCGCCTTCAGCACCTGGACCCGGCTGCTATCCAGCAGCGCTTCCAGCGCCACCAGGTTTTCGGGCACGTCGTCGACCAGCAGGCATTTGATTCGTTCTTCTTGTGGTTTCGCGGATGTCAGGAACATGGTGTCAAGGCAGTGTTGGGTTACAGCACAGGCTGCGTTGGCAATTGGGACAGCATGGCGGCGATCTCATCGGGCGTCAGGGCATCGTCCACGTCAAGGCGCGCCAATGCCGCGTTCGGCATGGTGGGCATGGCGGCCGACGACGGCGCCTGCACCACGGTGCGGCCCCCGGCGGCTTGAATCGCCGCCAGGCCTTGCGCGCCATCCTCGTTCGCGCCGGATAGCAAGATGCCCATCAACCTGTCGCCATAGCAGTCGGCGGCGGATTCAAACAAGACGTCAATCGATGGCCGCGAAAAATACACGGGCGCGCCCACCGACAAGGCCAATCTCGGCCCCTGGTCCACCAGCAAGTGGTAGTCCGGCGGCGCGAAGTACAGATGACCGGGCTGTATCCAGAGCTGATCTTCCGCCTCCAGCACCGGCAAGGCGCAGCGTTCACGAAAAATATCCACCAGCAGGCTGCGCCGGTCGCGCGGCAGATGCAGCACCACGATCACCGCCGCGCACAGCCGCGCGGGCAAGGCGGGCACCAGCGCGTTCAAGGCGTCGATGGCGCCCGACGACCCGCCGATGACGATGGCGTCCCACGGGCCTGAAGGCGGCGTGGTGCGTGGCGCGGCGGGCGATGTGGGGGCATTCGCGCTCATAGCCCCGCCTTCTTGCGGTAAATGCGCTCTTCCAGCACGAAGTCGTCGAAGTTGTCGGCCTGCGCCGAAAACCGCAGCGACTCGCGCGAGCCCAAGCCCAGAAAGCCCCGATGCACCAGCGCGTCGTGAAACAGCCCCAGCGCGCGGCTTTGCAGGTCGCGCTCAAAATAGATCAGCACGTTGCGGCACGAAATCAGGTGGACCTCGGCGAACACGCTATCGGTGGCCAGGCTATGGTCCGAAAACACCATGTGTTCGCGCAAGCGCTTGTCGAACACCACTCGCCCGTAGCGCGCCGAGTAGTAGTCCGACAAGGAAGACCGGCCGCCCGAACGCGCGTGGTTGCTGGTGAAGGCCGCCACGCGGTCCAGGTCGAACACGCCCTGCTCGGCGGCGCGCAGCGCGTGCGGGTTGATGTCGGTGGCGTAGATCAGCGCGCGGTCCAGCAAGCCTTCTTCGGCCAGCAGGATGGCAAGCGAATAGACCTCTTCGCCCGCGCTGCACCCCGCCACCCACACCTTGATGGACGGATAGGTGCGCAAGATGGGAATGACTTCCGTGCGCAGGGCCAGGAAATACGCCGGATCGCGAAACATGTCGCTGACCTGCACGGTCAGGAATTGCAGCAGCGCGGTGAATACCGACGGCTCGTGCAGCACGCGGTCTTGCAGTTGCGACAGCGTCTTGCAGCCGAACTGCGTCAGCGCGCTTTGCAGGCGCCGCTTGAGCGAGGCCTGCGCGTACTGCCGAAAGTCGTAGTGGTAATGGTGATAGATCGCATCAAGCAGCAGGCGCTGCTCGATATCGTCAACACGGGCTTTGGCGGAGGCGGGCATGGGGGTGTTCAGCGGAAATCAGCGCGGGCGGCAGCCTTAGCTGCGCATCCAGACGCGCACCAGGGACAGCAGCCGTTCAACGTCCAGCGGCTTGGCGATGTAGTCATTGGCCCCGGCAGCCAGGCATTTTTCCTGGTCGTCCTTCATGGCCTTGGCGGTCAGCGCAATGATGGGCAGGCGGCGCCACTCCGGCCGGTTGCGGATGTGGCGCATCGCGGTGTAGCCGTCCATCTCGGGCATCATGATGTCCATCAGCACCAGGTCGACCGACGGCATGCCATCCGTGCCGGCGCGCTCCAGCGCATCCAGCGCCTCGCGGCCATTGCGCGCGATTTCCACCCGCAGGCCGGTGGGTTCCAGGATGCTGGACAGCGCGAACACGTTGCGCACGTCGTCTTCCACCACCAGCACCGTGCGGCCCTCCAGTGTCGAATCGCGGCTGCGCGCCAGTTCCAGCATCTGACGATGCTCGGGCGGCAGTTCGGCTTCCACCTGATGCAGGAACAAGGTCACCTCGTCCAGCAAGCGCTCGGGCGAACGCGCGTCCTTGATGATGATGGACTTCGAGAAGCGGCGCAGGTGCTGCTCTTCATCGCGCGACAAGGCTCGGCCCGTGTAGACGATAACGGGCGGGAACGACACGCTGTCCTGCTCGGCCATCTGTTCAAGTAACTCGTAGCCACTCATGTCGGGCAGGTTCAAGTCCATCACTACGCAATCAAAGGTGTTCTCGCGCAGCAATCCCAGTGCGGCCTCCGCCGTGGCGGCGGGCACGATCTCGACGTCATTGCGCGCCAGCAGTTGGCGCACGCTTTCGCGTTGGCGGTCGTCGTCTTCCACCACCAGCACGCGCCGCACATGCTGCGTGAACTTGGCTTCCAGGCGGCGCAAGGCTTCCACCAGCTCTTCGCGCTTGACCGGCTTGAGCGCGTAGCCCACCGCGCCTCGGCCCATGGCTTCCTGCGCATAGTCGGCCACCGACACCACGTGCACGGGAATATGCCGGGTCTGCGGGTTGCGCTTCAGTTGGTCCAGCACGCCCAGGCCGGAAAAGTCAGGCAGGTTCACATCCAGCACGATGGCATTGGGCCGCTTGCGCACCGCCAGGTCCAGGCCGTCCGTCGCGGTGTGCGCCAGCAGGCAGCCAAAGCCCATTTCATGCGCCAGGTCGGAAAGAATGCCGGCAAAGCGCTCGTCGTCTTCAATGACCAGAATGCTGCGATCCGGCTCCGGGCCGTCGCTGGCGGGCGCTTCGGCAGCGGGCGTCGTGGCAGCCAAGGCCCGCGTCGGCGCCACGGGCGAACGTTGTGCGGGCGCATCCCAAAAGGCCGGCGGCCGGGACGAAACCGCCGCGCCGCGCGCGCCAGCGCCCGGCTGCTGGGCTTCCAGGCGCACCGGCACTTCCAAGGTAAAGACGCTGCCCTGCCCCGGCGTGCTGGTCACGGTCAGCTTGCCGCCTAGCAGTTCGGCCAGATCGCGCGAAATCGACAAGCCCAGCCCCGTGCCGCCGTACTTGCGATGCGTGCTGCCGTCGGCCTGCCGGAATGCCTCGAAGATCAATTCCTGCTGCTCGGGCGGAATGCCGATGCCGGTGTCGTGTACCGCGAACGCCAGCCGTTCGCCCCCCCGCCCGGACAGCCGCGACACGCGCATCGTGACCGTGCCGCGCTCGGTGAACTTCAGCGCGTTGGACAACAGGTTCTTCAGCACCTGGCCCAGGCGCTTGGGGTCGGTATGCATGGTGGCGGGAACGGACTGCTCGATGTCCAGCTCCAGCGCCAGCCCTTTCTCAAGCGCCATCGGCCGCAGCGGTTCCAGCAGGCGCTGCAAGGTCGGCGCAATGGGCACCTGCTCGACGTCCATGGTGGCCTGTCCGGCCTCGATCTTGGCCAGATCCAGAATGTCGTTGATCAGCGTCAGCAAGTCGCTGCCGGCCGCGTAAATGGTCTGCGCGTACTTGACCTGCTCGGCGCTGAGATTGCCCGGTTTGTTGTCCGACAGCAGCTTGGCCAGGATCAGCGTGGAATTCAAGGGCGTGCGCAGCTCGTGGCTCATGTTGGCCAGGAACTCGCTCTTGAACTGGCTGGCCTGCGTCAGTTGGCGCGCCTTTTCGGTCAGCGCGTCCTGCACCCGCAGCAACTGCTCGGCCTGCGCTTCCAGGTTGGTATTGGTCTGCTCAAGCTCGGTCTGTTGCAGCTCCATGCGCGCCTGCGACTCCTGCAGGATGCGGCTTTGCTGCTCAAGCTCTTCATTGCTGACGCGCAATTCTTCCTGCTGCGTCTGGAGTTCTTCGGCCTGGCGCTGGGTTTCTTCCAGCAGCGCCTCCAGGCGGGTACGGTCCTGGCCCGCGCGGATCGCCGACGCCAGCATTTCCGACGCGCCTTCCAGCAGGCTGCGCTCCATGTCGCCCACCGGGTGGTTGAAGCCCAGTTCAATCACGGCATAGACGCGGTTGTTGTGGATGGCGGGCGCCAACATCAGTTCAGCCGGATTTGAACGCCCCACGGAAGAGGACACTTCCAGGTGCCCGGCCGGCACGTTGCGCACATGCAGCAGACGGCGCGACGTGACTGCCTGGCCCGTCAGCCCTTCGGCCGGCAGGAATTTGCGCGCCAGCCGTTCAGGCGGCAAGGCAAAGCCGCCGAACAACTCCAATTCGCCCGTGCCGCGCTCCACCACATAACCCGCGCCCACGTCGGCGTTCAGGTATTCGGCCAGATAGTCCAGCGTGTGCTTGCCGATGTCGTCCAGACGCTGGTCGCCTTGCAAACGCAGGCTAAGGCCGGACAAGCCGGTCGTGACCCAGGACTGGCGCGCCTTGGCTTGGTATTCGCGCACGGTCATGCCGGCCGAAATGCCGATCAGCGCCAGCAACAGCAGCGAACCGCCCCACGAGTAATAGGCCGAGGTGATGGTGGCGTCGGACCAGGTGTTCTTGCCGGCCGCCAGTTCTTCCATCTGCCGCGTATACAGATCACCCACCAATTCGCGCAGGCGGTCCATCGCCTCTTTGCCGGTGTCGGTGCGGACCACGGCCAGCGCGCCTTCCGCGTCGCCCGCCTTGCGCATATCGATGGTGCTCTGTAGTTCGACCAGCTTCTGCCGGGTGATGCCGTCGATGTCGTTGACGATGCGGCGTTGCGCCGAGTCGTGGTCGGTGGCGGTTCGGATCACCGCCAGCCGCTGCTGGATCAAGGGCAGCGAACGCAGGTACGGTTCCAGATAAGAAACGTCGCCCGTCAGCAGAAAGCCGCGCTGGCCGATCTCGGCATCCTTGAGCGCTGAATTGAACAGGCTGAGCTGGCGCAAGGTCTCGGTGTTGCGGTCCATCGCCATGACCGCGTCGGACCGGCCGTCGGCCGAGCGCACGTTGACGAAAGCGATCACCAGCGTGGCAAGCGCCGCCGTCAAGAATCCGAGCAACAAAGTCCGGGGAAAGGCATAGCGGTTGGCGGACTGCGACGACGATTTCGGCATGTTGGCGGGTGGGGGCTGGGGGGTGGGAAT
>Ga0160437_1001294_pt1 | contig 11552 bp, 13 predicted proteins | sample HID1975I_E0MG_FD_108227 | JGI IMG/M metagenome (GOLD analysis project Ga0160437, IMG submission 108227) | Enriched soil microbial communities from UW Madison campus, WI, USA - HID1975I_E0 MG | ecosystem: Environmental > Terrestrial > Soil > Unclassified | place: USA: Madison, Wisconsin... | reverse complement strand
TTGGCGCGCAGCACGATCCTGCCGAAGCCGTCCACGGTGCTCAACTGACCATTGGCCGTGACCGTGGCCGTGATGCGTTGCGATTCCGGGTTGGGCGGCGCGCCGATGCTGCCGCCCGAGATCAGGACGTTCTGGGCCGCGATGGCCTGGTTGACCTCGTTCATGCTCAGGTTAAAGCCCACCAGCTTGGCGGGGTCGACCCAGACACGCATGGCGCGCGGCGCCGCGAACAACTGGAACTGGCCCACGCCCGCCACCCGCGAGACCGGGTTCTGCACGTTGCGCGTGATGTAGTCGGCCAGCGCCGTCTGGTCCAGCGAGCCATCCTCGGACGACAGCGTCACGATCATCAGGAAGCCGGTACTGGTCTGCTCGTATTGCAGGCCCTGCTGCTGCACGGCGGACGGCAACTGCGCAATCACGTTCGACACGCGGTTCTGCACGTCAACCTGAGCCAGGTCAGGGTTGGTGCCCGGTGCGAAGGTCGCGGTGATCGTGGCCGTGCCGTAGGAATCGCTGACCGACTCGTAGTAGATCAGGCCCTTGGCGCCGTTGAGTTTGTCTTCGATGATGCTGGTGACCGATTCCGCCACCTCGTTCGCCGAAGCGCCAGGATAAGTGGCGGTGATCGTGATGGCCGGCGGGGCCACGTCGGGATACTGCGCCACCGGCATGTTCGGGATGGCCAACACCCCGGCCAGCAGAATGAACAGGGCGACTACCCAGGCGAAAATTGGTCGATCAATAAAAAATTGCGGCATGTGGGCTGACTCTGAAAGCGATGCTCACCAAAGAGGAACGCGGCGCTTGTGACGCCGCGTGCCGCTTACGATTTCTGGCCTGCGGCCTTGTCCTGCTGAGCGGGCTCGGCAGGCTTGGACGGCGCGGCGGGTTGTGCGCCGGGTTGGCCTTGTTTGGGGGCCGCGCCGTTCTTGGTCCATTGACTGACCTGCACGGGCGCCCCCGGACGGATCTTCTGGAAGCCTTCCACCACGACCACGTCGCCGGCATTCAGGCCGCTGGTGATCAACCAGTTGTTGCCCAGCGCGCCGCCGGTGGTGACGGGCAACTGTTGAATCTTGTTGTCCTTGACCAGCATCAGGCTTTGCGAACCGTCGGCGGTGCGTTGCAGCGCCTGCTGCGGCACCATCAGCGCCTTGTCGTCCACGCCCTGCTCCAGGCGCACCCGCACATACATGCCGGGCAGCAAGATGCCATCGGGGTTGGGCACTTCGGCGCGCAGGTTCACCTGACCCGTGGACGGATCCACGGTAATGCCCGTGAACAGCAGCTTGCCGGGGTGCTCGTATTCCGTGCCGTCTTCCAGCATGACCATGGCGCGGGCGGTGTCCTTGCCCACTTGCTGCAACTTGCCGCTGGCGAACGCGCGGCGCAGCGAGGCCAGTTCAGCGGTGGACTGGGTGAAGTCCACGTAGATCGGGTCCAGTTGCTGCACGGTGGCCATCTGCGTGGCAGACGTGGATTCCACCAGCGCGCCTTCGGTGACCAGCGGCTTGCCGATGCGGCCCGTGATGGGCGAGGTGACGTCGGTATAGCCCAGGTTGATGGCGGCGTTGTCTTGCGCGGCCTTCGCGGCGGCGACGGTGGCGTCGGCCTGTCGGAACGAGGCCACGGCGTTGTCGTATTCCTGCTTGCTGACCGCGTTGGCCTTCACCAGCGGGGCGTAGCGGTCGGCCAGCAGCTTGGCGCTGAACAGATTCGCCTGCGCCTGCTTCAGTTGCGCCGTGGCCTGATCGTAGGCGGCCTTGTAAGGCGCCGGATCGATCTTGAACAGCAGTTGGTTTTCCTTGACGTCGCCACCTTGCTCGAAGGTGATCCTCTGAACGATGCCCGTCACGCGCGCGCGGATTTGCGCGTCGCGCACCGCATCCACGCGGCCAGGCAGTTCAGAGACGATAGGCGCGCGCTCAGGCTGAACGGTAATGACGCTGACCTGGGGCATGCCCGGATTCATATGCGGCTCTTCTCCGCATCCCGCCAACACCAGCGCGAGAATGCCACCGGAAACAGCCAGACCTGAAACACGTTTAGGCAAAAACCGCATTGAAACCCCCGCGTAAGCGTAGTGAACCGCTTCAGTTGATCGCATCAATCATTAACCGCATCGATCGGCAGAATCAGGCTAACGGATCATCAAGCACACCCGCGTCAACCATGACGGCTAAACACGATCACCCGCGATCACCCGCTATCAAACCAAGCCTAAATATCAGCCACGACACGTAAACAGCCCAATAATGTAACTCAGTTATTGGGGAAATTACGTATTTTTCAGCCGCTTGAACAATGCATGGCGACGCATGGGGAGGCAACCCGGTAACAGGCTCAAAGGTTCGAAAGTTCTCTGAGATTGCCCAGGAACACATAGCCCACGCCGTGCACAGTATGCAGCGGCAAGCGAATGCCTGTCTGCAAAACTTTGCCGCGCAGTCGGCAGATAGCCACATTCAGGGTGCGCAGGTTGGTGCTCGCGCGAAGCGCCATGAGTTCGTCACGCAACAATTCCCGGTTTGGATTGCGCAGCAGGCAGATGAAGCAGGCGCGTTCAATTTCAGTCAGGTCGATGCGCACGCCACTGGGCGCCAACAGGGTCCAGCCCCGGTACAGCAGGCTCCACCAGCCATCAAGGCGGTCATTCGCCAACGGCAGGGGCGCGGCGGTCTGGGGCAAGGCGGAAGCGTCCGGCGGCTGCGATGCCAGGCGGGAAAAAACGTCGAGCGCGTTCATGGCGAGTCTCCACCAGGACGGCCCTCGCCAACAGTGGCGGCGGCCGGATCCCGGAACAAGGTTGCTGTTTGTCCTTGAAGACTACTGGCCTTGCGGCCTTGTGACGCAGGTTTGACGTGCTATGGGCCCGAGTATCAGACCAGTCCTATGAAACCCTGACTAATTGCGCGTGCCATTGCGATGGATGTCGTGCGTCACAAAGCAACTGTCTTGTGTGGGACGGGCCAGGATGCCGGGTTTGGCAAGCGTCTGGCGGATGTCGGACAAGCCGGACTCCCAGTGTTCGCGCATGGCCTCGGTACCGAATTCATAGTCCTTGGAATAGCGCTCCCGGTGCTTGGATTCGGAGATCAGGTTGATGATGTTGGTGGCCGGCGTGTGCGACAGCTTTCGGATATCGGCCAATTCGGGCGCATTGCGATCGGCGTCGGGCAAGCGTTCAAGCAGGCGCTGCAAGCCGTGGCGCAGTTTCAGCACGCGGCGCAACTGGTCGGTGACCAGGCGTGTGCGGCTGGAATACTGGATGTCTTTCTGGCGCTCGGCCACCTCTTCCAAGGTCGTGGGCAGGCCGCCGCGCGCGGGCCAGAGGTCAACCTGGAAGGCCAGCGTGTCGCGCATGTTCTCGGTAGTCAGCACTTGCGCCAGCGGCGTGTTGGACACCACGCCGCCGTCCCAATAGTGTTCGCCGTCGATCTCCACGGACGGAAAGCCCGGTGGCAAGGCGCCCGAGGCCATGATGTGTTCGGGGCGCAACGTGTCTTTCAGACTATCGAAATACGCAAAGTTGCCCGACTGCACGTTCACCACGCCGAAACTGGCGCGGACTTCACCGCTGTTGAGCAGGTCAAAATCCACGAACTGGCGCAGGGTGGCGGCAAGCGGCGTGGTGTCGTAGAAGCTGGTGGAGGCCGCGCCCCGGCCCTTGGCCAGGTAAGGCGGCGGAAAGCGCGGCTTGAAGAAGCCCGGCTGCCCCGAAAACAAGGCCTGGAACGCGGACACCTGGCCATTCATGGCCGGCGAGCCAAACCCGAAAGGGATGCCCTCGAACATGCCCGCCAGCGTATCGCCCCACGGCACCGACGCAAAACCCGCCGGCCGGCAGATGCTTTCCCAGAAGCCGCGCAAGCGATCAACGCGCTCATCTTCGCGAGAGCCCGCGATGATGGCCGCGTTGATCGACCCGATGGAAATGCCCGACACCCAGTTAGGCCGGATGCCGGCCTCGTGCAAGCCCTGGTAGACCCCCGCCTGATAGGACCCCAGCGCGCCCCCGCCTTGCAGCACGAGGGCGACGGTGTCGTAGGACGGCGTATTGCCGGTGTCTTTGGACAAGGCCTTGCGGCGAGTGGTCATACGGCTACCTCGGGTCAGGGTTTGCTTTTGTCCGGCAGTTGCGGCGCGGCCACGCCGGCGCGGAACGGATACTTGGCGAAGATCTGGGCCACGGCCTTGTCCACGTTTTGCGGTGTGTTGGCGCTATCGGGGTTCTGCACTTCACCCACGGCCACGCCCTCCCACACCAGTTGCTTGCGGCGCGCGTCGACCAGATCGATGTTCAAGGTGCCCTCGGTGTATTGGTAGACGTCGTCGCCCCAGCCGTAGCCGGGCCAGCCGCCGTAAAAGCCCGATCGGTAGCCGTAGTACGGTCCCATGGGCGGCGCGGCGGGCGTGACCTGCGTTTTTTGCTGAAGCTTGGCGCCGAAGTTCACCAGCAGGTCGGGATTGGTGGCGCTGTAGCTATAACCACGCATTTCCATCTGGCCGCGCGTGGCGTCCTTCAGGCGCTCGGTGAGCAAGGTGCTGTAGCCGGCCTTGTCGGTGCCCAGGGGCGTCATGTAGCCGAAGGTTCGGTACTGCGCAAAATTGGCCTGATGGTCGTAGTCGCCCTTGATGGTAGGCCCCGAGGCGCAAGCCGCGAGCAATGCCGTCATGGAACCCGCCGTCAACCATTTCACCGCTTTGATCGCTTTCATGTGGATGTCTCCGAGAGCACAGGGCCACGACATAGTGCCGCGAAGCCCGTAAAGTTTCAACAGAATCTCATTCGCATCCCGTGCTTGCGCCGCCCCCGATCGCGCCTCGCCGCGCCCTGCCCGTCCATTACACTCGGGGCTGGCTTTTTGACCCTGATGCTGACCACCATGTTGGAACTCGACGGCTCGATCTGGTTTCGTTCCGGCGCCCAGACCTGGGGCGGAAAAAATCGTATAGACCTGCTGGCGCAAATTGACGCCACCGGCTCCATCACGGCCGCCGCGCGTGCCGTGGGCATGAGCTACAAGGGCGCCTGGGACGCCATCGACGCCATGAACAACCTGGCGGGCGAACCGCTGGTGCTGCGGGCGGCGGGCGGCAAGGGCGGCGGCGGCACGCAACTGACCGACCGCGCGCGCCGCTTGATCGTGACCTTCCGCGCCCTGGAATCCGAACACCGCAAATTCATGGACAAGCTGACGCACGCGGGGCTGGATGCCGGCGGCGACATCGACCTGATGAGACGCTTCATGCTGAAGACCAGCGCACGCAATAAATTCCTGGGCACCGTGACCGAGATCCGCACTGGTGCCGTCAATGACGAGATCCAGCTTCGCATCGCGGGCGGGCACCTCATCACCGCCACCATCACGCGCGACAGCACGGCGGAACTGGGCCTGGAGCCCGGCAAAGAGGCGATTGCGCTGGTCAAGGCCTCGGCCGTCATCGTGGGCGCGCCGGGTCCGGGTTTGCGGCTGTCGGCGCGCAACCAGTTGCTGGGGCAAATCAGCGCCATCCGGCCGGGCGCGGTCAACAGCGAGATCCTGATCGGCATGGAAGGCGGCGCCACGCTCGCGGCCATCGTCACCAATGACAGCGCAGAAGAACTGGGGCTGGAAGTGGGCGCGCCCGCCGTGGCCATCTTCAAGGCATCCAGCGTGATCCTGGGCGTGCTGGACTAGGCGCGGGCGCCTGCCGAGGCCAGGGGCGCGGGCTTAATGCTTGGGATCAGCGCTTGGGATCAGCGCTTGGGATCAACGCTTGGGATCAAATCCCCACGTCATCGCGGCGGCGGCCGACCTTGCCGTCGCGCACTTCAAAGACCTCGTCGGCCAGGGCGTCCACATCCGCCGGGTCATGCGTGATCAGCAGCATCGGCACGTCAAGCTGCCGCTGCAAGGTACTCAGTTCCTGGCGCATGCGGCCGCGCAGGTGCGAATCCAGCGCCGAGAACGGCTCGTCCAGCAAGAGGATGTCTGGTTGCAGCATCAAGGCCCGCGCCAGCGCCACGCGCTGCTTCTGGCCGCCGGAAATTTCGCCGGGATAGCTGCCCACGATGGCGCCCAGTTCAAAGGCATCGACCCAGCGCTTGGCCTCGGGCCCCACTTCGCGCCGAGGCGGGTTGCGCCAACCCCGACGCAATCCAAAGGCGATGTTCTGCGCCACCGTCAAGTGCGGGAACAGGGCGTAGTCCTGAAACAGATACGCCACGCGCCGCGCCTGGGCGGGCAGGCAGATGCCGGCTTGGGAGTCGAACAGCACCCGGCCGTTGATCTCGATGCGGCCGGCGTCCGGGCGCAGCAGCCCCGCCACGGCGCGCAAGGTCAGGCTCTTGCCCGCGCCCGACGGCCCGAACAGGGCGACGCGCTTCGATGACGAGGTAAACGCCGCATCCAGTTGAAAGTGCCGGTCGCCCGACACCATGCGCCTGGCGATCTGGATGTTGATGCTCATCGCCCGCCTCCATTGCGCCGGCTGGCGCCCACGGGCAGCAGCTTGCCCGCCGCCACCAAGACCACCACGCAGGTCATCGACGTAACCAGCACCAGCAGATTGGCGGTCCGGTCGTCGCCCGCCTGCACGGCTTCGTAGATGGCGACCGACAGCGTCTGCGTGCGGCCCGGCAGGCTGCCGGCGATCATCAGCGTGGCGCCGAATTCGCCCAGCGCGCGGGCAAAGGCCAGCAGCACGCCCGCCACGATGCCACGGGCGGCCAAGGGCAGCGTCACGCGGAAGAACACCCCGACCTCGCTCACGCCCAGCACGCGCGCCGCGTTTTCCAACTGGGCGTCCACGTTTTCAAACGCGGCGCGCGCCGACTTGAATACCAGCGGAAACGCCACGATGGCGGCGGCGATCACCGCGCCCTGCCACGTGAACACCAGTTCAATATTCCACTTCGCCAGTGTTTCACCGATGATGCCGCGCCGGCCCAGCAAGACCAGCAGGTAATAGCCCAGCACGGTAGGCGGCAGCACCAGCGGCAGCGTCAGGATGGCGTCCAGCAGATCACGGCCCGGCCAGCGCCAACGCGACAAGCCATAGGCCGCGGCGGTGCCGGTCACGGTGGCCAACAGCGTTGCCCAGCCCGCCACTTTCAGCGACAGCAGCAGCGGCACCCAGACCGGATCCGTCATCAATACCCGCCCATCACATCGACATCAAGGTTGCTGGAAGCCATAGCGCGCTAGGATGGCCTGGCCCGCGGGCGACAGCACATAGGCCACAAAACGCTCGGCTTCCGGGGCAGCCGCCTCGCGCGCCGTAACGGCAATCGGATACGTCACGGGCGTTTGCGAGGGCACGCGCACCGCCACGTTGACCTGGTCGGGCATGATGGCGGCGTCAGTGGCAAACACGAAACCGGCATCGACCTCGCCGCGCGACACGTAGGCCAGGCTTTGGCGCACGTTTTGCGCCAGCACGCCCTTGGCTTGCACGGCATTCCACAAGCCCGCCGCTTCCAGCGCGCCCTGCGTGTAGCGCCCCACCGGCACCGACGCGGGGTTGCCGTAGGCCACGCGCTTGATGTCATCGCGGGTCAGGTCTTTCAGCGTGGTGATGTTGGCCTTGCTGTCGGCCGGCACGATCAACACGACCTGGTTCGCCGCGAAGTCCACGCGCGATGCCCGTTTCACGGCCTGTTCTTCAACCGCCTTGTCCATCGCCTTCTGGTCGGCCGAGGCAAACACATCGGCCGGCGCGCCCTTCAAGATCTGTTGCAGCAAGACGTCGGACGCGCCGAAGTTCAGCACAACCTTGGTGTCCGGATGCTCCTTTTCGTAGGCCTGCGCCACGTCCTTGAAGGCGTTGGTCAGGCTGGCCGCGGCCGATACGACCAGGTCGGCGGCCTGAGCGCCAGACATCCACAGGGCGGAAAGCGCCAGGGCCAGCGCCGGCAGCGCACGTTTGCAAGACATGGTCTTCCTTGAAAATTTCAGATTCGGTAGCGAAATATATAGCGGTATATAACGACCGTCAATTTGGCGCCTGGGCAGGGACTGCGTTCGATCAAGTCTTAAGGAAAAAGCAGGTTCAGCCGCGCTCGACGGTCGTGACGCGCAGCGTTTCCGGCGCCAGCGCCGCCTGCAGGCTGGCCAGCGCCAGCTCGGGCTGGGCCGCCCCGCACATGAAGATGTCCAAGGCCGCAAAGCGGTGTTCGGGCCAGGAATGGATACTGATGTGGGATTCGCTCAGCATGACCACGCCGGTCACCCCGGCGCCCTCGCCGAAGTGATGGAAATGCGCGCTCAGCACATTTGCGCCCGCGGCCCGCGCCGCCGCGACCAATTGCGTTTCAAGCACCTTGGCGTCGCGCAGCAGGTCGGCCTGCACACCGCGAAAATCGGCCAGCACATGCCGGCCGGGCGTGGCGTGCACCGTCACTTGTGCGACCCGCCCGACGACCAGCCCGAGCCCCCCGACGAGCTGCCCCAACTGCTGCTGCTACTGCTGCGGCTGCCGCTGCCCCCGCTCATGCTCACGCCCGGCGAGCTGGCGCCCGTGGCCGCCATCACCACCACCAAGGCATAGATGCCATACAGGAACTTGCCCATCGCTCTACTCGTCCTTTCCGGAAAGCTTGTCCGCCAGCTTGGCGGGGAACCACAGGAACGCCAGCCCGATCAGGATTGGCACGAAGCGGCCGTTCAGGATGTTGCCGAAATTCAGGAACACCATGCCGATCGTCGCAATCCAGGCCCATTTGCTGTATCCGCCCCGCTTGCCGCCCAGCGGCAGGGACTTCTGCTTGGCCAGCTCGGGGTTGCCGAACCATTCCGCCAGTTGCGCCGGCGCCACCGGCGCGGATGCTGACCAGCCCAGCTCGGACTCGCTCAGTTCGCGCGTCAGCTTCAGCGTGCCGGCTTTGTAGTCGGTAATCTTCGTGGTGTCGCCCGCCTTCACGCGCCAGTTGAACGCGCCCAGCGGCATCTCTACCCGCGAGGTGTAGTCGTAAAGCTTTTGGTACAGCTTTGAACGCCAGCGCACGCTGGTAGCGTTGTTCTGGCTGGGCCAGGTGTCGCAGACTTGCACGCGCTCCCAGCCTTCGTCGGTTTCCACTAGCCAGATAAAGCCCTTGGCCGGGTTGAACAGCAGGTATTCGATCCAGTCGGAGGGCTCGTCGGGGTCGGGATCGGCGCATTTCATCAAGCCGATCAGCGTGTAGCTGACGCCGCTGATCTTGGCCACCGCGCCCAGCGACAAGGTGGTGGTAATTGACTTGAGCTTGCGCGCTTTCGCGATGACTTCGGCGGTGGGGCCGGAACAATCAACCGCGGCCGCGCAGGACGGGCACACCACGTGGGTGGCCATGGCCGCCACGAAGCTGATCGGCGCGCCGCAGTTGGGGCAGTCCAGCGCCTTGATCTGGCCGCGAAAACGGCCGGCCGTCTCTTCCACCTGCTCGTTGCTGCGCAACGATGCCGCCTGCATGGCGGACAGGTCGAAGGCCTTGCCGATGTAGAGCTCGGGTTCGGGGCCGTCGGAAAAATCCAGCGTGAGAAAGGCGTCCACACTGCGGAAATCCGCCACCTTGGCTTCCCAGCCATCCCCAAGCACAAACGGCAGTTCGCCTTGCGCGCCGCCGGCCTGCGCGCGACGCACGTCCGACGCCACGAAGCGCTGCCCGTCCAGCTTGAGCTCGTCTCCCGGCGCGATGTCGGCAAAGGCCGGCAGGCCTTGCGTGGCCTTGACCTTGCGCCGCCGCGTGACCGCGTACTGGCCCGAGGCGTCCGACAGCCAGCCGTCGGCGCCGTCTTCGAACCAGACGTACCACTCGTTCCAGAAGCCGTCGTCATAGCGCAGTTGGATGCGGCCAATCACGTCGAAGCGCTTGCCGTCGACGTTGCCCGCCGCGCCCAGGCACAAGGGCGAATAGTCTTCCAGCACGTCGGCCATTTCGCCGATGCGCTTGACCGACTCGGCATCTTTCAACAAGGTGCTGCGGCATGCACCGCAGACCGCCATGACCGAGGCGGTGGAGGTGAACTTGACCGGGGCGCCGCACTGCGGACACAGAACCTGCTGCATGGGGCCTTAGCTGGTCAGTTTCTTCAGCACTTCCGCCTTGGCCGTGTCGTAATCGGCGGCGGTGATCAGGCCTTTATCCAGCAGGTCTTTCAACTGCTGCAAGCGCGCGACCGGGTCGGGTTGCGACGGCGCTGCGGGTTGCTGGGGTTGAGCTTGGGGCTGGGCTTGCCCCACACCCAAGCCCGCCGCCATGGTCTGCCCCAGCGCCGCGCCCGCCGCCAGGCCCGCGCCCACGCCGGCGATGCCGCCTTCGTTCTGCGCGGCCAGGGGAATCGCGGTGGCCGTCTGGTACTGCGTGAACTTGCCCAGGTCGCCGGCCATGCCCATCGAAATCCGCGTATCCAGCGCCTTTTGCAGCTCTTCGGGCAAGGACACGTTTTCAACCGTGAAGTTGTCCAGCTTGACGCCATAGCGGTCGAACACCGGCGCCAGTTGTTCGCTGATGCTTTGCGACATCAGCCCCTGGTTGCCCGCGATGTCCAGGAACGGCACCTTGGACCCGCCCAGCGCCGTGGTCATGGCGGCCACCACCATGTTGCGCAATTGCGCTTCCAGGTCGTCCACCGTGTATTCGTCGCGCGTGCCGCTGATTTCGCGATAGAACTTGGCCGGGTCGGCAATCTGGTACGAATACACGCCGAACGCGCGCAGCCGCACCATGCCGAATTCGCTGTCGCGCAAGGTCACGGGTTGTGCCGTGCCCCAGCGCCGGCCCAGTTGCAGGCGCGTGCTGAAGAAGATCACGTCCGACTTGAAGGGCGACTCGAACAGCTTGTCCCAGTTCTTCAGGTAGGTCAGGATCGGCAGCGTCTGCGTGGTCAGCTTGTACATGCCGGGGCCGAACACGTCGGCCACCTTGCCCTCGTTCACGAACACCGCCATCTGCGATTCGCGCACGGTCAGGCTGGCGCCGTACTGGATTTCAAAGTCCTGCATCGGATGGCGCCAGGCGAGCACGCCGTCGCGATCCTCGTTCCATTGCAGGATGTCGATGAACTGCTTGCGAATAAAGGAACCGAGACTCATGAAAAGCTCTCCCGTATCAGATCGGATTCGACGGCGCCCGCCTTCAGGTCAGGCAGGCCGCATTCACGATGCCGGCGGCCAGCGAGATCGAACCGATCAGGCCGCCCATGGCGATGTTGTTTTGTTCGATGGCCTCGTTCATGCCCTGGACGGCCTTGTTGACCACCACGTACACAACGATCTGCACCAGCATGGCGGCCAGGCCCCACACCAGGAACATCACGAAGCTGGCATGCACGGCAATGCTTGAGCACAGGGTGAAGCTGAAGCCCACCAGCGCGCCGCCATACGACAGCACGGCGGCGATGTTGCCTTCGCGGATCAGGTCGAATTCCTTGTAGCGGGTCACGGCGGTATAGACCGCGGTGAAGACGCCCAGCATGACAAGCGCCGAGACGATATAGATCAGATAGGTCACCGCCGGATGCATCGCTTCTCCCATTGCCACCCTCCTAATTGCGCGCAGTATATACGCGGCGTTCGATATACTGCGA
>Ga0160437_1001281_pt1 | contig 11613 bp, 10 predicted proteins | sample HID1975I_E0MG_FD_108227 | JGI IMG/M metagenome (GOLD analysis project Ga0160437, IMG submission 108227) | Enriched soil microbial communities from UW Madison campus, WI, USA - HID1975I_E0 MG | ecosystem: Environmental > Terrestrial > Soil > Unclassified | place: USA: Madison, Wisconsin... | reverse complement strand
GCCTTCATGGTATCGAAGTAGGCGCGGATTTCGCCGAACATGGCGGGCGCGGTGGACAGCGAGGCTTGCCCGTGGACCGGTACCCAGCTTTCGCCTTCGGGGCCGAGGATCGAGTTCGGCGCCGGGAAAGGCATGGCGCGGATCACCTTGGCGATGGAGTTCTCCACCTCGGTGCCGCCGAAGCGCTTGGCGATCTCACGGGCGGCGGCAATGTCGGCCGCCACGGATTCCTTGCAGCGGCCTTCCGCGGTGATGTGCAGTGGATAGTCATCCTCGGGGATGAAGTCGCGCCCGCCCATGGCGATTTTCGCGGCGGCCAGGAGGCCCTTGCCGAGCGATTTCTCCTTGGCGACGACTTTGCTCAGCGTCTTCACGTCGCTGGCAAGCGACATGCGGCGCATACGGACCTTGGTGAGACCGGGGTCGAAGCCGCAGCTTTCCGAGGCGATCCCGGCGCGGGTCATTTCCGCCAGCGCCTCGATCATGACCTTGCCGTCAGGGAACGAGAAGGAGACCGAATCCTCGAACCGGGGCGCGCGGATGAGGCGGAAGGTGACTTCGGCCTTGAGCCCAAGCGTGCCGGAATCGCCGCAGAACAGGCCTGCAAGATCGGGCCCGAAGTGGCGGTAATGCGGGGTGTCGCCGTCAGGTCCGCGCGCGCCGGTGCGCAAGGTGCGTCCATCGGCGAGCACCATGGTCACCGCAATCACGCTCTCGCTGGAGGTGCCATGATGCCCGGCGCCGAACATCGCATTGAGCTGAGAAAGACCGCCGCCGATGGTGGAGTAGATGCCTGACATCGGCCCCCAGAACGGCGTACGCAGGCCTAGCGGTTGCAGCGCGGCGTTGAGCGAGCGCCAGGTGCAGCCGCACTGGACGGTGACGGTCATGTCCTCCGGGCTGATCTTGAGCACCTTGTCCATGCGGGTTGTGTCGATGGTCACGGTGTCGTCAGTGACGGGCAGGTAGCTTTCGGTATAGCTCATGCCCGCGCCGCGCGGGGCAATGGCTACGCCGGCCGCATTGGCAGCCTCGACGACGGCAGCAAGTTCAGTGGTGGTTGCCGGGGCTACCGCCAGCATCGCGACGTGATCGGCACGGGTCCAGACGTCTTCGCTGAACAGGCGCAGGCGGGCCTCGTCGTCGCTCACGTTTTCAGGCCCGACGATAGCCGCGAAAGCAGCGCGAAGGTCGGCCGGGCAGGGGCTGATGGAGGTCGGGGTCTGTTTGGAGGCAGGTTTGGCGGACATGGTCTCGTTCCCGGACACTGGAAGCCGTGATATGGCTTGTTGTTAGGTCAATTGTCCGGACGGGTCGGCCTTGCTCGCCTGTCGGACATGCGTGATCACTGGGCGGACACTTTTGTTTCGGTGGCGGCCTGCGCAACCCGCGCCGCGCCGAGGCCTGCAAGCCGTCCGAACGTCACTGCTGTGGCGAGGCCCATCGCAGGCAGGTAGCCCCAATAAGCAGGGCCCGATACTGAGCGCGCGGCGCCGCCGCCAGCAAAGAGGTTGGGGAGCAGGGTACCGTCTTTGCGCAGCACCCGGGCATCGCCGTCGATCTGGAGTCCGCCCTGTGTATGGAAGATGGCCCCCACCACCTTGAGCGCGCGGTAAGGCGGAGCCGGAGGCAGGTCGTCGCCCCACAGGCGCTTGAACACGTCCGCTTTGCGCTCGCTTTGCGCCGTTCGTGCTGCTTTCAGTGTCGCTTCGAGCGCTACGGACGGAACGCCTATGGCATCGGCCAGTTCGGCAGTGGAATCAGCTTGCTTCAGAGCATTGAGGGCCTGCAACTGCTGCATCTCGGGAATATAGTCGGCGGCGGCCTCGATCCGCGCGTCGAACACCACCCAAACGTGATCTCCCGCCTGCGCCAACACTGGATGGACCATGCCGGCGATGTCCGCCGTCTCATTGACGAAGCGCTCGCCGGCCGTGTTGACGAGCACGCCGCCTTCGACCGGAACGCACGGCGGCACCGGGATGCCCTGAGGGTGGGTGAGCATGGCGTAGCCCTGGTAGGCCCCCATGTCGCCAAACGCTGCGCCCAGCTGCTTGCCGATGCGCACGGCCTCTCCCTGACTGCCTTCATGGCCATTATTCCGGGCATGGGCCATGTCGGGCATGTGGCGCGCGACCATGGCATGGTTGGCCGCGAATCCGCCGCATGCAAGCACCAGCGCGTCACAGCCGACGCGCTCTACGGTGCCGTCCGGCCGGGCGAGAGAAACCCCCAGGATTCGGCCAACTTCATCGGCATGGACTTCGGAAAGCCGGGTACCCAGCATGACGTCCACCCCGGCATCGTCGAGCCGCCGGTGCAGCAGGTCCACCATGTCCTGCCCCGAATGCCCGCGCCACCCATGAACGCGGTAGGTGCTGTTGCCATATGCGGGGCGGAAGCCGGTATCGAGCTGCCAAGGCATGTGGAGGCTGTCCACCATCCAGTCTACCGTTGGTCCGGCATTTTCCGAGATCGCACGCGCCAAGGCCGGGTCGGTCTGCCCCCGCGTTTTGGCAATGATGTCCGCGTAATACGCTTCGGCATCGTCGGTAATATCGTTCTCGGCCTGAGACCTGGTCCCGGCGGCGCAGATCAGCCCTTGCGACATGCCGGTCGAGCCCATCGGTCGCTCGTCCTGCTCGATCAGCAGGACTTGGGCTCCGGCCTCGCGGGCGGAAAGCGCGGCGATGCAGCCGCAGGCGCCGCCGCCCACCACAAGCACCGGAATGCTGAATTCGAAAGCTTCGCTCATCCTTCGCCTGCCAGTTCGTCCCCGACATCGCCGGAGGCTACATCCTGTGCCTGCATGGCGGCCTCGTTCTCCTGCTGCACGATGCGTAGGATGCGGGCGATGTATTCCTGGTTCCACATCTGTCGTTCCGCCGAAGCGTCAGGGCTCGGTGCGAAGGCGTCGATCTCACCCTTGGACAGTACGCCCTTTTCGAGCAGCAGGCGTTCCAGCGTATCGGCCCGCTGGCGGGTGACCGCCAGTTCCTGCGCCACCGCCATGGTGATCGCGAGGACGCGCTCGACTTGCGGTTCCAGGAAATAGGGGCGCTTACCAGCGGGCTTGGCGCCGGCATGGTTCAGGGCATCTGTAAAGCTCATGCCACGGCTCCAATTACGTGCCAGGCCGCCTTGCGGCCGTAATCTTCGGTTTCGTCCTCGGCTGCATCGGGGAACAACTCGCGGTCAACGACACCGAACACGCCGCCGTGGATCAGACTGTCAGGCGCGAAGCCGGCGGCGAGCATTTCTGCGTCGAGGTCCATCTCGTGCATGCGGCTCCAGAACGGCTCGTTGTTGTAGAAGGCGTCCCAGTCGCGCATCGCCTGCTCAAACAGCGGCATTTCAGGGGCGTACTGCGGCTGCTCGACGTGAAGAACCACCCCGCCAGGGCGCAGCAAGCGATGCGTTTCGGCAAAGATGTTGCGCAGGGCCTTGGTCGACAGCTCGTGCAGGAACATCGTCGTCTGTATCCAATCGAAGCTCTGGTCCTCGAAAAGCGACAGATCTTCGCCGCTGGCCTGCACGAAGCGCACGTTCCCGACGCCGAGCGACTTGGCGCGGGCGAGGCCGTAGCGCAGCACCGGTGCACCCAGGTCCGCGATGGTCAGTTCGGCATTGGGGAAGGCCTGCGCCAGGGGCAAGCTGGAATGTCCCACGGTGCCGCCGATTTCGAGAATCTTGCGGGGCTTGAAGTCCGGCAGGTTACGCTGGACCCATTTTACCACGGCATGGCCACCGCCATCCGAATACTTGCCGAGCAGGCCGCTGGTGGTGACGAATCCGGCGTGGTCGTAGTTGGCGCCGTTGGTGACGTCTCCCGGGAAGTATTCGGTATGGTAGCTGCCTGGCATGCAATGGTGGTCGACCGCCGAGACATAGCGCGGGATGGCGACGGCCGGGTCGAGGCTCAGCCGCGCGTCACCCTCGGTGAGATCGGCGGCGATCCGGGCAAGCCGCTCGCTCTGGCGAAGAGCCGTCCAGCGCCCGGCCTGCTGGCGTTGCTCCATCGTCATGCGGCGTAGCGCCGACCAGGTCTGGAACGCCGGGTCTTCGAGCATGGCCTTACGCGCCTCGTGCCGATTAGCGAGCGGGCGGTCATTCCCCGCCTCGAAGCTGGGCACCACACGGTTGTCGTAGGCCGCCTTGACGCCTGGAACCACGCGCGCGGCGAGGTGCCGGTTCATTTGCGCCAGGAAGTTGATCCGTTCGATCTCATCATGGCTGGTTTCGGGGAAAACCGCGTGGCGGCCAATCACCCGATAGTCCGGCGGGCCATCGTAGCCGACGCTAGGATTGCCATTGGAGGGCGCGGCTGAATGGGGCTTCTGAGACGTCTTCACGGCTTACCTCATTTGTTATAGAAATATAATATATTGACCGTGCGCCAGAAGCAAGCATGCTTGCAGGCGATGACCGGCAGGCGACAAGGAAGGGAAGACGAATGCTGATTTTCGCGCTGTTCAATCTGAAGGCGGGCGTTTCGGTGGCAGACTATGAGGCCTGGGCCCGAGAGTCGGACCTGCCCACCGTCAATGCGCTGCCTTCGATCGAGAGCTTCCGCGTGTTTCGCACGACCGGCATGCTGGGCAGCGATGCGCCGCCGCCGTTCGGCTACATAGAGGTGCTCGACGTGAAGGACATGGACAAGTTCGGCACCGATGTCGCGACCGCCGCGATGCAGGAAGTGGCGGCCGCGTTCCAAGGCATGGTCGAAGTGACGTTTCTGACTACCGAGGAAATCACGGCATGAGGTTCGCGGGTAAAGTTGCGGTCGTTACTGGCTCGGGCCGTGCGGGCGGGCTGGGCGAGGCGATTGCACGGCGACTGTCGGAAGAAGGCGCGAAGGTCGTGATTTCCGACATCGGAGGCTCGCGCGATGCCGCGACGCCCGGTGCGATGATCGGCAGTTCGTCCGAGATGCAGCAGGTGGCGGCGTCCCTGCCGACTCATGCCTCAACATTTGCCTGCGATGTGCGCGATCCGGTCCAAGTCGCGGCGCTTGCCGACCATGCGGTCGAGAGGCATGGATCGCTCGACATCTGGGTGAATAACGCCGGTATCGGCTATATCATGAAGCCGCTGGGCGATGTGTCTGCGGAAGATTGGCGCGCCGTGATCGACGTCAACCTGACCGGCGCTTGGTTCGGCCTTCAAGCCGCTGCCGAGCGTATGATCCGGCAGCGGCGCGGCGGGCGGATCGTCAACATCGCCAGCCAGGCGGCAAAGTCCGGGTTTCCGCATGCCCAGGCCTATACGGCGTCCAAGCACGGACTCGTCGGACTGGTGCGGTCGGCCTCGATCGAACTGGGGCCGGAAGGCATTACCGTCAACAACGTCTGCCCCAACCACGTCACCACGGGGCTTGGCAAGTGGCAGAACGAGCACTTCGCCGAACTCCAGGGCGTCTCGGTGGAGGAGTACTTGCGGCGCATGGCAGCGCGCATTCCGATGGGACGGCCGGGCCTGCCACAGGATACGGCCGGCGCGGTCGCCTTCCTGTGCTCCGACGAGGCGGCTTATATTACCGGTGAAAGCATGAATGTCTCCGGCGGCGAGGAGCCGCACTGAAATGAGCGCGGCCGAAGCGGAAAACCCTGCGCATGTGCTGATCGACCATGCGCTTGCGCTGCGTTGGGAGTGGTTTTCGCATGACGTGCGGTGCATGACGTCGGCGTTCCTGCACGATAGTCTTGCGGTCGGGGTCGCCGGGCGGAACGCCGCCCACGCCGATGCGGTCCTGGCAATGGCGAAGGGATGGGGTGATGGTTCCGTAGCAGGCGTGCTCGGTCGTCCGGGCAGCAGGCTTCCGGCGCCTTCGGCCGCATTCGTCAACGCCTTTCAGATCCATGGGCAGGAATACGACTGCGTGCACGAGCCCGCCGTGCTTCATCCGCTGGCGACGGTGCTGGCGGCCCTGCTGGCCGAGGCCGAGCGCGGCGACCCGGTGAGCGGCGCGCAGTTTCTGGCGGCGCTTGTTGCGGGCGTGGACGTGGCCGTGACGCTGGGTATCGCCGCGCCGGACGCGCTCCAATTCTTCCGCCCGGCGACGGCCGGAATCTTTGGCTGCGTGGCGGCAATCGCCGCCCTGCGGGCGATGCCGCGCGAGACGACGCTCGATGCTTTCGGCCATGCGATGGCTTTCGCCTCGGGGACGATGCAGGCGCATTTGGAGGGGAAGCCAGCACTACCTGTGCAGGTCGCCAATGCGGCGAGGAACAGCCTGGTGGCCATCGATCTGGCGCGCGGCGGGATGCCGGGCGTGGCGCATCCGCTCGATGGGCCGTTCGGCTATTTCGCGTTGATGGAAAAGCGCGCGGAACTGGTGGCTGCGCTCGCTCGGCTGCGGGAGGGACACCGGATCACCGAAGTCAGCTGGAAGCCGTTTCCCACCGGCCGGGCGGGACACGGCGGCATCGTCGCCGTTCAGCGCCTGATGGCGCATCAGGGCCTTGCTGCCGAAGTCGTGGAAAGCCTGGAATATCATGCCCCGCCATTGATCCACCGACTGGTTGGGCGACCCGCGAAGTCGGGCATGGAGCCTGGCTATGCGCGGCTTTGCCTGCCGTTCCTGGCAAGCGTGACGTTGCTGCGGGGAACGGTTTCGCTTGCCGATTTCCAGCGCGAAACCCTGGATAATCCGGCGGTGCTCGCGCTCGCGGCGCGCATTAGCGTGGTGGCGGACGACAATCCCGATCTTGCCGCTTTCGTACCCGCGCATGCCGTGGCCCGCACGACCGACGGGCGGCAGTTAGTCGAGAATGTGACAGCGCAGTTCGGCTCGCCCCAGTGGCCGCTCAGCGACGTGGAGCATCTGGACAAGATGCGCGGATGCCTGGCGTTCGCCGGGCTGGAAGATCGCCATGCGGCGCTGGCAGATGCAGTAGCCTGCTTGCCGGCAGCACCGGATGCGATGGCGGTACTGCACAGCAGCGGCGTGATCGGCTGAAGCCGGTCTCTCCGCGGTACGGATATCCTTGCCGCTGGACAGTCAGCCAGCCGGGCAAAGGTGCACCTTTCTCTCTTGCAATATGGCATATTATTATATCAAATAAATCGACAGGCCGGGCAGGGAGCCGAGATGACCTTACTCAAATGTGCCACCCATGTCGTCGCGGACATTTCGGCGGCGATCGAACGGTACGAAACCTGGATGAGCTACCGCCTGGTTGATGAGGGCGTGGTCCCTGAAGACCTTGCCGCTGCTTGGCAGGCTCCGGCGAGCGCCGGCAGGGCCTACGCGGTGCTTCAGCCGGCGTCGGGAGAGGCTGTTTTCCTGCGCTTCGTCGAGGGCGAACCGGTGCCGGGCTATGCACCGATCCGCAGTTACGGCTGGGCGGCGATAGAACTCTGCGTTTCCGATGTCGAAGCCGTGAATGCGAAGATGATCGAAAGCCCGTTCGAGGTGATCGGTCCGCCCAAGGCGCTCGACGGCTTCGCCACGGTCAAGCCGATGCAGGTGCGCGGCGCCGATCTCGAGACGGTCTACCTTACCGAGATACTTCAGCCAGGGCCGGATACCGGCCTGCCGCAGCCGCGCTCGCTGGTCGATCGGCCCTTCATCATGGTCCTGGCTTGTCCCGACTTGCGCAAATCGGCGCAGTGGGTGGAGGAGGTGCTGGGCCTGCCGGTTATCGATCCGGTCGCAATCCGCTATTCGATGATCACCCTCAGCTTCGGTCTCGACGAGGATGCGAAGACCGAACTTGTCACGGCCAAGGGCGCCGGGCAGGTGTTCCTCGAACTCGACCAGTATCCTGAAGGTGCGAGCGAACGGCCGCGCCATCCCGGTGCCTTGCCGCCGGGCGTGGCGATCACGACAATGCTTCATCCCGACTTCGCGCGCCTCGAAGCGCGCTGGGCCTCGCCGCCGACGGTGCGCGAGGGGCCGCTCTACGGGGGGCGGCGCACAGGCGTGTTGCTGACACCCGAGGGGGCTTTGTTAGAAGTGATCGAAGGCGGAGCGCTTTGACGATGGCTACTCAAGTCCGCATCCGCCGCGGTTTTGCCGATCTTTCCCATGGCCAGACCCACTACCGCAGCGCCGGGGACAGGGGGCAGCCTCTGCTGATCCTTCATGCGTCGCCCGGCAGTTCGCGTCAGCAAGTGCGACTGATCGAGGACTTCGCCGGGGAGGCCATGGTCTTCGCACCCGATACGCCTGGCAATGGCGACAGCGATGCAGTCTCGGCCGAGGAGCCCGAGATTACCGCGCTTGCCTTTGCCACGTTGGAATATCTCGATGCCATGGGCCTCGACCAGGTGCGCCTCTACGGTTCGCACACTGGGGCTGCCATCGCCGCCGAATTGGCGATTCTGGCCCCCGAACGCGTCAGCCACCTCGTGCTTGACGGCGTAAGCCTGATGGAGGGGCCGGAGCTGGAGGAAGTGCTGGCGACATATGCCTTCCCCTTCGAGCCGGATCTGGACGGAGCCTACCTTGCTCGGTTGTTCCAGTTCTGCCGCGACCAGTACCTATTTTTCCCCTGGTATCGCCGCACCCGCGGGGGGCGCCGCGATGGTGGGCTGGGCAGCGCTGAGGATCTGCACGCCTGGGTCACCGAAGTGATGAAGGCGAGCACTACCTATCACCTCAACTACCGCGCCGCCTTTAAGTGGCCCGCCGACAAACGTCTGCCCCTTTTGCGCTGCCCGGTGCTGGTGACGGCGGCAGTCAACGATCCGCTCTACGAAGTCAGCGTGGCCCTGGCTCCGCTGCCGGCGGGAGGGCGCTTTCTGGAACTGCCGCGCTTCGACGATCCCGGATTCCGCGCCGCGCGCCACGATGCGATGGCCGCCTTCTTCGCAGGACATACCTGAGCCATGGATATTGGTCTTTCGCTCCTTACGCTTCTTCATATCCTGATCCCGGTTTACTGGTTGGGCGGGGACCTCGGTGCCTTTTACGGGTCGCGCTTCATGGTCGATCCGAAACGCTCGGTTCCGGAGCGGATGATGGCGCTGACCATCCTGAACAACATCGACATGGCCCCGCGCACGACGCTGATCCTGGCCTTTCCGACCGGCTTCGGCCTCGCGATCGCCAAAGGGTGGCTGGACCTGCCGGTAAGCTGGGGGATCGTGGCCGGGTTGCTGGGTCTGGCGTGGCTGGCGCTTGCCTGGGCCGTGCATCTGAAGCACGGACCGCAAGGGCAGGCGTTCAAGCGCTTCGATATTCTCGTGCGTTATTTCGTCTTGGCGGGGCTGGCGGCCACCGTCATTCTGGGCCTCGCCGGCCAGATCGCGCTTCCCTTGTTCATCATCCTCAAGATGTTGGCGCTTGGCGCCTGCATTACGCTCGGCCTTGTCGTGCGCCGCCAGCTAGTCCCCCTGTTTCCGGCAATCATCCAGATGCGCGAAAGCGGCCCGACGCCGGAAACTGACCGCGTGATCGCGCAGGTCAACGGCCGTGCGCGCATCAGCGTCCTCACCATCTGGGGACTGGTGCTGATCGCCTGTTTCCTCGGCATTGCCACCCCGCTTTGAGCTTACGGAGAAACCATGCAACAGCATCGCACGATCAGCGGAAAGATCCTCTACACCTCCCGCAAGCCCGGCCGTGAAGGCCAGGAACGCGGACGCGAATGGTTCACCTTCACGCATCATACCGACGGCAAGCGCTCCTTGCGCGCCCGCTGCGAAATCGACGAGCCCGCTCCGAGCGTCCACCGCGACGTCGTCTACAGTCTCGACGAGAACGACCGGCCGATGGACTGCTTCGTGCGTCTTACGATCGGCGATAGGTTCATGGGAGCCGGCCTCTTTATCATCGGCAAGGATAGCGTGGAGTGCGAAAGCTACGGCCCTTCGATCGGGCGTATCTCGCAGACGATGCCCCTCGGCGGCGACTTCGATGGCTTCGGCACGCATCCGATCTCGGGCGACGCCTATATCACCAAGAAGATGGACCGCTCGCTCGGCTTGCATAAGCGCAATTTCCGCTGCTTCCTACCTTCGCCTGACCACCGCGGCGCTACGCCGCCGCTGATCGCGGAATCGAACATTGATCTTGGCTATGTGGGCGAGGAAACCGTTACCGTCGCGGCGGGGACGTTCGATTGCTACAAGTACCAGTTTACCGACGATGCCGGCGGCATGATCTCCGTCGATGGCCATGCACACCCGCCTTACGAGCTGTGGGTGACGGCAGACGAGGACGCGATCTTCGTGCAGGGCGGCGTCGGGGGCTACATGCAGACCTGGTACGAGCTGGTCGAACTAAGCCGCTGAGGCGGTTGACCGGGGCGGGCTGGGGAGGCTTCTCCGGCTCAGCCCAGCTCCAAGGCGCCCGGATTCATCAGGCCCTGCGGATCGACCGCGCGCTTGAGCGCTTCTATCAGTCCACGCGCCTCCGGACGCAGAACCGAGGCATAGGGATAGGTCCGCCCGATCTGATTTGACGCTGCGCCGAGATCGGCGAACAGCGCGATCAGTTCGGCGCGCACTTCCATGACCACCGCACGCGCGTCCGGCGCGGCGGGAGGCTCGGTCAGCCGAGGGGAGGAACCGAGCACGTCGCGGTGCAGCGGCAGCCAGGCATCGCGCCAGTTGAGGACTGGTTCGTAGCTGAAGGCATGAGTTCCCATGACTGTCAAAAGGCGCGAGACGGTGATGCCATGGGCGTCGAAAGCGAGCTTGTGGCGCGCGAGCAGGCTCTCGACCGCTTGGGTCAGGCGCATCGCCTCGCTGTGCGGGACTTTGGCATTGAGGGCGATCCAGCGATCAGCCTCGGGGCCGAGTATCATTCCCGCGACGGGCGCGAACAGGTCGGCCCTGCCAGCGCGGGGGATGGAATCGTTCAGTTCGCGGCCCCCGAACCGCGTGGCGATATCACGCGCGGCGGCAGTGTCCGCCTTGACCGCCGCGTGGCTGCGTCCGGCGAGGACGAGGTGCAGCGAATGGCATCCGGCATCGATGAATGTCCGCCCGGCCATCGCCAGTTTCGCGCCTGCTTTCAGGCCCTCGACCAATCCGCGCTCCTGCCGGACGACTTTGCCGAGGACCCGGGCATCGCGGGCGAGGTCGGCAGGCCCGGAGAGGGCGATCCGCGTCTTGTCCGGGTCCATCAGGTAGGCGTCCTCGGCCAGGTCACCGCGTGCGATCTCGCAAAGTGCGGCGATGCCGTCTGCCTGACTCCTAAAACCGAAAGAAAGGTAGTCCTTATGGCGCGGTGCGCGGATTAGCCGCAAGCTCACGCGGGCCTTGATCCCGAGCGCGCCGGCATCGTGTACGAAAAGGCCCGTCGTGTCTGGGCCGAAAGTGCGCAGGAAAGGAAGCGGCGCCCGCGCCACCGACTGCTGGCCCGTGTGGAGAATAGATCCGTCTGCCAGCACGATTTCCATGCCGACGACTGCCTCGGCCGCCGAGACATGGCGTGCCGTGCCTAGGAACAGCGCGCCGTTGGACAAGCCACCGCCCACCGTGGCGCGGCTTCCCGAGAAGGTGCCGAAAAACGGAAGGCGCAGGCCGAGCGGCGCCAGAGCTTCGTGGATCTGCTTCCATGTCGTCCCGGCCTCGACGGTCACGATCATGTCCTCTTCGCTCACCGAGAGAACGCGGTTAAGCCGGGAAAGGTCGATCGCAGCGAAGCGGCGGCTAGCGGGC
>Ga0160437_1001280_pt1 | contig 11619 bp, 8 predicted proteins | sample HID1975I_E0MG_FD_108227 | JGI IMG/M metagenome (GOLD analysis project Ga0160437, IMG submission 108227) | Enriched soil microbial communities from UW Madison campus, WI, USA - HID1975I_E0 MG | ecosystem: Environmental > Terrestrial > Soil > Unclassified | place: USA: Madison, Wisconsin... | reverse complement strand
GTCCGACATCATCGCGCGCATCCTGGCCCCGCGCCTGTCCGATGTGCTCAAGCAGACCGTGGTGGTCGAGAACAAACCCGGCGCCAACGGCAACCTGGGCGCGGGGCTGGTCGTGCAGCAGGCGGAAGAGGGTCATACCGTGCTGCTGTGCGATGTGGGGGCCTTGGCAATCAGCCCGTCGGTCTACACCAAGCTGTCGTTCGATCCGTCCAAGGACTTGCGCGCCGTCGGCATGCTGGCCTATTCGCCGCACGTGCTGGCCGTGCACCCCGACGTGCCGGCCAAGACCTTGCCGGAGCTGGTGGCGCTGTCGAAAAAAGAACGCCTGAACTTCGCCGTGACGGCCATCGGCAGCGCGCCGCACCTGGCCGCGGTGGCAGTGCAGCAGGCCACGGGCGCGCAATGGGAATACGTGCCGTACAAGGGCGGCTCGCAGGCGGTGACGGACACGATCGGCGGGCAGACCCAGATCATCATGAACGGGCTGCTGGCGACCTTGCCGCACATCAAGTCCGGCAAGCTGCGCGCGGTGGCGATTTCCAAGGGCGAGCGCATGAAGCTGGTGCCGGATATCCCGACCATTTCCGAACAAGGCGTGAAGGGCTTTGAATCGGGCACGTGGCAGGGCGTGATGGCGCCGGCAACCATGACCGACCCCGTGGCCGAACGCCTGGCGATGCTGATGGCGCAGATCGTCACGCAGCCGGACGTGACGGCGCAATTGAACGAGCAGGGCGCCGAAATCGTGACGCGCAACCCGGCCGAACTGGCGCAGTTCTTCGCCAGCGAACGCGCGCGCTGGGCCAAGGTGGTGGAAAGCACGAACATCAAGCTGGACTGACCGGCGCCAGGGCGCGCGTGTTGCGAGGCGGGGACGATGGGCGCACACTCGTGCCTGGTTCGTCTTGCTTGGGAGCCGCGATGAACGCCCTGGTTTTTGCCGTCCGCCTTGGGTGGGTCATGCCCATCGGGCTGGCCGTTTCCGCCGCGCTGTTCGCAGGGACCGCGTGGGCGCGGGACGGCGTGCCAGGCAGCGTGCCGCAGCCGCCCGCGTCCGCGCGCACCTTGCCGGATACCTGCCTGGGGACCTCATGTTCCAGGAAAGTGGACCCCGGCCGGAGTGGGCAGCCTTGCCTGGGCACGTCCTGCGGCGGGGCGCGTTACCCCGAGCCGGCAGCGGGCTCGAATGCCAACCGTGCTCCGCCTCCGTGGAGCGGCCCGGCGCAACCGAGGTTGCCGCCGCTGCCACAGCGTGGGCAGCCCTCGGGACCCTTGACGCCGGGGCCTGCGTTGCCGCGCTAGGGGCAGGGAAATGCCGGAAATGCCGGACTGAAATGTGCAGGTCACAGGCATGCAACATGCATGAAACGCAAGCCGGCTGCAATGCGGTGCACGGCATTGAAAAAATGCGTGACGAAGCTTGTTGCAGGGCAACATAGCCTGCTATCTTCCCGGCCGTAACGTGTTTATCACTCGTGTTCACCGCTCATCGTTATCGCTTGTAGCTACCGCCTATACATGCCGCTTGTCTTTGCCGCTGCCATCGCGACCTAGGGGAATCGACCACCATGCCTGCCCGCCAACGCCTAGCGCCAGTGCCCGCCCCGGAGTCCGAGACAGCGGTCTTGTCCGCCCCACCGCCTGCCGCGGCGACCGACGCGCTTGGATGCGCCGCCAGCAAGCTCATCTTGAACCAGCATTTCGAAGGCGGCGGCCTGACGTTCTATCGCAAAAGCACCGCCAACAATCATTTCGGCCACGTCGCTACGCCCGCGTCCGACCGGGGCTATCTGGTGGGCGTGGCGATGCAGGGCGGACACCGACGCCGCATCCTGCAAGGCAACCACGCATCGACGCACGACTTCGACACCGGGTCGGTGTATATCCGCGACTTCAACGAAGACTATCGCGCCGACCTGCACGGCGGTTTCGACTTTGTGTTGATCGAGTTGTCGCGCGCTTTCATTGAACGCATCAATGACGAAAACGGCGGCCCGCGCGTCAGCAGCCTGCTGCCGCGCGCGGGGCAGGGCGACGCCGTGCTGGCGCATCTGTCCCAGGTGCTGGCCAGCGTGTTGGCGCAACCGGAGCAGCGCGGCGGCCTGTTCGTCGAGCATCTGAGCCTGGCGCTTGGCGCGCACTTGCTGTCGCACTATGGCGCGGGCGCCACCAGCGGCTGGACGGAATCCGGCGGAGGCCGCGTGCTATCGCGCAAGCTGGAAGCCCGGGCCAAGGACATGCTGCTGTCGTCTCTGCGTGCCGATACGTCCATTGCGGACATTGCCGAGGCCTGCAACCTGTCGCGCAGCTATTTCATCAAGGCGTTCCGGCAGACGGTGGGCACCACGCCGCACCGTTGGCTGCTGGAGCAGCGCGTGCAAAAGGCGCAAGACCTGCTGCGCATGCCGAGCCGCTCCATTACCGACATCGCGCTGTTGTGCGGCTTTGCCGACCAGGCGCATCTGACGCGGGTGTTCACCAGCGTGGTGGGCGCATCGCCCGGGGCCTGGCGCAAGGTCAACGCCTAGGGCGCACGGGTTGGTGTCGGCCAGGGTCTAAGCCGGGGTTTTAGCCCCGGTGTACGATCACGGCTCTTTCAGACAAAGCAGCACCCAAGTACGCAAGACTGTCCGGCAGCCCGAAGCTAGCCTAGCGCTGTACCTTGCCGCTTTCTTCGGATGCCCCGGAAGTGAATCCCATGAATCGCCCGCCCGTCGACGCCGCTTGCCATCCGCCTGAATTGCCGGCCTTGCATGCGCAAGCGTTTCCCATGTTGAGCCCCGACCAGATCCGCCTGGCCGCGCCCTACGGCGAGGAAGTGCGGGCGCCGGCCGGCACCGTGCTGTTGCAAAGCGGCGGCCAGGAGGGCGCGTTCTATATCGTGCTGGACGGGTACGTTGAAGTGCTGGAAAGCGAACCCGACGGCACCCAGCACAGCCTGTTGATGCATCGCGATGGCGAATTCACCGGCAGCCTGGACCTGTTCACCGACCGTCCCAACGCGGTCACCGCGCGCGCCGATTCCGACAGCCGCCTGCTGTGCCTGTCTCGGGCGGGCCTGGCTCAGTTGCTGCTTGCCGAGCCTGTGTTGGCAGACATTGTGCTGCGCGCCTTCATGCTGCGCCGCATTGGCTATTTGCGTCGGCGGCCCTATGGCGGCGCCATTTCGCGTGGCGGCGTCATGGCCGATGGCGCCGCTGTCCCACGGTCTGGAGCGGCGGCGGGGCAGGCCGATCCGGTGCTGGATCTGGCCGTGATCGGTGGCGGGCCCGCGGGACTGGCGGCGGCGGCCTATGCCGCATCCGAAGGCTTGCACACCCTGCTGGTGGGCGGCTCTTTATGCGGCGCCGAGGCGCCAGGGACGCAGGCCTTGCCCGGCTTTCCCGGCACCATCACCGGCCTGTGCGACGGCGGCCTGCTGCGCCGCGCCGAAACGCAAAGCCGCCGCTTCGGTTCGCATGTGATGCCCGTGCGCGTGGCCACGGCGTTCGATAGCACCTCGTACCCGTATCGCGTGTGGCTCGATGACGGCCAGATGATCGAGGCGCGCAGCTTGATCGTGGCGACGGGTCTGGTGGAAGACGGCTCCGGCGAGGGCAATACCGCCTGGCTGGACGGCTGCCTGGACACCGATGACCGGGGCTGCATCCTGACGGGCCGGGCGGCAGCCGGGTCCATGCAGGCTCGCGCGTATGAAAGCTCGCAGCCCGGCGTGTTCGCGGTGGGCGCGGTGCGCGCCGGATCGGTCAAGCATGTGCTGGCCAGCATTGCCGAGGGCGCGGCGGCGGTGCGTTTCGTGCACCGCTTCCTGGACGCCTCGGCTCACTAGTCTGCTGCCTAACTACGCTGCAGCCCAACTACGCTGCAGCCCAACTACGCTGCAGCCCAACTACGCTGCAGCCCAACTACGCTGCAGCCCAACTACGTTGCAGCCCAACTACGCTGCTTCCCAACTAGCCTGCTGCCCCACAGGCTAGTCCGCTGTCCTTCTCGTCCGCTAGCCCTGCTAGTCCGTGCTGCTGTCCCGCTTGGCCTGGCGCGCATCCAGCGCCAGGAAATGGTGCACCACGGGCTTATCCGGCCCAATATGAAAGCGCTGCGCTTCGCCTTGCAGGTCGGCATCGGCTTGCGACACGCGCTGGTGCTGGCGCAAGTGCTCGGCCCAGGACTCCACCAAGAACCACTCTTGCACGCGCTCGGGCTCGCCCGTGTGTTCGGCCACGCCCCAGGCATAGGCCCCGTCACGCCGACGCTCTTGGGCCACCGCCTTGAGCGCTTGCAGGAACGCGGGGCGGTCCTCGACGCGGATGCGGTATTCGATCTGCACCATGACCGGGCCACGATCATGTTCGACGGGCGCGTCCAGCAGCGGCTCGGGCCAGTGGTTGGAAGGATCCAGATTCGCCTCGCCCTGCGGCAGGCGCAGGCGATGCAGGACCAGGCCCGCTACCAGCAAGCCGGCGGCGCCGGCCAGCAAAGTGGCGGGTACGCCAATTTCCTGCGCCAGCAAGCCCCAACCCAGGCTACCGGCCGCCATCGCGCCGTTGAACACCATCAGGTAGATGGCCAGGCCACGGCCCCGCACCCAGTTCGGCAGAATGGCCTGCGCCACGCCGTTGAAGGTGGTCAGCGCCACAATCCAGCCCATGCCCAAGAGCAGCAACAGCAGCACGGCGGCCCATTGTGGCGGCGCGAAGGACAGCGCCGCCATCACCACGGCGGCGGCCACGGCGGCGGCCAGCACCAGGCCGTCGGCGTTCAGACGCTGACGTAGCTTGGGAAGGACGACGGCGCCCAGAATCGCGCCCACGCCCACGGCGCCCAGCAACACGCCATAAAAGCCCGCGCCACCGCCCAGCATGCGGCGCGCCACCAGCGGCAGCAAGGCCCAGACCGAACTGGCGAAGATGAAGAACACCGCCGCGCGCAACAGCACCACATGCAACTCGCGGCTGGCGCGGGCGTAGCGCACGCCGGCACGGAACGCGCCGAAGAACTGCTCGGACAAGCCGTCGTCCACTTTCTTGGGGCGCTTCCACCAGATCAGCGCCGCGATCACGAACACATAGCTCAGCACGTCCGCGCCATAGGCGGCGGCAGCACCAAACGCGGCCAGCAGCAGCCCGCCCACGGCCGGCCCCAAGGCGCGCGCGATGTTGACGCCCAGCGAATTCAGGCCCACGGCGGTTTTCAGTTCGGCCTTGGGCACGAGTTCAGGCACGATGGCCTGCCAGGTCGGCCCCATCAACGCCGAGCCCACGCCGCCCAGGAAGGTCAGCGCGATCAGCGTTTCAACGGTCAGGGTGTTGGTCTTGGCCATGATCAGCAAGGTCAAGCTGACGCAGCCCAACAGCACCTGGATGGCGATCAGGAAACGCCGCCGGTCCAGGATGTCGGACAGCACACCCGCCGGAATGGCCAACAGGAAGACCGGCAGCGTGGCCGCCGTTTGCATCATGGCCACGGCGGCCGGGTTGCTGGACAGGTCGGTCACGAGCCAGGCACTGGCCACGTCTCGCATGAAGCTGCCGATATTGCCCAGGATGGTGGCGCCCCACAGCACGGCGAACAGCGTGTGCTTCAAGGGCGCCAGGCCGCCCACGGCGGCGGGCGGGGTGTTGCGGTCAGGTCCGGCCATGCAGGCGCTCCGTCAAGTCATGCCAGGCGACCAGGACGAATGCCCCGGCCAGCCCCAAGTGTTCATAGAACGCGTTCATAGCCATGAAGCGCGCGTCGGCGGGGGCTTCCCAATAGCGGTTGGCCATCAAGGCCGCCACGGCGGTGAATAGCGCCAGCGCCAGCGCGCCCAGCCAGCGCAGGCGGCCGGACAGGATCAACGCGCTGGCGCCGAGTTCCAGCGCAATCACCGCGCCGGCCATCAGCGCGGTGGGGTGCAAGCCGAAATGCGCCATCTCGGCTTGCGCGCCCGCGAAGTCCAGCAGCTTGACCAGCCCGCCCTGGATATACGCGCCGCATAGCGCCAGCAGGGCCAGCCAGCGCACCGTCTTGGAAAGCAGCGGACGTCGCGACGCAGGCGGGTGCGCCACGGAAGCTTGCAAGCTCATACCGCCCAGCACGCGCAGCCCAGCGCGCCCCAGAAGCCCTTCAGGTCGGACACCGGCAGCTTGCTGGCCCAGGCGCCTGCGTGCTGGTGGCCGTGTACGTTGCAATCGTTCAGGCAAGCGCAGGCGGCGGCCGCTTCGCGTAGCGTGGTCTGCAAGGGCTTGCCTTCGCTGTCGCCCCAGGCGCCATAGCCACCGAACAGGCGCGTGGGCGACCAGTCCGGCATGGCGGGCGGCGGGGCGGCTTCATCATGTGCCGAGAATTCGCCCGCGCCCCAGACCACCTTGCCGCCCACCACCGTCAGCAGGCTGCTGGTGTCGGCGATGTCGGATTCCGGGCACGCAAAGAAGTCGCGATCGGGCACGACCAGGTCAGCCAGTTGGCCGACGGCGATGCGGCCTTTCTTGCCCTGTTCGTTCGAGAACCACGTGACGTTCTCCGTCCACATGCGCAGGGCGGCGTCGCGGTCCAGGCAATTGCGTTGCGGCGTCAGGCGCAGGCCGCCGACGGTCTTGCCGGTGATCAGCCACGACAGCGATACCCAGGGGTTGTAGGACCCCACGCGCGTGGCGTCGGTGCCGGCCGACACGTTGACGCCTTTTTCCAGCATGCGCTTGACCGGTGGGGTGGCTTCGGCCGCGCCCGCGCCATAGCGTTCAACGAAGTATTCGCCCTGATACGCCATGCGGTGCTGCACGGCCACGCCGCCGCCCAACGCGGCGATGCGGTCGATGGATTTTTCGGAAATCGTTTCGGCGTGGTCGAAGAACCAGTTCAGGCCGGCCAGCGGCACGTCTTGGTTGACGCGCTCGAACACGTCCAGCGCGCGGCTGATGGTTTCGTCATAGGTGGCGTGCAGGCGCCAGGGCCAACGGTTCTGCGCCAGGATGCGCACCACTTCTTCCAGCTCGCCTTCCATTTCGGGCGCCATCTCCGGGCGCGGCTGGCGGAAGTCTTCGAAGTCGGCGGCCGAGAACACCAGCATTTCACCCGCGCCGTTGTGACGGAAATAGTCGGTGCCTTGCTTGTATTGCGACATGGCGGTCCAGTTCAGGAAGTCTTCCTTTTCCTGCTTGGGCTTTTGCGTGAACAGGTTGTAGGCCAGGCGGATCGTCAGCTGATTGGCGTCGGCCAATTGCTGGATGACCTGATAGTCCTCGGGGTAGTTCTGGAAGCCGCCGCCCGCGTCGATGGCGCCGGTGACGCCCAGGCGGTTCAGGTCGCGCATGAAGTGGCGCGTGGAATTCACCTGGTATTCCATCGGCAGCTTCGGGCCCTTGGCCAAGGTGGCGTACAGGATCGACGCATTCGGCTTGGCCAGCAGCAGGCCCGTGGGGTTGCCGGCCGAGTCACGCACGATTTCGCCGCCGGGCGGGGCGGGCGTGGTCTTGTCGTAACCCACGGCGCGCAAGGCGGCGGCGTTGAGCAGGGCGCGGTCGTACAGGTGCAGGATGAACACGGGCGTATCGGGCGCCACGGCGTTCAGTTCTTCGATGGTGGGCAGGCGCTTTTCGGCGAACTGGTGTTCGGTGAAGCCGCCCACCACGCGCACCCACTGCGGGGCGGGGGTGATGGCGACCTGGCGGCGCAGCATGGCCATGGCGTCGGCCAGGCTGCGCACGCCGTCCCAGCGCAATTCCATGTTGTAGTTCAGGCCGCCACGGATGATGTGCAGGTGGTTGTCGATCAGGCCGGGCAGCACGCCACGGCCGTTCAAGGCAATCACCTTGGTTTTGGGGCCGGCCAGCGGCAGGATGTCGGCGGCGGCGCCCACGTGGGTGAAGCGGCCGTCATGAATGGCCACGGCGTCGGCCATGGGCTTGGCCGGGTCCAGCGTGGTGAAGCGCCCTTGGTGCAGGATCAGGTCGGGGGCTTGGGTGTCAACCATGGCGCTTGTCTCCACATGCTTCGGCGCGTGTTTCAGGGGGGGTGGAAGTCTTGGGGCAGCTAGGCAGTTCACCGAACATATGCGGCTTGACCTGCTCGTGCAACCACGATGTGCGCGTGGCCGGTTCGGCCATCAAGCGCTTGACCAGCGGGGGAATCTGTTCCCCCGCCAGGATGCCCAGCAGGCCTACCAGGGCAATCACCGGGGGCGCGGGCGAGCGTACGTTGAACAGCGCATAGATCACGCCGACCAGCAGGCCAAGCGCCAGCGATACCAGGTAGACCTTCATGGGCGGGCTCCTATCAGGCTTCGTGGGCGTTGAACATGGACTTGGCGTAGATGATGCCCAGGCCATAGGCGCCGCCGAACTGCTTGGCGATGCCGGTGGTCATCTCATAGCTGTCGGTGCGTGCCCAGTCGCGCTGCATTTCCAGCAGGTACTGCAAGGCGGTGATGGGCTGGCCGCCGGCTTGCACGATACGTTCGACAGCGCGGTTATGGGCTTCCAGCGACACGTCGCCGCAAGCGTCGGTGATGACGTAAACCTCAAAGCCCTGGTCCAGCGCCGACAGGGCCGGTCCGACGATGCACACGCTGGTCCACAGGCCGGCCAGCACAATGCGCTTCTTGCCGATGGCGTTGACCTGCTTGATGACGGCTTCGTCTTCCCAGGTGTTCATGGACGTGCGGTCCAGCAGCGCCTGGCCCGGGAACGGGGCGGTGACTTCGGTGAACATCGGGCCGGAAAAGCTCTTTTCGGCAACCGTGGTCAGGATGGTGGACGCACCGAAGCCGGCGGCGGCGTGGGCTACCAGGCCGGCGTTGTTGCGCAGCGTGACGGCATCGATGGAGTGCGTGGCGAACGCCATCTGCGACTGGAAGTCGATCATGATGAGCGTGTGGTCCTTGGGGGACAGCAGCTTGGGGCCGGGCTTGGCGTAGGCGGTGACGGACATGGGGGCTCCTTGGGATGCCGTTGGCGAAAATCCGAAAAATCCGGAAAACGCCCGCACTGTGCCTGTCCCCGCTATCGGTGTATTGAACGATTGTCAGCCGCTTTGAAGAATGGGATGGTGGCCGCCAGGCAGCGGGCAGGCAGCGGACGCGGCGGCAGATTGACAAGCGATGGGCCACAAGAGGGCATATCCAGGCGCATCCGGCGCACCGCCTTGGTGCGTCACCGGGTGCGGGAAGTCATCTGACGGCGTCGCGTCGCAATGCCGTAACCCGGCGCGGGCAAGCTGGCCGGCTGGCACGCAAGTTGCTTGTTTTTTCTGATGGCGTTGCCGAAACGATGTGTGGAGACTTTCATGAAGCATCTCATCAAGCACGTGACCCGCTACCGCTATCCCGCACCGGTGAACTACAGCATCCAGACCCTGCGGCTGACGCCCCGGCGCGACGACCATCAGCATGCGCTGCGCTGGCAGATCCAGACGCCGGGCGAGATCCAGCCGCAGGTGGACGCCTACGGCAATGTGACGCATACCTTGACGCTGCACCGCACCCATAGCGAAATCGAAATCCACGCGGTGGGGCAGGTGGACATCCACCCGCTGGCGCAGGGTCATGTGGGCGACGAAGACGAACGCCTGCCGGTGTACATCTATGGCGTGCCCACGGCCTTGACGCAGTGCGACGAAACCGTCCGCGATTTTTGCCGCCGCGTGGTGCCGAGTGGGCTGCATACGCCGCAAGACGTGCTGACCCTGGCGGGGGCGATCCGCGAACGTGTGGCGTATCAGCCCGGCCTGGGCAGCGCGCCCCTGACGGCGCCCGAAACCCTGTCTGCCCGGCGCGGCGGCAGCCACGACCAAACCCATCTGCTGCTGGCCTGCGTGCGCGCCTTTGGCACGCCGGGCCGCTTTGTCAGCGGGTATTGGCACGAGGCGGGCGACGACGCGGCCAGCCATGGCTGGGCCGACGTCTGGCTGGCCGGGCATGGCTGGGTCAGCGTGGACGTCAGCCATGCCACCTTCGCGTCGGACGGCCATTGCCGCCTGGCCGTGGCGCGCGATTACGAATCGGCCTCGCCCGTGCGCTGGTTGCACGGGGTGGCGGCCACGCTGTCGATGAATGTATCGGTGCAAGTACAGACCAGCCATTGACGAATGGCGTACCCTGCACGAATGGCGTGACATTCCCAAGCATCGCGTGACCCCCCAAGAATTTCGGCAGTGCAGTCGACCCGGAGAAGGCTTTGACTATCCACGTAGCGCTCAAGCACGTCACGCAATACAACTATGACCGCCTGGTCAGCCTGTCGGCGCAGGTGCTGCGGCTACGGCCCGCGCCGCACAGCCGCACGCCGATCCTGTCGTACTCGCTGACGGTGGAACCCGCCGAGCACTTCCTGAACTGGCAGCAGGACCCGTTCGCCAACTATCTGGCACGCCTGAATTTTCCGGGCAAGACGCGCGAATTCAAGATCACCGTCGACCTCGTGGCCGAGATGGCGGTCTACAACCCTTTCGATTTCTTCCTGGAACCGGACGCCGAAGAATTCCCCTTCACCTATGACGACGTGTTGGCCCGCGAGTTGGCGCCGTACCGCGTTTGCGACGAGGCCACGCCGCTGTTCGCGGAATTCCTGTCGCGGGTGGACGTGCGCGAGCAGCGCACGGTGGATTTCCTGGTGGCCTTGAACCAGCAGGTGCACAAGGAAATCAGCTACCTGATCCGCATGGAACCCGGCGTGCAGACGCCGGATGAAACGCTGGCGCGCTGCGCCGGGTCGTGCCGCGATTCCGGCTGGCTGCTGGTGCAGGCCTTGCGCCATCTGGGGCTGGCGGCACGCTTCGTGTCGGGTTACCTGATCCAGCTCAAGCCCGACGTGCGCGCGCTGGACGGCCCCAGCGGCGCGCAAACCGACTTTACCGATCTGCATGCCTGGTGCGAGGTCTATCTGCCCGGCGCCGGCTGGATCGGGCTGGACCCCACGTCTGGCCTGCTGGCGGGCGAAGGCCATATTCCGCTGGCCGCCACGCCCGAGCCGGGCAGCGCGGCGCCGGTGACGGGCGCGGTGGACAAGGCCGAGGTGGAATTCGCGCACACCATGTCGGTCACGCGCGTGTTCGAGTCGCCGCGCGTCACCAAGCCCTACACCGACGAGCAATGGCACGACATCCTGGACCTGGGCGACAAGATCGACGACCACCTGGACCACATGGACGTGCGCCTGACCATGGGCGGCGAACCCACCTTCGTGTCGGTCTCCGACCGCGACGGCGCCGAATGGAATACCGCCGCGCTCGGCCCCACCAAGCGCGGCTTTGCCCTGGAACTGCTGAACCGCCTGCGCACCCGCTACGGCGGCAACGGCTTTGTGCATGCCGGGCAGGGCAAGTGGTATCCGGGCGAGCAATTGCCGCGCTGGGCCTTGTCGATCTTCTGGCGCGCTGATGGCGAACCCTGCTGGAGCGACCCGGCGCTGTTCGCCGACGAACGTCAGCGCAGCAGCTACACCGTGACGGACGCGCAGCGCTTCATCACGCGCCTTGCCGAGCGCCTGGAGGTGGACGCGCGCCACATCGTGCCGGGCTACGAAGACGTCTTCTACTACCTGTGGCGCGAACGCCGCTTGCCCGCCAACGTGGACCCCTTTGATTCGCGGCTGGACGACGAAATGGAACGCGCGCGCCTGCGCCGCGTGTTCGAACAGAAGCTGG
>Ga0160437_1001279_pt1 | contig 11620 bp, 9 predicted proteins | sample HID1975I_E0MG_FD_108227 | JGI IMG/M metagenome (GOLD analysis project Ga0160437, IMG submission 108227) | Enriched soil microbial communities from UW Madison campus, WI, USA - HID1975I_E0 MG | ecosystem: Environmental > Terrestrial > Soil > Unclassified | place: USA: Madison, Wisconsin... | reverse complement strand
GCGATCCCGTGCGTTCGCGGCAGGCGGGCGAGAGCTATCGCATCGATCCCGCGCGGGCTTATCCCGATCTCGCGGCGATGCTGCACGAAGAGGCGGCGCGGGAGGACGGGGTCGATTTCGTTGCGGTGACGACGCCCAACTTCCACCACCTGCCTGCCGTGAAAGCCGCGCTCGCCGCCGGTATCCCGGTAATCTGCGACAAGCCTGCCACCGCCACCCTGGCCGAAGCCGAGGAGATGGCGGCGCTGGTGGCGGCTGCGGGATTGCCCTTCGCGCTGACTTACACTTATTCCGGCTATCCCCTGGTGCGGGAGGCCCGCGCCCGCGTCGCGGCCGGAGCGCTGGGCGCGGTCCGCAAGGTCGTGGTCGAATATCCGCAAGGCTGGCTTGCCGCCGAGGCAGAGGGCAAGCAGGCCGAATGGCGCGTCGATCCTGCGCGCGCGGGCGCCGGCGGCTGCATTGCCGATATCGGCGTCCATGCCTTCCAGCTTGCGGAGTTCGTCACCGGCCTGCGCGTCACCCGCATCTTCTCGGACCTTGGCGCGGTGGTGCCGGGCCGGGTGCTCGACGACGATTGCCAGATCCTGCTGCGCTTCGAGAACGGCGCGCGCGGGGCCCTGCTCGCCAGCCAGATTGCGGTGGGCGAGCGCAATGGCCTGAGCTTGCGCATCTACGGCGAGAAGGGCGGGCTCTGCTGGCGACAGGAAAGCCCGAACGAACTGCGCCTCCATCACCTCGACGGCCGCACCGAACTGGTGCAGGCGGGCGATCCGGGCCTTGGTTTCGATGCCGTTGCGGCCAGCCGGACGCCGGGCGGACATCCCGAGGGTTACCTCGAAGCCTTCGCCAACCTCTACCGGGATTTCGCCAGAATGCTGCGCGGCGAGCCCGGCGCACTGGTTCCGGGCATGGCCGAGGGCCTGCGCGGAATGCACCTGATCGACCTGGCCGTGCGTGCCAGCCGCGATGACCTCGGCTGGGTCCAGTTTCCCGCCTGATCGGAACGAGAAAGACCATGAGAACCATCAAGGGCCCCGCCATCTTCCTCGCCCAGTTCGCAGGCGACGAAGCGCCGTTCAACACGTTGGAGAGCATGGCCGACTGGGCTGCGGGTCTGGGCTACAAGGGCCTGCAGATCCCCAGCGGAGACGCGCGGCTGTTCGATCTGGAAAAGGCCGCCGAGAGCCAGACCTACTGCGATGAAGTGACCGGCATGCTGGCCGACAAGCGCCTTTGCATCACCGAACTTTCGACACATCTTCAGGGCCAGCTCGTGGCGGTCCATCCCGCCTATGACGTGCAGTTCGACGGTTTTGCTGCGCCGCATGTGCGCGGCAATCCGAAAGCGCGGCAGGCCTGGGCGGTCGAGCAGATGAAGCTGGCGGCCAAGGCGAGCCGCCGCCTCGGCCTCACCGCGCAAGCCAGTTTCTCCGGGGCGCTCGCCTGGCCCTATTTCTACGCCTGGCCGCAGCGCCCCGCGGGGCTGGTCGAGGATGCCTTCGACGAACTGGCCCGGCGCTGGAAGCCGATCCTCGACGTGTTCGACGAGAACGGCGTCGACATCGGTTTCGAACTTCACCCCGGCGAGGACCTGCACGACGGCGCGACGTTCGAGATGTTCCTCGACCGTGTGGGCAACCATCCGCGCGCGAACATTCTCTACGATCCTTCGCACTTCGTGCTGCAGCAGCTGGACTATCTCGCCTTCCTCGACATCTACCACAGCCGGGTGAAGTGCTTCCATGTGAAGGATGCCGAGTTCCGCCCGAATGGCCGGGTCGGGGTTTATGGCGGCTATCAGAACTGGGCGGACCGCCCCGGCCGCTTCCGTTCGCTGGGCGATGGGCAGGTGGATTTCGGGCAGGTCTTCTCGAAGCTGGCGCAGTACGATTTCGCCGGCTGGGCCGTGCTCGAATGGGAATGCGCGCTCAAGCATCCCGAGCAGGGCGCGGCGGAAGGCGCACCGTTCATCGAGCGGCACATCATCCGCGTCACCGATCGGGCCTTCGACGACTTCGCCGGCAGCGGCAGTGACCGCATGCTCAATGCCCGCCTGATGGGAATCGGCGAATGAGCGGCGCGAAGAACGGCTGGAACCGCCGCGAATTCACGGCGGGCGCGGCACTGTTGGCGCTGGCTCTGGGGATCCCGGCGGCGGGCGTGAAGCTGACCGATCTCGACGCGGCGGACCTGCCCAGCGACCGCCAGCGCCGACTGATCGCGGATGTCTCGGACCTGGTGATTCCGCGCACTGATACGCCGGGCGCGCGCGACGTGGGCGTTGGCGACTTCGTGGTTCTGGCCCTCGCGCACGGGCTTGCGGGAACCGGCGCGCCGATGGCGTCGGAAACGATAACGGCCGCCGTCGCCCCGTTCCGCCGCCGCAACGGTTCGCTGCGCCATCTGGCCTGGCTGGAGCATAGGCTCGACCGCGCGGCGGGCGGCGACTTCCTGCGGCACGATCTTGCCGAACGCACGCGCCTGCTGGCCGCGCTCGATGCCGAGGCTTTCGCGCAAGGCGCCCCGCCTTCGCCATGGACCGCGCTGAAGGGCCTGATCCTCACCGGCTATTACACCAGCGAAGCGGGCGGATCGCAGGAGCTTCGCTACGAACTCGTGCCCGGCAAATGGGAGTGGGACATACCCCTCCAGCCCGGGATGCGCGCATTTTCCAGCGACTGGACCGCAGTGGATTTCGGCTGACCATGACAAACAACACGCAATTCGATGCGCCCCAGTTCGACGCGCCCCAGTTCGACGCGCCCCAGTTTGACGCGATCGTCGTCGGCTCGGGCATTACCGGCGGCTGGGCGGCCAAGGAACTGACCGAGGCGGGCCTCACCGTCCTGATGGTGGAGCGCGGCCGCAATATCGAGCATCAGACCGGCTACGACACCGAACTCAAGGCCCCTTGGGAAATGCCGTTTCGCGGGCAGGGCGATGCCGAGCTTTATGCGCGGGAATACCCGGTGCAGATGCTCAACCGGCACTTCAACGAGTTCACCGAGGGCCACTTCGTCAACGATGCCGATCAGCCCTACCAGAAGGCGCCCGGCAAGGACTTCGACTGGTTCCGCTCCTACCAGCTTGGCGGTCGCTCGCTGACCTGGGGGCGGCAGTGCTATCGCTGGTCGGACTACGACTTCGGCGCCAACAAGCGCGACGGGTTCGGCACCGACTGGCCGATCCGCTATGCCGACCTGGCGCCGTGGTACGACAAAGTGGAGGACTTCGTCGGCGTCTCGGGCGCGGCGGAGGGGCTGCCGCAGCTTCCCGACGGACGCTTCCTGCCGCCGATGGAACTGAACTGCGTAGAATCCGCAATGCGGGAGCGAATCCGGGCGAAATACCCGGACCGCGTGATGACCATCGGCCGCACCGCGAACCTCACCGAAGCGCGGCCCGAGCAAGGCCGGGGGCATTGCCAGTATCGCAGCATCTGCGCGCGGGGCTGCTCCTACGGCGCCTATTTCTCGACGCAGTCGGCGACGCTGCCCGCGGCGCAGAAGACGGGCCGGCTCAAGGTCGTCACCGATGCACAAGTGCACAAGGTGGACTACGATCCGAAGACCGGCCGTGTCACCGGCGTGCGCTGGATCGACACCAGGACCGGCGAGCACAAAGTGGCATACGCCCGCGTCGTGTTCCTGAATGCGGGCGCGTTCAACTCGGTCCACCTGATGCTGAACTCGGCCAGCGAGGCGATGCCGCAGGGCCTTGCCAACTCCAGCGGTGTGCTGGGCACGCATATCATGGACCATGCCAATACGATGGCGGCCATGGCAGTGGTGCCCGGTTTCGAAGGGCGGACGAGTTTCGGGAACCGGCCGACCGGCATCGTCATCCCGCGCTTCCGCAATCTCGATAAGCTGGACGGCGAGGGCTTCACGCGCGGTTATTCGTTCCAGGGCGGCGCGCTGCAAGGCACCTGGACGCGCGGCAAGCGGATGGGCGGCATCGGCAAGGACTACAAGGAAGAGCTGCACCAGATCGGCGCCTGGACGATGGTCCTGGTGGTCTTCGCGGATTCGATGCCGCGCGCCAGCAACCGCCTGACCCTCAGCAGGCGCACCGACCCGCGCGGCGTCCGCCAGCTTGAGATCGCCTTCGCGCACGGCAAGGAGGAAATGGCCGCGCTTGCTGATGCCCACCGCGAGGCGACGGCGATGCTCACCGATGCCGGCGGCCATGTCGTCATGGGCTTCGACAAGCCCGGCCACGGCGGCACTTCCATCCACGAGATGGGCGGCGCGCGCATGGGCTGGGATCCGAAAACCTCGGTGCTCAACCGGCACAGCCAGGCGCACGACATCCCGAATCTCTTCGTCACCGACGGCGCGCAGATGAGTTCGTCGGCCTGCCAGAACCCCTCGCTCACGTACATGGCGCTTACCGCGCGCGCCTGTGCGACGGCGGTTTCGATGCTGAAGGAAGGCGTGATTTGACGGCGCTTGCGGCGCCGGCGCTTGCCGTGAACCTGACCGAGCGGCAGAAGTCGCTCGCCTATCTGACGCTGATGGTGGCGCTGGTCCTCGAGATCGTGGACGTCACTATCGTCAACACCGCGCTGCCGGTGATCGAGCAGGACTTCGGCGCGGCGGCGGCGCAGGCGCAATGGGTGGCGGCGGGCTATTCGCTGGCCTTTGCGCTGCTGCTCATGCTTGGTGGGCGGCTGGGCGATGCCTTTGGCTACAATCGCCTGTTCATCGGCGGCGTGGCCGGGTTCACTTTCGCCTCATTGCTCTGCGGAATGTCCGCCAGCCCGGACCAGCTGATTGCCGCGCGCGTGCTGCAGGGCGCGGCGGGGGCGATGATGGCGCCGCAGGTCATGGCGCTGATCCAGGTGCTGTTCGAGCCGCTGGAGCGCGTGGCGAAGCTGGCCTGGGTCGGCGTGATCGGCGGACTTTCGGCGATCTGCGGACCGATCATCGGCGGCGTGCTGATCCATGCGAACCTGTTCGATCTCGGCTGGCGAAGCGTGTTCCTGATCAATGTGCCGGTGGGGGTAGTAGCCGTCATGGTCGCGCGGCGGCTGCTTCCGGACGCGCGGTCGCCGCTCGCGCGCGGAATCGACGGGGGCGGGACGATGCTGTTCGCCGCGTCGATGGCGGCGCTGCTCTATCCCCTGGTGCGCGGCCATGATCTGGGCTGGCAGCCTTGGCATCTGGCGCTGCTGATCGCCGCGCCGGTGATGATGGCGCTTGCCTGGCGCCGGACGCTGCGCCGCCGGCGAAGGGGCGAGCCGACCTTGTTCGCGCCCGAATTGTTCCATCAACGACAGTTCTCGTTCGGTCTTGCCATCGCTCTCTGCTTCGGGGCGGCGACGGGTGGGTTCCTGTTCGTCTTCGCGTTCGGCGCGCAGAAATTGCTGGGCTTCTCGCCGCTCCAGACCGGCCTGCTGCACATACCGTTCAGTGCCGGGGTGATGCTCGGTATCGCATTCCTCGGCCGCAAGTTGGTGACCAGCCACGGCAAATGGGTGCTGGTCGGCGGGATCTCGCTGATGGCATTGTTCGCGGGTGGGACCTTGCTGTGGATCGAGAGCGGCGTGCCGTTCTGGTGGGCGCTGCCCTGTCTTGCGCTGGCCGGGACCGGCATGGGCATGACCAGCGGGCCGCTGACGCCGGTGATCCTCGCCCGCGTCGATCGCAGCCATGCCGGCGCCGCTAGCGGTTTGATCAAGACCGTGCAGGAACTGGGAATGGCGCTGGGCATAGCGGTGGTCGGCACCGCCTTTTTTGCCGGGGGAGCGGCAGGCGCAGTGGGCGCCGTCCTGCCCGCGGTGGCGGCGATCGAGGGCCTCATGCTGATCTGCTTCGTGCTGGCGCTCCAGCTTCCGGCGCCGCTCTTTCCCGAGCAGGATGCTTGACTGGAATTCGCGTTCTATTTAAAACCAAGCCCAGCCTGGTAGCGGAGTCTCTCCGCTTGGGAAGTCGGCGCCGCTGCTAGAGCCGCGCCTTCATGCTGCGGGCCGCTTTGTCCTTCGGGACGACCCTTTCGGGGGTGGCGGCGAAGCATGTGAGCAGCACGATATCTGCGCACATCGTCCCGGCACTCTCCGAAAATCACTGGGAGAAGACGATGTCCGATTACGTGCGCAATCTCTGGTATCTGGGCGCGTGGGACCACGAAGTGCCCGAGGGCGGCATGCTGTCTCGCACATTGCTGGACGAGAAGTGGCTGATCGCCAGCCTGTCCGACGGGACATATGCAATGCTGGCAGACCGCTGCCCGCACCGCTTCGTGCCGCTGAGCAAAGGGCGGTTGGAACAGGATGTGATCCATTGCCCCTACCACGGGCTCGGCTTCGATCGCACCGGGGCCTGCGTGCACAATCCCTTTCCGGCGCCGCCGCCCGCGCATGCCCGCGCGCGGACGATGCCGGTGGTCCATCGCCATCGCGGACTGTGGTTCTGGCCCGGCGATCCCGAGCAGGCCGATCCTGCGTCGATCCCGGATTTCGCGTTCGTTGACCGGGAGGACATGCAGCGCAGCCGCCTCGTCATCCAGGGGCATTACGAGCTGGTGACGGACAACCTGATGGACCTGACGCATGCGGAATTTCTCCACGTCGCCAGTTTCGGCGTGAACGGCTCGATCTTCTCGGGCCGGCAATCGGTCCTCACCGATGAGAGCGGGGCGATCTGGAACAACTGGGACATGGAGGCGGTCACCCCGCCGATGTGGGCCGCGCCGATGCTGGGTGAGGGGGACCGGGTGGACCAGTGGCTGCACATGCGCTGGCACGCGCCTGCGGCGATGGCGCTGGCGGTCGGACTGGCCCGCGCGGGGACGGGGCGCAAGGACATGGTCGTGCCGCCGATGCTCAACCCGCACATCATCACGCCGGAGACACGCACCAGCAGCCACTACTTCTACGATCACGAGGCAACGCCCGAGGCCGAGGCCCTGGCGCGCCAGGTCTTCGTGGAGGAGGACGAACCGATGATCGAAGCGGCGCAGCAGGCGCTGGGCGAGCAGGACTTCTGGGCGGCGCGTCCGGCGATCCTGGAAACCGATGCCGCCGCGATCCGTGCGCGGCGCCGCCTGATGCAGCTGCGGCGGGCCGAGGCGGGAGCGGAAGAGAAAGGCATCCTTGCCGAAGCGGGGTGAGGATCGGGAGCGGCGGCGCAGTGCGCCGCCGCCCCGTCGATCTGCGTCCTACCTGGCGTGATGCTCCTGGGCGTTCAGCATCATCAGCGCCAGGAAATCGTCGAAAGCGAGGCGGGCGTCGATCCTCGTGCAGACCCTCAGGCTGCGTCCGGCGATTTCGGCTCCGTAAGTGCCGTCGTCGTTGACGGCACGCGCCGTGACCGTCTCCAACCGGCTGCTCTCCGGCGTGAGCGTGCCCAGGACGACCGTGGGTGTATCGCCCATGGGCCAGGCACCGCCGATATCGACGAAGTCGGGCGGCGAGGTGAAGCGGTCGTAGAGCCACTGCGTGAAAGGCGAGATCGGCCGCAGCCGCACCTCCATGTCCGCGATCGACATCTGCATCTGGCGATAGGTCGATTGCGGTACCTGGATCAGTTCCAGCGCCGGATCGCCGAGAACCCGGCGCGCGGCGGGAAGGTCGGCCATGAGATTGTATTCCCAGCCGCCCTCCGGTCCGCTGGCTGCTGCCCCAGTGCCTGACGAATAGTCTCCGCCGCCGATCCAGATCGCTTTCATGCGGCCGGCGATGCGCGGCTCCAGTTGCAGCGCGGCGGCAAGGTTGGTGAGCGGGCCGCCGCACGTGAAGACGAGCGGCAGCTTGTCCTCGCGCATGGCCTCGGCCACGATGGCCCTGGCGGCGGAGGAGGGCGTCAGCTCGCCCAGTTTCTCGGTGCCGGCGACTGTCGGAACCGCCGCGATCCCCAGGCGCTCCGCCAGTTCCACCGCGACCGCGGCGCCAAGCCGGGCCGTCCGGTCGGCAGGGCCTTGCGCGGGGAACTTGCGATCCAGCGCCGAGGATGTGACGAGCACGGTGCGCGCCTTGGGGCTGAGCAACTGATGGGCCAGCGCGACCAGCGAGTCCGGGTCGCCGGCATAGTCGTTGTCGGCAATCACGCGAACCGAGGCGTGCTGGGGGATCCGCTTGAAGTCGGCCGCGGCCAGGGGACCGTGCAGGGCAAGCGCGCTGCCCGCGCCGATCATGCCTGCCACGGCGCTGCGACGGTCTGTCATCATGGTTCAGCCTCCCTCGAAAGCACGGTAGCGATAGTCGCGGAAGCGAGCCAGGCCTTTGCCGCTGGCGAAGAGGGCCGGGCGAAGGCTGGCGAGATCGTCCATCGTATTGGCATGGTAGCCGGAGACTTCGCTGCGCACGGCATGGCGGATCCAGTCGCCGCCGGGCACGCGGTGGTACATGGTCACGATCTGGCGCGCATTGACGATCCGCAGGTCGATCCGGCTGCCTTTCGCCACGGGCTCCTGCCAATAGCTCGGCTTGCCGCCGCGGTAGCTGACCATCCGGGTGCCGTCATAGCCCATGCCCAGGAACAGGCGATCGTTGAAGAACAGCAGCAGCCCCGCTTCGGCCCCGCCTTCCAGTTCCAGCGAGACGGTGCATTCGTAGGCATGGTCGCCGACGAGATGGGTAAGCGGGGAGCAGTCCTGCGGCCCGGCTCCCTTGGCGGCGAGCGCCAGCGCGCCGCCGCCGACCACGGCGCGCGTGCTTTCGCTGGGGGCCTGGTTGTAGAACCGCCAGCGCGTGCCGAGCGCGGCGCGCGAGAAATCGTCGGACCAGGCCATTCCCTGCGGAAGATCCCGCGGAGCGGAGACGCTGCCGGTCTGGCCGCGAGCGGCGGGCTTGGGCAGGGGGCGGGAGAGATCGGCGCCCATGGCGCGGGGCCAGCCGTCCTTGTCCCACTGGATCGGTTCGAGCAGCGTCTGGCGGCCCAGCGTGTAGAAGCCGTTTTCATAGCCGTGATAGACGGCCCACCAGTCTCCGCCCGGCCCTTCCACCAGACTGGCATGCCCGCGCGAGAGCCACTTGTCCGCCGGGTTCCAGGTGCGGATGATCGGATTGTGCGGGCAGTCCTGCCAGGGGCCGTTGATCGAGCGGGCGCGGGCCACCGTCACCATGTGACCCGTGGGCGGACCGGCCGTGCCGCCCACCGCGGTCACCAGGTAGAACCAGTCGCCGCGGCGGAACAGCTTGGGGCCTTCCAGCGAATAGGCCTCGGTCACCCAGTCGTCGGGGTACTTCCAGCCATCGTAGACTTTCTCCACCGGCCCGTCGGTGGCGAGGCCGTCGTCCGTGAGGCGCACGCGGTTGACGCCCGAGAGGAACAGGTAGCGCTTGCCGTCTTCGCCCACGACATGGCCGGGGTCGATCAAGCCGCCGATGCCAAGGTCGATCGGGTCGCTCCAGGGGCCGCGAATGTCGTCGGCGTGGATGACGAAGATACTGGCAAAGCTCTTGAGCCCCTGCGACCATGGCGCCTGCATGAACGGGATGTAGATGTAGTAGCGCCCCTCGTGCTTCACGAGATCGACCGCGAAGACGGTGCCGAGAGGCTTGTCGAGCGCGGGGCCAATGGGCGTCCAGTTCACCAGGTCGCGCGAGTGCCAGATCAGCAGGCCCGGCGCCGCCTCGAAGGAGGAATGGGTGAGGTAATAGTCCTCACCGTCCTTGAGGATGGTCGGGTCCGGGAAATCGCCGGCCAGCGCGGGATTGAGATAAGTCCCGTCGCCGCGATCCGCCCGCCGCTGGCCCTCGATGCCGCGCAGGGCAGAGGCCGTGGCCGGCGCGGCGCGGCCCGCGCTCCAGGCCGCGCCAGACCCCGCTGCGAGGCCAGCGCCCAGGCCCGTGAGGGAACCCAGGCGCAAGGCGTCACGCCGGTCGATCATCCGGCGAGCGAGACGCGCTTGGCGTCGCTGTTGACCGAAGGGAAGGGCAGGTAGGAGACGCGCAGCTGCTGGAGCAGCGAAAGCTCGTGCTCGCCTTCGGGGAAGCCACCGGCATGGTCCACCAGGATGGTCGCCGGCGCGCCGAAGGGCCAGCGGCGATCGTAAGCCACTTCCATTTCGTCCAGGCTGAGCGGGCCTTTGCCTTCGTCGAAACGGACGGCTTCGCGAGGCAGGGCGGCGCCGTCGATCGAGACGTCCAGCTTCTCGACCATCGAGAGGCCGAGGCCGCGATAATAGCCCAGCCGGGCCTCGAAGGCGAAGCCGGTCGGTGCATCGGCCGGGCCGGTGTTGCGCAGGGTGGCGGAGTCGATCAGGTACTTGTCGAACATCAGGCGATCTCCCTTTCCGCGTCGGCTTTGGCAATGAGGCGTTCGAACATGACGTGCTGGCGGCGGACCTGTTCGCGGCTGTCGACCGGCGAGACGTCCTGGATCCAACGGTTGCCCTCGTATTCGCTGGAGAGCGTGCCTTCCCAGCCGCACTTCACCAGTTCGGGGATCACTTCGTCATAAGCGATCGTGGGATCGGTGCAGTCCTCGCTCATGCCGTAGAACTTGGCCTGGATATGCCGGAAATAGGGGGCATAGTCGCCGATCCGCCGGGGGTTGGCATAAGGCGCGTGGCGCAGGGTCTCGGCCATGGCGATTTCCGCCTTGTTGCCGCCCATCTTCACGGCGACTTCGTAGATCGTGTATTCGCACATGATCTTCTGTTCGTGCTGGTCGACGATGAACTGCGCCACTTCCGGCCGGGCGCCCTGCCGTTCGAAGCGGGCGCGGAATTCGGGCGGGTAATGCTTCATGAAGATGCCCATGTCGGGCAGGATGCCGAGGTGCTTCGTGCCCAGCCGATCCGCTTCCTCGATGGTGCGCAGGATCCAGGCATGTTCGAGATGCCAGGGCGCGTGGACTTCGACGCCCATGTGGACGTCCAGTTCCTCTGCATAAGGCACGCACTGCGCCAGGATGTCGGGCCGCACGAAGACCAGCACGCGCATGTTGCGGATGCCCAGGCGGTTGCAGAGCACCAGATCGCGCCGGATGCTCTCCACCTGCTCGGCATCGGAGATCAGTTCGCCCTTGCGCAGCTTGGTGTCGAGAAACATGTCGTAGCAGGTGAAATGCGCGCCGTGGCGGGCGAGCATCTCATGCCAGCGGGCCACTTCGGCATCGTCGATATGCGGGAAGGCCGGCATGTTCTGCTCGGGCAGGATTTCGATGCCCGTCGCGCCGATCGACGCACCGAAGGCGATGCAGTCCTCGACCGACATCTGCCCCAGGAACATCTCTTCCTGGAAGCTGTAGAGGCTGACGCCCCGCTGGATTTTCGACATGTACCCCATCTCCCGGGCCTGCCTGTGCAGTGCCTTAGTGTATTAGAATTACAATTCATGTTTGGGCGATGCGCGCGAGGCTGTCAATCGGGGGAGAGCGCAATTATTCGGTGTCGGCTCGGCTTAAGAGGTCAGCCGCGATCTTTGGCCCCAGATCTTTGGCCCAGATCTTCGGGCAAGCGCTTCAGCCTCGAGCCGGGATGTCGATTACGCGGTCGGCCAGCCGGTCCACTTCCGCGCGGTCGTGGCTGACATAGAGGATCGGCAGGGCGAGTTCGTCGCGGATGCGTTCGATCACGGTGAGGATTTCCTCGCGTCTTTCGGCATCGACCGAGGCCAGCGGCTCGTCCATCAACAGGAAGCGGGGGCCGGAGAGCAAGGCACGGCCGATCG
>Ga0160437_1001277_pt1 | contig 11625 bp, 11 predicted proteins | sample HID1975I_E0MG_FD_108227 | JGI IMG/M metagenome (GOLD analysis project Ga0160437, IMG submission 108227) | Enriched soil microbial communities from UW Madison campus, WI, USA - HID1975I_E0 MG | ecosystem: Environmental > Terrestrial > Soil > Unclassified | place: USA: Madison, Wisconsin... | reverse complement strand
TGCTCGAAGTGCGTGGTGAGGTGTACATGAGCAAGGCTGGTTTCGACCGCCTCAACGCCGCCCAGGCCGAAGCCGGCGGCAAGACCTTTGCCAATCCGCGCAACGCTGCAGCCGGCAGCCTGCGCCAGCTGGATTCGAAGATCACCGCTAGCCGGCCGCTGGAATTCTGCTGCTACGGCGTGGGGGAGGTGTCTGCCAGCATTGGCGAGAGCCATATCGGTATTCTCGAACAGCTCAAGCAGTGGGGCCTGCCGATCAGTCGCGAGCTCAGGCATGCCGCAGGTATCGAGGAGTGCCTGGCCTACTACCAGGACATCGGCGAGCGGCGCAACAGCCTGCCCTACGAGATCGACGGCGTGGTGTTCAAGGTCAACAGCCTGGCGGCCCAGCGCGAGCTGGGTTTCCGCGCCCGTGAGCCGCGCTGGGCCATCGCCCACAAGTTCCCGGCCATGGAGGAGCTCACCGAAGTGCTGGACGTGGAGTTCCAGGTTGGCCGTACCGGCGCGGTAACGCCGGTGGCACGCCTTAAGCCGGTCAAGGTGGCCGGTGTGACCGTCTCCAACGCCACCCTGCACAACATGGACGAAATCGCCCGACTGGGGCTGCGCATCGGTGACACGGTGATCATCCGCCGTGCTGGCGACGTCATCCCGCAGGTCATGCAGGTGGTGCTCGAGCGGCGTCCCGAGGATGCCCGTCCGGTAGAGGTGCCGAGCGAGTGTCCGGTGTGCGGCTCGCAGGTCGAGCGTACCCAGTTGATCAAGCGCAGCAAGGGCAAGGAAGTCACCAGCGAAGGTGCGGTGTACCGCTGCGTAGGCCGCCTGGCCTGTGGTGCTCAGCTCAAGCAGGCGATCATTCACTATGTGTCGCGCCGCGCCATGGACATCGATGGCCTGGGCGAGAAGAGCGTCGAACAGTTGGTGGACGAAGGCCTGATCGGCTCGCCGGCAGACCTGTACAAGCTGGAATTCGACCAGATCGTCGGGCTGGAAGGCTTCGCCGAGGTCTCCAGCAAGAAGCTGCTGGATGCCATCGAAGCCAGCAAGCGCCCGACCTTGGCGCGCTTCATCTACGCGCTGGGCATCCCGGATGTGGGCGAGGAGACCGCCAAGGTGCTGGCCCGCTCGCTGGGCAGCCTGGCGCGCGTGCAGCAGGCACTGCCGCAGGTACTGACCTACCTGCCGGACATCGGGCTGGAAGTGGCCCATGAGATCCACAACTTCTTCGAAGACGATCACAACCGCAAGGTGATCGAGCAGTTGCTGGCGTGTGGCATGCAGTTGCAGGACGAGGGCGAGCTGGCCGCCGAGTTCGCTGCCAGCACTACCCTGGCCGGACTGATCGCCAAGCTCGATATCGCTTCGGTCGGACCGACCGGGGCGGAAAAGCTGGTGGCCAAGCTGGGCAGCCTGGAGAAGATCATCGAGGCTGACGGTATCGATCTGCGCCAGGCGCTGGCGGCGAAGCAGGCCGAGGCGGTGCGGGAATTCTTCAAGGACGAGGCGAATCAGCAGCTGGCCCGCGACATCGAGGCTCAGTTGCAGGCGTTCGGCATGCACTGGAGCAGCGAGAAGAAAGTTGCCGAAGGCTTGCCCCTGGCTGGGCAGACCTGGGTGCTGACGGGCACGCTGGAGCGCATGAGTCGCGACCTTGCCAAAGAGAAGCTGGAGAGCCTGGGTGCCAAGGTGGCCGGTTCGGTATCGGGCAAGACCCACTGCGTGGTGGCCGGCCCTGGTGCGGGTTCCAAGCTGGCCAAGGCCAGTGAGCTGGGGGTCAAGGTGCTGGATGAGGATGCGTTTGTCGTGTTTCTGGGTGAGCAGGGCATCGCCGTCTGACTGCGCTGGCCTCATCGCCGGCAAGCCGGCTCCCACAGGATCTTGCAGCGCTGCGATCCCTGTGGGAGCCGGCTTGCCGGCGATGAGGCCCTCCCGAACACCCTCACCCCCGGACAAGTCATTGAGAAATGATGACTTTTTCTCCCCTCAGAGGTTGTATCTACTCCCAAGACCGGTACAATGGCGCCACTCGCTGCTCAGCGAGCCGCGTAGTGGTGGCCCCATCGGTCCCCCCGCATTGATTACCCGTTAACCTGGTCAGGCCCGGAAGGGAGCAGCCATAGCGGGAACATCGAGTGCCGGGGTGTGGCTGGTGGGGCCGCCTCCATTACGCAAGTCCTTGATTATAAAGGACTTCTCTCGCTAAAAATCTCGAAGTGGACCAGTGACGTAGTACACCTGAGTGGTGCACTGTGCTGAGCATTCTAGCTTCGTCTCGCGTTATCTCCAAATCGCCCTGTACGTCTTGACCCGGCCAATGCACCAGCATTAGCAGTCGTGCCTACAATCTCGCCCCCCCCTGTCCGAATCCTGACGTCAACTTTAATGTAATGGCAAATTGCCTGAACTCAAGCTATCGTTCCATTTGGCCCCAAATTTTTCGAGGGAACGATGCGATTTTCGGAACACTTTAATCTAGGTCTTACACAGCCCTATCTGGATTTTGTAGACATAAAGCTGGATACAGATTTACCTGTTTTCTTAGACCCGAGTGCCATCAAGGCTTTGAATAGTCCTTGGGGCAATGAGCTTGCGTCGCTTTTACAGACGTTTTTTGAGGAAGTGTTAACGCTTATTCGTGCGGGGAGCAACCAGAAAGCTCAAAACTTATTGTCGTCTCTCAATGAGCGGAATGAGTTTCATTTGGGATACTCGGCTAATGAGTCTCGCGGTCACGGGTTTGGAAGCGGGTCTGCAAAAAGCGTTTGGGGTGCGTTAAGCCAGAGCGCAGCGGTGAAGACAGGGCTGCTGAAGGACTTAGAAGATACAGCTTTGCTAATTCCGGGAATTGGCACAGATATGATTTCGGATGCCATTTGCAATATTCTTCGTGGCCCGCTAATCAGATATACACAGGACATGTGTAATTTTTATGGCGTGCCTCTAACTCCTGATGTTGATTCTGGTCCCATTTGGAATGCTGAGAAAGGGCGCTGGGAGACAGGCTTAGTACCGCTACCTGTTACTCCTTTCGGTAAAGTGATTTTGGTTCCTAAAATACTTGTCCGGCAACGGCTGGGTTACAAGTTTGAAGAGTACTACCGTCATTTTTTGTTGCCTCAAATGCAGCAGGAGCACCTCAGTGCTAGGTCTGACTTGGTTGAGGTTTTAAGTAGCGGGAGAGAGCGAGTTACAAAGAAAGCTCTAATGGCTAGGTTTGGAAAGGATAAGCTCGCAGCAGTTCGAGAAACTCAGATAAGACCTAGAGTGCTGGATGAGTATAGAGATTACATTGCGACTAGGGTCTCTGCGCCTTTGACGCATGAGCAGTTTTCAGAAGTCGAGGATAACGAATTACCTGATTTGCGCTCCCTGATTTCAGAGTTAAAAGCATTAGCGCCAGGGAGGGATGATGCTGACAAATACGAGAAGGTGATTGAAAAGATTTTCTCTGTTGTCTTTTACCCATCTTTATGTAATCCAAAAAAGCAGACTGAACTGCACCAAGGTCGTAAGAGAGTTGATCTTACTTATACGAACGAAGCGAAATCTGGTTTTTTTTCATGGCTCTCCTTGCACTACTGTGCGCCTCTTATATTTGTAGAGTGTAAGAATTATGGCAAGGAGCTAGGTAATCCTGAGATCGATCAACTTTCATCTAGGTTTAGCCCTAGTAGAGGTCAGGTTGGTATTTTAGTATGCCGATCTATACAGGATAGAAAGCTTCTGTTGCAGCGCTGTAAAGATACTGCTCAAGATAGAAGAGGGTATATGATGGTGCTTGATGACGAGGATGTAGAAGAGCTTGTGAGAGTCTACGAGGATAACCCGGAAGCAGTTTTCAATGGTCTCAGGCGTCAGTGGGATTCGTTGATAAATTAAACCGAAATCTAATATTTTATTCAGATTTTTTGATTTGATTTTTTGGTTTTCGGTGGCGAGGTGTCATTGGTAGGCGTATGATGGCTCTCGCCTCTGCACTGTTGCGGAAAAAACAATAGATATTTATCTTTTCGGTGGATAACTTATTATTTCATTGATAGTCGCTTGTTTGGCGATTTGGTTGAGGTGGGGTAATTCTAGTATGCCAGCGGTGATGTTGGTATTGTCCATGTCCAGTGCTCAGTAGTTTGTTTGTACATCAGCATATTCCATTTGCCACAAACACAACACCCCCAGAATCAGAAACTGGGTTTGGAGTCAAACCGAAAATGTTCTGCGGTCACAATCCGACACGGACACGGACACAGAGATTGATTGACGGTGTTTAACACCCCGGACTGTCAGAAGAGGTCGACGGCGTAAGATTGTACGAATCCGATGGTGACTACTGGCGAGCACAAACAAGAATGCCCCTCCAGAACTCACAGGAAGCTCATAGCGAGGCGTTTGGGTGCACGCCAAATGTATGCGCAGGACAAGGCTGTAAGGGGCTGTAAGGGGCTGGTCTTTAAATAGCTGCTTTCATGTCTTTCTGTACCCGCTGAACGGTGCTGAGTGCACAGTCAACAAGGGCTGCTGTCTTGCGCAGACTCATACCGCTTTCCAAGGCAGTTCGGATACGCTGGTGCAAGGCTGCATCTGTCTTACGGCCCTTGTACACCCCATTAGCCTTCGCAGTGTTGATACCCTCAGCTTGACGGCGGCGACGGTCTTCATAGTCCTTGCGTGCAACCACAGCTAGCATGTCGAGTAGCATACCGTTGATGGCCTTAATCATGCCTTTAGTGAAGTCATCAGTAGCATCTGATTTGGTCAACGCTGTATGGCTAGTGTGTAGGTCCAGGCTAACAATGTTGATGCCCTTGTCTTTGATGCGAGCTTTCAAATCATCCCAGTCATCAGCTTGAAGACGGGACAAACGGTCCACTTGTTCGATGAGCAGCACATCACCTTCATGACTGTCATCAATCAGCCTATTGAGTTCCTCACGCTCCAGCTTTGCACCAGACACGTTCTCAACGTAGAACGTGGCGACCTTGTGGCCGTGGGCCATGGCGAACTCAGACAAAGCAGCACGTGCACGGTTTGCATCTTGATCTTGTGTCGATGCTCGAAGGTAGCCACGAATGAACATGATGAATTCGCCCTGTATCGTTTTGAATGTATCGATTATTAGAGAGCCGTTTAGGGTAGTCAACTATAATTTATCGGTACAGCTGGGCGGCTATTTTGAGGTCATCAGAATGTACTGCCTGATGTACACCCCAAGAGGTACAGACTGAAACCAGCAAACACTTGACAGTAATTATGCATTCGTGCCATTCGAAACCAGAGTATTGCCATCAGTGGTCAAATGAATGACAGGCAAACCATGTCGTGCTACACGCACAGTCGAAAATGAGATTGATACGAAATCGAAATGGGGTATAGGGGAATCTGGCTAGACCCTGCAGCGGCATTTGTACACCGAGCACACGTCAACCTAGAGGATACACAAATGGATTTGAAAGACTTCATCGCCACCAGCCTTACCCAGATCGCTGAGGGGATTCTGACTGCAAGTGAGGAGCTTGCGGGCACTGATGCACAAGTTAACCCCACACATATGCAGACATACTCGAATGCTGCTCAAGGCTACGGACGTACGTTAACGGCAGCTGTCCCTGAGCAAGGTAGGATTGTGGAGCGTGTTGAATTTGACGTTGCTGTCACTGCTGAAAGCTCTGAGTCGGGCAAGGGAGGACTGAAGGTTGGTATTGCGTCTTTTGGCCTGAATGCTGGTGCCGAGGCTACGGACAAGTCTGGTAGTACTTCCCGTATTCAATTTGGGATACCGATGGTTTTCCCCTCTAAGCGAAATGATGCATAACATTGTCATAGAAACTGCTCCTTCCTGTGTGTAGCCGGAAGGGGCATCATGCTAGGCCATAAATTCAGAAATGAGGCATCAATGACTTCTGTTTGGGCTGCTCTCGCATCCTCTTTCCCCTCCATGCTCTTGGAAACATTATTCACTGCTCAGCAGTGAGACATGATGGTCTTCAGGGTCATGATCGTCTGGTTACCAGACAGGACAATGCAGCGATCACTGATTGACCATCGATAGACAACGCTCTGTATAGACTCAGTGTCTGGCCAGTGAGCCGGAGGCGAATGCTTTTTAGGAAGAGGACAATAAGTCCGATAAGCTCTTGATCTGTCTTCTGTACTCAGTACAGGAAAGCAATATTCATAGCGAAGCTATGAGTTATGATCTCTTTGTTTTGATGGGTTTTGTACCCATCTCCTCTTCCATTTTCCTAGATTATTTATTGCAGGGTATACACCCTGAAGAAAACCTAACCTGTGGACAATCTCCACAGAAGAAAAGCACCGGCAATCTTCCTGTCGAAAGATTTCCTATTACATAAGGAGGAACTCACTACAACCCAGCATTCATGCAGGCTGCAGAGAGTTTTTACCCGGAAAAAGTAGAAAAAAACATGCCGTGGGTCATGCTGCAAGCTGCAGTGGTGACTCCATTTGAGCCAGCCGCATGGCCTTGACGCTTTCACCAAACTCGGCATATCGACCTTGACGATTCAGTTCAAGCTGTTCTGCTGTGCACCTACGAGCAGAATCGATCTCAGCTTTCCACGTGATATTGTTTTTGTTCCATTCAACAGCACCCAAGCACCACTGCTTAATATACCATGCCTGTATCCAGTCCCCACCACGAAACACAAAACGCGGGTTAACAGTTAGAATTACTTCACCTTTGCGCACTCCATGACGAGAAGTTCGAATACGAACTAAATTTCTATCACGCAAAGGTTTTAACTTAGACATAAGTTCGCTAGAGCTTACACCCAACATCTTTGCAAGATCGGCCTGAGTTATTGCCAGCATATTTCTATAGCTAATGGCGTTCTCAAGCACCTTCAGGGTTTTCATCACAGGAGCTGTAACCCTGCAGTCAATGATTTTGTTCGAGTCCTTCCAAGCGTAATAAGCTTCAGACTCCAATTCCCTCAGTCGGTTATTATCTCGTGGCGGCAACTTCCTAAGATCAACATGTCTTAGATGTTCATTGAAGTCGTCAATGCTACGACAGTCATTCAGCGATAGCTTGTAGTCCGGACGCTGGGAATAAATAGACTTTACATCATCGCGACCGAGAATCTCACCAGTTGTGGTGTCAACTACAAAACCATCAATGTAAGATCGTTGCTCGCCCTCATAACTAATGATGCTGTCTTGGTGGATAATCCAACCTAAACCTCTTCCCTTGCATTCTTTACAACGGCACTGCACATTCAATTTTTCTTTTACCATCATTATTCTTATTTCTCCTTTTCAAGTTCAGTTCAATAGGCATTTCCTCTCGGGTGGTGCCATGTGTTGGTGGTGTAACTGCTCGAATCGCAGGCACGGCAAAACCCCCTACGATGCACAATTCGTCTGACGAACGTGGTCGTGTGGATATGGGTGCGTTGCACCGGGGCGTACTGGATTGAGGTTGCGGATTCTACACGAAAGCGGACGCAAATGCAAGCCATTCTTATTTAGATAAAATCAATTCTCATCTACCACACATCAAGCCTCTGGAAGCCCCATACAGCCCCATACAACGAATCCACCATCTACCCTCTACCCCTTTCATGCCCAAGCAGAGAAACCACTCAGAATCAAGCCGTTGGTGCCTTCCTGCCAGACCACCAATAGTATTCGATAGAGAATGAGATTAAAGCGTGCTATTCGTTTAAAAATGACGAAGTTTCAGTGCGAACTGGACATGAGTTAAGCATTTGATCGCTCATTCCCAATGTTTATCGGTGTAAAACCACTTTCCTTTAGACATAAAAAACTTCCTACCAGGTCAACCAGTAGGAAGCATCCTGTTAATTTCATTGTTACTGACCCTAGGTTGGGTTGATTGTCACTCCGGAATGACCAAAGGTTTGTAACAAGCCTGAACTTCTTTTTCGATCTCAGCCATCTGCTTTGCTTTGGCCTGCTCGGCAGTTTTACGATCTTTTTCTTCCCGCGCCTGAATCAGTTGTTGTCGCAATTGTTCCTGATAGCGTGCACGTTCAGATTCCAGGTGAGCAACATACTCAGCTTTTACATCCTTCTTGATTACCTCAATGTCAGCTTGTTGCTGATCCAATGGTTTGACCATCCAGACACTGTAATCCAATGGCAGATGCTTCACGTCTTTCTTCGAAGTGACAGTGTAACCGGCATTGGCTTTGTCGATGACGGCCTGTAGAAATTGATGACCGAGTGGTGCTTGCACCAACTCCATACTTCGTTCAGTTTGACGATAGACATTCACCCAAGCATCAACACGTCGGTTGAATTCTTCATCGCTCCATTTCGGAGGAGCACCTACGACCTTAATCTTGTCTGTCATTATTGATTCCTTTTTGTTTGTTGAAAATATGGGCAATAGCCTTCGCAATGATATCGAGACGATATACTTCAAGATTGAACACTGGCTTCGATGGTACAGTTGCTACTACCGGTTGTTGTGCTGGCTGCCTGATTGGAATGTTTACAGCTTTCGTTTGCTGTTGCTTGCGTTGGGCTGTTGCTCGTTTGATACCTTTGGTGAATGCATCCACGTTCACTGTTTGTATGCTCCTGCTACCAAGTATCCAGACAACAGTTCAATCATGTCTGAACAACGCTGACCTTCTGCACGGTTACCTGTACAGGCTGCTGCTGCACGAAGTGATTTGTAGTATTTCAGATGCTGGTGAATCTCATTATTCGTCATTCTCAGTTCCTTTTTATGGGCTGCAGATAAGGTGATTGCTCACCAGTTTGTTAAGGTAAACATCCATGCTCAGATTGGCGGCATACGACTTCAAGAACAAATCAGTATGGTTAACAACAGACATACGAAAGGGGATCAGTACTGATTGCTCCTTAAGTGCTCGCCACCTTTTTACTCGACATTTATCTGAGCACACCTTAGCGTGACTTCGTTTATTGATGAGTGGTGTGTGGCAATTTAAACATGTACGTTCTTCAGACATAAGATATCCTCCAGGTGATTGGATTGTCGTAAACGACGAATTGATTTATTGAAGACAAAAATAAACTCTCGCCACAATGAAGTGAACGAGAGGGTAAGGATAAGATGCACCACCATGGGAGAGGGTCAAGGTGGTAGGAGCAACATAGCCAAAAAGGAATGGCAGGACTACGTTGCTCAAGGTACGTCGAGGATGCGACGTTATAGACATTGGTAGAATTAGGGAAATGGCCAACCTAGAAGCTACAAGGTTTTACTCTACTAATACCCGGTATTATACACTTTCAAATGAAATTTGTCCATACGTTGCATGCGTTTCTTGCAATTTATTTCAACTTCTAGGGGTTATGTTGGGTCATTTGATAGATAACAAAGCTTCCCGCATAGCCGCTATCGGCGTACGACTGCCATAGATGCCAAAAGTTACTGAGCTGTCCTCGTGTCCAACCATCCGCTTAATTAATGAATCTTGTATTGCTGCATCACGAAGGTCATCAATAAACGTGTGGCGAAAGCTGTGAAAGGTTTTTCGGGTATCAGTGATGCCAAGCTTCGTCTTGTACCTACTAAACCACTTGGATGGAGCGTGACCTAGCTTGCCACGCACAGCCTCCAGATCAGGGAACAGGCGATCAACCCCGGTAGCCTTGACTGACTCAACGTGCTCTAACAAGCCCAGGTCAATAAGGGTAGGGTGGATGGGGAGCAGACGCCGACTACCTGTGTTCTTAAGATGCTGGCCTTCACAACTGTCATCAATACGGATGCACTGGATGCCTTGTAGCTCGATGAAATCATCAATCCGTAGCTGACAAAGCTCTTCCAGTCGTGCCCCTGTGTATCGACCCATTAGTGGTATCCAGAGTCGCCACTGATTTTTGAGGGCTTCCTTTCGCAAGGCTTCCGGGTCCAGCAGGGCTACTAGGTCGTAGCGATCAAATGACAGTCGAGCTTCCTTGGCTGAACCAGTCATCACCTTCATGCCCGCCAAAGGGTTTTCAGTGACGTACTTGTTCACTTTGCACCAGTTGAAGAATGCGGTGAGCTTACGTAGCCGGTTGTTTACCGTGACGGCGGTGATCGTCTTGTAGGTGGTGCCCGACTCAACGACCTGCCTCAATGTCTTGCCCTTAAACTCGGGGCGAAGGCCGAAGTATTGAGGGCTCCGACTAAGGCGCTCTTTCAGTAGGCGAGACTGCTCAGCGTCGAAAGCTACCGCAGGCATGTCACCCATTAACTCGAACAGGTCAGCTAGGGCACGCTCCACGTCATCGGTGCTGGTTTGTCGCCATGTCCCACCGCGTTTACCTTCATCTATATACAGCTTGGAAAGGGTGGTCAGGGTTGGGCCTTCACTTTTCGGCTTCGGGGTAGCCGCTGAAGCCACCCGTGGAGCAGTCGGGACGGAATGTTGGGGTGTCGCCTCACGCCACTGCTCACATAGCGCACGCAGCGTCTCAGGGGCAGTTAACGGGTGCTCGCTCAGATGGCTACTCACCCGCTGAGCGAGTGAGGTGGCAAGGTACAGGGCTGCCTGACGCTCTCGTACTCGCAAGGACAAACGAAGTGTGTGCCTGTTGGGAAACAGATGCTTTGGCAGTCGAAGGTTGAGGTAGTAAACCGACTCGCGGCGGACGATATAAGCCATTCGGGACACCAGAGTGGACCAGTAAAGTGGACCAGTTGGGTGGAACAATTCTGGTCACACCCCAAGCTCTGAGAGACCGTGTTGAGTGTCTGCACGGGTAATTAAGGAACAACCTCATCAGCCTGAAACCCTCGCCCCATAAGGCCCGCATTGATTCCCGAGCATGCTTGCATGCGTACCTGGTCAGGCCCGGAAGGGAGCAGCCATAGCGGGAACATCGAGTGCCGGGGTGTGGCTGGTGGGGCCGCCTCCATTACGCCAGTCCTTGAGCTCTCAAGGATCTCTCGCTCAAAAATCTCGAACTGTGACAGCGTTTAGGCACACTTAAGTAGCGCACTGTGCCGGGTAGTTTGTCCGCCGAGTTTCTTGTCTCGAATCTCTCCTTTGTTTCGTCAATGACCTTTCTCCGTTGCTATCCGATTCGTGCAGCCCTTGCTGCTACAAATGTGGATCTGTCCTGTTTTTTTCCATGCCCCGCCGCCGACACCTTCATCAGTCGTTGGAATTTCGGGCAGGCCAGATGGTCCTCCTCAGGGCACTGCGCCGCATGTCGCAATCCTTTGCTCATCGCCTGCAACTGCCTGATCCGCGCATCCAGTTCATCCGCCTTGGCCAGCAGCAGTTGCCGGTCGACTTGCTGCTCCACCAGCATCGCTCCCACCTCATCCAGCGAAAACCCTGCAGCCTGCCCCAAGGCGATCAATGCCAGCCTGTCTGTCACATCGGCTGCAAACTGCCGCCGCTGTCCGCGCCCGGCGAGTGATTTGAGCAAACCTTTCTTCTCGTAGTAGCGCAGTGTCGATGCGGGTACACCTGTACGTTTGGCGACGTCGGCAATGTCCATTTCGGGCCCTTGACTTGAAGTTGACTTCAACTTCTATGCTGCGCGACAGGGTGATGACCGTCAATCTTCGAGGGCCTGTTCAATGACGTTTACCGCGATGTTTCTAGCTGCGTTGCCGATAGGTATTGGTGCCACGGGGATCATGGACCTGTGGGGGTTGCTGCTGAGGCGG
>Ga0160437_1001271_pt1 | contig 11639 bp, 11 predicted proteins | sample HID1975I_E0MG_FD_108227 | JGI IMG/M metagenome (GOLD analysis project Ga0160437, IMG submission 108227) | Enriched soil microbial communities from UW Madison campus, WI, USA - HID1975I_E0 MG | ecosystem: Environmental > Terrestrial > Soil > Unclassified | place: USA: Madison, Wisconsin... | reverse complement strand
TTCTCCCACAGGCCCTCGGGGACGCTGCGCTTCTTGCTGGGGACGTTGTCGGTGCGGATGCCAGACGGCATCAACTTGCTGAGCCAACTCATGCGGGATGCTACTTCCGTTCAGGGCGGCCCGGGGGCCGCAAAGGCGGACAGTCTAGCTCACCGTTTCCATGCTCGGGCACCCCCCGGCGGTTGCCGGGGGGCTGACGTAAACCATTCTGGTACGTACGTTTACGTGCTTCAGGCGGCGTCGAGGGCGCGTCGCAGCGGCGTGAGGAATGCCTGCGCGGTCTCTGCCGCGGCCGTGGCATTCGGCGCCTGGCCCAATGCAGCCACCAGCGCGCTGCCCACCACCACGCCATCGGCCTCCACGGCCATGGCCGCGGCACTGGCCGCATCCTTGATGCCGAAGCCCGCCACCACCGGCACGCTGGAGCGGCGGCGCAGATCACGCAGGCGGGCACTGGCAGCGCTGCTGTCCAAGCGCTCGGACGCCCCGGTCACGCCGGCGAAGCTGACGTAGTACAGATAGCCCTGGGCCATCGCGGACAGGGTATCCAGTCGGGTATCGGCGGTCGTCGGCGAGGCCAGCAGGATCAGCGCCAGGCCCGCCGCGGTGAAGATCTCGCGGGTTTCGGCCGCTTCTTCCGGCGGCAGATCGACCAGCAGGATGCCGTCCACGCCCGCGGCGATGGCGGACTGCGCGAAGCGGGCCGTGCCGTGGATCTCGATCGGATTGAGGTAGCCCATCAGCACCACCGGCGTGGTGGCGTCGTCCTTGCGGAACGCAGCGACGGTTTCCAGCACATAGCGCAGCCCTGCCCCCCGCGCCAGCGCACGCTCGGAGCTGCGCTGGATGGTCGGGCCATCGGCCATCGGGTCGGAGAACGGCACCCCCAGTTCGATGACGTCCGCACCAGCGGCGGCCAGCGCATGCATCACCGGCACGGTGGCGTCCAGGCCCGGATCGCCGGCCGTGATGAAGGGAATCAGCGCCTTGCGACGTTCATCGCGCAGGCGGGCAAAACAGGCATCGATACGGTCCACGGACATCTCAGGCACATCCTTCAATCAGTTCAACGGCGCCACTGGCGCCCCAGTACAGCTTCGATATCACCCCGTCGAAGATCTCCAGCCGGATCGCCAGATCCGAGCCGGGGTCCTGCCAGGTCAGGTATTCGCCCGTTTCCGGGTCATAGGCATGCGGCGCGCGGGTGCTGCCGGGCGGCAGGCGCTTGAGCGCTTCATCCAACGTCATGCCCAGGCGCAGGCCGAACGGCCCCGGCTGTGTGATGGCCTCGTAGGACTCCTCGATCGGGGCCAGCTCGAAGCGCTGCACGTGGTCATCCTCGACCATCATCGAGACGCCTTCGGGCAGATTGCCCCGCTCGTAGTATTCGCAGGCACCGCCGAGCTCGCCTTCGCTCAGGCCGGCCGAATGCCACGGGCCATCGGCAGCGAGCTCGGTGAAGCGCTGCCCGATCAGCACATCGCCGGCGTGATCCAGCGCGACCGAGACCACCGACGGCGCGGCCTCGTCGACAACGGCAGCCTCCGCTGCGGCCGGCGGCGGCTCATCCTCGATCGGGCGGTGGGCGATGTCATCGTCATTGCTGGCCAGTTGCCGCGCCGGCGCAACCGCGCCCACCGCTGCAGCAGGCGCCGGCAATACCGGCGGATCCGGCGGCGTACATCCGGTCAGGCCGACCACCATCAGCAGCGCACTTCCCTGGCGCAGCAGCGGATTCACAGGACCAGACCCTCGCGTGCGGCGATGGTATGCACGTCCTTGTCGCCACGGCCGGACAGGTTGCACAGCACCAGCTTGTCGCGCGGCAGATCGCGCGCGATCTTGATCGCCTGGGCCACCGCATGGCTGGATTCCAGCGCCGCCAGGATGCCTTCGCTGTGCGCCAGCTGGTGGAACGCGGCGAGCGCTTCGTCATCGGTGATGCCGACGTACTCGGCGCGCCCGGCATCGGCCAGGAAGGCGTGCTCCGGGCCGACGCCCGGATAGTCCAGACCGGCCGAGACCGAATGGGTTTCGGTGATCTGGCCGTCGTCGTCGCAGATCACATAGGTGCGGTTGCCATGCAGCACGCCCGGGCGGCCGGCCGCGATGGAGGCGGCATGGCGGCCGGTCTGGATGCCATCCCCAGCCGCTTCAGCGCCGACGATGCGCACGTCGCGATCGTTGAGGAACGCATGGAACAGACCGATCGCATTGCTGCCGCCGCCGACGCAGGCGGTGATCGCATCGGGCAGACGGCCGTAATCGGTGAGCATCTGCGCGCGCGCCTCGCGGCCGACGATGGCGTTGAAATCGCGCACCATGCGCGGGTACGGATCCGGGCCGGCCACCGTGCCGATGATGTAGAAGGTGTCGCGCACATTGGTGACCCAGTCGCGCATCGCTTCGTTGAGCGCGTCCTTGAGCGTGGCCGAGCCGGAGGTGACCGGCACCACCGTCGCGCCGAGCAGCTTCATGCGGTAGACGTTGATCTTCTGCCGCTCGATGTCGGTGGCGCCCATGTACACCACGCACTCCAGGCCCAGGCGGGCGGCCACGGTGGCACTGGCCACACCGTGCTGGCCGGCCCCGGTCTCGGCGATGATGCGCTTCTTGCCCATCCGCGCGGCAAGCAGCGCTTGGCCGATGGTGTTGTTGATCTTGTGCGCGCCGGTGTGGTTCAGATCCTCACGCTTGAGCAGGATCTGCGCGCCGCCCACCTGCTGGCTGAGCCGCTCGGCGTGGTAGATCGGGCTGGGCCGGCCCACGTAATGGGTGAGGTCCTTGTCGTAGGCGGCGATGAAGGCCGGATCGCGGCGCGCCTGGTCGTAGGCGGCGGCCAGTTCCTGCAGCGGCCCGATCAGGGTCTCGGCGACGAAACTCCCGCCGTAGCGGCCGAAATGGCCGTTGGCATCGGGGTAGGCATGGAAATCGACGATGGGGGAGACGGGGGAGGCAGACATAGCGAGACAGCCGGTGGAGACAGGCTGCCAATTTAACGCACCTGTCATGACAGGAATATCGATAATATCTGCCGCGACCTGTCAGGAAAACTCACATGACCGACGGACCGTTGCCCCCGCTCAATGCCCTGCGCAGCTTCGAGGCCGCTGCGCGCCTGGGCGGCGTCGGCCGGGCGGCCGAGGCCCTGCATGTCACCCATGGCGCGATCAGCCGCCAGCTGCGCCTGCTGGAGGAACATCTGGGTGTCGCGTTGTTCCAGCGCGAGGGACGTGGGCTGCGCCTGACCCGCGCCGGTGAGGACCTGCAGGCAGCTTGCGAGGGTGCCTTCGAACAGATCCGCGACGCGGTGGTGGCGCTCAAGCGCCAGCAGCGGCCCGACGCGCTGGTGCTCGGCTGCAGTGGCAGCATCCTGGCGCGCTGGATGATTCCGCGCCTGCAAACCCTTCAGAGAGCCCTGCCCCAGCTGCCGCTGCACTGGTCCGCCCAGGACGGCAGCTTCACCGCCGACCAGCAAAGCCTGGATGCGGTGCTGCTGCTGGCCCAGCCGCCGTGGCCGCGTGGCTGGCAGGTACGGGAGCTGGCGCCGGAGCGCGTGGGCGTGGTGATCAGCCCCCACCACCCGGCAGCGGCACGGTTGCGCCATCAGCCACCGTCAGCGTTGCTGGCCGAGCCCCTGCTGCACACCACGTCGCGCCCGCAGGCATGGCCGGCATGGGCGCTGTCGCATGGGCTGGACCCGGCGCGGCTGCAGCTGGGCAGCGGCTTCGAGCATCTCTACTACCTGCTGGAAGCCGCGGTTGCCGGGCTGGGCGTGGCGATCGCGCCGGAGCCGCTGGTGACCGATGAGCTGGCGGCCGGCCGGCTGCTGGCGCCGTGGGGATTCGGCGCGACCGGCGGATTCTGGGTCCTGGCGACGCCGGAGGGCGTTGCGGATGCCCGGGTGGATGCCTTGGCCGGGTGGCTGCGGGAGCAGCTGGACGGATGAGTGCACGGGTGTATCAGGGGGCCGGCCAACGGCCGGCACTACCGGGGGCTGGGCGCAGGGCCCAAGGTGGGCGGATCAATCCGCTTCGTGGCAATCCGCGCGGCGCACTTCTTCCACGAACTTGCGCATCTTGTAGCCGTCCTTGATACCCGGCTCGGACTCGATACCGCTGGAGACATCCACGCCCCACGGCAGGGTCGCGACGATCGCATCGAACACGTTGTCCGGGGTGATCCCGCCGGCCAGCAGGAATGGACGATGCAGGCCGGTCGGCAGGCGGGTCCAGTCGAAGGCCACGCCGGTCCCGCCGCCGCCACCGGGGGCGTGGCTGTCGAACAGGAACCCGGCCGCACTGGGGTAGCGCAACTGCAGCTGACGGGCGTTGACCTCGTCTTTGCCGCCCATGGCCACGGCCTTCAGGTACGGCATGTTGAAGCTGCGGCAGAACGACTCGTCTTCATCGCCATGGAACTGCAGCAGGGTCGGCCGCACGGTACGCAGCACCTCGCGCACCTCTTCCTTGGTGTTGTCGCGGAACAAGGCCACCACATCCACCATCGGCGCGATCGCCTGGCGCATGGCGCGTGCCTCGGCCGGCGCGACCCGCCGCTTGCTCTCGCGGGCGAAGATGAAACCCACCGCGTCCACGCCGAGCTCGCCGGCCAGGCGCACATCGCCGGCACGGGTCATGCCGCAGAACTTGATACGGGTGCGGTAGAAGGAGCGGCTCATAAGGTGACCTCGGCAGGCAGCTGCCAGTTGTCGGGGTACAGGGGACCAACGAAGACCAATCCCTGCGGCGGAGCAGTCGGGCCGGCCACGGTGCGGTCGCGCCCGGCCAGCAGCTGCTCCATCCACGAGACCGGTTGCTCACCACAACCGACCAGGATCAATGAACCGACGATATTGCGCACCATGTGATGAAGGAATGCATTGGCCTGAACGGCGACCTCCACCACCTCCCCCTGGCGGGTCACCGAGAGCGACTGCATGTTCCGGCGCGCGTGCAGGGCCTCGCATTGCACGCTGCGGAAGGCACTGAAGTCGTTCTCGCCCAGCAGGGCCTGCCCTGCCGCATGCATCAGCCCGGCATCCAGCGGCCGGCGCTCCCAGCTCAGGGTCTGCCGATACAGCGCCGGGCGGACCTGGCGATTGAGCAGGCGATAGCGGTAGCGGCGCGCGCGCGCGGCGAAGCGCGCATGGAACTCATCGGCCACCGGCACGCACCAGCGCACGGCGATCGAGCGCGGCAGGCGGGTGGTGGTGCCCAGCATCCAGCTGCGCGGATCGCGCACGACCTCGGTATCGAAATGCACGACCTGGCATTCGCCATGCACGCCCGCATCGGTACGCCCCGCACACACGACCTGGATCGGTGCATTGGCCACCGAGGACAGCGCCTCCTGCAGGCTGGCCTGCACGCTCGGGCAGCCGCTCTCACCGAGCTGCTGCCAGCCTTTGAATTCGCTGCCGTCGTATTCCACGCCCAGTGCGTAGCGCATGGTGAACCTCTGTGTTTTGGGGGACCGGCGCAGGCGCCGGGGGGTGCATCAGGTCGCGTCGCGCTCGGACCACACGGCCAGCTCGTTGCCACCGGGTTCCAGGAACTGGAACCGGCTGCCGCCCGGGAAGGCGAACACCGGTTTGATGATCTGCCCGCCCTGGGCCAGCACGGCCTCCAGCATCGGCTGCAGTTCATCGGCGTAGATCACCAGCAACGGCGCCCCACCCGAGGCGGTCTGCGGCGCGCCGCGGAAGAAGCCGCCCTGGAGGCGGCCGTCATCGAAGGCGGTGTAGTCCGGGCCGTAATCCACGAACGACCAGCCGAACACCTGCTCGAAGAACCGGCGGCTGGCGGCCGGATCGCGCGAGGCGAACTCGACGTAATCAAGCCGGCGTTCGCGGGTTGCCAACGGGCGGACGTCGCTCATCCCAGTCGCGCCAGCAGTTCGCGCGCTTCGGCCTGGCTGTGCGGGTCGGCACCGACGGCCACTTCGTGCAGCAGGGTGCGCGCGGTCTCGGCGTCGCCGAGGTCCAGATAGGCAATGGCCAGTTCCAGGCGGTCGCGGCCAGGGCTGCCGACCGGGGCGATGGGGGCCTCGTCGACCGGCGGAGCATCGGCATCGGCATCGGCATCGGCATCGGCAATGTCATCCGCGCGGGCTGTGTCGTCCGGACTGGCGATGACCGGCGCAGCGTCGAGGCCAGCGCGATCATCGCTCGCATCCAGACGGTGTTCTTCGCCGGTCACCGATTCGTCCGGGAATTCGAAGACGCCACGGAACGAAGGCTGTGCGGCGGCTTCCAGCGCGTGGGCCGGCGGCCCGATCAGCGGCGCCGGTTCACGCAACAGCGCATCATCCACCGTCACATGCTGCGCGTCGGCGTCGATGCCGTAGGCCGACGCAGCGGTGGCCTCGACCTCGGGCAACACCGACGCCTCGTCCGTCACGTCAGCACTCCACTGCGGCGCGTCCAGGCGATCGTGCGGCTGCGCATCGTGCATGGAGGGCGACAGCGAGAACACCGGCTCGCGGCGGAGCCCGGCGTACACATCGGTCTCTGCAACGGCTTCTTCGTCGGGCACGCGCTGTGCGTCATCGTGCTGCGCCGCCAATTCGTCCACCTGATCAGCAGCAGGCACGGCGGCGGCCAGCGACGCAGCATCGAGCCCATCGTTCGCCAGCGGTGGCAGCGGCGACGGCTTGCGACGGCGCACCAGCGCCCAGCCCCCGACCACCAGCAGCAGCACGACCAGGCCCAGCCAGTACCAGCCACCGCCGGCGCTGTCGCGCGTACCGGGTGCCTGCTCCAGACGCTGTTGTGCGGCGGCCAGGTCGGTGTCCTTCATCGCGATCAGCGACTGCTGCTGCGCCTTGAGCTTTTCCAGCTCGGCCACGCGCTGACGCAGTTCCTGGATCTCGGCATCGCGCGTGGCAACGTCTTCTTTGGCCTGTCGCAGTTGTTCGTTCGCCAGCATGTCGCCCTCGGTGCCGGCAGCGGTGCCGGTGGTTGTACCTGCGGTGGTGCCCGCGGCGGCAACGGCCGGCGCGATTTCAAGGCGAGCGCCCTGGTTGGCGGCCGGGGCCGCGGTTGCCGGTGCCGGTGCAGTGGCGACGCCACTGTCGGCCGGTTGCGGGATCGCCGCCCGCGATTGCCGCCACTGCGCGGTGTGTTCGCCCACGATCGCCGCGGCCTGCTGCGCATCAATCTGCGCCAGCGCATCGGCGCCTGGCGTGCGCAGCACCGCGCCCTGTTTGAGCAGGTTCACGTTGCCACGGATGAAGGCTTCGGGGTTGGCCCGCAGCAGCGCGATCATCGCCTGGTCGCGGTTGATGCCCTGCCCCCGGGCCAGCGAGCCCGCGATCTGCGACAGCGTCTGTCCGCGCTGGACGGTGACGCTGCCATCGGCCGCAGCAACCGGCGCGGCAGGTGCAGCGCGTGGCGCGGCCGGGCGCGACGGGGCCGCCGGTTCTGCACGGCGCGGTGGCGTGGCGGCGACAGGTGCCGCCGGCGCTGCCGGCTCACGAATGATGGCATTGGACATCGCGCCCGCCGGGGCGACGATCTCCGGCTCGGCCACGGCGGCGGCGCTGTTGGGCGCATCCACCAGGGCGGAATATTCACGGACCAGACGGCCCTGCCCCCAATCGGCTTCGATCAGGAAATTCAACGAGGGGGTGGCCACCGGCGCATGGCTGCTGACGCGCACCACGGCGCGGCCCTGCGCATTGCGGGTCAACTCGAACTGCAGTTCGCTGACCAGCCCGGACGGCGGCTCCAGCCCGACCCGGGCAAACGTCGCCGGCGAGGCCAGCGCGACGCGAAGGTTTTCCAGCTCGGATGGATCGGCGGAAATGACGGGGATTTCGGCCAGCAACGGCTGGCCCGGCTTGGACAGCACCCGGATATCGCCCAGGCCCAGGGCCATGGCGGAACTGCTGGCCAAGGCCAGCAGCAGCGTCGACACATACTTGAGCGGACGCACTGCGCCCGGAGCCCGGTTCTTCATGGCGGCCAATATAACGGCTCCCCCCGTGATCGGCGATGTTTCAATGCGGGTGGTCGGCAGCATCCCCATGCCGCCGACCGCGCGATCAGCCTTCGGCCGCGACCAGCTCGGCCAGCTGCACCGCATTGAGGGCAGCGCCCTTGCGGATGTTGTCCGAGACGATCCACAGGTTCAGGCCACGCGGGTGCGACAGATCCTCGCGGATGCGGCCGACGTACACCGCATCGGTGCCCGAGGCATGGGTGACCGGGGTCGGATAGCCACCGGCCTCGTGCTTGTCGACCACTTCCACGCCCGGCGAACGCGCCAGCAGCTCGCGCGCCGCGTCCGGGGTGACCTTGTCGCGGGTTTCGATGGTGACCGCTTCGGAGTGACCATAGAACACGGGCACGCGCACGGCGGTCGGGTTCACCAGGATGCTGTCATCACCAAGGATCTTGCGGGTTTCCCAGACCAGCTTCATTTCTTCCTTGGTGAAGCCGTTGTCCTGGAAGTCATCGATGTGCGGAATCAGGTTGAAGGCGATCTGCACCGGGAAGCGCTGCGGATCGATGTCCTGGAAGCTGAGCAGCTGGCCGGTCTGCTTGCCAAGCTCTTCCAGTGCCGAACGGCCACCGCCGGAAACGGACTGGTAGGTCGCCACGTTGATGCGCTCGATGCCGTACTGGCGGTGCAGCGGGGCGAGTGCGACCAGCATCTGCATGGTCGAGCAGTTCGGGTTGGCGATGATGCCGCGCGGGCGGTGCTTCAGCGCCTCCGGATTCACTTCAGAGACGACCAGCGGGACGTCATCGTCGTAACGGAAGGCCGAGGAGTTGTCGATCACCACGGCACCGGCGGCCGCGAACTTGGGACCGAACTCCTTGGAGACGCTGCCACCGGCGGAGAACAGCGCGATATCCACGCCGTTCGGATCGAAGGTGCTCAGGTCCTGGATCTTGATCTTCTCGCCCTGGAACTCGATCTCGCCACCGGCCGAACGCGAGGACGCGAGCAGGATCAGCGTGGCGATCGGGAAGTTGCGCTCGGCCAGGATGGCCAGCATGGTTTCGCCGACAGCACCGGTGGCACCGACGACGGCGACGTGGAAACGACGATCTGTATTGCTCATGGGGGAACCTCGTGTTGGGTGTACCGACCTGTGGCCGATACGTAACGTGCGTTGGGGATATGTACCGACCAACGATCGGTACCTGCCGTGCCTTGGAGATATGTGCCGACCATCGGTCGGTACCTACCGGTTCGGGAACCTCGCCTGTTGGCCAGCGCGGTTCCCTATCGTTTTGCGTCGTCGATTTTTTTGCCGCCCACGGTCGCGCCGCCGGTTTTCACGGCAGCGACAGCGTCGGCGTTGATCGCACTCGGCGGATGGCCGGCATCCGGGCCCTGCCCCAGTGCGGCGGTGAGGTTGTCCACGGCCAGCTGCACCATCGCCCGGCGCGTGGCCTGGCTGGCACTGCCGATATGCGGCGTCAGCACGATGTTGTGCAGGGCGAGCAGTTCCGGGCGCACCGTGGGCTCACCTTCGAACACGTCCAGCCCGGCCGCGGCCAGGCGACCGTTGGCCAGGGCATCGGCGAGCGCCAGCTCATCCACGATGCCGCCACGGGCGATGTTGATCAGCGTGGCGGTCGGCTTCATCTTCGCCAGCGCGGCAGCATCGATGATGTGATGGGAGGAGGCGTTGTACGGAAGCACCAGAACGAGGTGATCAACCTGCGCCAGCAGCGTATCCAGGTCCACATACTGCGCGCCGACCTCGGCCTCGGTGGTTTCGGGCAGCCGCGAGCGGTTGTGGTACAGCACGCGCATGCCGAAGCCGTGAGCACCGCGGCGGGCGATGCCCTGGCCAATGCGGCCCATGCCGAGAATGCCCAGCGTGCTGCCGTGGATGTCCGCACCGAGCATGGTCTGGAACGACCACTGGCCCCAGTGGCCATCCCGCAGCCAGCGCTCGGATTCGGTGATGCGACGCGCGGTGGCCATCAGCAGCGCGAAGCCGAGATCGGCCGTGGTTTCGGTCAGGACATCCGGGGTGTTGCTGGCCAGGATGCCGGCGGCGCTGAGCGCGTCGATATCCAGGTTGTTGTAGCCCACCCCAACGTTGGCGATCGCGCGCAGCTGAGGCGCGTTGGCGATCTCGGCAGCACCAATGCGTTCGTTGAGGGTGATCAGCGCGCCATCGACGCCAGCCAACTGCTCGGCCAGCCTCTGCGGCGTATAGCGGGTGACATCGCCGGTCATGGTCAGGTCGAAATGCTGCCCGAGCTGTTCGACGACATCGTCGAACAGGGGCTGGCTGACCCAGACCTTGGGGCGCGGGTCAGCCATCGATCGTGCCCGGGATGCGCGGGGTGATCTCGCCGACATCGCCACACTGCGCGCGGTGGCGCAGCGCCTGGTCCATCAGCACCAGCGCCATCATCGCCTCGGCGATCGGCGTGGCGCGGATGCCCACGCAGGGATCGTGGCGACCGGTGGTGATCACCTCGACCGAGGCACCGCTGGCATCCACCGTGGCACCGGGCAGGCGCAGGCTGGAGGTCGGCTTGAGCACGATCGAGGCGGTGACCTGCTGGCCGGTGGAGATGCCACCGAGGATGCCGCCGGCATGGTTGCTGGCAAAGCCCTGCGGGGTGAGCAGGTCACGGTGCTCGGTGCCCTTCTGCGCGGCGCTGGCAAACCCATCGCCGATCTCCACGCCCTTGACCGCGTTGATGCTCATCAGCGCGGCCGCCAGATCGCCATCGAGCTTGCCGTAGATCGGCTCGCCCCAGCCCGGCGGCACGCCGTCAGCGACCACGTTGACGCGCGCACCGACCGAATCACCGGACTTGCGCAGCGCATCCATGTAGCTCTCCAGCGCAGGCACCTGATCGGCGACCGGCCAGAAGAACGGATTGTCTTCCACCGCCGACCAGTCAAAACCGGTCGGGGTGATCTCGCCCAGCTGCGAGAGATAGCCACGCACCGTGACGCCATGGCGCTGCAGCAGCCACTTCTTGGCGATGACGCCGGCGGCCACGCGCATGGTGGTTTCGCGCGCGGACGAGCGACCGCCACCGCGCGGGTCGCGGATGCCGTACTTCTGCCAGTAGCTGTAGTCGGCATGGCCCGGGCGGAACTGCTGGGCGATGTTGGTGTAATCCTTGCTGCGCTGGTCGGTATTGCGGATCAGCAGCCCGATCGGGGTACCGGTGGTACGGCCTTCGTACACACCGGACAGTATCTCGATCTCATCGGCTTCGCGCCGCGCGGAGGTGTGCCGGCTCTTGCCGGTCGCCCGCCGCTGCAGGTCGTGGGCGAATTCGTCGGCGCTGATCTCCAGCCCCGGCGGACAGCCGTCCACCACGCAGCCGATCGCCGGACCGTGCGATTCGCCGAAGGTGGTGACGGTCAGCAGTTTGCCGAAGCTGTTGGAACTCACGGCCGCTGCGCTGCCAGTTCGGTGATGCGGGCGCTGTGCGCGATCAGTTCGCGGCACTCGACGGCGAAGATGCCCATCTGGCCGACCTTGAACTCGACCCAGCGGAAATCCACTTCCGGCAGCAGCTTGTACAGGTGCTGCTCGGACTCGCCCACTTCACAGATCAGCAGGCCGTCCTCGCTCAGGTGCAGCGGGGCGTCGCGCAGGATCTTCAGCATCAGGTCCAGGCCGTCGTCGCCGGCACGCAGGCC
>Ga0160437_1001270_pt1 | contig 11644 bp, 9 predicted proteins | sample HID1975I_E0MG_FD_108227 | JGI IMG/M metagenome (GOLD analysis project Ga0160437, IMG submission 108227) | Enriched soil microbial communities from UW Madison campus, WI, USA - HID1975I_E0 MG | ecosystem: Environmental > Terrestrial > Soil > Unclassified | place: USA: Madison, Wisconsin... | reverse complement strand
CGTGCTTCGACGCCTTCGCGGCAAGCACCAGCGATAGCCGCTACATGCCAATCAGCGAGCCCATGGTGCGGGCAAGCCAGCCGTCGAACAGCACCTTGCCTTCCACCGAGGCCAGGCAAATGCATTGGCCTTCCGGCCCGACCACGGGCTGATGCCGGATGTCGCCGTCGGTCTCGTCGAAATCACCCGCTGCGAAATCGGCGCGGCCGTCGTTGAAGGCACCGTAAAGCACCTGCGTGAGTTCGTTGTGGCTGTGGGTGTGGCGCGGCAGCATGCGTTTGGCGCCAATGCACAGCATGAAGACGTTGGCATCGGGCTCGTCGGGCAGCGTGACGCGGTTCCAGTACATGCCCGGCCCCATCCAGTGCCACCGGCTCACCTCGCACTGCGCCATGGCGCGCGGCCAGGGAACGGGCAGTTTCGGCTTGGCACCGTGCGGCGACTCGGCCTGTGCCTGAGGCGCATCAATGGCGGCCAAGGTGCGCTCCAGCGCGTCGGCCGGCAGCGCTGCCGGCGGCAATGCGCCTAGCAGCACACCGCCCAGTGCGTCCAGCCGCTGCAGTCGCTGGCGGCAGTGCGCACAACCTTCCACGTGCACTTCCAGCAGCAGGCGATGGCCGGCGCCTAGCGTGCCGGCCGCGAAGGCCAGCCAGAGGGCGTCGTCTGGATGATGTCGGATCATGGCTGCAGTCCGTTCAGCTTGCGCCGCAGTTGCGTCAATGCCAGCCGCACGCGCGACTTCACCGTACCCAGCGGGATGCCCAGTTCGGCCGCAATCGTGGCGTGGGGGTGTTCCTCGTAGAAAGACAGTTGCAGCACCTGCTGCTGCTCCGGCGGCAAGGTTGCCAGGGCGGCGCGAACGCCGCGCTCGCACTCCAGCCCGTAAAGCTGCGCCTCGGGTGACGGGGCGCCATCGGCCTCTTCGGGCGCCGCGTCGAGTTCCGCCGCACTGCCCGCCTGCTCCATGCGGTGCCCCAATCGCCGGTAATAGTCCACGCGCAAGTTGCGCGCAATGCAAAAGACCCACGTTGAGGCAGCCGCCTGGGTCTGGTCGAAACTGGCCGCCCTGCGCCAGACATTGACCATGGCTTCTTGCGCGAACTCCTCGGCCTGCATCTCGCTGCTGCCAGAGCGCATCAGGTAACTCTTGAGGCGCGGCGCAAAATGCTTGAAGAGCGCGGCGAATGCCTGCCGGTCTCCCGCCGCCACCGCCACCAGCCACCGACTCTGCTCTTCGCCCGTGGGCAGGGTGCTGCGGCTGTCTGTCGGCATTGCAATGGACAGGTAGGGAGGCAACGTCCTCGCCTGAGCAGGAACGCTCGCCGAAGGCCGCCGCATGCTGGTCATGTCAGTCAATACGAAGTGCAATGGCGATTGGATCACAAGGGGTCCGTCCGGGGCCAACTGATCCGCCATGCGCCTGTCTGCGTAAAGGAACTCGTCTCAGCCGCCACTGCCGCCAATGTCGTTCCAGCCCGCCGACTCTCTGCACCGCCCCGCCATGCCGGCGCCGACCAGACGCGATGCCGGCATGCCGATCGCCGTGATCGGCAGCGGAATTTCGGGCCTTTCGGCCGCCTGGCTGCTCTCGCAGCGCCACCAGGTCACGGTGTTCGAGGCCGAACCCCGGGCCGGCGGGCACAGCCACACGGTGGACGTGGAGGTGGGTGCCGATCAGGTCGCGGTGGACACGGGTTTCATCGTCTACAACGAGCCGGCCTACCCCAACCTCACGGCGCTGTTTGCCCACCTGGGCGTCGCTACCCAGGCCAGCGACATGTCCTTCGCGGTGAGCCTGGACGGCGGGCGGCTGGAGTACTCGGGCGGCGGACTGGGCGGGCTGCTGGCGCAGCCGCGCAATGCCCTGCGCCCGCGCTTCTGGCAGATGCTGCGCGAGCTGGCGCGCTTCTATCGCGAGGCGCCAGGCGACGCCGCCGCATTCGGCATGGCGCCGCTGGACGAATACCTGGACGCGCGCGGCTACGGCCGCGCTTTTCGCGAAGACCATCTCTACCCCATGGCGGCCGCCATCTGGTCGGCGCCCGTGGCACGCATCGGCCACTACCCGACCGGCGCCTTCGTGCGCTTCTGCCAAAACCACCATCTCTTGACCCTGGGCGAGCGGCCAAGCTGGCGCACCGTGCAAGGCGGCAGCCGGCAGTACGTGGCAAAGCTGCTCTGTGCCATGGACGGCGGCCAATTGCTGAAAGGCCAGGCCGCGCTGGAGCTGGCGCGCAACGCCGATGGCGTACGAGTTCGCACGGCGGGCGGCTGGCACCCGAAACGCTTCGATGCCGTGGTGCTCGCCACCCATGCCGACCAGGCGCTGCGACTGCTCGATGCGCCCAGCGGCGACGAACGCTGGCTGCTTGGGGCCTTCGGCTATAGCCGCAACCTGGCGGTGCTGCACACCGATGCCAGCCTGATGCCACGCCGGCAACGCGTGTGGTCGAGCTGGAACTACCTCGGCACCAGCGGCATGCAAGGCTCGCTGTGCGTCAGCTACTGGATGAACCGCTTGCAGCCGCTGGCTACACGCACCCCGCTGTTCCTCACGCTCAACCCGCCGCGCGAGCCCGCCGCCGGCCGGTTGCTGCACACGCAGACCTACGAGCACCCGGTGTTCGATGCCGCCGCGCTACGCGCGCAGCGCGCGTTGTGGTCGCTGCAGGGGCAGCGGCGCAGCTGGTTCTGCGGCGCCTACTTCGGCGCCGGCTTTCATGAGGACGGACTGCAGGCCGGCCTGGCCGTGGCCGAGCAGCTCGGGGGGGTGCGGCGCCCCTGGCAGGTGGCGGGCGAATCGGCCCGCATCGCACTGCACCCGGAACGGGAGCCGGCGCCATGACCGAGCAGGCCAGCGCCCTGTATGCCGGCGCGGTCATGCACCAGCGCCTGCGGCCGCTGCGGCACCGACTGCGCTACCGCATGTTCTGCCTGCTGCTGGACCTGGACGAGATGCCCGCGCTGGCCGCGCGGCTGCGCCTGTTCTCGCTCAATCGCTTCAACCTGTTCAGCCTGCACGAGCGCGACCACGGCGCGCCGCCCGGCGTCAGCCTGCGCGAGCACATCGACGCGCAGCTCGCATCGGTGGGCATCGAGGCCGGCGGGCCGGTCCGCCTGCTTGCGATGCCGCGCATGCTGGGGCACGCCTTCAACCCCTTGTCCATCTTCTTCTGCGAGCACCGCGCCGGCGGCCTGGCAGCCGTGATTTACGAGGTGCGCAACACCTTCGGCGAGCAACATCGCTACCTGGTGGAAGTGGCGCCAGACCAGGCCCGCGCCGACACGCTGCAGCAGTGCTGCGACAAGCAGTTCCACGTATCGCCTTTCATGGACATGGGGCTGCGCTATCACTTCAGCGTCTCTGCGCCCCGGCCCGACTGCAAAGCGATGCGCGTTGCCATTGCCGCGGTAGGCGCCGACGGTCCGGTGCTCGCGGCAAACCTCGACACCTTGCGCCAGCCGCTGGACGACCGCACATTGCTGCGCGCCTTTCTGGCCCATCCCCTGCTGGGGTTGAAGGTGCTGGGCGCCATTCACTGGCAGGCGCTGCGCCTGCTGCTCAAGGGCGCACCCTTGCGGCGCCACCCCGGGAAGCCCTTGCAGGCGATCACCGTCGCGCGGCTGAACGACAAGCCAGAACCATGAACACCTCGAACTCCCTGCTGCCTGCCGATCCGTCCGACGCCTCGGCGCTGCACGCGCGCGCGCCCTTCTGGTCGCCGCGGCGCCACCTGCAGCGCTTGCTGGGTTCCCTGCGCTGCGGAAGCCTGCTCGTTCAGTTGCCTGACGGGCAGGTACTTGCGCAGCGCGGGCGCATCGACGGACCGAGGGCCGAGCTACACCTGCACCGCTGGCGCGCCTTGCGACGCCTGCTGTTGCAGGGCGACATCGGCCTGGCCGAGAGCTACCGCGATGGCGACTGGTCGACGCCCGACCTGATGGCGTTGCTGGACTTTGGCCTGCGCAACGACGGAGCATGGGGCGCCGCGCTGCGGGGCAGCCGCCTGGCCCGCCTGATGGCGCGCATTCACCACCTGCGCAACGCCAATACGCGCAACGGCAGCCGGCGCAACATTGCAGCGCACTACGACCTGGGCAACGACTTCTACGCCGCCTGGCTGGACTCGCGGCTGATCTATTCCAGCGCGCTCTACGCGCCGGGCGATTCAACGCTGGAGCAGGCGCAGGTGCGCAAGCTGGCCCGCGTTGCGCAACTGCTCGACCTGCAACCGGGGCAGCGCGTGCTGGAGATCGGTTGCGGCTGGGGCGGCCTGGCCGTTGAATTGGCGCGCGAGCACGGCGTGCAACTGACGGGCGTCACGCTGTCGCGCGAGCAGCTTGCCCACGCCCGGGCCCAGGTGGCGCAGGCCGGGCTGCAAGACGCGGTTGAACTGCGGCTGCAGGACTACCGCGAGCTGCAGGGCCGCTTCGAGCGAATCGTTTCCATCGAGATGCTGGAGGCGGTGGGCGAGACCTACTGGCCTGTCTACTTCGATACCTTGCGCGAACGGCTGGCACCAGGCGGCTGCGCGGTGTTGCAGGTGATCCTGATCGACGACCGGTACTTCGCCACCTACCGCAAGAGCGCCGACTTCATCCAGCGCCATGTCTTTCCTGGCGGCTTGCTGCCCTGCGACGCGGCGGTGCGCGAGCAAGCCGCACGCGCCGGCTTTCGCATCGAACGCACCGACCGCTTCGGTGCCAGCTACGCGCGCACGCTGCTGGAATGGCGCGAGCGATTCGAGGCGGCCTGGCCACGCCTGCAGGCACAGGGCTTCGACGAGGCCTTCCGCCGCCTGTGGCGCTACTACCTGTGCTACTGCGAGGCCGGCTTTCGTGCGAGGCGCGTCGACGTGGCGCTGTACCGGCTGCGGCATGCCACGCCGCAGGCCGGTACTGCCGACACCTGAGCGCCGGCCCCCTGCCGATCAGAACTGATCGGCCATGCCCATTGCCGGGTCGCTCACCGCATGGCGGCCAGTCTCGACCCGGCCCGCCAAGCGCCGGTAGAAGGCCCCGTCCACATCGCAGGTCACGGCAAAGTCGTACCACTGCCCCGACGACTCCAGGTTCCAGCGCATGGTGGCTTCCTCACCGCCATCCACGCGCACCGACCAGTCACCGTCGCGGCCATGGCCCTTGCCGGCGTTGTGGCCGTCATGGTCGTTCCGGTGGCCGGCAGAGCCCAGCAGCTGAGGCAACGGATACGCCTTGTTCGCCCGAACGGTGAAGCGGCAATCGCGCCGCCCTTCATTGCGCAGTTGCAAGAGCACGTCGCCGCGCCGCACGTCGTAGCCCACGCGGATCTCCGGCGCCGCGGCGCCGCCGGCGCGCAGGGCGTTGAGGTTGCCCTTGAACTGCCGGTGATAGCCATTGGGGCCGAGCACCCACAGGTCGTACGCGCCGGCGTCGTCGGTCATGGCGCTCCAGTAGTCGCTCAACTGCTTGTCGGGCTCGACCATGAAGCGGCGCGGCAGGCGGTCGGCCAGGTGCAGCTTGTCGTAGACGTGGAACACCGCGGCCGCGCGACCGCTATTGGCAAACAACAGCTGGATGCGGCCGCCGGCTGCGTCGCTGCGCGCGCTGGTGTGCAGCTCGTACGGCAAGGCGCGCGAGGGCCGCACGCCGGTGGCTTGCAGCGGCAGCGCGGCGTCGATGGGCGGCGTGATCTTGGGCGCGGCCTGCTGCGCAGCGGTGCGCGCGTCGACCTCGGCCTTGGTGCTGCGGCCAGCCAGCGTGGGCAGTGGCTCGTCGTTGGGGCGGTCGAAGTTGAAGGCGCTGGTGAGGTCGCCGCACACGGCGCGGCGGTAGTTGCTGATCTGCGGCTCCTTCACGCCAAAGACCTGCTCCAGGAACATCAGCGTGGAGGTGTGGTCGCACACCTGGGAGTTGACCCAGCCGCCTCGACTCCAGGGCGACACCACCCACATCGGCACGCGCGGGCCGGGGCCGTAGGGGCGGCCGTCGATGGCCGGTTGGCTCGTGGTGGCCGGCGTGTAGTCGTGGTACTCCACGGCCACGTCCGCCGCTGGCATGGTGGTGCCGCCGGCCAGCGTGCCGTCGGCATTGCGCGACGGCGCCGAGGGCGAAGGCAGGTGGTCGAAGAAGCCGTCGTTCTCGTCGTAGTTGATGAGCAGCACGGTCTTGCTCCACACCTCGGGGTTGGCGGTGAGCGCGTCCAGCACTTGCTGCACGTACCAGCCACCCTTGATAGGGCTCGACGGGCCCGGATGCTCGCTGTAGGCCGAGGGCGCGATGATCCACGACACCGCCGGCAGCTTGCCGTTCTGGATGTCCTCGCGGAAGGTCTCCAGGAAGCCGTAGGGCATGGTGTTGTGAAAGCCCTTGGCCAGCGGGCTGAGCGTATCGTCCACCACGGGGTCGTAGAACGGCCCTGCCGCGGTTACCGGCTGCGTGATGTCCGTTGCCGCCACGTACAGCGGGCGGCGCGACGCGGGCATTTGCTCGATGGCGGCGCGCCAGTGCCGGAAGCCCATCATCTCGTTGCAGCCATAGTTGTCGATCAGGCTCTGGTAGACCTTCCACTTCACGCCGGCCTGCTCGAGCCGGTCGGCGTAGGTGGTCCAGGTCCAGCCGGCGGTGGAAGCACCAATGTCGTTGCCGCCGTTGAACTGGTTGTTCAGCGCCGCGACGTTGACCTTGCTGCCATCGACGGGGCTGACACCGTTGGGGCCGTTGGTGCCGCTCCAGTAGAACAGGCGGTTGGCAATGGTGCCGGTGTGCATGCCGCAGTGGTAGTGGTCGCACAGCGTGAAGGCTTCGGCCAGCGAGCGCTGGAAGCTCACCTCGTTGGCTTCGTAGTACCCCATCGACAGCGCGTTCTTCGAATCCGGCCACTTGTACATGCGGCCGTGGTCCCAGGCGGCCTGCGAGTCGGCCCAGCTGTGCGGCGTGCTGCCTGCGCGCTGCGCGTTGCCCTTGCTCTCGTCCAGGTGGTAGGGCACGTAGGTGGTGGGCGGGGTGGTCTTCGTGTAGGTCTGGTGGAAGATGGTCTTGCCGTTGGGCGCGGGCACGGCAAAGCGATCGCCGAAGCCGCGCACACCCTTGTAGGTGCCGAAGTAGCTGTCGAACGAACGGTTCTCCATCATCAGGAGCACAACGTGCTTGACGTCCTTGATGGTGCCGGTCTCGCGGTGGGCCGGAATGGCCAGCGCGCGGCGGATGCTGGGGGGGAATGCGGCCAGGGTGGCGGCGGCAATGCCGGTGCCGGTGGCGCTTTGAAGAAAGCTGCGACGAGATGTCATGGGTTGCATGGTCCTCTTGTTGGTGTTCCTCGTTGTGAGGCAACAAGAGGCTAGGCATTCGCCATGACAAGTCCACTAAGTTGCGATGACATCGCAGCCACTGACGCGTGCAGCGCACGAACTGTTGCGACATGCAACGAGCCGCGTGAACTTATGAATTCACCGAGAAAAATAGCAGGTAAGAAATGCGATGTAGGACGCGCGAACGCCGTCAACTCACATGCTCGGGCGGTTGCGAATCGGGTGGCTCGCGCACGGGCACTGGCTGATCCGGCGGCGGGTCTTCAATGTCGGGCCCGACTGGGGACCCTGGCGGGAGCGTCGGGTCCGACGGTAACTCGATACCCGGCACGCCTGGGCTCGGCATTGGCGGTACCGGCTCTGGCGGCGGAATGCTTCCGGGGCTGGCGATGCCCCGCGGCAGCGCGACGAACATGGCGCGATCTTGGCTACTTGCCAAACACGAACACGCAGTCGGCCGGAAGCGGCCACACGCGCACCATTTCGCACTTCAAGTCGGTCGGGCTCCAGGCCAGTGAAGCGGCCTCTGTGGCGTTCGAGGTCTCGGACCAGAACAACGCCACCACCACCGCACCAATCAGGAGGGCCACAAGAAACACGGCCATCCACCGGCTTGGCGCCTTGCTCTTGACGATGTCTCCACTGGGCATGCTGATGCTCCGAGTTGCGATACCCAAGCGTAGGAGCGACGCCACTGCCCAACTGTCAGACGCCATCCCGACCTGCAAGTCGAAAAACGGCATCACCCCGGGGCAAGTGGGCCCGACGCCGACCCGCATGTGAGCGCCCCAAGGGCTCCCACATGAGGCCGTTCGACTGCATTTACAGGTACTTGAACAGGGCCAGGCCGCTCAGCTGTACAAAGGTCTGCTGCGCCGCCTGCAGCGCGGTCTGGCGCTGCGTGAACTCGGAGATGGCGTCGTAGTAGTCCAGGTCTTCGATTTCCGAGAGGTAGCTCTTGTCGATCAGCGTGCGGGCCTCGCCGCCGCTGTTGAGCTGGTCGATCTCGTTCATGCGCGAACCCACCGATGCACGAATGGTCAGCACGTTGTCGTGCGCGTTGGTGATCTTTACGTTGGCGGTGCTCAGCGCATTGAGCAGTTCGGCCTGCGCCTCGGCGCCGCCACCGGTCAGCGGCTTCTTCAGTGCGGTCACCAGTTCGCCCAGTGTGGCGAAGATGTCGGTGCCGGCATTGCGGGCGGTGGAGACGTCGAAGCTGTCGCCATCGGCCGGCTGGCCCTTGATGCTCATCGACAGGCCGCCGAAGGTGATGGGCGTGCCCTCGGTGTAGGGGCCGGTCGACACGACAACGGGCGGCGTGTCCTTGGTCTGCACGCTGTAGTTGCCGCCCAAGAAGCTGATGGAGAAGTCCTTGCCGTAGTTGGCGGCGGTGGCGTCCGTCACGCTCACGGCGCTGAACACGCCGGTGCCGGTGTTGGCCGGCGAACCGGAGGTCACGTACCCTGCCCCGCCCTGCACCGACAGGAACACGCTGCGGCCGTCGTCGGTGGCCGGCATCTGGCGGGCCACGTCCACCTGCATCAGGCGCTGGCCCTGGTCGCCCAGGAATTGGTAGCCGCCACCGGCCTGCTGCGCAAAGGGGACGGTCGCGCTCTTGAAGCCGGCAAAGATGTACTGCCCGTTGCCGTCGTCCGCATTGGCCAGACCCACGAGTTGGTCCAGGTTGCTCTGGATGGTGGTGGCCAGGGCTGCCCGGTCCGCATCGGTGAGCGTGCCGTTGCCCGCTTGCACGGTCAGTGTCTTCAGGTTCTGCAAGACCGACACCACGCTTTGCAGCGTGTCTTCTTCGCGCGAGAGCATGGTCTTGGCCTGCGAGCGGCTGGCGGCGTACTGCGCGCCTTCGGACAGCGACTGGCTCACGTTGAGCGCGCGGGCGGCGCCCACCGGGTCGTCCGACGGCGTCAGGATGTTGCGGCCGGTGGATACTTTCTGCTGGATGCGGAACAGGTTGAGCTGTTGCGCGCCCATGGCCGACTGGCTCTGGTCGTAGAAGGTCTGGGTGCTGATTCGCATCATGACTCCTTGAATGTGTGAACTCAGCTGATGCTGAGGATGGCGTCGAACATGGCCTGCGCGGTCTGGATGACCTTGGCGTTGGCCTGGTACATCTGCTGGTACATCAGCAGGTTGCCGGTTTCCTCGTCCTGGTTCACCCCGGAGATGGATTGCTGCGCCGAGCGGATCTGCGTGGCCAGGCTGTCTTGGGTCTTGCTGGCCACCTGCACTTCCATGGCCTTGTTGCCGACCTCGCTCACCAGCATCGCATAGGCGCTGTTGAAGGTGCTGGTGCCGCCGGCCATGGTGTTCTGGCGCTGCAGCGAGCCCAACAGCAGCGCATTGCTGCCGTCCGACACGCCGCCGACGTTCTTCGAGATGGTGAAGGTGTCGCCTTGTGCTGGCGTGCCCTTGACCGTCACGCTGACGCCGCCGAAGCTGATGGACGCGCCCGCGCTGTAGGTCACGCTGGTGCTGCCGGCCGGGTAGTTGGTCACGGTGCCATCCGCCGCAGTCACGGTGATGGCCGAGCCCGCCGGGAAGCCCGAAAGCGAGTTCGTGGCCGCGTCGTAGCTCAGCGTGACGTTGGCCGCCAGCGGCGTGGCCGGGTAGCCGCTGCCGATGGTGGCGGCGCTGATCGAGCCCGTGCCCATGTTGCCGCTGGTGTTGCCGGTAATCACCGGCGAGGCGGCAGCCACCTTGGCCGGATCGCGCACCAGCACGTCAACGTCGCGTGCGCCGGTACGGGTGGGCTGCACCAGGAACGAATCGCCGGCGGCCGCCGCGCCAGCCGTCGAGTCCAGCCGCACGCCGTCGAAGTCGATCGGGAAGCCGGTGGACGTGGCCACCACCTGGTCATCCGACAGGCGGGTGACCGAGTACGTCAGCACGCCGGCCACGTCCTTCACCTGCACCTTGTAGTCGCTGGTGGTGAGGCTGCCGCTGTCGGTGATGCTCGCGCCCAACTGCAGCGTGCCGGAATTGCGCGTGTTGGAGAAAACGCCCGGATCCGCGACCGTGAAGAAGTCCTGGCCCAGCATGCCGTTGAGGTCGACGCCCAGGCCGTGCTGCTGGTTGAAGGTGTCGCCCAGGGCAATGGCCAGCCGGCCGATGGCGTTCTGCGTGGGCGTGAGCGTTTCGGCGCGGAAGGCCATCAGGCCGCCCAGCGAGCCGCCGGTGAAAACGGTGTCCGCCACTTCCACCTGATTGCCGGCCGGGCCGGTGATGGCGATGGCCTTGCGGGTGGGGTCGGCGGCCGACGTCACCGCGGCCACTTCGGACGCGCGGTCGCCCAGCACCAGCGACTGGCCGTTGCCGATGAAGACGTTGTACTTGCCGGTATCGGTTTCCAGCACCTTCACGTCGACGATCTTGGACAGATCGCTCACCAGCTGGTCGCGCTGGTCCAGCAGGTCGTTGGGCGGTTGGCCGCCGGCCATGGCGCTCAACTGGCTGATCTGCTGGTTGAGGTTGGCGATCTGCGTGGCGAAGGTGTTGATCTGGCTGGCGCTGCTGGTGATCTGGTCGTTCACCGACGAGTTCATGTCGCTCAGGTACTGATCGGTGCTGCGGAACTTGTTGGCCAGGGCCTGCGCCGAGCTGATGAGTTGCTGGCGCGCAGCCGAGTCGGCCGGCGTATTGGCCACGCCTTGCACGCTGTCGAAGAAGGTCTGCAGCAGCGGCTGCAGACCCGAGGTGCGGTCGGCCAGCAGCGTGTCGATGCGGTTGATCTGCGAGGCGTAGGTCGAAAGCGCCGAGGCCGAGGAATCCGCCGCCGCAAGCTGCGCCGTGAGGTAGCGGTCATAGCTGCGCGTGACGGTGGTCACCATCGCGCCCGTGCCGAAGAAGCCGGAGCCGGTGGCGTTGGGCGTGGTGGTGCTGACTTGCGCGACCTGGCGGCTGTAGCCCGCCGTGTAGACGTTGGCCGTGTTGTGGGCCGTGGTCACCAAGGCGGCGCGGGCCACGTTGAGACCGCTCAGGCCTGTGAGGAACAAATTGCCGGACATGAGGCTCCAGTAATGCTTTTGAGTTGATCAGGCGGTGCGCCGTGCAGGCGCACCGGCTTCATCAGAGTTATCGGCAGGCCGCCCCGAATCTGAAGGGCCGTGCCTGCCTCGCGGCACGCTTTAGGCCGCCTGCAGGCGGAACACGCTGACCGCCTGCACCAGGCCACCGGCCTGCTCCTGCAGCGAGGCTGCGGCTGCGGCGGCTTCTTCCACCAGCGCGGCGTTCTGCTGCGTGACCTGGTCCATCTGCGTGATGGCCTGGTTGATCTGCTCGATACCGGCCGTCTGCTCCTGGCTGGCCGCCGTGATCTCGCCCATGATGTCGGTCACGCG
>Ga0160437_1001269_pt1 | contig 11655 bp, 9 predicted proteins | sample HID1975I_E0MG_FD_108227 | JGI IMG/M metagenome (GOLD analysis project Ga0160437, IMG submission 108227) | Enriched soil microbial communities from UW Madison campus, WI, USA - HID1975I_E0 MG | ecosystem: Environmental > Terrestrial > Soil > Unclassified | place: USA: Madison, Wisconsin... | reverse complement strand
GCCTGCGCGATGAACAGCGCCGCCAGCGTCATGTAGATATTGGTGCCGTCGAGATTGAAGCTGTAGCCGGTGGGAACGACGAGGCCGACGATGCTCTTGGGGCAGCCGGCGCGCTCCATCTTCTCCATCAGCGAAGGCAGCGCGCTTTCCGAGGAAGACGTGCCCAGCACCAGCAGCAGTTCGGCCTTGAGGTAGGAAATCAGCGAGAAGATCGAGAACCCTGCCAGCCGCGCGACCACGCCCAGCACCACCACCACGAAGAGCGCGGAAGTCAGGTAGAAAGTCGCAACGAGGCCCACGAGGTTGGCAAGGCTGCCGACGCCGTACTTGCCGATGGTGAAGGCCATGGCGCCGAAAGCACCGATCGGCGCGGCCTTCATGACGATCGAGACCAGCTTGAAGAACACCAGCGACACGTCTTCCAGCAGCGAGAGCGGACGCGCACCGCGGTCGCCCAGCATGGCCAGCGCAATGCCGAAGAGAATGGCGATCACCAGGACCTGAAGGATATTACCCTGGGTCATGGAGGAGAGGAATGTGTCCGGGATCATTTCCATCAGGAACCCGGTGATCGACGTTTCGTGTGCCTTCTCGGAGTAAAGTGCGACCTTCGAGGCATCGAGCGTGGCGGGATCGATGTTCAGGCCCTGGCCGGGGCGAACCACGTTCGCGACGGCCAGCCCGACGATCAGCGCCAGGGTAGAGAAGAAGAAGAAATAGCCGAACGCCTTGCCAGCCACCCGGCCGACCGAGCGCAAGTCGCGCATGGAGGCGATGCCGGTGACGATGGTCAGGAAAATGACCGGCGCGATCACCATCTTCACCAGCTTGATGAAGGCATCGCCAAGCGGCTTCAGCGCCTCACCCGTGGCCGGGGCGAAGTGGCCCAGCGTCACGCCCGCCGCGATGGCGACGAGCACTTGCACATAGAGATGTCCGTACCAGCGCTTTGGCGCGGTCGGTTCGTGCGTGTCGGACAACTGGGCGTGCATGGTAAGGCCTTCCTTCCTCTCTCGGGCACGCTCAAGACTTATGCTTATCGCGTGCCGGGCAGAAACTGTTCGATTCCACGCTGCGGCAAAAGCAGTTTTTGCATTCATTGGAAATGGCTGATTTCCGGGCCTTTACGGCGTAGGGATGCGGATCCAAGGGGCAACAATCGGCACATTGCATTGCAGCGATGTGCAGAAATTTGCACATCGCTCCCTGCCGGTCTAGGCTGGCGCAGTGAAACGTCGCCACACGCTCTACTGGCTGCTGGCAGCCTTGGCCGCCGCGCTCCTTGCCGCGGGTCTGGCCGGCGAATTCGTGCGCCAGCGCGCCACCGCGGCGTTCTCCGCATCGGTCGCTGCCGACGCGCGGCTGCGCCAGTCCTTGCTCGACAGCGAGATCGCCCGGTTCCGCCTCCTGCCGCAGACCCTGGCGGACGACCGCGACGTGATCGCCGCCGCCAATCGCGAAAGCGGCGCGGACGAGCGGCTCAATGCCAAGCTGGAATCCTTCGCCGGCCAGATCGGCGCCTCGGCCATCTACCTGGTGGGAGAAGACGGGTTCGCGATCGCCGCCAGCAACTGGCGCCACCGCGACAGTTTCGTCGGCCGCGACTACCGCTTCCGGCGCTATTACCGCGACGCCCTGCGCCGCGGCGACGGCGCCCAGTTCGCGCTGGGCACCGTGAGCCATCGTCCCGGCCTCTACCTGGCGCGAAAGGCCGCCGGGGACTGTGTGATCGTCATCAAGCTCGACTTCGACCGGATCGAGGCCCAGTGGCGCACGGCAGGCGGCGAGACCTTCGTGACCAACCGCAACGGGGTGGTCCTCGTCGCCAGCCGCCCCGCCTGGCGCTTCGCCATGACGCGCCCGCTCGATCCTGCCCTTCAGAGGGCCATTGCCGGCGACATCGGAATTCCGCGCCTGACGCCCGCCCGCTTTTCCAGCGACGGTGACGGTCTGCTGCACATGCCCGAACGCAGCGGACGCCTGCTTCTTGCCACCAGCGCGCCCAACCGCGACCAGTGGCAGGTCAATCTGGCATTGCCGATCCGGGTGGCCGTCACCACGCCGATGCGCAGCGCCCAGGCCGTGGCCGCGACTTTGGCCCTGCTCACCGTCGGCGCCCTCTGGTGGCTCGCCCAGAGCAACCGCCGCCGCCGTGAACGCACCGCCCAGCTGGAAGCCGCCGTCACCGAGCGGACGGCCGAACTGCGCCGCGAGATGGAGGAGCGCAGTGCGCTCGAACAGCGCGCGGCCCTGCTGCGCGAGGAGCTGCGCCTCGCCAATCGCCTCGCCACGCTGGGTCAAGTCACGGCCAGCGTCGCTCACGAGACCGCGCAGCCCGTGGCCGCGATCCGCAACTATGCCAGCTCAGCCGGGCAATTGCTGGACCTCGGTGCGGCCGCGGAAGTGCGCGAGAATCTTTCCGCCATCGACCGCCTTGCCGAACGCATCGGCATCATCACCGCGCAGCTGCGCGGCTTCGCCCGCAAGGGCAGCACCGGCGAGAGCGCGGTGCCGCTGGCCGAAGTGCTCGACGGCGCGCGCCTCCTGCTCAAGGAGCGCCTTGCCGCGCTGACCTTCGAAACCCCGGCGATTCCCCCCGGCCTCAAGGTTCGCGGTGACAAAGTGCGGCTGGAACAGATCCTGGTGAACCTCCTCCAGAATGCCATCGAAGCCCTCGCCGGGCGCGCGGCGCCCCGCATCATCCTGTCGCTGGCGATCGCGGGCGAAACGCTGCGCATCACTGTCGCCGACAATGGCCCCGGCATCGCGCCGGACATCGCGGATCGCCTGTTCACGCCCTTCGCCACCAGCCGCGCCGAAGGGCTCGGGCTGGGCCTCGTGATCGCGCAGGACATTGCGCAGGAGTTCGGCGGCGCCCTGCGCCTTGTGCCCAGCGACACCGGCGCCGCCTTCGAACTGCAATTGAGACTGGCCCGATGACCGACCTTTCCGCCGGCACCCGCCGCGTCGCCCTCGTCGAGGACGACGAAGACCTTGCCCGTTCGACGGCACAGCTGCTGAAACTCGCCGGGTTCGAAGTCGAAAGCTTCCCGGCCGCCGCCCCAGCGCTGGCGGCGCTCACCGCCGACTGGCCTGGCGTGGTCGTTACCGACGTGCGTATGCCGCACGTCTCCGGCATCGACCTGTTTCGCCAGCTTCACGAGCGCGATGCCGATCTGCCCGTCGTGCTGGTCACCGGCCACGGCGACATCGAGATGGCGGTACAGATGCTCAAGGCGGGCGCCTGGGACTTTCTCACCAAGCCTTTCGCGCCCGAGGCGCTGATCGCCGCCGTCACCCGCGCCGCCACCGCGCGCGGGCTGACGCTGGAAAACCGCCGCCTGCGGGCCATGTCGCAAGATGCCGACGCACCGCTGTTCCTGGGCGAAAGCCCCGCCATCCGCAGGCTTCGCGAGATGGTGCCGGTGCTGGCCAATGCGGATATAGACCTGTTCATCGAAGGCGAGACCGGCACCGGCAAGGACCTCCTCGCCCGCCTGATCCACCGCGCCGGCAAGCGCGCGCGCCACCGCTTTCTGCCGCTGGCCTGCGCCGGGATGCCCGAGGCGCTCGCGGAACCGCTCTTCACTGCAACCGGCATCGACGAACCCGGCCTGGCCGCGGCCCATCGCGGCACGCTCTACCTCGACGATATCGACCGCGGCCCGGCGCACTTGCAGGAGCGCCTGCTGCCCTTCGTAGAGCAGCGCGTCCTGCGCCGCCGGGGCGAGGCCATGCCCGTCGACGTGCGCGTGATCTCCACCAGCCAGGACGCGGCCGAAGGCCCGCCGCCCTCGCTGCTGCCGCCGCTGTTCTACCGCCTCGCCGCCATGCGCCTGCGCATCCCGCCGCTACGGGAAAGGCGCGAGGACATCCCCGCTCTCTTCGCCCGCTTCGCCGGCGATGCCGCCAGTCGGGTCGCCCGCGAGCTTCCGCCCGTCACCGCGGCGGTCCGCACGATGCTGGAACGCCATGACTGGCCAGGGAACGTGCGGGAACTCGCCAATTTCGCGGAGCAGTTCGTGCTGGGCCTCGGCGATCCCTCGCCCACGCCCTCCCCTTCGGGCAACAAGGGCCTGACCGAGCGGGTCGACGCCTTCGAACGCGAGGAAATCGTCGCCGCCGTGATCGCCGCGAACGGGGAGATCGGCGCGGCCATCCGCGCGCTCGATCTGCCGCGCAAGACGTTCTACTACAAAGTGAACAAGCACGGGATCGACCTGGGGGCACTGCGGCAGAAGGGCTGAAGAGGCACAACACCTCCCTTCGTCATTGCGGGAGGCGAAGCCGACGCGGCAATCCAGGAGCCGCACTAAGCCGCCCCTGGATTGCTTCGCTACGCTCGCAATGACAAGGAAGAGAGCGAGAACTTCAAACCAGCTCGGTCTCGATCGGCAGCCCCGACTTCAACGTCAAGGTCACCGGCGTCCGCTCGGCAATATCGGCAAGCCGAGCCTTCTGCTCCTCGTCGAGGCCCACGATCGAGAGCTTGCGCTCGATATGCATCTGGTCCTTCGCACCCGCGAGCCGCAAGTCGACATCGACAGATACCAGGGGCCAGCCCTTGCGACTGGCGTACATCTTCAACGTGATCGCCGTGCAGGCTCCCAGGCTGGCGAGCAGCAGGTCGTATGGCGCCGGTCCCGCCCCCTGCCCGCCGAGCGCCTGGGGCTCGTCGGCGGTGATCGCGTGACCGCCGACCACGATCTCGGTGCGCCACGGGGTTTCGCCGATATGCGCGGTTCCATGTGCCATGGTGTGAAGCTCCTCAGGCCGGAAGGGGGATGAATTCGCTCTCGTCGGGCACGCGGTCGAAGCGCTGGGCTTTCCAGTCGTCCTTGGCCTGCTCGATGCGGTCGAGCGAGGAGGAGACAAAGTTCCAGTAGATATGGCGCTTCTCCGGCAGTGGCTCCCCGCCCAGCAGCATCAGGCGCGTGCCGCCCTTGGCCTTGAGGATGACCTCGGCGCCGGGCTTGAAGACCACCAGTTCGGTCTCCTTGAAGCTGCCGGTCTGCCCCTCCACTTCGACTTCGCCGCCAACGACATAGATCGCGCGTTCGACGTGCTCGGCCTTCATCTGGTAGCGCGCACCGTCGAGCATGACGATATCGGCGTAGACCATGTCGGAATAAGTCTTGAGCGGCGAGGTCAGGCCGTCGGCCGTACCGGCGATCAGCGTCAGGCGCGTTCCGGCATCCTCGGTCACCGGGATCTCGTCCGCCTTGTGGTGGGCGAAGGCCGGCGCGATCTCTTCGGCTTCCTTCGGCAGGGCGATCCAGGTCTGGAGCCCGAACAGCTTGCCGCCGCTGGCGCGGACTTCGGGAGAGGTGCGCTCGGAATGGACGATGCCGCTGCCCGCGGTCATCCAGTTGACCTCGCCGGGCCGGATTGCCTGAACGGAGCCGAGGGAATCGCGGTGGAGGATCTCGCCTTCGACGAGGTAGGTCAGCGTGGAAAGGCCGATGTGCGGATGCGGGCGTACGTCGAGGCCTTCGCCGCTGCGGAACACCGCCTCACCCATCTGGTCGAAGAAGATGAAAGGGCCGACCATGCGGCGCTGCGCAGTGGGCAGCGCGCGGCGGACCTGGAACCCGTCCCCAAGGTCGCGAACGGGGGGAAGAACGACAAGGTCTACACCTTCGATATCGGATGAGCGAACGGTCATGGGGCAATCCTTCCTTGCGCTTCTTTTGTATGCCTGAGCGCCGGGGAAGAAGGTCGGCGCCGATCTGGTAAATTGCAATCCGGGAGATGAGGGAGCGGACGATTTCCGCCCGCTCCCCAACTCGTTTCGGCCTTGGCGTCAGGCCGCGTCGACCAGGACGATCTCGCTGTCCTCGATCGCGGTCACCCGCAGGACGTCGAGGTCGCTGATGGCCGCGCCGTCACGGGCGTTGACGCGCACGTCCTCGATCTGCACCGCGCCAATGGCCGGCACCAGGTAGGCCTTGCGGTCCTTGCCCAGCGGGTATTCTGCGGTTTCGCCGGCCTTGAGCGTGGCGCCGATGACGCGGGCATTGGTGCGGATCGGCAGCGCATCGTTGTCATTCTCGTAACCCGATGCCAGCGTGACGAACTGGCCCGACCGGTCGCCCTTGGGGAAGGGCTTGGCGCCCCAGCTCGGTTCTTCGCCGTCGCGGGTCGGGATGATCCAGATCTGGAAGATCTTCGTCGTCACGTCCTCAAGGTTGTATTCCGAGTGCGTGATGCCGGTGCCCGCGCTCATCACCTGGACGTCGCCGGCCTCGGTGCGGCCCTTGTTGCCCAGGTTGTCCTGGTGAGTGATCGCGCCCTCGCGGACATAAGTGATGATTTCCATGTCGCGGTGAGGGTGCGGCGGGAAGCCGGTCTGCGGCGCGATCGCGTCGTCGTTCCAGACGCGCAGGTTGCCCCAGTGGACGCGGGCCGGATCGTGATAGCCGGCGAACGAGAAGTGATGCTTGGCGTCGAGCCAGCCGTGGTTGGCACCACCGAGGCTGTCATAAGGGCGAAGTTCGATCATATCCTGTCTCCGGGGGCGGCGGGGTGAGGTGCCGCCCTCTCTTGAAACCCCATATAGACTTGCCCGCATTTCAAGTTCAGAGGGATAAAATCGACCTGACTGTTCTAGGAGATTGAAAAGTGAGCAACCCCGGTACGCCGACCCTGGACCAGCTGCGCATCTTCCTGGCCATCGTCGACACCGGCAGTTTCGCTGCCGCCGGGCGCAAGCTGAACCGCGCGGTCTCCGTCATCAGCTACGGCATCGCCAACCTCGAAGCCCAGCTCGGCGTCCTGCTGTTCGAACGCGAAGGCACGCGCAAGCCGCAGCTTACCGTAGCCGGCCGTGCCGTCTTGTCGGAAGCGCGCGGCGTGGCCGAGGGGATCGACGGATTGCGCGCCAAAGTGAAAGGCCTGCTCGACGGTCTGGAGGCCGAAGTCGACCTGGCGGTGGACGTCATGTTCCCGGCCGAACGCCTCGGCGTGATCCTGCGGGCCTTTGCCGCGGAATTTCCGACCGTACAGCTGCGCCTCCATGTGGAAGCGCTGGGCGCGATCACTGCGATGGTGCTCGACGGCACGGCGGTGGTCGGCCTGTCCGGCCCGCTTTTTGCCGGTGTCGACGGGCTCGAAAGCGTTTCGGTCGGCTCGGTGGCGATGGTGCCCGTGGCCGCGCCCGACCATCCGCTCGGCCGCATGGACCTGATCCCGCCCGGCGCCGGCCGCGAATATACGCAGCTGGTGCTCAGCGACCGCTCGCGCTTCACCGAGGGCAAGGACTTCTCGGTCATGAGCCCCAAGACCTGGCGCCTCGCCGACCTTGGCGCCAAGCACGCCCTGCTGCGCCAGGGCATCGGCTGGGGCAACATGCCGCTGCCGATGATCGAGGCCGATCTCGTGTCCGGCACCCTGATCCGCCTGTCGATGCCCGATCATCCCGGCGGCATCTACCGCTTCGGCGGCATCTGGCGCCGCGACACGCCGCCCGGCCCCGCGGCCGCCTGGCTGCTCGACCGCTTCGTGGCCCAATGCGAGATCGACGAGACGCTGACCGCTCTCCCGGATATCTGAATTAAAAGCGTAAATGGGGGAAAAGCCGGCTGGCAATAGTAAAAATCCCCAATTCCCGAAAGGAAGCAAGACTGCAATCTCCATAGACTATGAAGATGGGGCCTGATGATTCGGGCGGTGAACAGATTTTTCGTATCGAATTACTATGCGACAATCACCGTTATCGAGATTTGCCCCATCATCGCGATTGCCCCTGCCGTAGAGGTCGGATCGGTCGTCGAGCTTGGAGAGTTGGTCATGCTTCACGGAGTCCTGAGCACGACGACGACGAATACGGGACAGGATTCAAGACATTACCACGCTGAACCGCCGGCAATCCCGCAGGCCATCCCTTTAGCCAAGGCAATGGAGGCCGGCGGGGTGGGGCCGGACAGCCTCGCGCTGGCCAGAAGCCGATTGGCGGAGCACGACCTGCTCGTTCCGGTCGCGCCGAAGTCCGTCCCTGACGGCGACGCATCCGCCAAGGGCGGACTTGCAGGCTGGCAGCTGCGCAGGGTCATCGGCCATATCGAGGAGAATCTCGGCCAGTCGCTGGCCTGCTGCGAACTGGCCGCCGTGGCGCGGCTCAGCACCGGGCACTTCTGCCGCGCCTTCAAGACCAGCGTTGGCGAACCGCCCCATGCCTACGTCATCCGCCAGCGCATTCGCCACGCCCAGCGCCTGATGCTGCGGACCGACGATGCCTTGTCCGAAATCGCCTGCATCTGCGGCCTGACCGACCAGGCCCACCTCACCCGCCTGTTCCGCCGCGTGGTGGGCAACACGCCCAGGGCCTGGCGCAACCGCTGGCGGCCGCTCACCGACTGACGGTCCCTTTCCCGACACCCTGCGTTCGATCCCGGCGGCGACCATGCCGGGACCACGTTCGGCGCGCCTCCGGCGTACCCGAACTCCTCGGGACTGGCGGACCCCATTCCCCCGCCCACCGCCAGTCCCGCATTTTCGCACGCATCGAGGCATTTCAGTTTCATCGAACAGAGCGGTCCAATTTATCTGGATTTCTGGAATTCGTTTTTCGAGGCATTTCCCGGTTCAACGAGGCACCCCGCAGCCGTCACGGCCGGACCCTCTCCAGACCAGCCCCAAGGGGAATGACCATGAACACTGCCACCGCTACGCTCGCTCCCGCTGCCGAAGACAAGGGGATCCTGAAGTTTCTGCCGCTTGTGGGCCGCATCCTGATCGCCGCCATCTTCATCCTCAGCGGCCTTTCCAAGCTTTCCGATCCCGCTGGAACCATGGCCTATATCGGTTCGGTGGGCCTGCCCTTCCCCGCCGTGGCCCTGGCCGGTGCCGTTGCGGTGGAAGTCATCGGCGGCGCCCTGCTGATCTCGGGATATCGCCTGCGCAGCGTCGCTGCCGCGCTTGCCCTGTTCAGCCTCGTCACCGCCTTGTTCTTCCACGCGCAGTTCGCAGACCAGAACCAGTTCATCCACTTCTTCAAGAACGTCGCCATGGCCGGCGGCCTCCTGCAGATCGTCGCTTTCGGCAAGGGCCGCGACTGATCCAGAACCAGCCAGAACCCGCAAAACAAGGGGCTGCCGAAAGGCGGCCCCTTTTTCGTTCCAGCTCCGCCAGATTACAGACATCCGTTTTACAGACTCGCACCTTGGCCTTGGCACCCCGGAGAGATGGCGCCCCGGATCCGCGGCAGAACCGCTGAAACGGCCCGAATACCTGACATCAAGGAAAGCGGCCGCCGGATCGTCTCCGCGATAACACGCCGGCGCATTGACCTCAGACCTGTCACACAAGATACATACATCCGTTTTAGCAGCCGGCATCAGACAGACATCAAGGACTCCGCCCATGCGCAAGATTGCCCCGACCGTCCTCTCCGCCCTCGTCGCGGCGATGGCCCATTCTCCCGCCTCCGCGCGCGAGCTGGCCACGCTGACGCGTCTGGACGACCAGACCGTCGAGCTGGCCCGGACGGACACGGCACCGGCCACGATCTGGATCAGCACCGACACGGCGCTCGACAAGAACGACCAGCGGTTCGCCGCCGCCAGCAAGGACGCCGCGCTGAGGCTGCCGATCCCGGCCAGCGAGCGCCGCTACGTCATCATCCAGGGCAAGGGCGGCAAGACCACCGTCGTCGCCGAGCGCGTGGTGCCGCTTCAGCAGGGCAGCAACTTCCGCGACATCGGCGGCTACGTCACCAAGGACGGCCATACGGTGAAGTGGGACAAGGCTTTCCGCTCCGGCGCGATGCCGCTGCTGACCGAGGCGGACTACGCGCTGCTGGGCCAGGTCAATCTGGGCGCCGTGGTCGACTTGCGCTCGATCGAGGAACGCGAAGTCGCGCCCGACATGCTGGACGACCGCACCGGCGCGCTGTTCCTCGCCAACGACTATTCGCTCAAACCGCTCTTCGCGAAGATGGCCAAGAGCGGCGGCGAGAACATGTATCAGGGCATGGAAATCATGCTGGTCCCGCAGTTCCGCGCGCTGTTCAATCGCCTGCTCGCGAACGAGGGCGCCGTGGTCTATCATTGCTCCGCCGGGCAGGACCGGACCGGCATCGCCACCGCGCTGATCTACGACGTGCTCGGCGTGGACCGCGAGACGATCCTCAAGGACTATCACCGCTCCACCGAACTGCGCCGCCCCCAATGGGAAATGCCCAAGGTCGACCCGGCCGACTTCCCGAACAATCCCATTCTCAAGTACTACGCCGCGCGTGCGGACGGCCAGCCGCCCAAGGCCGAGCCGCTCTACACGCCCAGCGGCGCGTCGCACCTGGCCCAGTTCTTCACGTATCTCGACCAGCAGTACGGCGGATCGGAAGGTTACCTGAAACAGAAGGTGGGCCTGACCGACGCCGACATCGCCAAGCTGCGCAAGACCATGCTCGACTGACGGGTCACGGCCATGCGCCCGCCCGGCCGATCGGGCCGGGCGGGCTAGACGAAACCACGCTTCGGGTCGCAATCGAAGCGCAGCCTCGTCAAGGGCCGGAGCAATGCCCCCCAGCTTGCTCCGGCCTTTTCGCGTACTCAGGGTTTCCGCAAGGTCACCGCGTCGAGCGGCTCTCCGGTGGCGGTATAGGCGCGGTAGGCCAGGGCTTCCTGGCTGACGTCGATCACCTGATAGGCCTGCGTGCGCGATGCCGACTTGCGCGCCCAGGGCAGGCTGCCGACTTCGTACATCTTCGGTCCGGCGACCGAGACGGCATATGTCGTGCCCGCATCGTCCGCCGCAGGGCCGTTCTTGCCGATCGCGCCGCGGGCATAGCCGTGGTCGTGCCCCTGAAGGACCAGGTCCACGCGGTACTTGTCGATCAGCGGCTTCAGCGCGGCGCGCAGCTTCGGATTGTCGCGCTCTGGCTCGCTGGAGAACAGCGGGAAGTGCAGGAACAAGACCGTCCAGCGGTTCGGGTTGTTCGCCAGCAAGCCGTCGAGCCACTTCACGATCGCCTTTCGCGCCGTTTCGTCCCGGTCGACCTGCATGGAGTCGATCGAGATCAGGCGCAGGCCCTGGTAATCGGTGTACCAGCTCGTCTCGCGGCTCGCCGGAACGTCGGACGGGCCGTTCTCCGGCAGCGTGAACTGCCGGCGCCACTGGCCGTTGATCGAGGAACCGGCCCGCGCCGCCTCGTCCTTGACGTATTCGTGATTGCCCGGCGTCGGCATCTGCGGCGTCTGGGCATAGAGGAACCCGCCCGCGGCAAACCATTCGCCCCATTCGGCATCGCTGTCATGCCGGTTGATGAGGTCCCCGGCATGGATCGTGAAGGCCGCGTCGCCCGCCTGGCGGAAGGCCATGCGCAAGGTGCGCGAGGCTTCCGACAGGATCTGGTTCTGCATGTCCCCCATGTAGATGAAGCGGAACGGCTTCGCCTCGCGCGCGGCGGTGCGGAACTGGAACCATTCGGACCAATGCGCGCCGTCGCCCACGCGGTAGGCATAGACCGTGTCCGGCTCGAGCCCCGCCAGCACTGCCGAGTGATAGGCCCCGCGGAAGGCGGGATCCTCGCGGACGGCCAGCGTGGCGTCGTCAGTCTTCGCCTCGGCCGTCAGCGGCGTTTTCACGAAGTCGGGACTGTTTGTCGCCTTCGTATACTGGACCTGGCCCGGCAGGCCCGGCGCCGAGCGCCAGGTG
>Ga0160437_1001267_pt1 | contig 11661 bp, 12 predicted proteins | sample HID1975I_E0MG_FD_108227 | JGI IMG/M metagenome (GOLD analysis project Ga0160437, IMG submission 108227) | Enriched soil microbial communities from UW Madison campus, WI, USA - HID1975I_E0 MG | ecosystem: Environmental > Terrestrial > Soil > Unclassified | place: USA: Madison, Wisconsin... | reverse complement strand
TCAGGACCCACGCCTTCTGGACAAGTGGCGGCTGCCTGCCGTATCCAGAAGCTCTGGTAAGCAAGGCTCGTCCGCTCGGCCAGTTATGCAGCCGAGCGGGGGCGGCCCGGCCGCGGTTAAGCGTTGCAGGCAGCGGTGATGACCACCTCAATGCCGGTCTTGGGGTTCGCCATCAGCGCTTGAACTGTTGCACGCGAAGGGCACTTGCCCTCAGGGACCCACGCGTCCCACACAGAGTTCATGTCCGCGATTTGACTGACGTCCTTGAGGAAAATCTGGCACGACAGAATCCGGGATTTGTCGCTATTCACTTGCGCAAGCAAATTGTCGATGGTGGCGAGCACCTCAGCGGTTTGCTCTTTGATGCCTTGGTCAATCGACTTGCGAGGCACTTGGCCGGCCAGATAGGCGACATTGTTGAAGACGGAGACGTCGGACAGGCGAACGCCGACATTGATGCGCTTGATATCAGTCATTTGGATGATTGTTGAAAGTGCGCTGGTTGCGCGGAGAGAACGCCGATGCATAACCGGCACGATGCCTTGCGACGATGCGCCGCAAGAATTTCTACATGCTCAAGAGGTGTTTGTGCCTCGCAAGGGCATCGAGTACAGCGGAGCGGCTGCGCTCAATTCCCTCGAGCGTCTCCTTGGCGGCACCTTCCTTGTCGCCGTTCAGGAGCTTGTTGATGATGGAGTGATGCCCGGTCTTCCAGGACTCGGAGCGCTGAGCGACGCTCACGCTAAGGTAGAGAATTCGAAGCGACTCTTCATGCAACTGAGCCAGCATGTTGACCAAGCGTGCGTTTCCGCATGCCTTGGCGATTCCAACGTGGAACGCAGCATTGGCCAACAGGAACTCCCGCTTCGCGTCCGAGTCGTTGAGGTCGTATGCCCGCGTGCAAGCCCCGTTCAGGGATGTGAGGTATGCCTTGGAAACATTTCCAGCCGCGAGCCGCGCCGTTTCCGGTTCCACCAAGCCACGCGCGTCGTAGATTTCGTTGACATCGTTGATGGTCACCGGCGTCACAACGTGGCTACGGCGCGGGAAACTTTGCAGCCAGCCGGCTTCTTTCAGTCGAGCAAGTGCGCTTCTTACTGGCGCTTTCGAAATGCCGTAGTAGTTGGACGCGGAGCTTTCGGACACTTCTGAGCCAGGAAGGAGCTCGCACATGATGATTCGCCTTTTGATGTCTTCGAACAAGCGCTCCTGCAGCGGAACTGCTTCATCAGACAGGTCTACGGGCAGAAGCATTTCGCGAAGTCCCCGCGTCAAAGATAGCGCTGAGGAGAGAAGGCGGCCCACGATGCTTCCGGAGCATCACCTCGGACAATGCTATTCACAGCGCGACTGGTGAACGACGCACCTGACAGACCGACATGACCGTGCCCAAACGCGCAAATGATGTTCTTTTGGCCCGGAAGCTCGCCAATGAGGGGAAGCGAGTCCGGCGTGCAGGGACGATGCCCCATCCAGCGCGTCTCCCCTTCCGACTGGAGGCCAGGGTACATCTGCCTGGCGACCTTTTCCAGGAGTTCGAAGCGCCTGGCGTTCGGGCTTGCCTTGGTACCTGCAATCTCTGCGGTCCCTGCGAACCGAAGACCTTCGTCCATAGGCGTGGCCAATGTCTTCATCTCTTGCCACATGACATTGCGGGTCGGCCTGGCCTGTCCGTAGCGGAGCTGGACGTGGTAGCCACGATGGCTTTCTAGCGGCACCGACGCGCCGAGCGGTTTCAGCAGCTCGTTGGCCCACACCCCGCCTGCCAACACCACGCGACGAGCTTTCAGCGGGCTCTTCAGCCCGTGCACCACAACTCCGCCGGCGGTCGGCTCGAGTCGCGAAACATCGCCCTGCACGAATCGCGTACCGGCGGCCACACTGGCGTCAACGAAGCGCTTCACCAGTCCCTGCGGATTCGAGCAGTGGCCATGCGTCGGCAAGTACACACCGTACTTGAACCGCGCATCGAGATAGGGTTCGAACTCCCTGATGGCTTCGCCGTTGAGAATCTGCTGGTCTAGCCCTAGGGCGCGTCGGGTCTCAATTGCCCCTTGCTCCTTCGCAAAACCCTGCTCTGTGTCGAAGACATACAGTTGGCCGACGCGGTGCACCAGCGACTCTGCATGTGCAAATTGAATCAGCGGCGCGTAGTCTTCGAAGACACCGCGCATCATGGTGCGCATCCCTTCGGCAGCTCGTTCGTAGCGCGAGGGGATTCCTTCTCGAAGGAATCTCAACAACCACGGCAACGCCTGCGGCAGATGCTTCCAATCGACCACTAGCGGACCGTCTGGGTTAATCAACCACCCAGGAATCTGCTTGTACATGTCAGGCGTCGCAAGCGGAAAGCTAATCGTGGGGCTAAGGCCACCGGCATTTCCAAATGAACACGACATTCCGGGCTCAACCCGGTCGACGATGACGACCTTCTTGCCTGACATCGTGAGCCGCGCCGCACAGGCTGCGCCCACGATGCCGGCGCCAATCACAACAATCTCTTCTTCCATGTTGTTATCCAATGCACTAGGCGAAGCGGCGCTTTCTCATCGCTGCACGAGCCAGATAGGCTGCGCCCATGACGACAAGAACGCCTGCAAACAGGAGGACCGACACGGCAGCCAGCGATGGACTCACCTTGAGGAGTGCGTCGTCCCACATCTGTTTTGGCAGGGTGGTGAAAAGGCCTCCACTGACAAAGAGTGACAGGGTCAGGTCATCGAACGAGGTCGCGAACGCAAAGATGACGGCGGAGACGATGCCCGGCATGATGATGGGCAACGTCACACGGCTCAGGCGGGATGCGGTGCGCGCGCCCAGCACCGAGGCAGCAGCGTCAAGCCGTCTGTCGTACGACTTCAGCGTCGCCGTCACGGTGATGACCACATACGGCAAGGCAAGTGCGGCGTGCCCCACGGCGAGGGCCAGCGACGAACCGACCAGGTTCACCCGTGACAGCACATAGAACAACCCCAGCGCGATGATGATTCGCGGAAGAATCACCGGCGCCAAAACTAGCCCGAGCAGAAGCGAGCGGACCGGGAGGCGTTGATGTGCGAACGCAAATGCCGCGGGGATTCCAATGACACTTGCAATCAGCGCAGCGGTCGCGCCGACTCCAAGAGAACGCCAAAAGGCGCTTCCCCAAACGGGCGACTGGAAGATGTCCTCGTACCAGCGGGTGGAAAAGCCTTGCGGTGGCCAGTCGATAAAGGCACTGGTCGTGAACGACGCGGGAATCAGGATGAGGACGGGCGCAACCATCAGCGCCACCAGCGCGAGTGCCACCCAAGGCACGCTTCCTGACGAAGCGTCGCTGGAGCGTCCCGGGATGAGCCGCAGCACTGCGTCAGTAACGCGTCCGAGATTCCAGAGTACCGCCTGCTTGAAATCCCGGACACGGCTTAACGTTCCGCCAGCGGACTTTGTTGCCTCGCCCGCCAAACTGGAAAGCCCCACCATCTTGTCGTAGACCCAGTACACGCCGAGCGTAGCTACGAGGGTGACTAGCGCAAGCGCGGCCGCCAGTCCCCAATCCATCATCTCCTGGACCTGCTGGATGATGATTTGGGCCACCATGGTTTGCTTGGGCGAGCCAAGCAAAGCTGGGGTGATGAAGAAACCAAGCGCCGAAACGAACGTGGTCAGCCAGGCAGCTGTACAGCCGGCTGCGCACAAGGGGAAATACACCACGAAGAAGGACGTACCGGGACGTGCTCCCAGGGTGGAGGCGGCTGGCATCAGTCGACGGTCCATGGCCTCGATGACCGGCAGCATCGTCAAGATGGCCAGCGGAAGCAGCACATGCACCAAGCCGACAATCACGCTGAGATTCGTGTACAGGAGTTCCAAAGGCTCGGAAGTGATTCCGACGGACATCAGTACGTTGTTCACCAAGCCGCTGCGGCCAAGAATCACAATCCAGGCGAATGTGCGAACAAGAAAGCTTGTCCAGAAGGGAAGAAGCACCCCAATCCACAGCACTTGGCGCCAGCCGCCAGTTGCCCTGGAAATCGCCACCGCAATAGGAAAGGCGGCAAGCACGCTCAGGGATGCAGCGGCAGCCGACAGCATTGCGCTATTGCCCATCACTTGCGAGTAGATGGGAACATTAACAAGCCTGGCGAAGGCGCTGTAAGAAAAGCCCGCGGGGCCGTTCAGGGAGGCAAACAGCAAGAGCGCCACTGGCACCAGCACCAGGGCAATGATAAAAATCAGCGCCGGCGCGAGAAGCGCCATTCCCCGTCCCCGGGTGCCTTCGTCGGTGCTCATGAGTTTGCTCCGAAGACCAAGCAGTCCTGCGGGGAGAACGTCACCAGCACTGTGCCCGCCGGGGGAGGCGCGCTCCGAGCGGTCAACTGCGTCGCTGCCAACAACACGCCGGTTTCCGTTTGCAGGGTAGTACGCGACACCGCGCCGCCGATGACGTGCGATGTCACGTCCGCAGGAATTGCGTTCCCTTGAACTAGGCCAACATTGTTTGTGGCCATGCTGATGGCCTCGGGGCGCACCATGAGACGGCAAGCATCTCCGGCCTTGGCGGCATTCATCACCCGCCCTTCAAACACGTCGCCACCGTGTCGCACCCTGGCAGTACCACCTTCGACCGACTCGACGATTCCATCAAGGCAGTTGGACTCGCCAAGGAAGCCCGCTGCAAATACAGAGTGCGGAGAAAAGTAGAGCTCCGAAGGAGCAGCAACCTGTTCGATACGGGCTTCGTTCATCAGGCAGATGCGGTCCGACATCGTCATCGCTTCTTCCTGGTCGTGCGTCACATACAGAACCGTGATGTTGAGCGCCTGCTGCAACTGTCGGATTTCCATCTGCATGTGAGTGCGAAGCGACTTGTCCAGTGCGGCCAGGGGTTCGTCCATCAGAACGACCGAAGGTCGATGGACGATGGACCTTGCGAGGGCGATTCGTTGCTGCTGGCCGCCCGAGAGCTCAGAAGGGAATCGATTGCGAACCGAGGGCAGCTTGATTTGCTCGAGGACCTCTCCGACGGCGTCCCGAATGCGCTCTTTCGACGCGCCTTTCATCTTGAGAGGAAAGGCGATGTTCTCGCCCACAGTCATGTGGGGGAAAAGCGCGTAGCTTTGGAACATCATGCCGACATCGCGCTCATAGGGCTGCTGATGAGTCGCGACACGCCCGTCAATCCAGATATCACCAGACGTCGGCTTGACCAACCCGGCAATCATCATGAGCAGGGTAGTCTTTCCGGACCCCGATGGCCCCAGTAGTGTCACGAACTCTCCCTGGCGCAGTTCAAGGTCGGACTCCCTCAGCGCGTAGGCGTCGCCGTACTTCTTGGAGACACCGGACACGCGCAGCTTCGGTCCTGGGAACAGGGTCGCACCGACGCTCGCGTTTGACCCCCGCGACGAAGGCATGGATGCTGCCTCGAAAGACATGCTGGCAGTAGCAGCGGAACGCATTTCGACTCCTCAGCTCAGCAGCCAGGTATTGAACCGCTCGGTCACTGCATCCTTGTTCGATGCCCAGTAGCGGCCATCGAGTTGGACGGAGTTCGTGAGGTTGGCCGGAAACGCGGGAAGCACTTGCGCGCGTGCTGGCTCGATGTGTTTGTACGCCTCAGGGTTGGACGGTCCGTACGCCAGGTGCTTGGTGTAGATGGCCTGACGCTTTGCGTCGCAGGTGAACTTGATGAACTCGCGGCACATTGCCGCCTTCGGCGTCCCCTTGAGGATGGAGAAGCCTTCGTAGCTCCACAGTCCTTCGTTCCAGATGATTTTGACCGGCGCGCCCTCGTCGATGACGGATTGGGCACGAGCATTCCAGGTCGGACACATGTCGACTTCGCCGCTCTTGAGCAACTGGGAGGTCTGCGCGCCGCCGGTCCACCACACCTGGACATCCTTCTTGATGGAGTTCAGCGAGGCAAATGCCTTGTCGAGGTTCAGCGGATAGAGCGCGTCGCCCTTCACACCGGCCGCCAACAACGCCTCCTCGAGCGTGTCGCCTGGATTCCGGCGCATAGCACGACGTCCTGGGAAATCCTTGACGTTGAAGAAGTCCGCCCAGGAGTTGGGCATCTTGCGGTCCTTGAACTTGTCCGTGCGCACGGCCAGCACCGTCTGCAAAACCAGCGTGGCAATCAGGTACTGAGAGCGGAACTTCTCCGGAATCTCGGGAGCGTTGACGTTCACGTCCTCAAGATAGATGCCCGTCTTTGGGTCGGTCAGCACGTCAGCGGACTGCCGATTCAGCAGCGCCATGTCCCAGGCGTAGTTCTTCGCATCCACCATCGCCTTGATTTGCGCCGTTGGGTCAGCCTGCGCCACGATGGGCACGACCTCGATGCCGGTGGCTGCCTTGAAGGGCTTGTAGAACGCCTCGCCGAAGCCGTCGGCGTAAGGCCCCCCGGGGTCTCTCACCACAATGCGCTTCTCCTGAGCGAAGGCCGGCGTCCACATGGAAGGAAGCGCCAAAGACGCAGCACCGATGGACCCCGCGCGCTTCAACAAGCCGCGACGGGTCAGGGTCATTTTGGTGGGGTGAGACATAGCTGCTCCAAGTGGGAAAGTGAGGTCAATCCGGGTTGCCACTAACATGCCAGTTGGTTACTTGACATGTCAGAGAAGACCAAAAAACTCGCGCTCATGCGCGGTGGTTTTGAAGGCCGGAACCTCAACTTGCCAAGACCTGCGGGTTTGCAGTCGGGAGCTGAGCCACTCAACTCTCGACTGCAGCATGCGCGGATGAACACGCGCCGCCGAAGCAAACTTTAGATGGCGGGAATTTGACAATCAATTTCGCACCAGGTACTAGATGCGACGCACATTGACGCACTCAGTGCGTCAAGATGTCGCCTGGGCCGGCGGGGCTGAAAAGGTGAACTCGTGGAGAAAAATAGGCCGCCCCTTGCAAGCGGAATCGACCGTGATGGAGCTTCCAACCAAGTGCGTGCACAAGCATGGACCAGTTGCAGTCGCACTACCAGAAAAATGATAGAGAAAGCTAATGTCTCGTACGAATAACCTCGGCGCGTTGGTGCAGAACCTCCAGCTCCTGGCCGAGTCATTTGATTCAATCTCGGAGTTCTGTGCGCGCGTGGAGGTGAACCGGCAGCAGTTCAACAAGTACTTGGCTGCTCGTCATCTCCCCTCGCAACGCGTCCTGGCCAAGATTGCTCGGCACTTCCACATGGAGGCGGATGACTTGTTTCGCGCGCCGGCTGACTTCAAGAGCTTCTACGAAGGGGTTGATAGAAACGTTCCTGACCTCCAGGGGTTCCCCAAGCTGCTCAACTTGCTGGACTCGGCCGCCGCGAATTCTGGCGAGCTAGCTCGCTATCACGGGAACTACTTTCGCTACCACTGCTCGTCCATCATGAAGGGAAAGGTCCTCCGCTCGGTCACCTACATCTATGAAAGGGACGGGCGCACGCTCTATCGCACTGTCGAACGCTTCCCGATGTCCAACGGCGCGGGAGGAACATCCTGGTTCTCGTTCATGTATCACGGATTCTGCGTCCTCCTGGGCGACAGAATTTTCATGATGGACTTCGAAGGGAAGCAGCGGAACGAACTCACGTTCACTGTTCTAACGCCGCAGCACCGTACACCAGCTCGATTTTTATACGGCCTAGTGACCGGTGTTGCATCGACCTCATACCGCCAACCGTTTTCGGCGCGGATTGCCTTCATGCGAGAGGGTGGCCAGCCATTCCGGCGCAAGCACCTGCGGGCGGCAACCATATTGGAGGCAGACGATGCATCGATACCAGCTGAGATTCGAACCTACTTGCGCGGCAATGAAGGCTCTTTGATGTTCGGCGGAGAAGGCTGACGCCCTGGGCGTCAAAAGGGAGTCTTGCGCGGCCCGCGCCTGGGCCTAACTTACCTTTGTTGACGAGGGCGACAGGCCTCTAGTCGTCAGGGTGCTTCCCTCAAGGTCCGCTTTCCAGACGTGCCCCGCGCTGACTCCAAGGACCGCTTATGGCCGAGGTCGGCCAGCAATGGCCACCTTGTCTAGCTGGAAGCCAGCCGGTCCTGAACAGCACGTCGACCAAGGACGCGCACAGCTGCCAGTTTCTTCACTTGCTCGGGATTCGGCCGCGACTTGCCCTGTTCCCAAAGATACAGCGTCGCACCGCTCATACCTACGAGCTTCCCATACGCAGCCGCAGACAAACCAAGCTTGCTTCGGTGCTCTGCAAGGCGGCCAGCGCTGAAGCGTCGTGGCGTGTCGTCAGCCTCAGCGTTTGTCTGTCGAGACTTCGTTGCTACTTGTCGCCTGGCGAACCTCAGTTCCCTCTCCAAGTCGGCAACTTGCCGCTTCAGTTGAGCGACTGCGCCACGCTGTTGAACGCTCGCCCTTTTCAAGCTCTCCAGCTCAGACCGCACTTCTTTGCGCGCGACACGGGCGATTTCCGCCTTCAAGACCGATGCGATATTTGCCATAACGCTCATTCTGCCTGCTCCCGCCACCGGACCCGCATTGAACAGATGGTCAGCGATGAAACATCGTCGTCGTAATTTGCCCCTTGGCCAAGATAGTGGAATCGCTCCGAGAAGGCATGGCTGCAACGGGCACGCTGCGGTCACCGCAAAGCGCCACCTAGTCGTCCACTACCTAACTCTGGCTCGGTCACGCCGAATCCAAGCGCTTGTCGATTTGCGGGTCTCTTCGATTGGGCATCTATTCTGGTCACCAAGCCAGAATTGATTCGTCCAAAGCCTGGTGGGTGATTCGGCGCCACATTGTTGGCAGGTACGTGAACCTACCGAAGCCTCGTAGTGAGGCTTCGTATCGGTCGCTCCGCCTGCACGGCTATCTGCTCTTGCGCGACCATAGTGGAGAACACGCCTCTGAGCTGATATGCCCACGTACTGCTTCTCGAGCGATGCGACTTGTCAACTAGACAATCCCAAATCGCCCTGCGGACCGGTAAGGCTAGAAGAACCAGCATTGGAAACTTCACCCGCAACAGGCCGGACTTGTTGGCGGGACTTCTGCACACCAACGTCAGCGTCCTGAAGTCGCTGGATTCAGGGCCTGTTATCGGCTCTATTTCCCCTTTCGCCTTTTCCCCCGACTTGCGATGCAGCCGTCTGACCATGTCCGCCTCCAGTGTTGGGACATCTTGCCGACGAGTTCTTTTTACCTCTACTATTATTGTCCACAAAATGAGGGGATGAACCCCTGCCCGTGCGGCCACCTGGGTTCACGGCTGCGCGGCTGCCGCTGCACGCCAGACCAGGTGGCGCGCTACCAGGGCCGACTCAGCGGCCCGCTGCTGGACCGGATCGACCTGCACATCGAGGTGGCTGCCATTCCTGCGCCCGAGTTGCTGGACGCGCCGGCTGGCGAGCCCAGCGCTGCGGTGCGCGAGCGCGTGCGGCTGGCGCGCGAGCGAGCCATTGCACGGCAGGGCCAACCCAACCAGGCCCTGGCGGGCCAGCTGATCGATCGGCACGTGGCGCTCGATCCCGATGGGAGCGCCTTGCTGCAAAAGGCATCGGCCAAGTTCGGGTGGTCGGCGCGCAGCACGCACCGGATGCTCAAGGTCGCCCGCACCATCGCGGACATGGCCGCCAGCGCCAGCGTGCAAGCCAGCCACGTGGCCGAGGCCATGCAATACCGCCGGACGCTCGACACACAAGCGGCAGTGGCCAGGGACTAGGGCTGCAGTGCCGGCTCGATGACCTGCGTGAGCCAGTTGAGCATGGCCTGCACTCTCAGCGGCACATGGTGCCTGTGCGGATAGAGCAGCGAGACAGGCAGTGGCGCGGCCAGGTAACCGGGCAATATCTCCTGCAGCTGCCCGGCTTCGATGAGAGGCCGCACTCCACGCAGCGGCGCCTGGATAATGCCCAGCCCCGCCAGGCAGGCCGCCTGGAACGCATCCGCGCTGTTGACCACCAGCGCCGCGTGCATGGGATGCAGCCTGCGTTCACCACCGGCCTCGTATTCCAGGCCGGCGCCCTGTGCGCTCAGCTTGCCCGAGTAGTGAACGACGCGATGCTGCCCCAGGTCATCCAGTGATTGCGGCGTGCCATGCGCGGCCAGGTAGGCCGGGCTCGCCACGTTGGCCATCACCATGTGGCCGAGCGCGCGCACGACGAGCTCCGAATCGGCCAGCGCGCCCACACGCAGCACGCAGTCGAAGCCCTCCTCCACCAGATCCACGAACCGGTCGGTGGTGCTGATGGCGACCTCCACATGTGGATGCGTTGCGAGAAATTCCGGCAAGCGTGGAATGACCAGTTCGCGCGCGATGGTATTGGGCAGGTCGATGCGAAGGCGGCCGCGCAGCACGCTGCCCGCGGGCCGGAACATGGACTGCAACTGTTCCGCATCGGCCAGCAGCGCCCGCGCACTGCCCAGGAACTGCTCGCCGTCGGACGTAAGCCGTACTCGCCGGGTGGTGCGCTGCAAGAGGCGCGTACCGACCTGGGCCTCCAGTTGCTGCACGGCGGCCGATACGCGTCCCTTGAGCAAGCCAAGCTGCTCGGCCGCCTGGGTGAAGCTGGCCAGCTCCGCCACGCGGACAAAGATTCGCAAGTCATCGATCTGCACGGGATTGTCCGATTGGGTTGAACAGTGCGGCAGATTTTCTGGCGTTTATCCGAAAAGCCAAAACAAACAAACTCCTGCCATCCCCCACCCACTCAAGCGCAAGGAGATCGACATGACCGCCACAGCAACCCGCAACCGCATCGCCCTCGTCACTGGCGCCAGCCGGGGCCTCGGCCGCAACAGCGCCCTGAAGCTCGCCGAGCAGGGCATCGATCTGATCATCACCTACCAGCGCAACGAGGCCGAGGCGCAGGAGGTGGTCCGCCGCATCGAGGCCATGGGCCGGCGCGCCGTGGCCCTGCAACTGGATGTCGCCGACAGCCAAGGCTTCGCCGCGTTCGCCGAACGTGTGAAGCGCGCACTGGCCGAGCACTGGCAGCGCGAGCACTTCGACTTCCTGGTCAACAACGCCGGTGTCGGGCTGCATGCGAGCTTTGCCGAGACCACCGAGGCGCAGTTCGATTCGCTATTCAACATCCACCTCAAGGGCACCTTCTTCCTGACGCAAAAGCTCCTGCCCCTGATCGCGGACGGCGGCCGCATTCTCAACACGTCGTCCGGCCTGGCGCGCTTCAGCTTCCCGGGGTACGCGGCCTACGCGGCCATGAAAGGTGGCGTGGAGGTTCTGACGCGATACATGGCCAAGGAACTGGGGCCACGTGGCATCTCGGTGAACACCGTTGCGCCCGGCGCGATCGAGACCGATTTCGGCGGCGGCGCGGTACGCGACAACGCCCAGTTGAACACGCAGATCGCCGGCGTGACTGCCCTGGGCCGGGTGGGGCTGCCCGATGACATCGGCGCTGCAGTGGCTGCGCTGCTGGCCGAGGGCAATGGCTGGATCAATGGCCAGCGCATCGAGGTATCCGGCGGGATGATGCTGTAGGCCCCAGCCGCGTCAGCCGCCGCTGTCCTTGAGCTTGACGTTGATCAGCGGCGCCATGTCGCGCACGCCGGTGCCCCACTTGGCCATGGCGCTGAAGGCCTGCGTGAAGGGCACGTCGACAATGTGCACGCGGTGCGCGGGCATCAATAGCACGGTGCCCGAGAACGGCGTTGGCGAAGACGGCAAGAACACCGTGAACTTGCCGTCCGCATGCTCTTCCACAACGT
>Ga0160437_1001266_pt1 | contig 11667 bp, 12 predicted proteins | sample HID1975I_E0MG_FD_108227 | JGI IMG/M metagenome (GOLD analysis project Ga0160437, IMG submission 108227) | Enriched soil microbial communities from UW Madison campus, WI, USA - HID1975I_E0 MG | ecosystem: Environmental > Terrestrial > Soil > Unclassified | place: USA: Madison, Wisconsin... | reverse complement strand
TCCTCGATATAGGCCCAGTCGATTGAGGGCTCCTGAAGCCCGCCCAGCTTGACCATTTCCTGATCAATGGCCTGGTAGGTTTCGTCCTCCACATCGAACAAGCCGGCAGGACTCTGAGCGTCGATGGGAGCAAGCAACCGGGCAATTTCCTGCGGGTTGACTTCTGCTACCAGCGACATGCTTTGCGCGCCTCATCGATGAGTGGGTCCAGCCCCTGAGCGTCAAAGACCAGGCCGTGAACGGCCGGGTTGTCACTCTCGACGTGAATACGATGGGCCTTTATCAGCTTTTTGATCTGCTCGATGCCCGGCAAGCCCCTGCCGGCATCAAGCACCTGACCGTTCTCCATCACCTGCCAAGGGGTAGGAGCAGTTGAGCCACGCTCCCCCTTCAATTGCACGATCACGCGACCGGTATCGATGGGTTGTGCGGCAACCAATTGCAACCTGGAAATGTTTTGCAGACAGCTGATCACCAGATAGGAATGCTGTGCGGCCGAAGCAATCGCAGGCGCCGATATCATCAGCCCATCATCTTCAGCCCTGAGGCGAAACGTGAGGTCCTCTGGCGACCGCCCCGCCTCATTGGTCAACACACGACGCAACGTAGTCGAGTCCTGCTCCGGTGCGGACCATTGCACAGGCACAAGATGAGCAGGAGTTCCGGCTGATCTATCGAAACAAGCCAAACGTTCCAGATTAGAAACGATGTGCCGACAATCCTGATAGGAATACGCAGGCATCGATAGAAAGTTCAATACCAGCACTAGACTTAGCCCATAAGCTTTTTTACCAGTCATCGCAAGAAAATTCTCTCTCAATAACACACACGCCCCACTTATCCGACGAGCGCAAGAACTCCGATTACTTTGAGCGCCCAAAACTGCCAAGAGCCTAGCCCATAAAAAACAGGTGATACAAACAAATATTTTTTAACATTTTCGTGCTCGACCAAGCGCCACCACCGAGCGCATGGTTTTTGAAGGACTCATGAAGTCCGACCCAGTTTGTTTATAAAAACCAATCAGATTTGTTTAAACGACACGTCAATATCAGTGAAATTTCCTACAAGTCACTTAAGACACACTTAAAGAACTTCCACGGAAAATTCCTACATACCAAGGAGAGTTTCTGCGATGTCGAAAACCATGGGATCGGTTGCACCTAAAGAACGTATCAACATCAAGTACGTACCCGCCACGGGCGATGAACAGGCCGAAGTAGAGCTGCCGCATAAGATGCTGGTGCTTGGTGATTTCGGGCTGGAAGACACCCGTGCCTTGGAAGACCGTTCGGTCATGCGCATCGATAAACACACCTTCAACAATGTGTTGAACGATGCCGGTGTCAGCCTGGCTATGTCCGTACCCTCTGCGCTCAACACAGCCCCGGGCGCGGAGCTGGCGGTCAACCTGCAGTTCAAGGCCATCAACGATTTCGGGCCAGACAGCATCGCCCGCCAAGTACCGGAGCTGAACAAGCTGCTGGAGCTTCGCGAAGCATTGGTCGCCCTTAAAGGCCCCTTGGGCAACGTGCCCACGTTCCGCAAGCAACTGCAGCATCTGCTGAATGACGAGCAAGCGCGCAAACAACTGGCCCAAGAACTGAACCTGGTGCTCGAAGCGCCGAAAGAAGACTGAGACAACGGAGCGTCCCATGCCAAAGCAAAACAACACGACCGTCACGGTTGAATCGACAACGGAGATACTGAGCAACGCCACCCTGCTCGATCAGATCATGGCAGAAACCAGGTTGGTGCCCACTCAAGAGGGCTATCAAGTCGCTCGCCAAGGTGTATCTGCCTTTATTGCCGAAATCCTTAAAAGCCCTGATCCAGATCAACTAATCAACAAACATCGCGTCGATCAAATGATTGCTGAGCTGGATCGAGTCCTCAGCAAACAGATGGATGCCATTCTGCATCAGCCTGAGTTCCAGCAACTTGAGTCAGCCTGGCGCAGCCTCAAACTTCTGGTCGACCGTACGGACTTTCGCGAGAACATCAAGCTTGAAGTGCTGCATGTCAGCAAGGAAGACTTGCTTGATGACTTCGAGAACGCGGCCGATATCACGTGCAGCGGAATGTATAAACACGTTTACACCGCAGGTTACGGCCAGTTTGGTGGCGAGCCAGTTGCGGCCATGGTCGGCAATTACAGCTTCGGCCCCTCTTCCCCCGATATCAAACTATTGAGCTACATGGCCTCTGTCGGTGCCATGTCGCATGCCCCATTCCTCGCCGCACCCTCCCCTGAGTTCTTCAACCTCAGCAGCTTTGAAGAGCTGCCCAACCTGAAGGAGATCAAGGACATCTTCGCCGGCCCACGGCATGCCAAGTGGCGTGCGTTTCGTGAAAGTGAGGATGCCCGCCATGTTGGGCTGACAGGACCGCGCTTCATGCTCCGCTCTGCCTATCATCCGCAAGACAATCCTGCCAAGAGCTATCACTACCGCGAGGACATCGACGGGCGGCACGATAATTACCTGTGGGGCAGCTCAGCATTCCTGCTGGCCAGCTGCATCAACGACAGCTTTGCCCGCTACCGCTGGTGCCCCAACATCATCGGCCCGCAATCGGGTGGTGCCGTCGAAGGCCTGCCGGTGCACCTGTACGAATCGCTGGGTCAGCTGCAGGCCAAGATTCCTACCGAAGTACTGATTTCCGACCGCAAAGAATTCGAGCTGGCCGAAGAGGGCTTTATCGCCCTGACCATGCGCAAGGACAGCGACAACGCCGCGTTCTTCTCAGCCAACTCGGTGCAGAAGCCGAAAAATTTCCCCAAGACACCCGAAGGCCTGCAAGCACAGACCAACTACAAGCTCGGCACCCAGCTGCCCTACCTGTTCATCGTCAATCGCCTGGCCCACTACATCAAGGTGTTGCAGCGCGAGCAGATCGGGAGCTGGAAGGAACGGCGAGACCTTGAATCCGAACTCAACAAATGGATCAAGCAATACGTCGCCGACCAGGAGAACCCGTCTGCCGATGTGCGCAGCCGTCGCCCGTTGCGTGCTGCAAAGGTCGAGGTTTCGGACGTCGCCGGTGATCCGGGCTGGTACCAGGTGTCCCTCGCCGTGCGCCCGCACTTCAAGTACATGGGAGCGAATTTCGAAATCTCCCTGGTTGGTCGGCTTGATACCCAATGAGTGGCTTTTTCGATGGTTTGGTGACCAACCAGTTCGCAAGCCGGGTGCCGTCCAGGCAAGAGAACGCTACCCATAAGTTCGCCGCCATCAAGCGCCACCTCGAAACGCTGCTCAACGCTCGCCAGGGTTGCTCACAGAGCAGCCCTGAGCTGGGCCTGCGCGACTTCAACGGGCACGACGTAAGCAGTGGCGACCTCCTGAAGCAAGTGAGCGCAGACATCCGCCGCACTATTCAGCGCTTTGAGCCACGTGTGCACGTGCGAACGCTTAAGGCAGTGCCCGATTGTAATGCCCCGTTGGAGCTGCATTTCAGGCTGGACTGCCACGTGCAGGTCAACAACCACACGGAGCAGCTGCAACTGGAGCTGCTGGTCAACGGCCATAACCGCCACACCCGCGTGAGGTGACCCATGTCACTAAAGGATCGATTCAGCGAAGAGTTGCGTTATCTCCATGAACTGGGGAACGACTTCGCTCAGGACAACCCACAACTTGCCCGTCTGCTCGGCAAGGGTGGTAGCGACCCGGATGTCCAGCGCCTGATGGAAGCCTTTGCCTTCCTGACGGCCAAGCTGCGTTTGAAGCTGGAGGACGACCTGCCGGAGCTGACGCACCCGATGCTGCAGCTGCTGTGGCCCAATTACCTGCGGCCTCTGCCGAGCGCCACGATCATCCAGTTCACCCCGCGCAAGCAAGCGCTCAGCCAGTCGCAGCGTATTCCCAAGGGCTCGCGGTTGTTCTCCAAACCTGTGGATGGTGTGCCCTGCGAGTTTCGGACCTGCACGGCGGTGGACATCCATCCGTTCGAGATCGACGCAGTGAGTGCTAGCCAGACACTCGACAGTTCGGTGGTTCGGCTCAACTTGAGAACCTTGGTCGAGCGGCCATTGAACACCTTGGGTTGCGCCAGCCTCGATTTTCATTTGAGCGGTGATACCCAAACTGCACGCACCCTGTATCTGTGGATTGCTCAATACCTCAAACATGTCGCAGTGACAGTCAACGGGGAGGTCCGCCGCCTGACCGCCAACAGCATCATCCTCCCAGGTTTCAGCCCGGATGAAGCCTTGCTGCCTTACCCACAGAATGTCTTCGACGGCTACCGGATTCTGCAGGAGTACTTCATATTTCCCGAGCGTTTCCACTTCTTCAGCGTAGCCGGGCTGGAGAAAGTCTGGCCCGATCAGGCGACTCAGCAGGTCAGCCTCGAGTTTCACTTCACCCGACAGTTACCTGATTCGCTGCGTGTTGGCAGAGCAGACTTCAGCCTGTTCTGCACCCCTGCGGTAAACCTGTTCAGTCACAGCGCCGAGCCTATCGACCTGTCCAACCGGTCCGCCCAGGCTGAGCTCACGCCCCGGGGTGAGGAGCGGCACGCCTATGAAATTTTCAGTGTCGATCAGGTGATCAGCACCCGCACGACATCAGACGGCAGTACCGGCGAACACCTGCGAACCTTTCGCGCCTTCGAGTCGTTCGCCCATGAGATCGAACATGTGCAAGGGCGCACAGCGCTGTACTACCGCTACACGCTGGAAGAATCCCTGCGCGACGATAGCGTCACCCACCGCATTGCATTTGTCCGTGCAGACGCCAACGCCTACATCGGTGAGCTGGAAACGGCCTCCATCGAGCTGACCTGCACCAACCGCGACCTGCCGCTGGCGTTAACTGTCGATGACATCAATGTGATTTCCGAGGTCACGCCGCCCCTGGCCACCTACACCAACCTCTGTGCTCCAACCCGCCCCTACCGGCCGGTACTGGACGGCCAGTTGCAGTGGGCCCTGATCTCCAACATGTCGCTCAACTACCTGTCGCTGCTCTCGGCCGAGCCGCTGAAAGCGGTCATCAATGCCTATGACTTCGCCGCCTTGCATGACATCCAGCAAACCCGCACCACCCGCAAGCGCCTTGACGGCATCCGGCATGTTCAAACAGAGCCCCTGGATTGGCTGCTCAAGGGCCAGCCCATTCGTGGCCTGCGCACGCGGCTCAAGCTGGATCAAAGCGCATTCCTCTGCGAAGGCGACCTGTATCTGTTCGGTTGCGTGCTGGCCCACTTCTTCGCCCTGTACGCCAGCATCAATTCCTTCCACCAACTGGAAGTGATCAACACCACCAACAACGAGCACTACACATGGCCCATCCAGACCGGCAAACAACCGCTGATCTAGCCGACAAGCTGCTCGCCGAGGCGCACCAGTACAACTTCTATCAATTGCTGGAGCGCCTGCACGGCTTGCACGGGGATGACCTGGAACCGCGTTGGCCCGATCCCGCCATCCGACGGCGCGTGCGGCTTGCCAGCGACCCGCGGCTGACCTTTCCTGTGTCCGACGTGCACAACGCCGAACGCATGCGTGAAGCGGACGACCGCTATCGCGTGTGCACCACCTTCATGGGCCTGCACGGCACTGACTCGCCTTTGCCAACCTATTACCTGGAAGAAGTGTCGTACGAGCATGCCCACGGCATTGGTATACGACCGGCGTTCTTCGACTTCTTCAATCACTACTTGCTCAGCCTGTTGCACCGCATCTGGCGCAAGTACCGCTATTACATCCGCTTCCAGCCGGGCGCGACCGATGGCTTCTCGCAGTACATCTTCGCCCTGCTCGGCTTGAATGACAAACAGCTGCGCGGCGACACCGCGCTACCCTGGAGCCGGCTGCTCAGTTTCGCCGGAGTCATTGCCAGCCGCAGCCGTGCACCGGGCACCGGGCACCGTTGCCGGCATCATTGCCCACTGCTTCGACTTGCAGCAAGTGCAGATCCGCGAGTTCGAAACGCGCTCGGTCCCCACTGAGGCCAAGCAGCTGGTAAGCCTTGGCCGCAACAACGGCGAGCTTGGCAGCTCCTTCATGGTCGGCAGCCGCACGCGAACCCGCAGCAGCAAGTTCACCATCGTTATCAGCGAGCTGGACCAGGAACAGTTGCGTGACTTGCTGCCCAGCGGCCTCAATTTCAATCGATTGCGCGCACTGATCGATTTCCTGTTGCGGGACGGGCTGGCCTATGACCTGGAGCTGCGGCTGAAGCAGAACGCGCTGTCGCCCTTCTGCCTGCACCGTAGCCAAGGGGCCTACCTGGGCTGGACCAGCTTTGTCGATGACCGCCACGGCCAGATCAGCCCTGTCGTGCGGTTCCGGGGGCGCTCATGAGCACATTGACCTTGAGCATCACCAACCTTGATCAGTTGCAACACAACGTCACTGCCCGACATCAATTCGATTGCACAGGCGGCACCCTCGGTAGCGCCGGGGCCACCTGGCTGATCAATGATCGTGAACAGACCGTTGCACCGGTCCATTGCGAGATTCGCTGGATCGAGGGCAGCTTCTGCGTTATCGACCGCTGTCAACGTACCTACCTGAACGACAGCCACGACAGCTTGGGTTCGCTCGCCCCCAGGCGACTGCTGGATGGTGACCAACTGCGTATTGGCGCCTATCGACTGCAGGTTCAACTTTCGCAGGCCGATGCACGTTCTCTGGAGGAACTGTTCAGTCCTGAACAGCGAACCCTTGATCACTGGCTACTGGAAGCGCCAGCCAACGCTTGGCGCCCCATTTCAGGCGCCAAGCACGTTGTCGCAGACATCTGCTCGGCCTTCGCGCCAGGTATCGGCAACGATCCCTTGGCGGCACTAGACACAGTGACAGGGGCAGCCCAAGAGAGCCCGCTGGAAAACCTGATTGCAGGAGAACGTCCATGACGCGACATTCATTAGTGGCCGGTCTGCTGATTGCGCTGCTCGGGATTTCGGGTTGCAACTCCCTGAACAAAATCGGCCAAGTGGTCATGGATCCCTCGATACCCGTCGGAGCGCCCAAGGATCACCCTACCCAAGTGGCGTTCAGCATCAATGCCAGCCCAACACTCAATGGCAATCCGAACAGCGTTGTGATGGCGCCCGAGTTGGAGCCCGGCATCGAGCCCAACCCCTATGCCGTTAGCCTGAGCGCAGGTGATCCCTACGTGCTGACTGAAAAAGTCGGGGCTTTGTTCGAATACCTTCAGGAACACTTCCCCGCGATGTCGCCCGTCGATATGCCAGTGGACGATGGCGAGGAGCCTGCGCGCTCCCCCCTGGAGGAAAATGCCCCCGGCAGCTACGACGATCCGACCGTTGCCCTGACCTTGCCGCGCACCACCACCCTGGCTGCCGAGCCCGTCGCCACGCCCATGGCCATCAAGATTCTGCAACTGCGCGACGATTCACTGCTGCGCAACAGTGTTTATGAGCTGCTGGACAAGGACCCTGCCGAGGCGCTGCGAAGCACCTACATCCGCGATGACGACTACTTGGTGCGCCCCGGCCAGTTCAAGTTCATCCCTTTTGCGCCTATCGAACCCGAAACGCGCTTCGTCGCGGTGATCGCCGACTACCGCAACCAGGAAGACGCCACCTGGAGCCAGGTGCTGCGCATTCCGCCCCGCGGCCACCAGATCATTCTATCGGTGTTGCTCAACGACACGCAGGTTCTGCTCAAGGAGGAGGACTGATGGCGCCTATAACCCTGCCCTTATCGCTTACTCACGCTGACATGGAGCGCTCATGAGTTCACGTAATCCCGTCTTGTGGCCTGAAGGCCTATTCGTCAAACCGCAGCATTTTCAGCAGGCTGCCCGTGCCGCCGAAGCAGCGTTGCATCAGCGCCTTTGCACCCTGAACGCTGCCTTCTATGGCTTCAGCGAACTGCAGTTGAACGACGAGTACCTGAGCCTGGGCAAGATCGCCATCACCCGCGCGCGCGGCATCATGCCGGACGGCACGGTGTTCGATATCCCTGCTGACCTGCCGCCACCTCCACCGTTGGAAATCGAGGACGACGGCGGCAAAGACAGCGAGATCTTCCTGTGCCTGCCACTGCGTACCGAAGGTGGCCGCGAGGTGAGCTGGCCCGACAATGCCGCCAACTTCCGCTACCGCGCACAGGCAGAGGAAATCAAGGACACGCACAGCGCCGACGGCGACCTGGTGCAGGTTGACCTGGCAGTGCCAAACCTGCAGCTCAAACGCAAGGCTGACGACAGCAGCGCTTACACACGGCTGGCCCTGGCACGCATATTGGAACGCCGCCCGGATGGGAGTCTGCAACTGGACGAAGGCTTCTATCCCACCAGCGTTTCAGTGCGTGCCGTACCCGCGCTGCAACGCTTCCTGGAGGAAATCACCCACTCCCTGCGCGAGCGGGCGCGCAACCTCGCCGCCCGTATTGGTGCCTCAGGGCAATCCGGCATCGCGGACATCCGCGACTTCAACCTGCTGCAGGCTATGAACCGCTGGTGGCCATGCTTCCAGCATCTGGCCAGGCAAGGCCAGACCCACCCTGAGCAACTGTACCTGTGCATGAGCCAGGCCTGTGGCGAGTTCGTCACCTTCACCGACGAGACCCGCCTGCCGCAGGAATATCCCGCCTATCACCACACCGCGCTGCGCACGTCGTTCAAGCCCTTGGAAGACACCCTTCGCCGGGCATTGAGCACGGTACTGCAACCTCGGGCGGTTTCGCTGCCATTGGAGACCCTGGAGTTTGGGGTGATGACCACCACACTGGAAGATCGTCGCCTGATCGACCAAGCCGATTTCATCCTGGCCGTGCGCGCCAATTTGCCACCGCAAACGTTGCGCCAGATGTTTGTGCAAAAGGCCAAAGTCGTTTCACTGGAATCGTTGAACGAGGTCGTGCCGCTGCAACTGCCCGGTATTCCACTGGTGCCGCTGCCCGTGGCCCCGCGGGATCTGCCTTTCCATGCGGGCTTCACCTACTTCGAACTGGACCGCCGCGATCCGACCTGGGCGGCCATGAAGACCTCCAATGGCTTCGGTATTCATGTCGCAGGCGAGTTCCCTGGACTTGAACTGCAGTTCTGGGCGATCAGGAGTGAATGACATGGTAGATAACAAAACCTTCCCCACTGATGCTGCACAGATTGAAAGCAAAAAACTGCAGACGATGATTGAGGAGTCCTTGTCCGGCGACTCACCCGCACCCGCAGAAGCTGGAGATTCCGATCAGAAAACCAAGTCAGAGCCTGATTATGCAGGCTACGCACCTGACCCGGACTTCCAACTGCGCGGCGGTTACGAAAACCTGATGCTGGATGCCGCTGCCCCGCTGTTCGGCCTGGTGATACGTCTGCGCACCCTGGACGCGTTGCCCAATATCAAGGACGTGCACCAGCAAGTACGCAACCAGATCGACAACATTCGCGAGGAGATACGCCAGCACGGCTACGAACCCACTCAGTTGCTGGCGTACTCCTACGGCTTGTGCCTCTTCATCGATGAAGCAGTCATGGAAAGGCCCTGGGGCAAGGCCAGCTGCTGGAGTCAGGAACCCCTGCTCAGCATCTTCCACGACGAAACCTGGGGTGGGGAGAAAATCTTCACTGTGCTCTCGCGCCTGATGCAGGAGCCCGAGCGCTATCAGGACGTGCTTGAGTTCATGTACTTCGCCCTGTGCCTGGGCCTGAAGGGCAAGTACGCCATCGCGCCGAAAGGCGAAGAGTCACTGAACGCGCTTATTCACCAGCTTCACGGGATCATCCGCGAACTGCGCGGCCCCGTGCCGGAATCGGTCGGCGATCCCTACACGAACGTGGCCCCGCGCAATTTCCGCATGAACCGGCAATGGCCGTGGTGGAGCCCGCTGGCTATCTCCGCACTGGTCATGGCGGTGGCCTACGGCATCTACAGCTACCGGCTGCACCTGATAACCACCGAAGTGCTGGAGTCGCTCAACGGCATTTTGCAGCAGTAGAAAGGCACAAGCCGGCGCAACCGAATTCAACGAATTGACGAGGCAATTGCTTCGTTGACAAGCCCATCGTTCTCGATGGCCACGCCACCCTGGGTGCGCGTGTTTATCCACATGGACGCAGGAGAAACTGCCATGCCAACACCCGCTTACATCCAGATCACTGGACAGAACCAAGGCCTGATCACTGCTGGTGCATTTACTGCCGACTCGGTCGGTAACGTTTACCAGCAAGGTCATGAAGATCAAATCCTGGTTCAAGAAATCAAACATGAAGTGACCACACCCACTGATCCACAGAATGGTCAGCCGAGCGGCCAACGCGTACACAAGCCGTTCATGTTCACCAGTTCACTCAACAAAGCGACGCCTCTGATGTATCAAGCGTTGGTCACAGGCGAAACACTGTCGACAGTCGAAGTCAATTGGTACCGCACCTCGACGGAAGGCAAACAAGAGCACTTCTTCTCAACCACGCTGGAAGACGCAACTATTGTCAGCATCAACACTGTCCTCCCTCACGCTCAAGACAAGGTGAACGAGAACTACACGCAGCTGGTCGAGGTTGCGATGACCTATCGGAAGATCGTCTGGGAGCACACCGTAGCAGGTACCGGTGGCTCTGATGATTGGCGAGCACCCGTCGCCTGATATTCATGAATGCTCCGGGCGGGTTTACCTGCCCGGACTTTGTGTCACCTCAGACGGCGGACAAGGATTGCTTATGCCTAGCCAATCTGATTTGCGTTACAGCTTCCAGCCGCTGGTTGGCAAAGCTGAATTCGAAGTGGTGTCGTTCGAACTCCGAGAAGGGATCAGCACACCTTTCGAACTGGAGCTGAAGTTGATCAGCTACGAAAACGATATCGATTTCGGCCACCTGCTCGACAAACCCGTGCTCTTCACCATCTGGCAAGCGGAACGCCCGGTGCGTTACGTGCACGGTCTGGTCAGTCGTTTCAGTCAGGCGGAAAGTGGCTTCTACCGCACCTACTATGACGCGCTGATCGAGCCACAGCTGGCCCGTGCCAACCTGCGTTCGAACTGGCGCATCTTCCAACAGAAGACCGTGCCGCAGATTCTTGAATTGATGCTCCAGCGCCAAGGTATCAACCAGTACGAATTGCGCGCCAGCATGGACCATCAGGTCCGCGAGTTCTGCGTTCAGGCCGGCGAGACGGACCTGGCGTTCATCGCCCGCCTGGCTGCTGAAGAAGGCTTCGTTTACCGCTTCGCGCACAGTGCAAAGCTGCACAAGCTGATCATCACCGATCGGCTGCAGTCCTTCGGACTGATCAGCCATGGTGCCATCAAGACCGAAGATGAAGACGAAGGCTTCTGCGATGACAACGAGCCTATAGGCCCTGACAGCGTGCTGTACCACGCCAACAGCGGCGGCGATCAAGCCATGTCCTGCCTGCGCCGCTTGCGCTACAGCGAGCAGGTGCGCACCGCTCGCCAGGTTCAACGCGACTACACCTTTACCAACCCGGCCTACCGCCAGGAGCACAGCGCCGCCGGGCCCTTCCTGGAGCATCAGTCCAAAAAGTACGAATACTTCGACTACCCAGGCCGCTATAAACGCGATGCCGTGGGCATACCGTTCACTGAAAACCGCATCACAGCGCTGCGCCATGATGTCCGTATTGCCGAGGTCCAAGGCGATGACGTGCGCCTGCAACCGGGGCTCAGTTTTACCCTGACTGGTCACCCGCGAGAAGACCTCAATGCGCACTGGCGGGTGAACACGGTTA
>Ga0160437_1001265_pt1 | contig 11670 bp, 14 predicted proteins | sample HID1975I_E0MG_FD_108227 | JGI IMG/M metagenome (GOLD analysis project Ga0160437, IMG submission 108227) | Enriched soil microbial communities from UW Madison campus, WI, USA - HID1975I_E0 MG | ecosystem: Environmental > Terrestrial > Soil > Unclassified | place: USA: Madison, Wisconsin... | reverse complement strand
GCCATGTGCTTGACGTCATAGCTGACTGGCCGGTCAATCGGGTCAGTGAACTGCTCCCCTGGCGCGTAGAGCTGCCAACTGAATAACACATCCTCGTCAATACGGTTCTCGCTGGACGCTTACGCTTAAGCAACTGCAATGTGATGTTTGACTTTGGTCAAAACAACTCTCAAATCCTGACACCCTGTCAGGTGTGCCAGTCTCAGAAATGGGGCTTTGCACAATGCACATTCTTTTAATTCAAACAAACAAGAGGCTGTCCCCAATAACGGTGGATGGCCTTTTTATTATCTACTACTTATGAGATTCAAATAATGACTATGATTAAACCCGTACAGGTTGAGGTTAACGGTAAGAAGCTTTCTTTTGTTCCAGTTGGTGCAATTGAAGGTATTAAAATCACAACTCAACTGTCAAAAGTGGCACTACCAGCAATTGAGAAATTACAAGAATCCGGTGACATGGTTCAGCTTGTGAATGCTGTGATTGAGGGTTTAGATTCAATTGACCTGAATACCATCCTGCTTAAACTATTCAAAGAGTCCACGGTTGACGGCTTCCCGATTCAGTTCGATTCATACTTTTCAGCAAACTATGGTGAGCTTGTCGCATTCCTTAGCGTGATTATGATGGAAAACTTCAAATCTTTTTTCTCACCAGACGCCCTTCACGCCCTGAATACCGTGTTTCCGAAACAGTAGGATTCATCACTAATACACCTCGAACTGATGCCGCATTGTCTGCCGCTGGTTATAAACCATCTGTACCGGAAATGGATAGAATCTATCAGGTGTTATTTCACCCGTCATGCAGAGAAACACGTGAATACTTGATGAGTATTTCATTTGCAGACTTTACAGAATTTGAAGAGAGGCTTTTCATTCGTTCACTTTATGAAGAAGAGATGAACTTCAATCGCACCCAGCTTGAGCAGCGCAAATAATGAAAGACTACGAACCAATGATTTTTATAGCACTGATGTTTTTCTTTGCGCTTATTCACTATGCAGTAAATTAACTAACTAAGAGATTTTATGAATGACTACTACAACAGATACTTTTGATTATGCGTTTTACCAAAAACGATACAAAGATTATTACAAGATGCTTATTGCTGAAGCTTGCCCAGCAATGTTTTATGACGAGAAAGGCGACAAGGTAGAATTAACTTTCACTGGCCATAAAGTCACTCTTGAAAAAGTGAAGGTGTGATAATGGCGACCACTAATACTTATCAAGGTGTGGTGAGCGTTGGCATCACCTTTCACAACACCCAACAGCAGCAGGTTCAGAATAACCGCACATCTAGCGGCGGTAGTGTCCGTAAACTGACGAATAATTACAACGGCCTCGACGGGTATCGTCAGCCAGTGCCAGTTAAACAGGGTGGTCGTTAATGGACATTTCCCCAGAAGTATTAGCGGTGGTTGCCTTGCTAGACGAGAGGCAGCAGACATTAGCCGATGAGCAAACACAGATTCAGAGTAAGGCAGAGTTAGAAACGAAACTCTATACCGCACAGAAGAAGCTGACCACAGCTACACGTAACCTTGATTATTATCGTGACCTTGTACACGACAAACTAATTAAAAACCCCGCTTATTTTGGTGACGCTGTATTACACCAGATTGAAACACTCGTGACCGCTATTCTTATTAAGCAGCAGCCAAACGAGATGGCGGTTATTCAGAAACTTCAATCTGAGGTTGACCGTATTACTCAGGAGTTAGGGCAATAATGAAAATCTATTATGACCATGAAGACGGGTTACAGATTTCCCTTTCTGGTATTCCTTACGATGAAGTGATTCAATCCGTACATGAAACACCTGAAATCTTTGCCTATGCAATTTTCGATGAGCTGACCTTGAGCGGTATCAATCCAATCACGGCAAAAGCAACAGCTATTTCGTACAGTCAACAAACGCAAGCGGCCTATGGTCGTAAACCTAACACCCCACACTTATTTATTGATGGCCTGTCAGTGATTCACTGATGGGTTGTTATTCAGGACATACAATAATGACTACAGCAACTAACAATGAACAAATTCGTATCAATAACTATCTGAACAAAGATGTTACTGAAACCACTAGTATTGATGGTCGTGGTACTACTCACATTAAGATGAACCAACAGCCCGCAATGATGGATTGTGACGAGCCAGCCACTAACGAGCAACAGGCACGAGCTTCAGCATTAAACGCTAATTTCAAAGAGCGGTCTGCACTAGCAAGTGATGATGATTACCAGCGCATGACACCAACAGAAAAGCGTGCGTACTTAGAACAGGTATACATTCCAAAATTGCAGCAGCTAACACAGCAACACCGTGAATCTTGTGACTTTGTAGAGTCATTCCAAAATGGTGAACAGGCTTTTAAAGTCAAGCTTGCTGGTCAGTGGTGTAACGGTGCTCATCACCCTGGCATCAGACAGATTGTCTCTAATGGTCAACTTCACTTTGCAAGCATTGTGAAATCAGGCGCTATGACTGATGGCGGTTATAAGCTGGTTGAAACACGTGGGAACATGACAGGAACAACAACACTAATCTGTATCCCTCAAGATGTGCCATCACTGATGCACTATGCAGATTCTGAACAGTGCAAAGCATACGCAGATGCAGCTTATCAACGTGAGCTTGCAAGCCTGACACATAAACGTGACCGTGCAGCCATTGCACTGACAACCTGTCAACGTGACGCAGAGACAGCTTGGAATGCTATTCAGGACATCACTTCTTTCTTTAGCAAAATCAAGAAAGCTAAACAGTAACTTTTAATCAAAGGTCTACTAATGAACACACGCAAAGGTAAATTCGCTGAAGGTAACCGCGCCAGCGTTGGACATGGTCGACCAAAGAAACACATCACAATTTCTACGCTCGAACAGTTACGCGATGAAGTTTGCAATCTTTCAAATGAACTATTACATGCTATCGCTAACCGTGAGCAGTACGCGCTTAAAATTGCCCAAATTCCACTAAGTCAGGTAACCGAAAAAATCCAGACATTAGCGGCGGGGTTACTCTACTTGAGGTCAAAACATGAATGACAATTACACCAGCCCTGTTACACCTCATTTCCTTCCCTCTGACGCAAGATGCACAGCGTTACATTTCAAATCTTCCCGCTCGACACCCTGAACTGTTCACCATCTCTGAACTCTGTTTGTTAAGTCGTGCGGTACAAAACAGCAAGGCTATTATGAATGGCTAAACATACAGTTACAGAGTTTGGTATTGAGGTTCAGTTTAGTGAAAAAGTCCTGACCGGACTGACCAAATTAGAGTCACAGGTTATGAAAGCAGCCGTTAAGATGGAAAAATCCCTCAACGATGCTTTTGCAAAAGACCATACCAAACCATTAGCAGACAAGATTAAAAATCTCGAAACCCTGACACGCAACGTTGCACAGAGCATGAATAGAAGCCTTAACGCTGCGTTTGATGCCAAAGTTAATAGTCGTCGTATGTTCGGTGGTGTTATCACTGATGCTAACCGTGCAGCTAAAGAGGCTAACCGTATTCTTAATGGTATCGGTAACGGTCTGCGTGTTGGTGGTCGTCCTGCACATGGTGGCAACGGTAACAATGGCAATAACTCCGGTGGTCGTCCTCCACGCTTCCCACGTGGTGAAGGCATCCCAGAAGGGCAAAGACTAGCGAACCGCTTCAACAACAGCGCACAGATGCAGCGTCTCCAGTTTGGGGGCGGTCAATCGTCCGTGTTTGCTAGAGAGATGCAAAGCCGTGCAGCAATGGCGCAAGTTCGTTTTGCTGGTGACACTCAGAACCTACGCCGTGAGTTTGCTCGACTATCGGCAATGGTCAGAGAACATGAGGCCGCTGTAAGACGTGACACACAGGCAACACGTGAAGAAGCCAGAGCCAGAGCAGCAGCCGAACGTGCAGAACAACGAGCAGCAGGCCGTGCAAGTCGTACAAGTGGCGGGGGTATGCGTGGCGGTGCTGGTTCAGGTTCAGCTAAGGCAACAATGCTAGGTATGTTGGGTGCTAACGCTGTGACTATGGCAATCGGTACAGCGGTAAAAGTTGCAAAAGAGGCTTATGAGCAGGGCGCTGAACGTTCACAGGCCAAAACCATGATGGGTAGTGCCTTTGGTGCCAATGCTGAACAGATGCAGAAGCAAGCCGCTGAGATGTCCAATAAGTACGGCATGAACCAAACGGAAACCATGAGGGAGCTTTCCATTCTGCGTAACACCATGCCGTCAGAAACTTTCAGCAATAAAGACCTGTTGTCTCACTTTGAAAACATGAACGTATTCGCTCATGCAACTGGTGTGAAACAAGATGCTGTTGGTCGTGCTAACTATGCTATTTCTCAGATTGCTGGTAGTGCCAAAATTAATAAGCAGGACATCAACCAGTTAACGGGCGCTGTTCCTGAAGCGTTAAAGATTACCGCTAAAGAGATGGGTATTAGCAAAACTCAACTCATCGCACAGTTGAAAGACATCAAACCTGAAGTGTTCCTGAAAAAGTTTGAAGACGGTATGAAGCACTTTAATGAAACAACTGGCGCTAGTGAGAAGGCTATGAACTCTGTTCAGGCTGCACAGGGCAGAATGTCTAACGCTTGGAATAATGACCTGATTGCATTGTTTGATGGAACTGGTGCAACCGCTGGTGATTGGTTCAACCGTATTACACAAGCATTGATTTACATGCAGCCTGTATTTAAAGCGGCGGGTGAAAACATTAAGGCTATGTCTGACGCTGTAGTTGTGGTAATTGGCGTTATCAAGAGCATGAAACAAGCGTGGGATGATTGGGTTAAGAGTTTCTCACCTGAGAGCTTCAAGGCGCTGGACATCCTTAAGACAGGTTTCATTGACTTCTTCAAGTGGATGGGACAAGCATTCATTGATGTGTTTACAGACCTGTTTGAATCTGTGAAGAAACTTTTCTCATGGTTTGATAGCGTGACTGGTGGTGACAGTAAAGAGCCAACTTCTAAAAAGTATGGTGAGAACATCCCCGCTGGTGGTGTGGCTGAAAAGTTCCTTGACTGGCTTAACAGTCGTAATGAAGAACACGCTAAAATTGCTAATTCTGCTACACCGATGTTTGACAACATGAAATCTAATGCTGGCGGCCTGTCTGGTGCTGAAGATTATGGTTATAAGAATGGAAATTATGACCTGAAACAGAAAGCACAACTGGCTGGTGACCGCTTTGACCTTGGTTCTCAGAAAGTGGATGTTTCACTAAAACCTACCCCGCTAAATGGTGACGTGACAGTAACCGTTAACTTTGACGAGGGGAGCTTGAATCGTGCTATTGCCAAAGTTAGCGGTCAGGCCATCAGTGACAACTCTGAAAGCCAGCATGTGAACGTTGGCACTATGGGTGGTGGCTGGTCTGGTGCACAGAATAATGCTGGCTGGAAGTCTGGCAACTACAACTTGAGCTATTAACGGGCAAACCACTACTCAGTTCATTCTGGATAGTGGTTTTTTATTGCCTGGAAATCATGCCTTCATCAAAATCTGTTGAACTTCTTCTTGTGCTCACTGAATGTTTCTCTTCCCGTCCATGCGTCGTGATGGTGTTTTTATTATCCCTCCGAGAGATGCTCAATTAGCAATGTCGGTTTAGTACCTAAAGATGGTCTGAACGATTATGATAAGAAGAATTTCAACTTCAGAGGCTTAAAGATGAGCGATGGTCTTGCAGAGTCAGTAAAACAGGCATTAGAAGATAGACTCAAAAATCCTTTGTGGGGTTTCATTATTCTGGCGTGGGTCTGGTTCAACTGGCCTAACTTGGCAGTTCTGTTCATGAGTGATGCTCCTGTAAAGTTCAGAATCGACTACATTATCTCGCAGGAATTTTTCTACCTAAATTACATTATCGCTCCAATCCTATCAGGTAGCATTTTGGCAATAGTCTCGCCCTATGCTCAGTGGCTGCTTTCTCAGGCACATAAGTGGGCGGATGACAGATACAGTGATAATGTCTTCAAGGTTAAACAAAAAAATTTACAAGAAGCAATCGACCTATCCACGTTGAAAGTTCAAGCGGATAGGGCTGAAGCTTTGGCAAAAGTTAAAAGCGATGCTGACATTCAGGTACAAATAGAGCGCGGCAAGCGTGAAGAGTTAAAAACAGAAGAGTTGGAATCCATCAAAAAAGCATTACTCGATGAGATAGAAAACTTGAAGACTTCGGTTTCTTTGCAACAAAATGAGATTGAAAGCATTTCAAAAGAAAAAGCGAAGATTCAGGATTTGATTGTTGAGTCATTGTTTATTATGGAGAAGTTCTTTAAAATTCATGACAGCAGCTCAATCCAAATCCTTAAAAAAGATGTTGAAAAACTGTACTCGGCAAGCGAAATAGAAATCTCTTCGATTTTAAATGCAATCAATGCCAAGCGAGAGCTAACTCCTCAGCAAACTATGGTGTTTTTTGACAAGTTAGACGAGAAAATTAAAAAAGATAGATTAAAGCAGGGAATGGAAAATTCTTTATAAAATGAATGATTGGTAATTCAGTGTATCAATGGATAGATGTTCTTCAGTAAGCACCCCTGAGCCATCACGCTAATGACATCTTTTGCCGAGTGCTGACCCGATTTGCTCAGGCGCTGTTAAGTGGATACGTAGCTAAGGACGGTGTTACACGAACCTACTCACGATACATTTCACCACCAGCAGCAATCAACCATGATAAGCGGCTAACTATTTTTGATGAAAGGGGGCAATAACAAAGCCCTCAGCGTCATAGCCAGTCAGGGCTTTCAATTGGTCACTTGGTTGTCATGCTGCGTAGCAACGATTTTTATTAACCGCCTAGATGATTGGTAATCAGCTTAACGATTACACCTATCGCCACTGCACCACCAAGTTTCAAACCGCCTTGCATCGCTTTTCCAGAGATTTTACCTATCCAATCTGAAATGTTTTGGCTAAATCCAACTGGAGTGAGAGGTTGTTCGCTGCTCTCTATCGCTTCGTGCAATTCATCAATTTCAGCATCATTTACGCCAATTTTCTTTAACTCATCCCTCAGAGAATCGAACGATTCAACATTCATTTTATTCTCTTGGGTGACATCACCAGTAGACGAGGCCAATACACCATTATTATTAATAACGGCATTGCTAAAATCGTTTTTGAATACCATGTGCGCTATCTCTTTCTCTTTGAATGAAAAATTAACGCCTTCACCGAGCACGCCTTGCTTTTCAAGGTCAAGCACCCAAGTAAGAATACGCCCCCTAACGGTAGTCAGTACGCCATTTAAAGAATGCGGACTAAAACGCCATGCAATCTTAAATTTTTCGTGAGAGTCGCTTCCTGCATAAAACATCTCAGTCAGCCCTGCATCCATTCGCATTTCTAACTTGCCGGAGCTTGCTGAATGTTTTTCAACGTTTGAAATGGATTCTTGCATGTAGATTGTTGTGAATTCATACAAGAGTTTCTTTGGCGTCTTTCCGAAGTCGATAGGAATCCAGCCAGCCCAAGGATTGAATGCTTCTGGTTTACAATGGAACCTTCGATACTGAGGGACATGGTTACGAGTGGGATACCCGCCAAGCTCAAACTCAATCCATTCAGATAAATCGTCCAAACCTAGCTTAGCGGCAACTAATTTCGCCTTTAAGAGTAAGCTACTAATACTGGCTGTATCGTCAATGGCTTCAGATTGAAGTTGATGAACAAGCGATTTTGTCACTTGAAATACTCGATGTGATGGTGGGTGAGGGGAATGATACAGCTTTTTTAGGGTTTTTAGTTACAAGCTACTGATACTTAGACTCCAATCACCATCGCGCATGGTCAATTAGCCCACACCCCTTAATCAAGAGATGTGGTTATTTTATTTATCTCATCATTCTGCGTGTTCTTTACATCCTGCTGCGGTCATCTGCCAAAGTGAATTTCCAACTTTATCGTCATGGCCTATCGACATGGCAGGGACAGCGCCTCGAACAATTCCGACACGAATCACTGACCCATCAGGATAACTCTGCATTGTTCTCAGGGCAGAACCTGAAATTTGCATAGGTGGTAGATTCTTTGCCGCACCATCAATTTTCAGGATAGTTTCCCTTATGTTCCCCGATACGCTGACCGAGCCAACAAGGACGGATTCACCTTTAACTCTGGCGTACTGATTTTTGCAGACAATTGAATAGGAACGCATTTCAGCGTGTGCGACGTTGGTAAATGCGGCAGTAAGTAGCACAAAAGAACAGATTGCATTAACTAATGTTCTAGCAGGGTTGTGCTTTCTCGGTGTGGCTATTGCTGCATAGTCTGCGGCGAACTCAGTTTTGAAATCTTCCAGCCAGCGTGACAGCTTTTCGACCATTTCTTTATGTGTTTTGGCTGAACGTTGTTCAACTGATAGCATTTGGAAGTCGAGTGTTGAGCCAAGTTGTGCGGAGTAAAAATCATCTTCCACACATGAATTTAGCTTCAACAAGGATAAGTCGGTGATGCTTTTCTGGGACATAAAATCGTGAACCAGTACGAAGAACTCTTTTTTAGTGGTGCTGCTGTTCAGGCCACACGCAATGATGAGCATCTTCTTATGCTCGGGACTTCCAGAATGTCTGGTGTTGTCGTCAGCCAGTTGCAGAATCTTCTTGTTCAAGCGCTCAATAGCATTCATTTATAGTTCTCTCTCTTGTGTAGTTTATTTTTAAATTTGATAAACTGCGCGTCGTTAAATGGTCGGGTCTAACAGCGAACCCGCGACACGTACTTTAGAGAATTGAAATGAATTTTGTTAAGACAGTACCGGCTGCTATTTTGCTGACCGGAAGTGCGCTATTGAGTCACTTTGCAATTGCAGATAATTCGGTTTTCACTGTCATGGATGACCCATCCACCGCCAAAAAACCTTTCGAAGGTAATCTGAACGCGGGCTACCTTGCTCAATCAGGTAACACAACAAGCTCCTCATTGACGGCGAACTCCAACCTGACCTGGTATAACACCTCTACCGCATGGTCTCTGTGGGGCAACGCAAACAATACCTCTGCTAACGATCAGCGCTCTTCTGAGACTTACGCACTGGGCGGTCGTAGCCGTTACAACATGACAGACAGCGATTACTTGTTTGGCCAGGGAAGCTGGTTGACGGACCGTTTCAACGGTTATCAAGCCAGGGATGTCCTCACCGCGGGTTACGGTCGTCAGTTCCTTAGCGGGCCGGTGCACAGTTTGCGTGTGGAATTCGGTCCTGGCGTTCGTTACGACGAATACGCAGATGGCGACCACAAGACTCAGGCGCTGGGTTATGCATCCGGTATCTATAACTGGCAATTGACCGACAATGCTAAATTTATCCAGGGCGTTTCTGTGCTGGGTAGTGAAGATACGACGGTCAACTCTGAAACGGCGCTCGAAGTTGCTATCAATGAGCACTTTGGTTTGCGGGTGGGTTATAACGTCACCTGGAACTCCAATCCGCCAGATTCTGCACCTGAGCACACCGACAGACGCACTGCAGTGACGCTTGGTTATAAGATGTAATTGGCAAAGCCGGGTCATGCCCGGCTTTATTGTTTTAAATTATCAATATGTGCTAATATTATTTTGGTCCGCAGTTTTATTTTAAATAAAAAACAAACCTAACGAATTTTCTCCATAATTTCTCCTTAATCATCTGTTTAGTCACATCTTCTATATATTTGACACGAATTGATAAGTTATTAGCCTTGTCAAAAGTGTGATCTGGATCTACTCTTGTTTTGTAGCGAGATAATAACTTGCTGGCCCACAAATAAATAAGAGAATAAAGATTATGAAAAATATTAAATATGCCACTGTAGCTATTGCATTTTCGGTGCTTTCATTTGGCGCATTTGCTGCAGCACCTGCTACGACCACAACAACAGAAACCGCTCCTGCTGCCGTATGGCATGCAACCGATATTGAAGCTGGTTCCAATATTCAACCTGGCGCACAATCTACAGGGCAATCTATGGATGATGCTTTTAATGTCCATACTCTGGTTGCAGGTGAGTGGTCTTAACAAATAATTTTTATTATCCCTTTGTGCGGAATACATAATTGATTACTCCATTTTAATTCTGCATGAAATAAAAAGCCGAGCATGAAGCCCGGTTTTTTTATGTCTGGAACATCGCTTGTGCATCATGAAAATCATTTGATTTAAAACGTTAGAAAAACTTATTAATGATAAGCCACATGTTTTCGTTGAATTAATAAGCATCCTTGGCAATGGCCCCTAAAATGAAGATAAAACAGGTGGTTATTCTTATTGTCAGACGAGACCTTCCGGTCGCGAAGCGCGACATTCCCTCTTGAAAGTGATAATATTCCCAACCGTCGCGAAGCTGTGAACCGCACGCTCGCGCATAAATTGTGCAGTCGGCCTTGCAATTGTAGGCGAGATGGCTGAACAACTAATTGAAACTAAAGCAAAATAAACGTTGCATGTGATCTTACGTGTGGGTCACCACTGCGAATAAGGACTTATAATGCCTGTTATTACTCTTCCTGATGGCAGCCAACGCCATTACGATCATGCTGTTAGCCCGCTGGATGTTGCTCTGGATATTGGTCCAGGCCTTGCAAAAGCGTGTATCGCTGGCCGTGTTGATGGTGAATTGGTTGATGCATCTGATGTTATTGAGCACGATGCCAAACTTGCGATTATCACTGTAAAAGATGAAGCTGGCCTGGAGATTCTCCGCCACTCATGCGCCCACTTATTGGGTCATGCTATCAAGCAGTTGTGGCCGCACACCAAAATGGCGATTGGCCCGGTGATTGACAACGGTTTTTACTATGACGTTGATATCGACCACACGCTGACGCAGGAAGATCTTGAGCTGCTCGAAAAGCGTATGCATGAGCTGGCTGAGAAAGATTACGATGTCATTAAGAAGAAAGTGAGCTGGCATGAAGCCCGTGAAACTTTCGTGAACCGTGGTGAGAGCTACAAAGTCGCGATCCTTGATGAAAACATCAGCCATGATGATAAGCCTGGTCTCTATCATCATGAAGAATATGTTGATATGTGCCGTGGCCCGCACGTACCGAATATGCGTTTCTGCCATCATTTCAAATTGCAGAAAACGTCCGGTGCTTACTGGCGTGGCGATAGCAACAACAAGATGCTGCAACGTATCTACGGCACTGCATGGGCTGATAAAAAACAACTGAATGCCTATCTGCAACGTCTGGAAGAAGCGTCCAAGCGTGACCATCGCAAAATTGGTAAGCAACTCGACCTGTATCATATGCAGGAAGAAGCGCCTGGTATGGTGTTCTGGCACAACGATGGCTGGACTATCTTCCGTGAGTTAGAAGTGTTTGTTCGCTCCAAACTCAAAGAGTACCAGTACCAGGAAGTGAAAGGCCCGTTCATGATGGACCGTGTGCTGTGGGAAAAAACCGGCCACTGGGACAACTATAAAGATGCGATGTTTACGACTTCTTCCGAGAACCGTGAATATTGCATCAAGCCAATGAACTGCCCTGGTCATGTTCAGATCTTTAATCAAGGCCTGAAATCCTACCGCGACTTGCCATTACGTATGGCTGAGTTTGGTAGCTGCCACCGTAACGAACCGTCAGGTGCGTTGCATGGTCTGATGCGCGTTCGCGGTTTTACTCAAGACGATGCGCACATTTTCTGTACTGAAAGCCAGGTTCGT
>Ga0160437_1001262_pt1 | contig 11681 bp, 11 predicted proteins | sample HID1975I_E0MG_FD_108227 | JGI IMG/M metagenome (GOLD analysis project Ga0160437, IMG submission 108227) | Enriched soil microbial communities from UW Madison campus, WI, USA - HID1975I_E0 MG | ecosystem: Environmental > Terrestrial > Soil > Unclassified | place: USA: Madison, Wisconsin... | reverse complement strand
TCTTCACCGTGGACACACTCTTCGATTTCTTCGAGTTGTGCTGGGAGGTATTAAAGCTCAACTTCACCCCTTTTTTCACGAAAGCACTCACCCTGTTTGGACTAAGCCCAAAAGAACTGGCAAGCCGTGTTCAGGCGCTGGCGAAAGGCGCGACCCGGGAAAGCTAAGAGAAGACGTTGAAAATGAGCTTTGGGTATGGCGTCCGATATTGCGGAACATGTGTACGGTCGCAGAGGTGAAGTCTGGCCTGGTCACATGTGATGACTTGCTAAAGCTAAATGCTCTCATAGAGATGACCGACTATCTGAACGCGCCACCGGAGAAGTAAATGGTTATTCGAGAATTACTAATCCGTCTCGGGCTGACCGGTTCGGATAACGTAGGGAAGGGGCTGGATAAAGTCGACGGGAAAGTTGATAAAACAATCCAGTCATTCAGTGCGCTTGGCGGTGTGTTAGCTACCGTTTTCGGGGCTATGACGATATCAAACATAGCCAAGACAGCCGATAGTATGCAGTCGTTTGAGGCTCGTATCGGCATGCTTAGTCAGACCGTTACTGACTCTGCAACGGCATTCGATGAGGTTGCGCAGCATGCCGCTGACTCGCGCCAGTCTATCGACTCCTATGCCACCTTTTACCTGCGCGTAGGCAACGCCGCCAAAAGCGTTGTGACATCGCAGGAAGAGCTATTGTCGATAACCGACACGGTATCCAAAGCTATGGTTGTAGGTGGAGCAACAGCTGAAGAACAATCATCAGCATTACTGCAGTTCGCTCAAGCGCTTGGTTCTGGTGTGTTGCAGGGGGATGAGTTCCGATCGCTTGCAGAGGCGGCTCCAATGCTGCTGGATAAAATCGGTGAGGCGTTGAAAATACCTCGCGAACAGCTAAAGCAAATGGCGGCCGATGGAAAACTGACAACGAAAGCCATCATAGGGGCATTGAAAACTATCGGGCCTGAATTCGATAAGGCTTTCCAGCAAATGCCCCTGACTATCGGGCAGGCGCTGACAATTGCCGGGAACAAGTGGGATCAGTTCATTGCGAGAATGAACCGCAGTAGCGGGGCGGTAACCTGGATAGCCAACAAATTCCTCTGGCTGGCAGACAAAGTCGAATATTCACTCGATATTGTTACCGATGCCCTCGGCGGCGCTGAGAACGCTGTTAAATTGCTTGGCGTTGTATTGGGTGCCGCTGGGTTGGCTGGGGCCGTATATCTGTTATCCGCAGCATTTACAGCACTTACTAGCCCTGTCTTTTTGATAATTGCCGCGCTTGCTGCTTTGTTTCTAATCGGAGAAGACGTCAACTCGTGGCTCAATGGTCAGGAGTCAGTGCTAGGTCGATTAATCGGGCCAGCAAGCGAATATAAACAGAGCATTGACCAAATCACCGACTCACTGACGGCGCTTGTCCAGATATTCAAAGAGGCCTATGAATGGCTTGGTAGGTTTGATAAATCCCTTCAGAACAACCCGCTGAAGCAATTCAATGACTGGACAAACTCCTTCCTTCCTGAGTGGCTAGGTGGCGATGCATCAGAACCATCAACCTCAAAGCAAGGTGATAACACCTTCCAAAGGGCCGCCAAGAACTGGCATGCGTTTAACCAGAACCAGCGCGATAGCGAAGCTACTCTAGCGATGCCATCCAGCATTCTGACTGCGCCAAACACTCTTGATAGCATGACAAGAAGTGCCGGTGCGGCATATGACCGAGATCGCTCGCTAATGGGTGGAACATTTGCGCCGAACACCAATGTTTATATTACGGTTCCGGCCGGGACTTCTGCCGAGCAGCAAGGCGTACTGAAACAGTCAGCGCAAGAGGCCTATGGAGAAATGTCTACGAAACTGGGCAATACGCTGAATTTCAACACAGGAGGCTAGCATGGCAACTGACGTGCTTGGCTTCCTGTGGAATTCTTCAGGCGATAACACCTTCAGGCTTACAGACCCAAGCGTGGGCAATCTTGAATTCGATACCTTGGATCAGGAAACGCACGAATGGAATCGTGATGTGACAATGAACCCGGTAGAGAACGGCTCTCCGATATCAGATCACATCATCCGTCAGCCGCGAAAGCTAACCATTGCAGGGATGATAAGCAACGCGCCAATTACTGGTGTGCTTACTCAGGCATCAAACGCCATAGCCACCGGTTTTGATGGTGAGGACCGGGTTAATACAGCGATAAAATTACTCGATTCGCTTTATCTGTCGAATGAGTTGGTGACCATCTACACCAAAAACTACACGTACGAAAATATGCTGATACAGGGCATAAACATTCCACGACGCGTAGAAGATGGCGACGCAGTGAACTTCACGATTGATGCTGTACAGGCAAATATTGTCAGCACAGCAACAACAGAAATCCCCCCTGGAGTCGGAGTCAGGAAAACGGACGCAGGAAAATCCAGCGCGTCTGCAAAGGCTGGAACCTCGAACTCAGCTGATGCAGCGACAGCCAATCGGGCAACGCCAACGAAGAGCGTTGGAAAAAACACTGGCTCAATATTAAGTCAAACTGTCGATGGGCTGTCTGGTGCCGGAAGCAAACTGCATGATTATCTCGGTAAAATTATAGGCAATGTGACCCCATGACCCCACTTAACTTTCAGGCTGGATTTACGGACCAGACGCTTCAGGCTGTGTTTGATGACACACCCGTCTCACTTCGTCTGCGGTGGAATGAGCGATTTGGATTCTGGTCGTTAGGTATCTACGACCGGGAATCATTGCCAATCATCATCGGCGTGAAACTTGTGCAGAACTACCCGCTACTAAAAAGCTTCAGCTTCGATAGTTTCACTGGCGACATTTACTTCATCCGTACCTACGGTGAGAAGGTGCGACCTGATATCTATTCGATAGGAGGCGATCACCTTCTGTTGTACGCCACTAAGGATGAAATAGATGAGTTTGTTTCTACGAACGGGTGAGATAATCGTAGGTCAGCCGCAGGGCGAAGCCGTCAGCATTAAAGACCTTCGCTTTGAGTTCGATATCACGAAAACTGCCAGCAAAACTGCTAACGAGGCATCCCTCAAAATCTACAATGCCGCGCCCAGCACAATCACTCTGATGGAGACGATAAACAATATCGTCATTATCAAGGCCGGCTACGTAAACGACATTGGCGCGATTACCATCTTTACCGGAACCACATGCCGAAGTCTTACCTATCAGGATGGTCCTGACATCATCACAGAGATGGAGCTCAGGGACAGTGTTATTCCGCTTCGTGATGCAAAGATTAGCGTTTCATTTCCACCAAACACCTCGGCAATGACCGTGCTTAATGGTGTTGCCAAGAACTTTGGCCTGCCATTAAAAATGAGCATCAGCAAGGTGCAGGATAAGCAGTATGTCGGAGGTTACGCCTATAACGGCAGGGTGCGAGATGCTATGGACCGGGTGTGCAATTACCTTGGGCTGGAGTGGAGTGCACAGGATAGCGAAATTCAGATCATCAAAAAGGGTGGAGTGTACGCAGATACGGCAGTTGTTCTGTCGAAAGACACAGGGATGATTGGATACCCGCGCCGCGAAGCAAAAACGATGACAGAAAAAACTGCCGCTAAGCAGGGTATCAAGTACGGGCAGAAAGGCATTGTAAGGACGGTGGTTGATGTTGAAGACCCGACCGCGAAGCTTAAAGACAGGGTGACACTCGAAGTGCAGGGCTACAGAGTGAAGTCACTGCTCAACCCGGCGATTTACCCAGGCGCTTACGTACAGGTGAAATCACGCGGCATTGATGGCGAGTTTTTCCGGGTGGAAGAGGCCCGTTACAGCGGCGATACGCATGGGCAGGAATGGAGCGTGGAAGCGCTGTTGAGGTTCATCTGATGGCAGATAACAGTGATGTGGTTGAGGCGCTAAGGCGGCTTGTCAGCACGGAAATGGACACGGTAAACACTGCGCTGCCATGCACAGTGGTTAGCTACAGCGGGGGAAAGGTGACGGTCAAGCCAGATGGCGAGAAGATTTACGCTGACGGTGACACTAACGCCTATCCGGTGCTGAGTGATTTACGGATGGTGTGGCCTCAATTTGCCAACGGGCAGGCGGGCATCAAAGGGCCAGTTCAGCCTGGCGATCAGTGCCTGCTGATTGTGTGCCAGCAGGCGACAGACGGAAGTGACGACACCAGGCGTTTCGATATCGTAGACTCCTACGTGATACCAGGTGCCGGATACAGCGATGCAGTGCCAGGCAACGACGATATGCGTATGTACTTCGGTGACGCTTTCATTGCTTTTGACGCTAACGGAAAAATGACCATTAATGCACCTGGCGGGGTGGAGGAAATTACCCCTCTGCACACCGTTAAAGGAAAGATGACTGTAGAGCAGTTATTTACCTATCAAGGCGGCATGACTGGCGGTGGCGGTGGTGCTTCTGTTGCGACGATTACCGGCACCATGCAGGTGACTGGCGATGTCGTTATCAATGGAATTAAGATCGGCACTCACCGTCACCCAGGTGACAGTGGCGGAACTACCGGAGGCCCGGAAAACTAATGATCGACTTCAGACTGATTGACAACAAGGTCGTATTCACCAACGGCCTGCTGCAGTACGTAGACGGCGCGGAACGGGTGAGGCAGCAGATTGAGTTCAGACTCAACCTGTGGCGCGGCGAGTGGTTTCTTGATAGTGAATTTGGCACCCCTTATCTGCAGGATGTGCTTGGCAAGCGGGTGACGCTAAATGGCGCGCTTTCAGCTATCAGGACTGAGATTCTTGAGGTAGAAGGCGTTACCGGAATAGTCGAATTCACCTACAATTTTGACCGTGCAAACAGAAAGCTGAGTATCGAGTTCACAGCCAACACTGATTACGGGTTGGTGCAGTATCCCTGAGTAATACCCCCTTCAATATGCCTCGCCATCGTGCGGGGCTTTTTTATGCCTGAATTAAGGTGATTATGGCTGATTACATTACTGCAACAGGCTTTGATAAGCCGACATTACCGGAAATGGTCCAGGAAATCGGTGATGCAATGGAGACGGTCGTAGGGCCGGTTAACAGGGAAGCTGACTCTACAACAGGCCAGTGGATCGGGATTGAGGCAGAGCAGAACGCTATTCACTTCGAGACGGAGGAAGAACTGTGGTCCAGTCGCTTCCTGGCATCGGCTGAGGGTTTCGCTCTTGATGCGCTTGGCGACTGGATGGGCGGCATTACGCGTCACGGTAAAACAACGACGAAGGTCAATGCGGTTATTTACGGAACTGAGTCCCGATTGGTTCCCGCTGGCTCTCTGGCATCTTTCGGAAACTACCAATTCCGGCTAACGGCTGACTATTCAATTTCCCGCTCAACACTGCTCGATGGTGAAGTTCGGGTAACGAACAACACGCAAACCACATACACAATCCGGGTTGCCGGCGTTGACCATACCTACACAAAAGTATCAGGCGATACGGTTAACAGCATCGCTACAGGTCTTGCTGCAGTTGTTGACGAAACAAGCCAGTACTCTGCCACTGCCAATGGTTCGGTCATTCATCTGACCTCTGAAAACCTTATCGAGGGCTATGCAGTATCGCTGACAGCCGGTCTGTCATGGCAACTAATCGGATCTCCGGCAATATTTGAAGCTACCGAGGCAGGACCAATTGTTGTCCCGGTAGGCGGGCTGAATAATCCTGTTAGCGCTATCACTGGATGGACTGCAGTAAACAACCTGGTTCAGGGTGCTACCGGTTCAGATCGCGAATCTGATACTGATTACCGACAGCGACTCTATCAAAGCCGTTCGTCTTCAGGTGGTGCGGCGACTATCCCAGCCATTGAGACCAGACTCATTACCGAGGTGAGTGGGGTGACGCTGGCAAAGGTCATCGAAAACGACACCATGGCTACAGTGGATAGCATTCCACCAAAAGCAATTCATACCATCGTATCTGGTGGCCTTGAGCAGAATATTGCAGACGCAATCTGGAAGTACAAAGGTGCAGGCATTGCCACCTACGGCTCTATCGCCATCACTGTATACGACCGGTTCGAACGACCTCACCTGGTAAACTTCTCCCGACCGACCGAAGTCGATATCTACGTCAAAGTTGATGTGGTTCTGCTTGATACTGAAGAGCCTCTTCCGGCTGCCGTTGTGGATGCAATTAAGCAGGGGGTTGTCGCATATGGCGCGACACTTGGTCTTGGTGACGACGTGATCACCCAGCGCATCTACGGCTATATCTACGCCAACACAACGGGCATCGGAAAGATGACAGTCACGGTGAGCACAGACGGCACCACGTTTGCTGAAACCAATATTTCAGTAGCAGAGAATTCCTTTGCTTCCTTCTCCGCTGCGAACGTGGAGGTCACAGGTGTCTGATGAATGGGTTGATATTGATTTCCTCGCCCTGATACGTCAGCGGCCCACTGACTGGCTGAAACAAGGCGGGCAGGTGCCAGATCTGTTTGCTGCTGTCGGCACCATGCATCCCGAGATAGAAGCCCGCGCAAAGTATATCTACCTGACGCAGAGCATCTATAACGCTCACGGCATCGAGCTTGACCGGTTCGGACAGTACGTCGATGTCGGTCGGGATGGCATGTCAGATGACGATTACCGTCGCGCAATCATGCAGGCGAAGCTCGCAACTGCATTCAGTGGCACCCCTGATAACGTGATGGTCGTAACCGCCACCACGACATCAAGTGCAGACGTTGAGCTCGTCGAGCTATTCCCGGCAGCTTTCAGTGTTCACGCCACTGGCCCTTACGTACCGACAAATATTAACGCCATCGTTGATCGTGCGTCAGTCGCCGGTGTACGCGCCTATTCAACGCATGACTATGGGCTCAACGGCTTTTCACTTGCCGGTATTGATACCAACTCAGGTCAGGCGCTTCAGGTTGGGTCTAACACCGCTATGCAGGTTGATGTCGACACGGCGTTGGGTCTTAACCGAGGCTCCGTGTTCATTGGTGGATCGTATCTGGATGCAGCTGGCTCAGTATCCGGCGTTCTGGAAGTAAACGGCTCATACCTTGGCGTCGCTGACGACGATTACCTACTCATTTTCTCCCGTGACTATGGTGTCACCGGGACGATGCTTTGCGGCGCTATGCCTAAGTGAGAATTTAAATGGCTATTACCTCATTCGCAGCAACTGACGTCACTTATGCAGACGGCCAGAACAACAAAGAGCCCGTACCTGATGAAATCATTGCTAGCGGATTTGTCCCGCCCGTGCGCATGCCTGATGGCTCAATTGCCGCAGGGAGCAAGTTGGCAGCGAATCACCTGAACATGCTACTTAACGATTTATACACTCAAATAGCAGATTTAAAGGCACGCGTAGCTGACCTTGAGGGGGCTTGATGGCAGACATTCAACTAAAATACCTTACCGACCTTACATCAGCTACTGCGGCCGGTTCAGAAGACCTGCTACATATAAATCAGTCCGGGAATGACCGCTCCATAACACTGGCAATTCTTCTCGAATCAATGATCAACGGCATTTATCCAAAGGGAATAACCATTTGGTTTAACTCTGCCGCTAATCCGAATGTGCTTTTCCCTGGCACTGTGTGGGCCAGAATTGCAGGTTCCGGTCGCACTGTTCGCATTGCCAATTCATCAGGAAGCGATGTTGGGGTAGTTGGTGGTGCCGATAGCATTGCGTTGAGTGTAAATAACTTACCCCAGCACAATCACCCCTTTAGAGGTGAAACTGAAACGTTTGATTATGGAACAAAAACCACGAATAGCTCAGGTGCTCACACTCACCAGTTAAATACACAAGGCGTTGCTGCGCAGCAGGTTGGCGTAGAGCAAGGAGCATTGCACTCAGGTAGCGGGAAAATTTCGTCAGGAACAACATCTAATGGGAATCATACCCATAACATAGCCATCGGTTCTCACAAGCATACATTTTCAGGAAGCACTGACGATGCCGGTAGTAGTGCTCAAGTAGATATTACGAATAAGTATATTAATCAGGCAGCCTGGTACAGGACAGCATAATGGCAGAACAAAAAGTTAAATTAACTGAATTGCCTGCGGCAACAGACACAGTTGATTCAGCGCAATTACTCATAAATCAAAACGAAACAGACCAAAAGCTACCTATTACCCATTTGCTGAGGTCAAATAAAAACCTTGCTGATTTGGCAAATAATGAGCAGGCCCGAGCAAATCTAAATGTTCCGTCTGTAGATGACGTGAATGATCAGCTTTCAGGCTACATAAATGGTTCAAGGACGTTCCTTGCTGGAGCCACATTATCTACCCGTAAAGACTTTATCTGGGATGATGATAGCAAGTCATGGTTCTACTGGGGTGGTGAATTGCCGAAAGACGTTCCTGCTGCCTCTGACCCTGAATCCACTGGAGGGATCGCTCCTGGCGCGTGGGTAGGCGTTGGTGACGCAGCACTGAGGTCAGCCCTTGCAGAAGAAACTGGTGCAGGTCTTATTGGCCTTTCTCCAGCAGGAACAGTAGCTGATGCTATTACCTACGTAACCCCAGAAATGTTTGGAGCTATTGGCGACGACCCCGACAAAGATGATTACGCAGCATTACAAGCAGCAATTGATACCAGAAAGCCATTACTGCTTTCGAAGCGCATATATCACACCAGTTTGCCTCTGCGTGTATACACGGGCACAGTTATTCACGGGGCGGGGACTTCCAAATCCGTCATCCGAAAAGTAGGAACGGCAGGGTTGACAGACCAGCCTGCTATTACAGACCCCTGGGGTACTAGCAGAGTTTATAACGGCATTGACGCCATTATCATTGCACTACCTAATGCTGCCGATATTGATACAGATGGTGGATTAACTGGTGGCATTACCCGCGTAGTTACTGGGTTATCTTTCTCTGATTTCGCAGTTGACCGCCACGCCCCGCGATCAGATAGATGGGATCCGGCTACCGGTCTTCGCCACTATTTAAACCGTAGCTATGTGCAAACTACATCATCCGGCTACGCCTTCTTAACCTATGCTATGGCTGAGTCGGTCTTCAAAAACATGTATATTACTTGCTGTGAAGATGGATTTTGGTCTAATAACAGCTGGGTTACAAGTCTAACAGACGTTCGAGTTGAATGCCGTGCTCCCTTTACCATTAACGCTGGCACAAGCATATCCATGAACTCCTGTTATGCAATTAATACAAATCCAAGAACTACAGGGCGTAATTACTACGGGTTTGATTTATCCTGTAACTATTCAGCGTTAAATGCCTGCGCAGCAGATGGTACTGGTAGGGAGGGTTTTCCTGCTCAGGCTGTATATTATATTGGTGGGCAGGTTACAATGAATGGCTGCGGATGTGAAGTTACTCATGCAATCCGAGTTATTGACATTAAAGGTTATAGCTCAGTTAATTTCAATAACTTTAACGTTCATGTATTTAACAATAAATACAATACAGACGGCAGTTTAGCTCGCGGTTGGATACGTGTGGGAGAGGCTGCAAAATTAAATATAAACGGACTCTACTCTAGCAACTTCCTGCAATCTGATAGTGTTAACCCGGAAACGGGGTTAAAGCCGGTGTTCGCCGAAGTTGGTACTGCTGCGCTTTTCAGTCTTGAAGGTGCTTTTAGTGTAGGAACTAATAACAGAATTACAGGTGTAAATGATAGCTCCTTCAATCAGGTCTACCTGTCTTCAGCATCTTCATCATTCCGATTTAAAGGGCTTGGCACAGAACTTGATTATTCTGTTGTCAATGGAGAAGATTCATACACAGGCCCGCATGTTAATCAGAATTACACACGTCAACCTATCGTTGTGGCGCATGATGTAACACCTGGCAGCGCTGCAACTGTTTCTTTAGGATCTCGCGTTGTAACAAGCAATCCACAGTTAATTTTAAGAGCCGCTGGAACACAGTATCAGGACGGTGCTATAAGCGTTTCAAACAGCACCACTCCGTCTGCTAACTTCAGCGGAAGCGTGATGCAGTATAGCGCGGGCGTACACCAGTTTACTGGTTCCGTTAGACCAGCATCCGACAACACCTATAACCTCGGTTCTGGGGCCAACCGCTGGGCTGCTGTTTTCGCCGCGAATGGGACCATCCAAACCTCCGACATAACAAAGAAAAAGGACATTCAAACCATAGATGAAAGAGTTCTATCAGCATGGAGCAAAGTGCAGTTTTATCAGTACAGATGGAAGGAAGGTGATTCAAAAATGCACTTCGGCGTTATTGCGCAGGAAATTATTTCGGCATTCGAAACTGAGGGAATTAATGCTCTTGACTACGGAGTAGTTACTATTGACGAAGGCGTCTATGGCGTTTCATACTCAGAGGCGTTGGTCCTTGAGTTAGCGCTTAGCAGATCCAAATGAAAAGCGGGAGGCAGTGTAATGCCTCCCGCTCTTAATTAATTCTCATATACAAGAATAGTGAATCTGCTATATTTTAACTCTTCACTAGGAGAGCCTAATTGTTGTTTTATCCCATTTAAAAGCTTTCTGCTTTCCTCCTTACTAGCACCCATGTAAGGCGTGGGAATAGATACAAAATATCTTTTTTCATTGTCGCACAACCCCTTCCAGGACCTCATTGTTTGAGATCTAGGTCTATTGAAATCTAAAGAGTAAGTGTTTAAGTTAAATCTGACAGGTACTATGCTAATTTCTGAATTAGAAAGCCAATTGACATTATTGGAATATTTCCAGTATTCGCCATAACCGCATTTAAGCGAGTTTTCATTAAGAAACTGCATGTATTTAACTGTTTCGTGGGTTTCGTTATGTAGCGAATTTTTATGCTTTGAGTAAGAAAAAGCTGAGTTTATTGAAAATAAAGCGATAAGGAAAAATAAAGCCACAGATCTACTTTCAATTGCATTAATAAAAACAATTAATAAGCATAATATGTATACATTCATGAAGAATCGAGCACTAATATCAGACGCTCCAATATAACTTACCACAAATGAAGTTATGATGGCGGATATGCTGAGAAATGACAATATACATATATTGATAGATATTCTTTTAATTATAACAAGATTGTATACAGAGTACATAAAAGCTATACACCATATCAAGAAGCTAGCTAAATACGCATAGCTAGCTTCAATGAAAAATATATTCATGCTTCTGCCGATGCACAGAACAACCCACTTGGCATTCTCAATCCACATAGATGGGTCAATAATTTTGAAATCTATATATGGAAGACCAAGATATCTTGTGAGAATATGGCTCATGGAAATTGCCAAGCCAATGGCCAATATAATAGTATTTATATATCCCTCCTTATCCTTTAAGTTACAGTAAATGCTAGTAAGTAAAGAGGGCATAAAGAACGCTGCTTGACACCAAGGATCTGACAAAGATGTAAGAATGAATATCAGGCATGATAAGATAACCATTGGGATATTGTAACCATGCCTGCAAGATAAGATAAAAAACAGAACCCCAATTAATCCGAAAGCATTTGTAGAGTAATGAGAGAAAGGATGTGCTGCAAATCCATAAGTAAGCGAGTAATATGGCAGCGCGGAAGCTATAACACTAAATAAAAATGAATATGAGCTTTTTGTTTCAATGTATGCAATAACACTGCAAATAATGGCAGTAATTGCAATAAACAAAGAGGTAGAAATTGCAAGCTCCGTTACACCATCCCTTCCACTTATCATAAAAACAAGAAAGTTGACAGGGTAAACTGTAAAATA
>Ga0160437_1001259_pt1 | contig 11696 bp, 10 predicted proteins | sample HID1975I_E0MG_FD_108227 | JGI IMG/M metagenome (GOLD analysis project Ga0160437, IMG submission 108227) | Enriched soil microbial communities from UW Madison campus, WI, USA - HID1975I_E0 MG | ecosystem: Environmental > Terrestrial > Soil > Unclassified | place: USA: Madison, Wisconsin... | reverse complement strand
GCGTAGTGCGCCAGGCTGGCGTCGAGTTCCACAATCATCGCGTCGGTGGCACCTTTCTGCGGGCCGAATACCCGAGATGCACCCAGATCGCCGGTTAACGGATTGGTGACGTCACAGGCGACTCGCAGCGAACACGCCGCCAGGCGCGGGTCCAGGCCTGCAATATCAATGCTGTTGAGGCTTATCAGGCTGCCGCCGCCCGCCGTTAACTCTTTGCCGTTGGCATCGGATAAACGCGCGCCCAGCGCCTGCACCATACCCGCACCGCCGTCATTAGTGGCGCTGCCGCCGATGCCGATAATAATGCTTTTCGCGCCCTGCTCCAGTGCGTGCAAAATCAGCTCGCCGGTGCCGCGCGAAGTGGTTAACAGCGGATTACGCTGCGCCGCAGGCACCAGTGCCAGGCCGCTGGCTGCCGCCATTTCAATAAACGCCGTCAGGCCGTCGCCGGAAATGCCCCACATCGCATCCACCGGTTCGCCCAACGGGCCGGTGACGCGCGAGGTTTTTACCGTTCCGTGAGTGGCGGCAATCATCGCTTCAACGGTGCCTTCACCGCCGTCGGCGACCGGGACTCTGACATACTGCGCATCGGGGAAAATTTCCCGAAATCCTGATTCGATGGCCTGAGCCACCTCACAGGCCGGGAGGCTTTCTTTATAAGAATCTGGAGCGATGACGATTTTCATAGTGCGTTGCCTGTTACCGCGCGAGGCAGAATTACCGGGCGCGTTCCCGCGCCCTGTTCTTTAGCGAGTGACTTCCACTTTCGCCAGTTTTTCGTAGTAGCACGCGATGGCGCTGTGGTCGTCGTTGCCGTGACCATCGGCCCGCAGCGCCTGCATCATCTCCATCACCGCCGCCGTCAGCGGCAGCTGTGCGCCAACGCCGTGGGAGGTGTCCAGCGCGTTCGCCAGATCTTTAATGTGCAGATCGATACGGAAACCGGGCTTGAAGTTACGGTCCATCACCATCGGGGCTTTGGCGTCTAACACCGTGCTGCCCGCCAGGCCGCCGCGAATCGCCTGATACACCAGGTCCGGGTTCACGCCCGCTTTGGTAGCCAGCGTCAGCGCTTCGGACATCGCCGCAATGTTCAGCGCCACAATCACCTGGTTGGCAAGTTTGGTCACGTTACCCGCGCCGATATCCCCGGTGTGTACCACCGAGCCCGCCATCGCTTTCAGCAAATCGTAGTGGCGGTCGAAAATCGCTTTGTCACCGCCGACCATCACCGACAGCGTGCCGTCAATAGCCTTCGGTTCACCGCCGCTGACCGGTGCATCCAGCATCACCACGCCTTTGGCCTGCAACGCATCACTGATTTCACGGCTCGCCAGCGGGGCGATGGAGCTCATATCAATCAGCACCGTGCCCGGCTTAGCGCCATCGATGATACCGTTTTCGCCCAGCGCGACCTCTTTCACATGCGGCGAATTCGGCAGCATGGTGATAATCACGTCACACTGTTCGGCGATGTCTTTTGCCGAGCTGGCCGCTTCCGCGCCAGCGGCAATCACTTCCGCGACCGCCTGCGGGTTGTGGTCTGACACCACCAGCGAATAGCCCGCTTTCAGCAGGTTTTTACTCATCGGTTTGCCCATAATGCCCAGGCCAATAAAGCCCACTTTCATCGTCATCATTTCTTCCTTCTCAATTACGGTGGTGATTATTTTTTAAAGGCGTCAGCCAGTTTTTGTGTGGCGGAGCGGAACACGCCGAGGTCGCTGCCGACGGCAACGAACGTCGCGCCCCATTCCAGATAGCGACGGGCATCCGCTTCGACCGGCGCCAGAATGCCGCTCGGTTTACCGTGCGCTTTGGCGCGGGCAAAGATGTGCTGAATGCATTTTTGCACCTCAGGATGAGAGGCGTTACCCAAATGGCCGAGCGCGGCGGCGAGGTCGCTTGGGCCGACAAAAATACCGTCCACGCCGTCGGTGGCCGCGATGGCATCGACGTTATCGGCTCCGGTCTGGCTTTCAATCTGCACCAGAATGGAGATGTTTTTGTTCGACTGGGCGAAGTAGTCCGGCACGGTGCCGAACATATTGGCGCGATGGGACACCGACACACCGCGAATACCTTCCGGGGGATAGCGCGTGGAAGCCACCGCAAGCGCCGCTTCCTCTTGCGTCTCAACAAACGGGATCAGGAAGTTATAGAAACCAATATCCAGCAGCCGCTTAATGATCACCGGCTCGTTGGTCGGTACGCGCACCACTGGCGCACTCGGACTGCCTTTCAGCGCCATCAGCTGCGGGATAAACGTGGAGATATCATTCGGCGCATGTTCGCCGTCAAGCACCAGCCAGTCGAAACCTGCCAGCCCTAGCACTTCGGTGCTGATAGGGTTTGCCAGCGCCGACCAGCAACCAATCTGAATCTGATGGGCAGCCAGCGCGGCCTTGAATTTGTTCGGGAAGCATTCGTTAGTCATCGTTTCACCCTTTGCTTAGTTCTGCAGTTCCATACGTTTAATGTCGCCCACCACAAACAGGTAGCAGACCATCGCCATCAGGGCTGAGCAGCCGACAAACACCAGCGCGGCGTTGAACGAGTGCAGCTCGCTGACCAGATAGCCAATCACCAACGGTGTGACAATCGAGGCGACATTACCGAATACGTTAAATACGCCGCCACACAGGCCGACAATCTCTTTTGGCGCAGTATCGGAAATAACTGGCCAGCCCAGCGCGCCGAATCCCTTGCCGAAAAAGGCCAACGCCATCAGGGCCACGACCAGCACGGTATTATCGGTGTAGTTGCACAGAATAATCGTCGACGCGAGCAGCATTCCCAGCACAATCGGAACCTTACGCGCGAAGGTGATGGAGTGCCCGCGCTTGATCAGCGCATCGGAAAACACGCCGCCCAGCACGCCACCGGCGAAGCCGCACAGCGCCGGAATGGACGCCACCAACCCCACTTTCAGAATCGACATGCCTTTGTCCTGCACCAGATAAATAGGAAACCAGGTAAGGAAAAACCACGTAATGGTGTTGATAAAGTATTGCCCAAAGAACACGCCAAGCATCATGCGGTTGGTCAGCAACTGTTTGATGTAGTGCATTTTCGGGCCGTTCGACGCGGCACCCGGCTTTTTATGGTCCATATCCACCACCGCGCCGCCATCGGAGATGTATTTCAGCTCCTGCTCGCTCATGCGAGGGTGGTCGGTCGGGTTATGAATCAGCTTTATCCACAGCGCAGTCAGCACAAAACCGATCACGCCCATCACCGTAAAGACGTGCTCCCAACCCCAGGCAAAAGTCAGCCAGCCCAGCAGTGGAGAGAAAATGGCGAGGGAAAAATACTGCGCCGAGTTAAAAATCGCCGACGCGGTGCCGCGCTCTTTGGTCGGGAACCACGCCGCGACAATGCGGGCGTTAGCCGGGAATGACGGTGCCTCCGAAAACCCGAGCATAAAGCGCATGAAGAACATCGATATTCCGGCCCAGGCAATCGGGAAGACGCCGACAAAGCCTTGCATAAAGGTGAACAGCGACCAGAAAAACAGGCTATAGCTGTACACTTTTTTCGAGCCAAACTTATCGAGCAGCCAGCCGCCGGGGATCTGCATCAGCAGGTAAGCCCAGCCAAACGCGGAGAAGATGTAACCCATCGACACCGCGCTGAGCTGAAGCTCCTTCGCCACTTCGGTGCCCGCAATCGACAGCGTGGCCCGATCGGCGTAATTCACCGCGGTGACAATAAAGATAATCAGCAGAATTAAATAACGGGTATTTATTCCTCTTTTCGATTCAACAGCACTGTCCAGCATCATATTATTATCCTCGGGCACAGGGCATTATTATTTTTATTTTGTAAGATGTTTTAATTCTGCTTTTGTTTAATTAAACGTGGCAGACACAATGAGATTGCCATTCAGTATAAGTAAGCTCCGGGGAATACACATTGTGCAATCTGCCAATATAAATAAGACTTCACCAATGGATTTCATGCATCTGCACAGGATGATGGGCGCTGCCACACAGATCCGACGTTCGCCCTTCTTCCCGCGCTAGGCCTGACAACAAGAGGTGATCTGCGTCACATTATCGATACCCTACTCCTGACATTCTTTATTCCAGTGACCTTTTTCGCTTTATTTCGCTTCAACATTTTTTGCTGGAGAATACTGGACAATGGCAGAGATCGAAATCCGACAATCGCCGCCGCAGGCGTTTTATATAAAAGTGCACGACACCGATAATGTCGCCATTATTGTGAACGATAACGGATTAAAAGCCGGAACACGTTTTGCGGATGGTCTGACGCTGATTGAACATATTCCACAAGGGCACAAAGTCGCACTGGTGGATATTCCGCACCACGGTGAAATCGTGCGTTATGGCGAAGTGATCGGCTATGCGATGCGCGATATTGTGAAAGGCAGTTGGATTGATGAATCCACCGTCGAACTGCCTAAAGCACCACCGCTGGAAACCCTGCCGCTGGCGACCCGCGTGCCGGAACCGTTGCCGCCGCTGGAGGGCCACACCTTCGACGGCTATCGCAACGCCGACGGCAGCGTCGGCACCAAAAATCTGCTCGGCATTACCACCAGCGTGCACTGCGTGGCGGGCGTGGTGGATTACGTGGTGAAAATCATCGAACGTGATCTGCTGCCGAAATACCCGAACGTCGACGGCGTGGTTGGCCTCAACCACCTTTACGGCTGCGGCGTGGCGATCAACGCCCCGGCAGCAGTAGTGCCGATTCGCACTATTCACAACCTCGCGCTCAACCCCAACTTCGGCGGCGAAGTGATGGTGGTTGGATTAGGTTGTGAAAAACTCCAGCCCGAACGTTTACTGCAAGGCACCGAAGATGTGCAGGCCATTCCGGTCGACAGCGCCAGCATCGTGCGTTTGCAGGACGAACAGCACGTTGGCTTCCGCTCAATGGTCGACGATATTTTGCAGGTCGCCGAACGCCATCTGGTGAAGCTCAACCAGCGCCAGCGTGAAACCTGCCCGGCTTCCGAACTGGTCGTCGGCATGCAGTGCGGCGGCAGCGATGCGTTTTCCGGCGTAACCGCCAACCCGGCGGTGGGCTACGCCTCTGACCTGCTGGTGCGCTGCGGCGCCACGGTGATGTTCTCGGAAGTCACCGAAGTGCGCGACGCCATTCATCTGCTGACGCCGCGCGTCATCAATGCAGAGGTCGGCAAACGCCTGCTGGAAGAGATGGCCTGGTACGATAACTATCTCGATATGGGTAAAACCGACCGCAGCGCTAACCCGTCGCCGGGCAACAAAAAAGGCGGTCTGGCGAACGTGGTGGAGAAAGCCCTCGGATCGATTGCCAAATCTGGCCAGAGCGCGATTGTCGAAGTGCTTTCCCCGGGCCAGCGTCCGACCAAACGCGGCCTGATTTACGCCGCCACGCCCGCCAGCGATTTTGTTTGCGGCACGCAGCAGGTGGCTTCCGGGATCACGGTGCAGGTGTTCACCACCGGGCGCGGTACGCCGTACGGTCTGGTGGCCGTCCCGGTGATTAAGATGGCGACGCGCACCGAACTGGCGAACCGTTGGTATGACTTGATGGATATTAATGCCGGGACAATTGCGACCGGCGAAGAGAGCATTGAGGATGTGGGCTGGAAGCTTTTCCACTTTATTCTGGACGTTGCCAGCGGGCGTAAAAAGACCTTTTCCGACCAGTGGGGACTGCACAATCAGCTGGCCGTGTTTAACCCTGCCCCAGTCACCTGACAGCAAACAAAAAGCCCGGCAGTGGACTGCACCGCCGGTTTTTTTATCCGCTTATTGCAGCGTGTTGAGAAGGGTGTTTGCCGCTTTGACCCGCTCGGTATTCGGGTACATTTTGTTAGCCAGCATCACGATCCCAATCTGTTTTTCAGGAATGAACGCCACGTATGCGCCGAAGCCATTGGTCGACCCGGTTTTATGCACCAGAGAGGCTTTCACCGGCGCAACAGGCGGTTCAATGGCCGTCACGGGCGAGGCCGCGAGCGCCACTTTGTTATCGCTACCGTTAATGACGGTCGCTGCCGCAACCGGCCAGTTCAGCATTTCCCAGCCTAAGCCCTGATACATACTGCCGCTGCGCCAGTAGCGCGACTGTGCAAGCTCCAGCCCTTTTTGCAGCGTCGGCTGTTTCACCTGCTGCGGGTTCATGTTGTATTGCACCCAGCTTGCCATATCTTCGATGGTGGATTTCACGCCGTAGGCTTCGGCATCCAGCATGCCCGGCCCGACGTGCATGGCTTTGCCGTCTCGATAGCCCCAGGCGTAATGACTATCTTCACTGGCCGGAACGGTGAGCCAGGTATGTTTGAGGTTCAGCGGTTGCAGAACGCGCTGACGCATCGCATCGTTAAACGTCATCCCGGACGGTTTCACCGCCAGCGCACCAAACAGGCCAATGCTCGAGTTAGCGTACTGACGACGCGTACCCGGTGCCCAGTCCGGCTGCCAGTTCTGGTAAAACTTCAGCAGCGCGGCCTGATTATCGACCTCATCCGGCACCTGCAACGGCAAGCCACCCGCGGTGTACGTCGCCAGGTCCAGCAGCGTAATGCCCTTCCACTGCTTGCCCGTCAGTTCTGGCCAGTATTGGGTAGCCGGGTCACTCAGCTTCACTTCCCCACGCGCCACAATATCGCCGCCCAGCACGCCGGTGAAAGTTTTACTCACGGAGCCCAGCTCAAAAATCGTCTGCGTCGTCACCGGCTGCTTTTTCGCGATGTCGGCCACGCCGTAAGTAAAGTAGTGTGGCTTGCCCTGATAAATCACCGCCACCGCCATGCCGGGAATGGCTTGTTCCTTGATCAACGGTTTAACCGTTTGATTGACAGTCTCTTCTAACTGTTTGTCACTCAATGTTTTTTGTGTAGCAAAGGCAGAAAAGGAGGCGCTCAGAACCAGCGCGCAGCAGAGTGTTTTTTTCATCATAGAAATTCTTCCATAAGTAACATGACAGAGGGTCCGGCACATCAGACGCGCTCAGTCTGCGGGATTTGACTGTGGCGAACAAACGATTAAATTTAGCAGTAGCCTTAAGATTTTCTAACGGAAAAGCCATGACACGTAGCTACATCCCGCTAAATTCGTTGCGTGCGTTCGAAGCCGCCGCGCGACACCTTAGCTTGACTCACGCCGCTATCGAGCTCAACGTCACGCATTCGGCCATCAGCCAGCAGGTCAAAGCGCTGGAAGAACATCTGAACTGCCCGCTGTTTGTTCGCGTTTCGCGTGGATTACGGCTGACGACGGAGGGCGAAAGCCTGCTGCCGGTGCTGAATGATTCGTTCGATCGCATCGCAGGGATGCTGGACAGGTTCGCCGTTTCCCATGAGCAAGAAAAACTGAAGGTCGGCGTGGTGGGCACCTTTGCCACCGGTTTTTTACTCCCCCGGATAGACGATTTCCGGCGCGGTTATCCGTATATCGATTTACAGTTATCGACGCACAATAACCGGGTCGACCCGGCTGCTGAAGGGCTGGATTACACCATTCGCTACGGCAACGGCGCCTGGCACGGCACCGACGCCACGTTTTTATGCGCGGCCCCGCTGGCACCGCTGTGCAGCCCCGAACTGGCTGCGGCGCTGCGCACGCCGGGCGATATTCTGCAGTTCACGTTGCTGCGATCCTATCGCCGCGATGAATGGAATTCCTGGTTCGACGCAGCGGGTGAACAATCTCCGTCGCCCACGCATCGGGTAATGGTCTTTGATTCATCGGTCACGATGCTCGAAGCCGCCCAGGCCGGAATGGGCGTCGCTATTGCGCCGGTGAATATGTTCACTCACCTGATCAACAGCGAGCGTATTGTGCAGCCGTTTGAATGCCAGATTAACCTCGGCGGTTACTGGCTCACACGTTTGCAGTCTCGCCCACAAACCCCGGCGATGGATGACTTCGCCCGCTGGGTGGTGAATCAGAGCGTGTAACCCTCCGCTTCATCCAGGGTGAACATGATTTGCCCTTGATGAATCTCCCCAATGCGAACACTTTCAAAATCCTTCCATTTCTTTCGCTTATTTCTTTTATTCGATCTCAATCACAAAACAACATTCCGAAAGCCTATATTTTATTTCGAAGAAAACAAACGAAAGAATTCGGAGGAAGAATGTTCATCATTTCGACCAAAGCGATGTTAAAGAAGGCCCAGCGTGAAGGTTATGCCGTCCCTGCTTTCAACATCCACAATCTCGAGACCCTGCAGGTGGTGGTTGAAACCGCATCTGAGCTCCGCTCTCCGCTGATTGTGGCCGGTACGCCGGGAACGTTCAGCTACGCAGGAACAGGGAATATCGTGGCGATCGCCGCAGAGCTCGCCAGAAGCTACAACCACCCTCTCGCAGTCCACCTCGATCACCATGAAAGCGAAACTGACATTGAACAAAAGGTGAAAGCCGGCGTGCGGTCGGTGATGATCGACGGTTCCCAACACGCATTTGCCGAAAATATCGCGTTAGTGAAAAGCGTTACAGACGACTGCCATCGCTATGACGTCAGCGTGGAAGCCGAGCTGGGTCGCCTGGGCGGTCAGGAAGACGATCTGACCGTTGACGCCAAAGACGCGCTGTATACCCATCCAACTCAGGCACGAGAATTCGTTGAAAAAACCGGTATTGATTCACTGGCGGTCGCCATTGGATCCGCCCACGGGCTGTACGTTGGTGAACCCAAACTCGATTTTGATCGTCTGGCAGAAATTCGTCAGCAGGTCGATATTCCGCTGGTTTTACATGGCGCATCAGGGCTTCCGACAGAGGATATTCGCCGCGCTATTGCGCTGGGTATTTGCAAAGTCAACGTCGCGACCGAGCTCAAAATGGCGTTTGCCAATGCGCTTAAAGACTATTTGAGCATTCACCCCGAAGTCAGCGATCCGCGGCATTACATGATCCCCGCCAAATTAGCGATGAAACAGGTCGTGCAGAAAGTCATTGTTGATTGTGGCAGTGAAGGAAAGCTGTAGCGCCTGAATTTAATCATTTTAATTCAAAGCATTAAATTTTTTCGGAGAACCTAGTGAAAGAGATAATCGCTCGACATAAACGCGGTGAACATTTGGGGATTTGCTCCGTATGTTCGGCCCACCCTCTGGTCATTGAGGCCGCCTTACGTTTCGATCGAGATAGCGACAATAAAGTGCTCATCGAAGCGACCTCGAATCAGGTAAATCAGTTCGGGGGTTATACCGGGATGAAACCCGCTGACTTTCGGGACTTTGTCTATGAGATTGCGAAAGACGTCGGTTTCCCACCAGAGAGGCTGATCCTCGGCGGCGATCATCTGGGGCCTAACTGCTGGCAAACCGAAGCCGCCGCCGTCGCCATGGAAAAATCCGTTGAATTGATTAAGGCCTATGTCGCGGCAGGGTTCAGCAAAATCCATCTTGATGCATCGATGTCCTGTGCTGATGACTCTACGCCGCTGGATCCAATGGTCGTCGCTGAACGTGCGGCCATCCTATGCAAGGCCGCAGAAAACACGGCAACGGAAGAGCAAAAACGCGCGCTGACGTATGTCATCGGTACCGAAGTTCCTGTTCCCGGCGGGGAAGCCAGCACCATCGGAACGGTTCATGTCACACGCGAGAAAGACGCGGCCCGCACCCTCGAAACCCATCAAATCGCCTTCCACGCATTAGGGCTGGAAGACGCACTCAGCCGGGTGATTGCGATTGTCGTGCAGCCCGGAGTGGAGTTCGATCATACCCAGATTATTCACTATCAGCCGCATGCCGCAGAAGCGTTGTCTGGCTGGATAAAGCGAACACCGATGGTCTACGAGGCTCACTCTACGGACTATCAAACCCGTCAGGCGTACCATGCGCTGGTTCGCGACCACTATGCCATCCTGAAAGTTGGCCCGGCGCTCACCTTTGCATTACGAGAAGCCATCTTTGCGTTGGCGCAAATGGAAAATGAGCTGGTCTTTCCTGAGCATCGCAGCCGCGTGTTGGAAGTCATTGATGAGGTGATGCTCAACGAACCGGGTTATTGGAAGAAGTATTATCACCCGACCTGGAGCCAGGCGATGGTCGATATTCACTTCAGTCTCTCCGACCGGACCCGCTACTACTGGCCTCATCCACGTATCAGACAGAGCGTGGAGAAACTGATTAGCAATCTGAATGAGATCTCTCTTCCATTGGGTTTAATCAGCCAGTTTATGCCGGTTCAGCTTGAACGCCTGTCTGAAGGTTCTCTCACTCTTACCCCGCACAACCTGATTATCGACAAAATTCAGGACGTACTCAGGGCCTATCGTTTTGGCTGTACGGCAAAAGCAGCCTGAATCCGGAGATTTTATGAGCCAACTCTTTGTTCGAACCGGAATTAACTTCAGCTCGCGCCAGCAAGTGTTGGCGCATATTGGTGAAGAAATGCTGGCCAAAGGTGTCGTGCATGACACCTACCCCGCGGCATTGCTGGAGCGCGAAGCCGTGTTCCCAACCGGCATTGCGCTTGAACATCATGCCATCGCTATCCCTCACTGCGAGGCTGAACATGCAAAATCACCGGCGTTGTATTTGATTCGTCCGACCAGCCCGGTGAAATTTCAGCAGGCTGACGATGACGCGGAGATCCACGCGTCCTTAATCATCGCCCTGATCGTTGAAAACCCAACGGCACAGTTGAAGCTGCTGCGTCGTCTTTTTGGTGAGCTGCAAAACCCGGACACCCTTGAAGCGTTGCTAAGCGCCCCTGATACCGAACTGGTCACGCTATTCCGGGAAACGGTTCTGGAACCTCAACCCTGCGTTCAGAACTAATAAGAAATTGATAATAAAAGGAATACCCTATGAAACGTAAAATAATTGTGGCCTGCGGTGGTGCAGTAGCAACGTCAACCATGGCGGCAGAAGAGATTAAAGAGCTTTGCGAGTCGAACAATATCACTCTCGATTTAGTGCAATGTCGGGTAACGGAAATTGAAACTTATATGGATGGTGCAGATCTTATCTGCACCACCGCACGCGTTGATCGTACCTTTGGTGATATCCCCGTGGTGCACGGTATGCCGTTTGTTTCCGGCGTAGGTATCGAAGCCCTGCAGCAAAAAATCCTGAACATCCTCGTGGGGTAACGCCATGTTTAGCGAAATAATGCGTTATATCCTCGACTTAGGCCCAACGGTAATGCTGCCTCTGGTGATCATCGTTTTCTCTAAAGCATTGGGGATGAAGCTCGGCGACTGCTTTAAATCGGGGCTGCATATCGGCATTGGGTTTGTCGGTATTGGGTTGGTGATTGGTTTGATGTTGGATTCCATTGGCCCTGCGGCAAAATCCATGGCGGAACAGTTCCAGATAAACCTGCACGTTGTGGATATCGGCTGGCCGGGTTCGTCTCCGATGACCTGGGCTTCGCAAATTGCGCTGGTTGCTATTCCGATTGCGATTGGCGTTAACATCGTCATGCTCGTCACCCGCATGACCCGCGTCGTTAACGTCGATATCTGGAATATCTGGCACATGACTTTTACCGGCGCGATGTTGCACCTGGCTACCGGTTCATACTGGATTGGTATTCTCGGGGTCGTCCTTCACGCCGCCTTTGTCTATAAACTGGGCGACTGGTTTGCGAAAGACACGCGCGACTTTTTCGAACTCGACGGCATCGCGATCCCACATGGGTCTTCTGCTTATCTCGGGCCAATCGCCGTTCTGGTCGATACGATCATTGAGAAAATCCCCGGACTGAACCG
>Ga0160437_1001258_pt1 | contig 11711 bp, 13 predicted proteins | sample HID1975I_E0MG_FD_108227 | JGI IMG/M metagenome (GOLD analysis project Ga0160437, IMG submission 108227) | Enriched soil microbial communities from UW Madison campus, WI, USA - HID1975I_E0 MG | ecosystem: Environmental > Terrestrial > Soil > Unclassified | place: USA: Madison, Wisconsin... | reverse complement strand
TCGTCGACTTTCACGACGCTGTCCATGCTCATGCAAGATCGCGATCTGCTTGCGGTGATGCCGTGGGACGTCGCCAGGATGGCCCTGGACCACGGGATGCTTGTGCGTTTGCCGCTGCAACTCAACTCGCGCAGCGAGCCTTACGAGGTGGTGAGGCGAGGCTGGGATTCAAGGTAATGCGCACACTCAGCGGGCAAAGCCACTACGTGATTGCTAGTGAGCTAGACCAACCTCAATGAGTACTCGCTTTGGCTAGTTTGCCAGGCAGTCTGATGGTGCTATCCAGCTACGGTATTCAGCCAGGCGGGGAGCGCATCTCGCCGCCAATATTTTAACCAGCACCACACCCTCTGGACTCTGCGTAAACACGCCTTTTCAGGTGTCCTTGCGCTGCCAGTGACTAAAGGTTAAGTGCACTAAGGAATATGCATGTCCGATCTGAAGAAAATGACCCTTACTGTCAAAAATTATAATTTAAAAGCCAGCGGCGAACTTGACGCCCTGTATACACAAGTAAGATGCGAAGACAGCGAGGGTAAGACCTTTCATTTCAAGGAGGTTGTCATGCTCAGCTATCTGAAAAAGCATGGTGCCATTGCGACTGACAGTCCTAGGGTTTGGTATTACAAGCACCTCGGTAAGAAGTCAATCGTTCTTGTGGCTTGTGAGAAGAGTAACGGAAAGGTCGAGTATGACCTCGATCAAATGAAGCTTGTTGCCAAATCTAGTGTGCTGAAAGGCATTGTATTCACTCTGGCAGCGGTTCCTGCAGGGCTTATTGTCGCAACCGCTACATACGGCTTGGGTCTTTTGTTGGTTCCGGTGGGTCTTTTTTTCGGATATAGAAGCGTGTTCACAATTCCCAAAATGCTTCGTCGTAAAACACTGGTAAACGAACTGGCAGGCCATGGTATCGTGGTTCGCTAATGGCTAAATGCCAGTGATCGCCCAGGCTATGTTGTTTCATTGAGGAGGGGCAGATGGTAGATGGGGTGATTTTCGATGCCTTCGGCACGCTTCTTGAGATTCAGAACCGGCAGAACCCCTATCGGCGACTTCTTCGTCTGGGCTCAGAGCAGGGACGCGCCGCGTCACCCGATGACATTCGCTGGATCATGGCACACTCCCGTGGGCTCGAGGAGACAGCGTCGGCATTTGGAATCAAACTCGAGCCTGCCCAGCTGATAGAGCTGCGGAGCGCGCTCGATTGTGAGCTTGAGTCGATACTGTGCTTTGATGACGCTCTGCCTGCCATTAAGCGTCTCCGTGAGCATGGGATCAAAGTCGGGGTTTGCTCAAACCTGGCCGGGCCTTACTGCTCAAAAGTCAGGAGTCTGCTTCCTGGGTTGGATGCATACGCGTTGAGCGCTGAAACAGGGGTGCTCAAACCTGATCCCGAGATGTACCGAAGGGTTTGCGCCATGCTCGATATTTTCCCTGGCCAGGTCATGGGATCTCAAACCGCCCAAGTGGTGATGATCGGGGATTCCAAACGATGTGACGAGCATGGGCCTCGTTCATTTGGAATCGTGGGGCATCACCTGGATCGCAATGGAGGAGGGGGCGTCCGGAGTCTGATCGAGTTCACCCATTCCCTTACACAGGTCTTGAGGTGAACCCAATCGGATCGCGTCACGCTGGCATTGTTAGGGTGTTATGGCTCCAGACGTAATTCACCCCGTAACCCTTCATTTCGTCCTCTGCATTGGCCATAAGGTGGAAGGCCATTGAGAGTTCTGGGGCGGGTTCGACCTTATACACAATTCGGTCTTGAGCGTAGCGCACGATAAAACCAGTAAGGATATCTGCAGCTTGAACGCCGATAGAATCCTCGGAGCGTGCTATCGATAGTTCTGCCTGCTGTAGGAACTGATAGTTCGCGATGGGAGATACGGCTCGATCAGGCGTAGTGTCCTCAGCGGTTTTCTTAGCCAAAAACAAGATGTCGTCAAATTGAGTCTGAACATCATGAACCATTTTGACTCGTTTGATTTGGCCATCGTGAGCATGGTTGATTCGTGCGTACATATTTGTGAGCGAGGAGTAATTCGGCAGTATCCACACCTCCTTTCCCTTCTTTCCAGCGTCTGGCATAGGTAGGAATCGGCGCACCGCATGTTCTTCTGACGACTCTTGTGTCAGCATAATCTTAAAGTCATCCATTGTTTCAAGAATTGAGTCAGCCATGGCGGCGTGTTGTGGCGTATTCCCAGATCGAGCAAAATCCAGGATACATTCGAAGGCTCGAAGCAGATCGTCCTGGCTCTGACTTTGGCACGCCTTGAAATACAGGCTGAAAACTTCGTTTGGAGCCTCCTTAGTCAGTATCTGCGCAAACACTGTCCGGATGAAATCAAGTTTTTTATTTTCAGGGCCGGAAAAATAGGGTGGCCATACAAGGTAGTAAACCAGGTTGGTTGCAGCGAAAAATTTCTTCTCCACCAATTCGATGAAGAATGGGAGTCTCTGATTGGCAATCAATTTTACCAAGCCAAGTATGAATGCTGGTTTATTTTTGTAGATTTTTGTTGATTTAAGATCATTGGCTTGGATGCGATGCTTACTCTTCAATGCACCGATATCAGTTTCGAACTGTTTAATGTCTTTGACGCCCAGACACCCCAAGCCGAAATAGGGCTGCCCACCGTAGCTCAAGGTGTCACCGCCAAGAATCAGATCGCCCGTGTTTCCAGACTCGTCGATGAAGTACGTAATTTCAGTTGCATCCTGGATCACCTGATCGCTCATATCGCCTCCCTAGCTTCACTGGCCAAATCGCCAAAATCGTCATTCTGTGCTCGACGTGATCCTTCCCTGACGGACGTGGAATCCCCCCGCTCCATTGTGCGCCCATACTGCCCATTACATCGAGCCAGCAGTATGGGATGCAGAGACTGACAAGCTAGCCCAACTGGCTGACTTCTTGATCCAGGCGCTCGCGTATGGGGTTGGTCAAGCTAGAGCCGTCGATGCCCTGACCCTGGTCGAAGCTATTCACTTCCAATGCTCTCAAATCGAAATAGGAATATGTATATTCGGCCTTGGGATGGTCTAATTTTGTGTATTTCACGTACGTTTGATCATCTTCCTCATAGCTGATTTTTTTGATGAACTGACTGTACTTGTCAAAATTGGGATGGATGAACCGGTATTGGTCACTTGAGCCGTGGTCAGTAAGGATGGTGTCGTGACTTATGAGAAATCCCACGTCATCCTTTTTAAATTGCATGTTGCAACGCTTGCAGGCAACGGAGAGATTAGAAATGACGTATGTCAGGTCGCGATACTTATCCTTGGGGACGATATGTTCACGATCTACAATGAAACTGCCTCCACCGTGAAGATTCATGCGGCAGTAGCAGCACTTAGAGCTCTGCCTTTGTAGGTGGAAGCTACGAATTCTGTCCTTTAATGCGACCAGGACAGCCCGTACCTCTTTGAGATCGTCATGCTCATGTTTCCAAGGCTTGGTGGTGGTCAGCGCAAACTCGACCGCTTCTTTTTCTTCTGCGGTAAAGACGAAGTCAGTCAGAGGTGGCCGTAATGGGTCAGACATTTTGAGCTTCCTGATGAATTTCAACAGCCAGTTTCTTCGCCGCCCGTAAAACCTTTTCTTGGCGCTCGTCATAGGACGCGCGCTCCATATTTTGCAATGCTTGCGTAACTTCACCAAAAGTGCGCTTTTTATTGCCTAAATCTTCCAGGAGATCGACAACATGGTCACTGACATATCTGCTTTCAGGTGTTATCGTTTCGAATTGCTCCCAGAGGCTTTCTTCTGCGCTCGGAACTGGATGATCATACGAGGTGGAGTATCCTGTTTCAGCATAATGGAAGCTAATTCTGTCTTCGCTGTTCCTCACGCCTGAGACGATAAGCGGGGAGTGAGTGGCAATGTTGACTTCGACATCATACCGGCCGATCAGATCGCCTAATTTATTAACATAGTCCTTTTGCCACTGGGGGTGGAGGCTGTTTTCTGGCTCATCGATCAAAATCAAGCTGCCGTCTCGCACATTGGTGAGAATGAAAACCTGCGAGGCAATCAACGTAAGCTCCCCTGAACTTGCTTGATCGATTCTCATAAACCCGTTTTCATGTTTGTGCTGGACATATACTTCGACGCTTTTTAAAAGCTTTAGGTACTTTAGGTGACGCTCACTCTCCAGTATGGCCAAAAGCATTTCTTGCGTTCTCGGCTCCATATAGCTCTGGGTAAGATCCACTTCAAATACTAGGTGGCCATCGTCTTTCGATTCTGAAATCGACTGCATGATATTGGGGTTTATGTCAATACCTACTCTGCTCCTCATGGCCATATGGTGGAGCTCTGAGAGTTTTGCGTCAGCGTCTTTGTGCAGGACTCCTATGAATGTGATTTTTGGATTGTAATTGCAGTACTCCAGCACTTTGGCGATTGCGTTTAATCTGTATGTGCTTTCGCGGGCCAGCTCTATGAATGCGGATTTAATAATGTTGGCGGGCGTGTTTTTAAGGTTGCGTACAGAAAATTTTTTAACAGTGGCTCGTGGCTTGTATCTGTCGTGCACGGTATTGCAGATCACTAATGTATCTCTGTTTGAGAGTTGAGCGACCTCTTGCAGATGTCTGCTTTTACCTGCGCCGTTCTTACCGACTACAAAATTTATGTGCATGCGATCCCTTGAGGCCTTTTATGACCTTTATCAATGATTATATGTTTGGCAGATTTGAGAGGGCGTGAGGACGCATCCAGTCGCAGCCAGTTAGCCGTTGTCGAGCAGCTGGCGTGCTTCCATTTGCAAAAAATTGAAAGCGCTAAAAGGGCACCTATTGGCATAGATGTATATATTCTTCCATGAAGTAGGCCACAATGTCCGGTCACCGCTCCTCGTGCGGCGATGCAGCGTTAGCTTAAGGGTTATGGGGCTTCGGAAGGAAGGGGGCATAGGCCATGATAGGCCAGTTCATTACTGCAGCCTTTGCTGTGCCGCTACTATTCGATGTTTCTCAAGTGTCGGTGTGTCGTTACGCTAGAAGTGGGCTCGATGAGCGCTGCTCCACCCGTTCTAGCATTGTGATTGGCCCTGGCAGCCACCGGCTGATCGATGCCCTTGCTGCAAAAGGGGGGCGGGGCCGTGATACCTGAAGCCATGCAGGTTGGGGTCTGGCGCAAGCGCGACTGAGGCGCCCGGACGATCCTTTTTCGTTCCTGTCGGCGCTTCAGCCACCAGTCGCAATCAACTCACATACGCACACTTGCGCCAAGGCCAGTAACTGGACTGGGTTGGAATCAGCTTACCAATCAGAAACTGTTCAAATATACAGTAAGCTCGTTTGCTCTTCATGGAGAACATTTGTACTCCTGTCGGATTTCTGGCTGTGCAGGCTGACGACCGAGCGACAATCCGGCCACAAGTTAGATCCAGCAACGTCCACACTAGCGATCGCGCTCGATCTCGCCGGCGCTGTAGGCTGCCAGGCCCCCGAATGAAGTGCTTGCGTCTACATACCTCAGTGCAGATTTCATGTCCTTCCAGCCGACATAGCTCATAAGGCCTTTGATGTCCCAGCCATTCGCGGAGGCCCAAGTGGCAAAGCCACGGCGCATTGAGTGGCTGCTGTAGGCCTGGGCGGGAATGCCAGCTTCTTCAAGGATCCTTCTGAGCAGGGGAATCAGGCTGGTCGACTTGAACCCTGCCTCTGAGAGGTTGCCCCACCGATCAAGCTTTCGGAACACGGGGCCATTGGTAAGGCCAGCCACGGTAATCCAATTGATATACGCTTCGACCGGGCATAATTTTTTGAGAGCGGGAGTATGAAAAGTACTTCCCTGATGGTCGCGATCGCCCTTCGTGTAAGGCAGGTAGAAGGTAATGCCAATACCGGCCTCCGCTTGAGTGTCCTCTACTTGGAGCCGAGCCAGTTCATCGCCGCGAAACCCGCGCCAGAATCCAATGAGTAGCAGGGCCGCATCGCGGCGGCACCTCATCAGCGCTCGATAGTCGCCTGAGTCAATGGCCTCTTTCGCTTTGCCATCCAGCCAGCTCACAGCCTTTTCTAAATGGCGAATCTGTAACGGAGCAGCCTGCTTCTGTTTGGCTGGGTGCACGACGCGTACGCCCTTGAGCATCTGGCGCACATGCGGCGCCTTGGTCGGATCCGGGAATCCCTGGCTCACATGCCATTGGGCTAGCGCTGCGAGTCGCTGGCGCAGCGTACTCAGTGCCAGCGACTCCGCATACTCCGCGAGATACCGCACGATTCCCTCTGCTGTCGCCGGCAGATAGCCACCCCACGTCACCTCGAAATGCTCTATCGCAGCCCGGTAGCTCTTACGCGTGTTCTCCCGTGTGCCTGCTGTGAGATACCGCTGCGCCTTGTCCATCTACGTCTACCTGCCATTCGTACCGGATTTTCACCCGTATTTCAGGAAATCGGATCATTAAGAAAACATAATCCCCCATTATTTATTCTTTCGATATCAATTTCTAGAAGCGTGGATAAGCAGTAAGATGTCATGTAGGTACATGACATGTAATTCAGTACGAAATCGTAGGAGAGACCATGGCTCGCGGCGGCATTAACAAGGCATTAGTCCAAAAGGCGCGATCCGCGCTGCTCGCCCGAGGCGTTCACCCGAGCATTGATTCGGTGCGCGTGGAGCTGGGCAATACCGGCTCTAAGACGACCATTTCCCGCTACCTGCAGGAGCTTGAGGCGACTGATATACGCCCTCAGTCCGACCCGAAGCGCTTGAGCGATGAGCTCAGCGCGTTCGTGGATCAGCTCTTGAAACGGTTACTTGAGGAAGCCTCCCAGCTAAGATCGACCTCCGAAACGCTCAGCCAACAGCTTGCAGAAGCCATGGAATCCTTGGCGCTTGCCAAGAGCGCCGCACCTGGTGGTGACGCGCCGAGGAATGATGCATCACCAGCTACAGGCTCGTAGATATGCGCAGCTCTTCATAGCGCTGCCTGGTGTCCGTTTGAGTAATGGAGCAGCAGGGAAAAACGTAGGCCTGTTTTGGTTTGACCGCCTCGCCTGATGGCGAGAAGCTTCATCACCTCGTTCCAACCGGGATCGAGACCGGTCTAAAAACCTGGAGCAGTAAATGACCCCGCTACGACGCCTCCGCCTTCGGCTTACCGCAATCCCCTCTACGAACGAGGCGCTGATCGCTGCCGCAGTCTGTCCCATGCTTTTTGCTGTGTGCTGCTGGAGCACGCCTCAACTGGCTGAATATTTGAATGGGCTGGGACTGCACCTCACCATGTGGATGCTTTTCCTACAGGGGCTCGGGGTATACATCTTCCTGCTGGGCAAACATCAAACACTGGGGGGCTGGTACCGCAATCGTCATGCCGATCAGATTGAGCGGCATCGCCAGTTGACGGCGACCCACCAGGGCATGATCGTCGCAGGCTTGGCGGACACCCCAGAATTTCACCAGGTGGCATCAGAACGAGAATTCCTTCGACTCCGGCTAGGACACTTCCTTGAGCCCCTCGTCTTCTACCACAAGCTTGGCAAGCTGGGACGAGTCATGAAGCAGATTCACAGGCTGCTCGAGAGGATCAGCGGTAAGTCATGAGCCTTGGCACCCATGAATCATTAGGCCAAAGCCAAGCTCAGCAGACACGATAACTCCAGGCGTACGAGTACCTGCAAATCGCCACCGCAGGTGCCCTCCATTCAATTTTTTCCGAGTGTAAGGTTTTATTTGCCAGCAAAGAGAAAGTGGCGGCAAAGCCGCCAAAGAAGGACGACCCTCTCCTGCCCCCGTATCAATGCAACGTGTTTCATTACAGGATCCAAGACAAGAGCAGGGCAAAAGCAGGAGCAGGTAGCACCTTAGACACCGTTTCAGCACTGACTCACGCGGAGGCCCAGACCTCCGCTTTTTCTTTGCTCTCAAATATAAAAACTCCGTCTCGCTTGAAGTTTTTCAAGGGGGGAGGGGGTACACATATCTTATAAATGTGACGTGTGTCACGTTTTTAGGTCGGGTCAGACGGGCTCTGACCTCTCGGGCGCCGTAGGACACAGACCTAGCTATCTCTCTCTAACCTGCGCGATGGCCATGAAGTCGGGATAAGCATCTGATGTCGATTTTTGCACAAGAAGGGGTTGAGTCTTGCCAGGTGGCCACCATATTGACACTGCCCACCACCGGGTATGATGAGTTCTGCGACCATGCCAAAGCTCTTGAAAAGCGATCTGCGGTACGAGTACAGCTGGAAGGCCACGGAAGGTGACAATCCGCATCTGATCCATGAGGATGCAAAGCACCTGAGCCGTAAGGAGGGCTACGAGATGCTTACCTTCCTGAACAACCTGGGCCTGTCGTCTGACAAAATGAAAGTCGAGTATGGGGAAGGATCCGACTTGTCGAAGGAGAACCGCCTGTACGTCGAGTGGATGCTCAAAGAGCATTTCAAGTCGACGTCCCCGGGGCGTGGCAAGGTAACGGAATGGCTCAATGCCAACTGGAGGGAGCTGAAGAAATCCTTCACCTCCCTCAAGCCTGAACTGAAAACTACCAAGGCATGATCGAGGCAGGAGGGCCCTGTGAGCGGCAGAAGGGCTCTCCGTTTGGATTGGCCATGCTGAGCTAGAGCACGCCAACCGGAATGCCTAGCTTTCAGCATCTCAAATGCCCCCGACTTGCCGAGCGCCAAGCTGCTCTCTCAGTCGCTGCGACCCTGTTTTCGACGCTCCCATTCCTCATCACTCACAACGTTGGCGATCGTAGTCATCGAGGAGTAGACGTGAAACTCAGGGAGATGGCTCACAATCTGGTCATCCTCAAAGTAGTGGTGTGCGATCGACGGGAAGAGGCCCTCCGGCACTGGGTGTAGGGCATTGGGGTTATGGAACATATTCATGCCTTCGGCCCAGGTTTCCCCGCAGTTTTCGTTGACCTCATAGGCGAACATTTTAGGCATCGACGCGTTGTGGTCATGGTCGTGATAGGTGCCCATGCGGAACAGCATGACGTGGTCGTCTCCAAAGCCCGCTTGCTTTCCCATCCGGTTGAACTTGGATATGGTGCCGCTTGCCGAGAATATGATTGCACTGATGTTTTCTGCGCCATCCTGGAAGAAGAAGCCGGACGGGATTTCCTTGCTGCCCAGGATGTGCTTATCGATTTTCTGCGGGGTGATGATGAGTTTCCCTGACTCGTCATAATGATGGTCATGATGCACACCGTAGAGGTAGTTGATCAGGGCTGTGGATGTCCAAAGCATCGACTGATTTTCGTGGAAATCCGCGATGGCTATTACCAGGGGCTTGCCAGCCACGTGCTCAAGCTCCCAATACTTTTTCTGCAACTTGGAGAAAAGCGGGCTGCCGAACCTGATGGGCATTTCATCCCGTGTCTTTTCTTTAATTTGCTCCGGTGTCATCTCAGGGATCTTGTCGAAGTCGAGCTCCGAAATCTGGCCCTTGCGCCCAACGATGGTTGCCTCGATCGCGACGGTGTGTCCGTATTTTTGAACGATGAAATCCGGTGCATAGTGGGCGCGGTCGAAGAAGAGCCCTTCTTCCACGAGGTAAGCGTTCAGGTAGAGCTCCCACACCCTGGCATCAAAGCCTGTGGTCTGGAATTGTTCGATGAAATTGCCGTCGATATCCACATAGTGAGGCATCATCTCCCGAATGATGCCCCTTGCTGCTGTATGGGAAGGTTGAGATGACAAGAGTCGAAAATAGGGGTGAAGCTTTTCTTCTGCTTTGGTCGGGGTGAAGAGATCCATCACTTCACCGGTTTCATCGGCTTGTTCGAAAACCGTTTGACCGCTCAGTGTCACAGCCGTAATGGCATCTACAAGCCAGCCCTGAGCTTGTTGAGGCGTTTGCATCGAAACCTTTTGGTCGAAGCAGCGATAGCGGCCAACGGCATCTCTCCCAAGCAAGATAGCCGTGAAATCCTTGTCGAAGACATCAATCAGAAGTACGCCCAGGACAGTTTCATCCTCATTGGCGAACCACCCAATTTCCCTGGTGAAAAGCTCAGTCATCGGGCTACGAGACTGCCCGATGAGGGCCGAAAAGCGCTTCAAGTCCATTTTATTGATTACCACACTCGTCATACGCTTCTCCACGCTACGTGATGCGAAACCGTTTGCAAGATGAGTAGGATCACCTGGCGGCGCCAAGGAAAGGTAGGTCTGGGGAGGAGTACAGTGACAAGCCTGTGCCGCTTCTTCTTCGGAGAGCCTCGCTAGAGAGGGAAGGTAATGGCTCAGCCTGAGTACGGCCTCCTCATTGTCCAGGGCGTGATCGATGATCACAGCGGCGATCTCAGACGCCCCTAGTACTTTGAGGGCGCGGCCGGCCATCTCAGGCCAGCCCAGCAAACTGGTTTCAAAGGACTGCGAGATTTGAGGCGCTTTGTTGGCGCCAGCGAGCAAGTAAATCTCTCTGGCATGTGGGGCTTTGCTCAGTGCATGGCGCACGTCCGACTGTGCTTTGACCATGGGTGGGGAGAAGTACTTCTCGAGAGCAGAGTACTCAGCAGCGTAGAAGCCATCTGGTGAAACTCCATCAACCACACCTGCGACGGGAAAGCCTCTGGGATTGATTCCTTGAGTGTTGACCGGCACATTCAACGCCAAATTCAGCACAAGCCCCCCGAAGGCCTCGAAGGTCTGGCCTATAGCGCTGATTTCACTGGATATCCTGTTGACATAATGAACGCGCTTGTAAGGATCCATCTTTAGGGATGTCGACCGTAAAAAGCGCCTGTCAGGCCTTGCTGGCAATCAGGCCTATATCCATCAGGCGCCGCTTTTCCTTGTATGGCTTGCTGACCTGTCCCGGGTTTCGCGCATCGCAGAGCAGCAGGGGGTAGAGCTGGAAGCACTGCCGTACCTTGAAAGCTTGCTGCTGGGTACGATCGACGCAGCGCTAGCAGCTCAGAACGCCGTTGTCGCCCTGGAGTCCCTGGGCCTTGGAAGTGTCTATATCGGTGGCATCCGTAACGACATCGAAGGCGTTGCCAAAGAGCTTGGTCTGCCTCCTCAGGTCTATCCGGTCTTCGGCTTGTGCGTTGGTTACCCGTCGACCGAGCAACCAGCGAAGGTTAAGCCGCGCCTGCCGCAGGAGGCAGTGCTCCATCAGGAAACCTATTCGGCCTCAGGCGAGGAGGGCGTTCTGGCCGAGTACGATGCGCGCCTGGGTGCGTTCTACCAGCGCGAGGGAATGAAAGCCTCAGGTTGGTCGGAGCAAGTGATCAGCAGGCTGCGGAGCGTTTCGAGCCTGCATGGGCGCGAGGAGCTGCTGGCTGAACTGGCACGGATGGGCTTTGGGCTGCGCTGATACCCGAGCCTGCCAGTGAATACGCTACCTTAACGACGCCGGTGAGGGCAGTCAGAACGGCTGCCCATTACCAAGAGGTGCGACTCGTACCAGCCACTTGTGATTATCGGCATCTGGACGCTTCAGGGTTTGACCAGTGTCAATTCGCCTTCTTCCGCCAGCGGATTTACATAGAGCTGAGGGATATGAGCCTCGCCTGGGTACTTCATCTCTAGCTGCGTGACGGCCCTATCAAATGCCTGGTGAACGCCCTGTCCGAAACCGATCGATGCGTAGAATCGAGCCGCAAAATCTTTTGCTGCCACATCGGCAATAGCGCCATCCATGCCAATGGCGGCAAGGATGTGCTCGGAGCACTGTTCGGCCAATTCACGGGAGTGGCAACAGTTGAACACGGCGACCTTTAG